>Ga0208685_1000093_pt1 | contig 37844 bp, 49 predicted proteins | sample EasRivMeERMLT890_FD_187533 | JGI IMG/M metagenome (GOLD analysis project Ga0208685, IMG submission 187533) | Soil microbial communities from meander-bound floodplain in the East River, Colorado, USA - East River MetaG ERMLT890 (SPAdes) (version 2) | ecosystem: Environmental > Terrestrial > Soil...
GTATTCCTTGAGATGAGTGATGGCATTCAGAAACGCTGTGCCGGTATCCTTGCCCGCTGTCTGCGCATCAATGCCCAGTTTGGCGAGTGCCTTGGCTGCATCGCTTGACGGGTCAGTGATTGCTGTTTGAATAGTGTTCTGGAATGTGCGAAATGCCGATTCCATGAAACCGGCAGTTTCGCCTGAAAGACGCGCTGCAGCTGATAGTCTCTGAACTTGATCAATGGTGAGGCCGGTACTCTCAGCCACATCCAGCATTTCATCTGAGACTGCAACACCTTCGAGTGTTAACTTCGTCAGTGCCGCACCCAGTGCCGCCACGCCCGCAACAGCGCCTAAAGCCGCGCCACCTATCAATCCGAAGTTGGCAGTCAATCCCTCAACCTGGCCACCAAGGTTGCTGATCTCACCGCCAAATCTGCCTATAGGCCCGCCCAATCCCGATAGGGCAGAACCAGCACGTGTGGCGCCATCGGCCAGACCTTTGAACGAATCACCGCTCTTCTTGAGGTTGGCATTGAGCCCGGTGTTGAGCTGCGCCGCCTGCTTCTCAGTGCGCTGCATTGCGGCATCAACTGTCTGCAACGCACGAGTAGCCTGCTTCTCACCAGCAACTACTGCCGATGAATCAAGCGCTAAACTTACTAAAGCAATATCAGCCATTTATCGCTTCGCCCGCATTGGCGTATTCGCCTTGATCTGTTGCGCCTTTGCGCTTGCTGCCAGGAATATCTGGTCAATTCGCATGAGCATCTTCACCTGCCAGGCATTGAGCACCACGCCCGTCATCGTCTGATATGCGTAAAGCTCGGTGTAGGAGAGCGGGTTATAACCAAATCCGTTATGTGATCTCGATGCATTGAGTTCCTGAAAGATCTGGAAGATATAGGCATCGTGCAGTGGGAATGGCGGTTCGCGTTCGCTTCGTGGCAATCGCCTGGCACTTCTGTTGACCTCGATCATCTTCGAAGCGGTCGAATCCCCCTCGAGCTCGCCACGAAGTGCCGACACCATGAGCTTGTTGCTTACGGCGAACTGCCAGAAGCACCAGTCAAGGATTTTTTTTCGCTGTCCTCCACCACATCAGCAGGCACATGCCCATTGAGCGTGCCTTCCGGTGCGCCAAAGTTGGTCAGGTCACTAACAAACTCGAGAACCTGACTCTTGATCCACGGCAACCCATAGAGCCATTCCATATTCACAGGCGTGCAGGCGAGTGGCTGTCCATCCCGCTCTATATGCTCCCATTCCCTTGTGACTGCCATATAGCAGCGCACTCGATGCGCTTCGAACTTCTCAATATCATCTGGCGCGACTTTGCCGGCATCACGCTGCCTTGCGACGATGCGCTCTACCTGCCATGTGCGGTCCATCTCCTGCCACCTTTTCGAAAGTGGTGAAGTCAGAAGTATCCTGGCAGGCTCGTCACCACCTATTGGCTCGCCGGTGTATGGATGCTTCAGCACGAGCCAGGCCGCACGCTCCTGCCAGGATTCAATCTCTTTTGATAACTGCCCGAAGTCAGCCATAACTTATGCCACGGTCATTTGAATGATTGAGCTGATGCCGGTGTCATACTGGCCACGAAAGTCAACCGCACTGGCCATCGATCCGGCGCTGTCACTGACTGGCGCATTGACTGCAAGTGCCTTTGGAATGCTCACCGTGAAGGTGTCCTCAGCTGCCGCCTCGCTCGACTTCAAGACAAATGAGATTGGCCTCAGCGTGCCTGCGATCGCATCGGTGATAAACGAATCATCCCGATAGTAGACTTCAGCCGTGCCGCTGACTTTGAGGTTCTTGTTGATGATGTGATCTGCAGTTGTACCGCCCCACGCATACTTCGGATCAGCCTGATTGTCCAAGGTCAGCGATGCAGTGAATGCACCGGGCACTGGCAGCGCATTCCACGTCACAGTTGCGCCAGTGAAGCCAGTAGTGAATGGTGATTTGCCGGTAAGCGAGCCCATTGTGGCAGAGCCAGGCATCGCGCTTCCTGTGGTCTGTGACAGTCCAAAGATGTCGTAGTTAACGCTTACCTTGTCATTGAGTGGCATATCCATTGTGGCGCTGGCTACTTCGCAGCCAGTGAATACGAGGTACTCATCACCTGTACTCAGTTCCATCTTTGCCACTATGGTGAAGTAGTACGTTGGGTCAGCATCGGCAGTGATTGCGCCAGCAGCCCAAGCTGCGGCGTGGAGCCAGGCCCTCAAGAGGTCCTGCTGCCCCTGCTCGTAATTGAGCACTGTAGGGATGCGAAGTCTGACTGCCCTCGAGCCACCCACTGTGAATGACTTCATCCTCGTGCCGTCATACACATCGAACTCAGTGGGGGATGATTCAAACGATAGGCTGATGCCATCAAGGAAGGGCACAGCGTTATATACGCCTGTAGTTGGGGCAACCCCGCGTGTCACTTCGCGCTGGATGCCGATGATAGTGTTTGACAATAATGCGGGATCAGCCATGGTTAATCTCCTATTGGGTTATGTCCTCAATGAACTCAAACGGGAACGCGAATGCGCGGCCAGCCCATGCCTGCTCGAAGGCGGTATCATTCGGTCCGAGTGCCTCTCTGAACCTGATGCCATCACCCAGCGATCGCCGCTCGAATGCTGACCTGAATGCATCGCTGGCAGCGATGAGCAGCGCATCACCGGCATTCTTTGGCGCAAATATCTGGATGGCGAGCACGCATATAGTTGTGTTCTGCACCACGCCCGCGCTCCACGTGTAGGCAAATGTCGATTGTTGCGGAAATGTGACGCGCACCCATGCGCCATTGCCAGGCTTCACGAAGTAGGTGTTTGGCCATTCGATCGTGTCAGCCGTGTAACCCAGGCCAGTCCATACCGCCTCAACTGCCGGCTCGATCACGCCGCGCACTTCACTTGTCGATGTGGCTATTGCGTAGCTCATGCTGATCTGACATTCCTTGAGAATGCCACCTGGATTTCCTTCTGCCAGAGCAGGTTCACTTCCGCTAAGGTAATGGCCACGATGCCGGCTGGCGCTTGTTTCGAAGAGCCATGCTCGAGATAGACAAAGTACGGTGCCGAGTTCACGAGCCACACTGTCTGCCCAATCCTGAAGAGCTTCACATCTCGCTTCGCTTGTGCCTTTGTCTTAGTGCCACTTGGATCTGTGTTTTCTTTGTTAAAGTTTTCATCCGGCTGCAGGCGCACAAACCAGTGACACTTCGCCGCACCTGTATCAACCGGCGTGCGATCTATGAGCTTGTTGATTGTCTCAATGGCTGTGTTCTGCAATGCCTTGGTGAGCCGCGCTGGTGTCTCGCGCTCCACTTTCTTGAGCACCTGCTTGTAGGTACTGGCCCTGCCAATTGCCGCCATATCAATTCCCTAAAGTCAGCACATAGTTAGCGAGCACTGCCCCAAACCATGCTCGCCGCAGTTCGACAACCCTGTATGAAACGCCATCGTGTACGATGCGATCACCCGGGCTGGGCGTCCCCGAATATGCTCCGGCACTCACTGTGAATGTGGTGGCATAAGTGATCGCATCTTCCGGTGCGCTCACGCGCTCTTCACCGAAGATGCCAGAGACAGATACGCCGGCACTCTCAGACGGACTGCGCGCCTGCGTAGCTGTCGAATAGCCTTGCAATACAACGGGATAGTAAGTCACGGTAGTTCCTGCGAGGCCCACGATGCCATCAAGCTGCTGTTGATACAGTTCTGCTATAGTCAAACATCCCATAAAGTCACCCACCTTAGAGACGCTGCAATTTAGACCAACGGTGTGAACTCGCGTGCACGCGCTCGACACTGTTCGTGGAGCAGCGATGCTTCAACTCTCGAATTTCCTGCTGATGTCGTCACAAGGTGCGAGGCGCGTGCTGCCTTCACAGACCAGCACTCATGCGCAGCTGCCCGCACATCGAACACATTCTCATAATCCGGCCCGGCATCTTCCCAATTCGCTGTGCCATCGGCCATCTGACTCGAGGGATAGATCGACCATTCAGGTGCAGTTGAACTGCTTGTGCCGGTCTGGATGCACATATAGCGCCGGCCATTCCTTGGATACACCTGCACCTCATCCCCGTAGATGTACAAAGTGCTGGGCGCCCATACGCCGCACCGCATATGCCGCTCGAGGATTGCTGCTTCCTCACCCACAATGGATGGTGTGCAGTCAGGTTCAGCGTGCAGACAGAGCTGCTCATATGCCTGATGGCGCATCTCTTCGAGGGTAAAGTCAGCCATCTTTGCGTCGCTTCACCAATCTCGGCCCACGCTCTGCCTTTGTTTCAGGCGGTTCATGTAAAGCTTTAGCTTCAGGTTCTTCTTCAAGTTTTTTTAAGACTTCATCCATATCGATGAGCTCAGTTGTTGGAGCAGCTGCAGCCGGTGGCCAACCCAGCCGCTTGGCTTCGTCCTCATCGTAATAATCGCCCTTCTTAACAAAGAGGAAGGCGGCACTCGGGTCGCCTTCCTCAACGAGCGTCTTGCGATCGGCAGTTAAGTAAAGTCTGCGGTCTGCAATCACGTTTGAGTTCCTACTTTGGTCCACACCGGCGCAGCACCTGTGCCGGTGTTTATGTAGAGCACCCCATTGGTGGTATCGACCAGCAACTGACCCTTGGATGCGCCTTTGCCACCAACGGCCACACCCGGAGTCGTGGTTGCAACACTCACCGTAGGAGCCGTTCCGGTCAGTGAGCTGGTTGCGGTCATTGCACCCACATCCTGACCTGCCAGGACACCTCCGAAAGTTACAGTGATGGTGCCAATGCCGGCAGTCATAGTGCCAACTGCTGTCGTGATGTCACCTGTTTCAATGTTGGATAATGCCTTCAGTGCTGTATCCACTGCAGTCACGAGCGTTGCATTGACATTGACCCAGGTAATCGGCTCCGTGGTGCCACTCTGGAAAGTAAGCGTGAATGTGCCACCTGTAGGCGTGCCACCAATGGTGATGGTTTGCACTTCATTTGTGGCAGCTCCAGGCACGCCTGCATACGTCAACAATCCCATTGCGCCTTCGATTACAGCCATGTGAATCTCCTATATGCCCGTAACGAGGCAGAAAGCAGTTGGCCTAAGAACGGCAAATGCGGCACGAATCTCAGCCACAATGCTGCGCTGGTTCTTGATGAAGTCATCGTTCTGATAGCCGATCTTGATCGTGAGCCCTTTGCGTTCGGCAAGCAGTGAGTAGTTGGCAAAATCACCCACAACGCCTGTGCCTTCGGTGAGCCCCGCATCCTGCACTACCGGCAGACCCCATATCCTGTCCGGTCCCATCTCACTTGGATTACCCCAAATGTAGATGCCATCTGTGGTCCTGAGCAACTTCACTTCCTGCCAGTCATTCGGATGCGTCACATAGGCGCTTGGCATTGCCTGGCCAGTCACGCGCACCTTGGTCATTGCCTTGTAGATTGCGTCAGGTGTCGGGTCCACGCCTTTGGCCTGCGTCTGCACGCCTACGACATTGACGATACCCCTCAGATTCGGAGCCGTTCCATTGCCCACGAGGATCTGCGTATTGAGCCGCTGCTTGACCATGAACCCGAGGCGGTTCTCGAGGTAATCCTGCATTTGCGGAACATCCTCGAGCTGCTCATCAGTCACCGCGATCCACACCGCGATCTTCCGCACTGGTGACGTGCGCTCTGTCAGAGCCAGGTTGCCTTCAGGCTTTGCCGCACCTTCAGCAACTTCCACTGCCGCATTCGTGAACGTGGTTTCTTCCATGTAGACAAATGCGTTTTGGGTGATCTGAATCGTGGGAATGAGATCGGTAACTGCCGGCTGTGGCGTGGCATATGGAACGACTACGGTGCTCCGTACCACGGTGGGCACCCAGCCTGTGCTGGTTGTCAGCACCTTGAGGCTGGTATCAATGAAAACTGATTCGGATTCCTGGCCAGTTGCGTGATTCTTGAGGAAGTCCTGATATGCCTTGGACTGAACGAACTGCTCACCAATGCCCTTCTGTGGCTGTGCCGGTGCACTGCCGTGCGGGTTGCCGCCAAAGTTTGGCCGGTTGGGTTTCGAAAGCTCATCCTGCACGCTCTTGACTGCTACGGCCATCTGCTCAGTTTCGAGAGCCTCATCGCGTGCCTTGCCAATCTCTGAGATTTCCGCAGTACGAGCACGCACATCATCGAGCTGCTCAGGGGTGAAGTCGTAAACAGTCTTCCCATCCTGCTCAACCTTGTGGGCATCGAAAATCTTCTGACATTCTTCTGACTTTGCCAGGCGCAGCTGCTCGAGCTCACGCGCTGTCTTGCCTTTGTGACTCATTGCAAAACTCCTATTGCTTGATCTGGGTTTTGAGGAACTCCGCTAAAAGCCGTCGCGCATCGATGTCATCTGCCTTTGGTGAAGGCACAGCCAGGAGCCGGTCAAACAAATCTTTGCAGGCATTGATTTGCTGCCGTTTGGCTGCTGAGAGCTGGCGATGGTCCTTTGCGCGCAGGTCACGGAGCGATTCGAACCGATTGGCAAGCTGAGTCCCATAGGCAAGCATGGTGTCAACCTGGCTGGCTAACGTAGCAGGCACGTCAGATTTGATTGTTAGAAGTTCAGTTGCGGGGTTCATTCCAACGAGTACCGGGCTCCATTCGAAGAGATCAAGCTCATCCAGCTGGCGGATGTCCTTCTGCTCTGAATCGAATGACTCCTTCATCACCCTGTACCCAATCGAAAACTCATCGATGATGCCGAATTTAATATCGCTGAACGCTTCACGCCCGCGCTGTGTATCGAGATTGAACTGGCCACGAATCACAAGGCCCTCAGCCGTCTCAACGGCGCTCAGGGTTTTGGCAATCGGTTGCGACCAGTCGTGCGCCCAGACGCCTTTAGGTGTACGCCGCTCAAGGCTTGCCTTGAATGCGCCGGGCATTACCTTCTCGTTGACGTGATCGATATTGCCGAAGACACTGACAAGCGCAGTGATCTCACCAGCATCACCGGGCTCGACATTGGCTGTGAATTGTTTGCGCTCAAGCTCCATTTGAGGATGGAGCCTTATACCATGACAGGTAGTCTTACTTTTTGGTGGTACTCAAACTCAGTCTTCTGCGGATGGGGCGTCGCGGTACTCGAGCTCGCACTGATCGTTGGCGCGACAGGTGCGATCGCCTACCGGCACGAGGCTCCCGATTGGCTGCCATCCCTTGCCTGCCTCCTGAAAGCATTCCTCACAATGATCCGCGCGTGGCTCGAGGAAGCTGCGTTCCTGCTGCATCCCGGCATACTTCTCACGCTGTGCGATTGACTCTGTGTAGCTGATCCAGCCGGATTGCCCGTATTGAGCTGATCGACCTGGCGCTGGATTCTCCTGGCCGGATTCAACACCCAGCAGGAAACGGCTGAGGAAGCCATACTGCTGCACAAGCAACGATCCCAGCTTACCGCGCTGCCTTGCGCCCATCTGCTCCTTGCCGCCAAAGGCAAGCTGAGACATCGCGCTGTGCGTAGCCTTGACGCCTTCGCGCATCCCAATGGCCCAGTCTTCGAAGCTGATTGCTCCGTCTACGTAGGTTTGAGTTAAGTCTTCAAGCGCACCGGCACTCTTCGCAACGATTGAGAGTCCGATCTTGCGCTGTTCGGCAGGTGTGAGCGGTTTGCCGTTAGGTTTGATGTATCTGCGGAGTCTTGGATCCCACTGGTAGTCAGGCACATTGTCACTCGTGCTCGATCGTCACTTTGGGCTTGGCCTTGAGCATCTTGGCTGCTTCATCTTCACCAAGTGCCAGCAGCCACGGTATCGCAGCATCAAGCACTTCATCGTTCCCCGTTTGATTCGGATCGGCAGCCTTGAACTTGAGCACTTTCGCTTGCTCGCCACCGTCAACTACGTCATCACCCATTGGTGGTCCTCCGGCCTGTATTGGTGCATATATCTCATCTTCCGCATCGAACTCGTAGCCCGCAAGCTCACGCACTTCACTACGCTTCAGCCAGCCGCCATTGTAGGCAACCGAGAGCCGAGCATATAGCGCATCCTGATCTTCGCTCAGTGCCCGAATTGCAGACAAATCGAAGCGAAATTGCTTGCGCTCTGTGTCCTCTTCGAAATCACCGAGGAACTGCGTAGTGAGTTCTTCCTCGATGTAACGGTAAAGCGGAACGAGATATGATTCCGTTGCGTATTCTACCAGTTGCCGCGCGTTTGAGTAAGTAGCTTTGTCGAGTCCCGCACCATATCCAAGAACGATCGCCGGGATGCCAATGACTGCACTGAGCCGCTCTTCAGGCAGGCGTCTGAGCTGCGCCAGGTTCAGATCATTCGGGCTGAATCCCACCTTCTCCACATTCACTGCCGCACCGCTCACCCAGGCCTTGCCGCGCTGATCACCCTGCGTCTGTCTGAGGTACTTGTCACGCACATCATTCGGATCGAACTGGAAGGCATTCACATTCTCTTTCAAGCTGATGACCACAGGCGGCACTGCGCCATTCTTCATAAGCAGCGCACTGTAGTCAGCAATTTCATTGTCTGTGTACACTTCGCGCAGCACACTAGCCACCGGGCTGAGCCCCATCCTTGTGTTCATCGGGTCAATGCCATCGCGGAAGTGAATCACATCTTCCTGTTCGAAGTGCTGTGTCGCACCTTCCACTTTGTACTCATAGCCGGTGATGAACTCACTGCCACTGGCCGGCCAGGTGGGGCGCATCATATGCGGTGGCACATACCAGAGCTCTGCGACCTTGCTGCCGCCATTCCGAATCTTCAGGATGTACGGGTTGCCGCTCACAATCCACGAATATGCGAATGCTTTGAGCAGTGTTGTGCCTGAATAGTAGAGATTGGGCCTGCGCCAGAGCTTGGCTGCGGGATGGCCTGGAATGATCTGCTCCATCCCATCGTCATCGAGCTCAACTACATTCAAGGGCGCTTCAGGGAGCACGCGCCCGAGCCAGTTGACTGCTGCCATCACGAGCGATGCATTGCCTATCTCACCCGCCTCAACCGTGTAGTCCACCTTGTTGTAGCCGTAGCCATGCCAGGCATCTGAGAGCACATTCCAGACTGGGAACTGATAGCCAGCACCTGATGTACCACCACCCGAGCCTGGGAACTTGAGCGCATCTTTCAGGCTGGCTAATGCCTGCACAGATCGCCTGATTAGACTGGTTTCCTTATTGCTCATCCTGATACGACCCAGTTGCGCACGCCTACGACTGCACGCCACGCAAGCGCACGCGCAATCACTGTGTCATCATGCAGGCCGGTTGGTGCCTGATAGCTCACGCGCTGCGTATTGCCTGCCACCTTCGATTCAAAGGCATGCAGCTCTGCCGTTGCTGCCGGCACATCCAGCCACCGGCACTCCGCGCGCTCGAAGGCCAATGCAAGCGATTGGATGAGAGGTGGCTTGGATGCGGCCGTAGTGGTGAAGGCAAACACTGGCAGCCCATCACGCTGCAATGCTTCGATATTCGGTGAGCCTATGCTGTTCTCTTCAGCTTCGATATGACTCACACCCCAGCGCCGTGCGAGCGCATCCAATCGCCCACGCTGAAATGCCCATCCAATTTTGTTGAAACGATCAAGGGCTACCTCTTCCCTGCACCCACTGCACAGCACAGAGAGCGCCGTTGAATCATTTTTCTGGCCCCAGTCAACTCCCATTACCATCCTGTGCCCTTGATGCGTTGAGGGCTGCGCCCCGGCCGGCGCTGTTAGATTGGCCACAATGTTTCGAAACACACTGCCCTCACCCTCGAGGAACTCCGCCATAATCTCCTGGCGGTACGCTTCGTCTGAGAGGTCGGTTGTGATGTCCTCGAGCGCTGCCCTGCTCAGATGCGGATTATCGAAGCTCGTGAAGTGCCACGCCTGCCAGCGCCCGGTCGTATCACCCAGCGCCTTCTGATAGAGATTGTGAAACCAGTTCCTTCGCCTGGGTGTTGAGATAAACCACGCATCGCCGTTGTTATCGAGCAACATCGGTGCTCCCACCTTGTCCCACGCATCGGGAGCGAGGAGCGCGCATTCATCGAGCACAAGAAAATCCGCGTGATCCCCTCTCAAGGTATCGGCATCGCTTGCAGTCTTCACCTTGATGCGCCCGCCATTATGGGGAAAGAGCATAATTCGCCGCTGCTCATTCTTCTCAACTACGCCAAATTCAGTGAGCTCATAGAGCCATTCCTTCACCTTGTCCCAGAAGGCATCAGCCTGGTCCTGCGTCGTAGACGCAAGCAGCACACGCCGGCCCTCGAGCATCTTTGTCACCGACACTCGAGCTGCTAACGTGGTCTTGCCTGCCCTGCGCCCCGCATTAACAACCATACGCTTCGCCGTCGATTTCGCTATCAACGACTGCTTCTGGTGGAGCTGCGGCAAGCGCACGGTCAGTTGTTTGGCTGTCGCTATCATTGACTATCCTGATGAGTACACCGCCAGTGTGCTCGTGATATTCCTTGGGCTTCCCAAAGGTGTAAGCGAGCAATATCTTCGTTGCTTCGAGGTCCTCTGCCTTTGCTCTGCGTACCAGCATCTCAATCACTTCGATGCGGTCATCTTCAGTGAATGCCTGTTGAAGAAGCCAGTTGAGCCCCTGTGTATATGCTTTACTTTTCCTTCCGCCTGTCATTGCCATATGTTTCTATGCAGCCACTACAGTGATGCCCTGCAGTGTTGAGATGCGCCCCAGTTCGCACGTATAAGGCGCCCCGTCTACTGTGAGCACCTGAATGTCATATGAGTGCGGGACGTAGGGCACAAGCAGTGTTGTCTGTGCCGCAGTCAGGTCAAAGTACATCAACAGCCCGTCAGTCGTTGCATCGGTGATCTGCCCTGATGATGTTTGCGTGGATGTGATAACTATCGGGCCAATGACCGCAGCTGCATCTGTGGAAGTTGCCAGGCGCTTAAATGTGATCCACGCCTTGCTGACAATGATCGGTGCATTCAGGTTTGTGTATGTGCGCTCGATACGCACTGCATCACCTGAGACTACATTCGTGATGCGTGTGCGTGCAGAGAATGTGTCAAAGGTGCGAGCATCAACAGCAATCGGCGCGCTAATGGGTGACTCGAGCGTGAGTGCAGGCGTGCCGATTTGCAGTGTTGATGCGATGCCGGCGGGTTCAATAAGCTGCGAGCCGGATGTGGTGATGACCGGCTCACCAATGGCCAGGGTGGATGCAATGCCAGCCGGCTGAATGGTTGAGGCGCCGGCACCGCCTTCCGCAATGCCGGCACCGCCATAGATTGATGCACCGTATGAACTCGAACCGTACATAGTTTATGCAGGCCTGATCAGCGAACTTTCAACCATGTGATTATCCATACGGCTTTGAGCACTGCCATCAGCGTTAAAAAACCGGAACCCATGTGTAGTCACAGTGGAATTGAATGCGCTACTTCCAGAGACTACAGTCCCGTTCACATCAAGACTGATGCTTGAGCCGCTGGCCGTAAGGCTGAAGTGATAAACCGTGGCCGCTGTTATGGCAAATGTTACGGAGGCGATAATGGTATCAGAACCACCTTCGTGCTTGACGATGGCCAGATTGTTGGTTGCGAGATCGAAGAGTTTGCCTGATATGTAGTTATTCGAGTCCACAGCACGAAGCAGCAGCTCCATATAATGCTGCCCGCTTGTAACTGCCATCATCGTCATATCTGCGCTGATGGTTACATTCGCGCTGCCTGCATCACGAATATACGACATTGCAGTAGACGATGAAGTGCTGGCAGCCTGACAATAGCCATCCTGAATGACTGCATTCAGTACTCCACCTTCAATCTTCGTCCACGCTGGCCCAATGTCGGGAGTGTGATCCTGAAGCAGCGTGCCGTTAGTGCCGGAGAAGGTGTCGTAAAGCAGGCCACTTGGCGGAACAGATCCGCTGCCGCCATACGTGAAGGTCACAAATAGCTGCGTGCCTGCTGCGAAGGTCGGTGTCACTGAAAATGAATCATTGATCGGGAAGGTCCAGTAGGTGCCAGCGTCAGTGCCAGCGCCCGTGATGTCATATCGAATCCATTTGTCTGAATTATTCCGGTCACGCAGTGTGACATCATCACCACTGCCGAGCCGGGCAAACACTTCCGATGCATCGAAGTCAGTGTCTGAGAATTTGGCAATGCTCAGCAGCGTGGCCGCTGTTACGGTGGCATTGTCTACGCCTACTTCATAGCTCACCACTCCGCCTGATGTTGCACTTGACCACTTCCAGAGGCCTGTTTCAATGGGTGGCGGTTCGGCTGCCGGACCAGCGCCCGCTGCTGTGCCCAAACGACGGTAGCTTAGATTGGCTGCCCCTCTGACATAGATTGAGTCCACCGCACCCAGCGATGCTTCAACGTTCCACCAGACTACATCGCCCATCCCGACATTGCCCAGATCGTCAATCTCATAAACTGACTTGAACCAGCGTGCTTCACTGGCCATAGTGCGCTCAATGGCAAATTCCTGAAGGTCAAGCGGATGTGCTGCCGTCCACCTGATACCAATCGGTGACCAGAATAAGAGAAACCGTTCGACCTGACTGAGATGATATGAGAATGGCAGCTCGAGCCCAACCTGACATGCCCATGCTCCAAGCTGCTCGCAGTGCATAAGCTCACCAGCACGAATGCCGGTATAGAACCCGAACGCATTCAGTTCGCCTTCAACGTGCTGCATCACCCCTGAATTGAATTGCGGCAGGATAACGCCATAGCTGGTTGCTGTCGTGGGTTGCGTGACGTGCGGTACGTCAATCCAATCGCCAGCCACTACAAGGCAATCGCGGAAGTAGATGCTCGTAAAGCGGCGCAGATTGATGCCGGAATATGACGGGTTCGCCACTGTGGTCACGATCAGGTTCTCAAACCTGATTTTCATGTAGTTGGTTTCATCGAGATACCCACCAACAGGGCCTCGCCCGCTAATCACAGCAGGATCGCTGCCCGTACCTGTCGCAAGTGTTGACTTGAGCCTCGCACCCTGTGGCATAGGTATCGGTTCATAACCGCTTGGCGAAAATGCAATCGTTGTCTGCCCACGCAGGGTCAACGAGTACTGGCGTTCAGTGACACCGAGCGTTGGCAGGATGATCTGCGCATTACGTCGCGAACCTTCCTGGAGTGCGCCACCGATGACGTAATCAATATCGTCTAGTTCAATAATGGCGTTCTTCTTGGCAGTGCCGATGGTGTCGATCAGTGCCTGCAGAGCAGCAGTCGAATCAGTCGTGCCATCGTTGGGCAGGTAATCCCTGGCATCGTATTCGACGGGATACTTGCGCGTGAATACTGTGGGCAGGTCGGTGTTGACGAGCTTCGCAGTTGGCCCGGCCATCAGCTTGTAGGTTTTGCTTGCCGTGTTCTTCGTCGTTGCGGTTGTTGATTCCTGTGCGCGCGTAATGGTGAGCGTGTCAGTGGCGCGTGCAGTCACACGCACTATTTCCACATTCGGATCATCAGCAGGATCAGGATAGTCAGTCGCATTCCACCACGTCGCATTGAATGGCACAGCAGGAAGTCTTGCGCCATGTCCGGTCGTCACGACGATTGAGGTAGCTCCTGCAGTGTAGCCGGTAGACACTGTGGCTTTAGCAAAATTCTTCGCAAGATCGAGTGTGCTCATGGCAGTTTCCTATAAGGCAAATATCTTGTTTGCTCCGTTGTCCCAAATGATCGTGATGTCTACGCCGGCAGGCGTCACAGGCAGGCCCGTTGCACTGTCGATATACGCGAGCAGTGGCGATGTGGCCTCATTGCTTGTGTCCTTCCAGATCCAGAGCGCTTCAGACTGATCACCCGTAGCGGCAGGAAAGGCCGCATCAGCAGCATCAAACACACCGCCGGTAGTTGTCTTCGAAGCAAGCGTAGCCGTGGCGACTCGAGCAGCAGCAGGCACATCTGCAAGAAAATCGTGGGCTGCGCTGTAGGTGTAATCCGCCAAGTCAACAAGCGTCACCTTGATCGTGTCTGTCAGCAAGTCAATGTCACCATCAAGGAATAGCTTCTTCGCTGTAGCCTGCACTGCATTTGCCATATCGACCTCACGTAGTTTTCGCTGGTGGTGGTGTTGGCGTGGGTGTTGGCGCGCACGGCATTGGCGTGCATTTGCATGTACATTCGCACCCGGCACGCGGATATGGTCGCCCCGCCAAACTAGCGCACCCGCCTGTCATCAATGCCAGCATCAAGAAAGCCGCGAACCATAACCTCACGCCGGCCAGGAGTATGCCACGCGATATAGCCTTACTTTGTGAAGGGCAAAAGAATGGGCGCCCGGAGAATGCGAACTGTTAGGCGCCCAAAAGTGGTTAGAGAAGAATCTGACGGAAGTATACCTGCTACTTGCGAATGATCGTGTACGTGCGGAGCTCCGGCCCCTTGCTCACGCTCTGCCGGCGCTCACGCACTTCCTTCACCATCCCTCGAGCCACCAGTCCCTCGAGCAGATCCACCACCTTCACCTTTTCCATTCGCGTGTACATCTGGATGTCGAGCACAGTCTGGTGATGTTCCTCAACCGCTTCGAAGATGAGTTCCTCGTCAGACGTCATCATCTTGAACGCCTGGGGAAATTCACTCTTCGCTTTGCGTATTGTCGAGACTATCGTCTGGTGAATCCTGGCCGACATCGTAGTCCCGAGCAGCTGGCACGAGCGGTAGTACTCGTACTTAAGCCGCTTGTTCGGGATCTTGATTACAACTCTAGGCGGTTCAGGCATATGAAAATTTTGGTGTACACCGTGTACACTGTGCGCACAACACAATATCAGCCTAACTTACGCAATGGCGATTCGAAGCGTTCCTCCATCGCCATCCTGTAAGCCTCATATGCGATCCCATCAACAGGTGAATCACACGCTGGCCCGCACTCGTTGACGTAGTTATACACGCACTGATCATCAAAGATCATCGAGCCTCTGATCAAGTCTGGCCCACCAAAACACACATACGCCTGGCGTGCTTTTGTTACGCGTCGCAGCTGCTGCATCTGCATCACAAGTGCACTTGCATTCTGCCGTTCACTCATTGGCTTCACTTCAAACCACGCACGCCATTCCGGTATCCAGAAGTCAGGCAGGTACGCTTTGCCAGCACCAAGGATGTAGCCTTCAGGTTCATACTCCCAACGCAAATGCATTGCATCGAAGAGCACACACCATCGTGCTTCAGTGCGCGAACGAAAGTAGCGACCGGCATAGCGCGTCTGGATGATGCGCCCGAAGCGAGTCTCAGTGTGTACTGAACGCGGCAGACTCATTCAGTTTCCTTCTCGATCGCGGCGAGTTCATCGTAGACAGCCTGTCGGTATGCTTTCAGCATCGCGTCAGCACCTCTGCCTGTGTCGTAATCCGGCAGCCGCCCCTCCACCCGCTCCACGAATGCGCGGATGGCTTCGAGTTGCACATTCCGATTGCATAAAGCTTCAACTTCGCGGTGCTGTTCGAGAATGGCGCGAATGGCTGCAACACGTCCGTTATCACCTTCCCACTGATCCAGCCAATCCAGCATTTCATCAATCGTTGGTTCGATCATTCAGGCTCCACCATCTCGTCATCATCTTCGCCCCGCTCAAAGTACCAGTCCACGATCTCGTGCAGCTTCTCCTGCAGCTCATCGAAGCGAGCCACGTCCTTCTTCGCAGCCTTGCCGAAGATGGTTGACTGAATGTGCACGTGCAATTCAGTGGCAGTGATTTCCTTGCTCATATCGCAAGCACCTTCCCTGCAAGTGCAAACGCCAATGCAAAGACACCTGCAGCAAATAGCAACCGCCCCAACTCAGCCACCTTTGGATTCGCACTCAACGCATAAGCCAATGCTCCGGCTATCGCCATCACAAGCGGGATAATCATCGTTGCCATTAGGATTCCTCCTTGGGAAGCTGGTCCAGGTAAGCCTGAAACGTTATGTGTTTATCGAGCCACTTGACATTGCTTTTCGCTCTGCACACCCGGCAATGGTAAACGCGCTCACCTCCCCGCCGCTCAGATTTGGGCGTCAGTATTGGCCGCGTGGCATGGCACTTCCAGCATTCGAAGATCCCATACACTGGCGTTCTAGGATCGAATGTGCCGACTTCGGTCATACCTCGTTCCCTCGAGTGCTTTCTCTCCCACACTTTTCGCTCGTTCCACATCGCTCGTGTGCCTGGCATGTTCCATGAGCCGGATCATTTCGAAGATGGTGGCCTCGTACTTCTCGATGCGCGCCATTGCCTCGTAGTATTGCGCTTCGCCAGGTTCTACTCTGCCCGTTCCCATATCACCGAATGCTTGCGCTTGTGCCATTCCGGTTCTCCCAGTGGCTCGAGCTTGCGAATCTCAAGCGGTGCTGCACTGCAGGCGCACGCTCTGACAAACGTATTCTCGCCGAAAGAGTCCGGTACTTTGCGTGCAAGCGTCTGCCAGCCAGTCCCCTCGCAGAAATAGCACTGCTCACCGCTCTCTACGACGATCGATGCGGGCCGGTTGTTGCGCTCTTCCTCGCGGATCGTATGCCAGGCTGCGATGAGTTCCTGCGGTTGCAGCAATGCCTTGACCACGCGGTTGCGAATTGCGTGCAGTTCGCATTCTTCGATCCGGTCCGCTGGTATCTGCGCCAGGATGCGCTGCCAGTCGCGGATCTCGTCAGCAAGGGCTGCGTCGCTTAAAGCTGCAACTCCTGCCCGCCGCCGCGCTGCGCTAATTATCCCCGCTAAGACGCGCGGCAACTCTGGCTGCCTGGTCACTGCTGCCTCTGTCGTCGTCATCGGGTCCATTCCCCTTTCCTGGAATTTCGCGATTCAGCCAGTCAATGAACCTGGCGCGTTTAGGTTTGATCGCGTGGTCGTTGCACCAGTCCTCGAACTTCTCGTGGACGTGCCTGACATCGAGATGCGCGAACTTTTTCTGGTCCTGCAGATCATCGAGATATTCTTGAGAAAAATCTTCAGAGAGAGAGGGTGCCGGAAGAGAAGAACTCTCTCTCTCTTTACTTAGTTTCTTACTTACTAGATCTAGTAGTAGTGAAGAAGAGTTTTGACTTTCGTGTGACATGCGATGCTTTCGCTGACGCTCGGCGTTGTAAAGTCTTGTCTTATATTCACGTTGCATCCTTCGGTTGGTGATCTGAAAGTCGCGTGACATCTTGTGACACTTTGTAACGCTCGCCGTTTCGCTGCGCTTGAGCTCTCGCAGCGCTTTCCTCATTTCCTCTATCGAACACCGGCACATTTGGGCCAGCTCAAGGACGGTCCCAGTGATGATTCCGGTGCGTCCGTTTTCATGCATGGCGCAGAGAAGGTCCATCCAGATTCCGCGTGTTGACGCTGAACATTTGGAAAGATCGGGATCCTTCTTCCAGTCGCCGGGATAAAACAAAAATGCCGGCTGTTTTCCTGACACAATCAATGATGCTCATAAGGTGCGTGAGGGGTTGATGGATTGCCCCCCTAAGCGGAGCGCGCTTTTGTCATTTTTGTCACTAGATAATCTATGAGTTCAAGTATCTGTTCTTCATTGAAATATTTCTTAATGATGTCCGCGGCCCTTCTAGGATGAATCGGAACCTTGACTCTCTTTTTTAGGATTCCAGCTTCAATCGCCGCGGCTTCCACGCTCCTATATTCACCCGCTTTCATTCGTTCGAGGATATCCGGACGATCTCGAGCTATTTGAGCAGCGAGGCGATCATTTCCGCCTGTACTTAAACTTACTGGCCCCGTAAGTTTTGCGCCCTTCCTCGGCCTGCCTTCTTTTTGCGGCGGTTTTCCTGCTATGCCATAGTCTTGCGCAGACTTTCTAATCTGAATGATTTGATCTACTTCGACAGGTTCGTGGCCTAAACCCCAGGGTGGTTTCTCACGAGCAAACTGCTCATACGTCTGAAAATGTTGCCCGTTTGCATCATAAAGAACCTTCCAGCCTTTTCGATCTTGTATTGCCTTTATCCATGCTTCGAGGTCCTTAACGCTCTGAGTATGATCATCAAGTGCTTCTTGAATCTCTAATCGAACCGCAGTTGCCCACGCTTCTGATCCTGGTGGTGCATCATAATCGCCTCGACTCTGTAATGTTGGGTCAAGAAACTTCCGCTTGGTTTTCATTATTGTCTCCCTTACAGCGGATAGTTTGTTGCCACGAACAACCAAGCGGCTCTTAATTCTTCCAGGGACATATCAGGCCGACCCTTGCCAAATCGTATCTTTATCTCGCGATTGATATGGTCCCATTCATATTCGTTCTTGTTCTTACCTATCCAGCTCCGATTATGATCTTCGATAGCTTCTAGCAGTCGTGCTTGTTCCTGACTGGGCGTTAATTCTTCGCGTGGGGCTGCAGTATCTCGTGCTGGCTGTGGCTGTGTTTGACTCTGAAACTCCTGAATAACTTTGAACATCTGCACAGTTGATACTCCCGCAATACCTTGGCGCGTCATCAATGTCTGAATAGATTCAGTCATTTGATAATCAACCTTGATATTATCGGTCTGTGCTTGAACCTGTGTTTCCGCTGATGATATCGGAATGATTAGTCCCGGTCCGTCACCCCCAGGTCCATCATCTGGTATTGTCTCTCTGGCATAACCAACCTGATCTTCAAGTATCTCTTTAATGCACTCATGAAACAGTCGATCATCTGGCCCAAAGCAGAAGGCACGCTGAGTTTCATAGGCACCAGCCAGGCTATCTACTCGCACCGCCCTTGACAGCATTTGGTGTATCCAGGGTTTGCTGCGAATATGCGTTAAACAGATCACATGTGTAATTTGAGGTACGTCGAGGCCTTCATAAGCCATACCAACCGTTACAAGCACATCAAGACCATCACGCTGCTTACCATCTTTTTCTCTGAACGCTTCGATAGCCGCTATTGCTTCTGGCCCGTCCTGACTTACTGCCAAGCCACATCGATCAATGCGAAGCGTATCCTTAATGTATTTCAGGTATCTTCGGGCTAACGCCACACGTGGAGCTACGACCAGCATTTTTGAACGCGGGTGTTGCTGCCGATAAGCCACCCAATGTTTGAAGCCCCGTTTAAGTAAATGGGATGCATATTCAGTTGAAAGTGCGCTGAAAATCGCAGCATTCGGCTGTGTCAATTCCGCGATGCTATCAACATCCTGCCGCTCATTCTTGCTATCAAGAAAGCTTGTTGAAGCATCAGAGTGCTCAAAATCCATCGGGATAATGGCGCACTCCTGCAAAGCCTGGCGCCTGCTATAGGTGATTAACAATTGATGATCAGAATCTTCAAGGATAGGCACCCAGTGATTTTTACTAATTTCGTCGTATTCAATCGGCCCTATAAAACCCTTATCACCCCGCTCAAGAGTGCCCGTCATCATCAGCGTCAGTGTTGCGTGGTTCATTAATGGCTGAATAGCAGCCCAAGTTGACCCGTCTTCTTCAATATGGTGGAACTCATCAAGCACCAGTAAGATGCGCCCATATCGCCTGAACTCCCGAAGGTTTAGTTTTGGATCCTGACCAATAGCCTGATAAGTCGTGACATATCCCGCCAGACCGCGTGCCGGATCCAGATCATTGGTAGCTATACGTATTTTGTGCTGATGCTGAAAGATGGCGCGAAAGTTCAGATTCGTGAAAGCCAGTTCACCTTGTTTCTGTAATGATTGTCTGGGTACTACCCAAACAATCTTATCTATTTTGGCGCCAATCAGTTCCGCGCCGAAAATTACCGGCAATGTACTTTTGCCACCGCCAGGTGTGACGTCAGCAATAATCTGCTTAAGATCAGGCAATTCGCCTGCTCTGATCCTGCGAGCTACAGTTCCAGCTGTATCCTGAAAGCTTCTTAGTGTTATCATCTTTGTGCCTTTCTGTCGGTTGCAGCTACGGCAAAGCAACTGCAGGTTAAAAATTCCGGTCGTACCACCACGTGCGACCGGAATAATGTGATCAACCTCAAAATCTATAACTGACTGTCCGCATATCTGACATTTGCCCTCGTAGTATTCCCACAAAGCCAATCGGTATTTTTTGCTCTGGACTGTTCTGGGTTCAGAGATCACAGCTCACTCCGATAATCATTCCGCGCAGCGTCATCGCGCCGCACCCAGTATTCGATTCGCCTCTCGCGCTGAATGCGGTCCATTGCCGGTGCAATCGTCTCGGCAATCCAGACAAACATCGACACCACACCCACCACGAGGCCCACCAGAAAACCGATGCCATATCCCCACCAGGTCATCGCCGCCTCCCACGCGGTAATGTGTAAAGCTTCACCACCGCCACCATTGCCCCGCACATCACCAGCAGCAGAATCACACCCCATAGAAGTAGTTCGAGTGGTTCCAGCATTGCCGTTCACATTCGCGCGGCCAGGCGTGCATGCCCGAACCATCCCTCGTTGCCACCATAGACAGCCGAGCTTCCTAACCGCGCGAATCCGGGGGCGCGTTGATCGTGCGTGAGCACCCGAACCATTCCCCGTCTAGGCAACCGGCTCCCCCTCAGCCCTGATTTGCGATGAGACAAGAGGCAGAAGCCAGTAGCGATCCAGCGTGCTCACGCACGAAGGTCAAGGGGCCATTCAACAAACTCACAGGTCACACTTGCGACTTCCACGAGCAGCCCTTTGGCTATCGTCACCTGCGAGGCCAATATCATCTGCAATAACAGCAGAGCATCTTCGAATTGCTTCTTATCACCTGGCTTGAAGCACTCCATCAGCAAGAGCACGCGCGTGCGCTGCGCCTCGAGCGACTCCTGCTGATTGATCAATTCCTTGAAGTTGTCCGACAGTTTCACGCGATCCTCCGCGCCACATCCTGTGCCGTATCGCGCAATGTCGCTTTCAAGCTGGCCACCAGTTCCTGCAGTTGCCGCTCACGATCACGGCACAGCGCCAGCTCTACGCGCTCTTTCTCCAGATCAGGCTGTCGCACCCAGGCCGCAAGCAGGAAGCCCGCAATGAACGCGAGAGAAGCGATCCCAATGATGATGAGCGCCAGCCTCACCTGTTGAGTGCCCGTTCCTTCCGTTCCTCTTCGATGTGGTGAGTGATTGCACGCATCTGGCTCGAGAGATCAAGCAGCGCATCCTTGACCAGGCGGAACTCGCGGCGAATCGACACTTCCAAACCTTCAACTGCTTCGTTTGCCGCGCTGATCAAACGATGCGCTTCTTCGAGATCGTCGTGCCTGACCTGTCGTTCAGCTTTCACGTTTGTCATTTGATCCTTATCGATTTGCCGCGTTCACCCAGTTCCGCAAATGGCAACTTCTCACCGCCTTCGAGCAACTCCCGAATCATCGGGTTCATGGGCTTGCGCACAAACTCGATAAATTCGTCAGGTATCTCTTCGAGGGGTGCAGTAATGATGAGCGGAGCCATCCCGCCATTCTGCGCAGCCGTTACGCGAAAGCGCAGCGTCTCGAGCGTCCTCATCTGGTGCGCTTCGAAAAACCAAAGCAGCCTGGCTTTGAGACGATCGACTGCGCCGGCATCAATGCTCGCTCGCTCTGCCAGACGCTTCGCCTCAGCTTTTCGCGCGGCTGCTCTGGATTCCAATTCGCGAATCAGCCCACAGTACGCATCCACCTTCTCACGTGTTGCGGTCCCTGTTTCCTCAAGCCAGGAATCAATGGCAGCTTCAGCCACTGCGTCCGGGAGCTCGCCGCCCACTTCAGTCAGCAGCGACTCGAGCGCGAGCAAATCGCCGGAAATCTCATATAACGTGGCGCTCATTTGCGCTCCTTCCGATCGAGCTCAATGCGCGCTGCCCAGTCCTCGAACTCTTCAATACAGGCAACCATCTGCCCTTCGTTCAGGTCAGCGCGCTTGTCCACGCCCACGAGGTCCTTCATTCGCGCCTGTATGTCGGCGTTCGATATGCCCAGGCTGCGGAGTTCGCGGATCAATTTGTCCAGCTCGCTTACCGTCTGGATCAGCTTCTCGCGTCCGTTGGGTTTCTTTTCCGTTTCAGCTTCGATCTGCTGCGGCTCATCGTGCATCACGACGTCCGGTATCGTTTCGATTTCACTCTCATCGAGGAAGCCGAGACCGCATATGCTCAACGTCACGCGGCGCTTACTTTTGGTCTCCGCCTTCATAATGGCATTGCATAAGAGATCGCCTTTGAGGTTCCCGATAGAGACAGCACCAATCGATTCATCGGTCCTGCCTTCAGGCGTTGTCGCGCGTGCCGTGACAATGTAGACATCGTTGACGTGCTCACGGCTGACGATATTGATCGAGACGCTGTGAATCTTTCGCAACTGGTCGGTTGCATCCTTCCGCGCATACAGCGTGAGCTTTCCGTTCAGCGTTATGTACTGAAAAGGTTGCGAAAGTGGGTTCAGACCAACGGATCGACAGATCGCGTTCAGATAGTTGAGGCGGTCCTGCGTTGAGAGTTTCGCCAGGTCGCCAGTTGCAAGCACGCGCTCGACTATCGCCGCGTACTCCTGCCCTTCTGGTTGCTGTGTAGTTGCTATTGCTTGTGACACTTTGTTATCCTGCCTCCGGTTCATTTGGCTGTATTTTGCTCGAGGACGCCGGCACTACCATGTCGGCGTTTTCATTTATGCTGACCGCTTCCAGGCCTTCCTCAGATCGATGGGTCGTTCCACGTTGCGGTTGATCCAGTCCCTGACATCCTGCTCACGAAACCTGACTTGCCCACCCAATTTGATTCGCGGCAGGGTGCTGGTCCCACCGCCGCGTATGTAGAGCGTCTTGAGTGCAATTCCCGTGATCTCTGAGACATCTTTAATCGTTAGCAGCTTTTCGATCATTTCTAGCCTTCCCAATACTTTTCGAATCTTCGGTTCTCTGCCTGAACGCTGCGCTCCTCCTCTTGCCCGTCTACGCAGCCCTGATCGCAGTAATAGTCGTCGCAGTTCTCGTCGTAGATGCCGCCCTCTTCACGCCAGAGCTTGCCGCAGTACTTGCACTTTGGCTGCTCATCGAGCCATTCCTGGTAACGCTCAGCCCGAATGTCAGCTTCCAGTTCTTCTCTCGTCATCGCGCCACCTCCACCTGTTCATCGATCGCCGCAATCTCGGCTTCGATCTCGCTCCGCCGCTTCGTCAGCGCATCAATGCCATCGAAATGAAGCATTATCGTTTTGTGAATCGTGCGGGCTTCTTCGTGGAGCTGATCACGCCTGGACGGGCGGCTGTGCGCTCTCGACATTCGATCCACTTCCGCCCAGTAGGCGTCCCATTCGGATTGCTTTGTCATTAGTTGGCCACCCCCAGTTCTTCGAGTCGCCCTTCGATGATCACGAGCTGCGCCCTGCAATCCACAAGGCGCTCGTGCCAGGCTGACGGAGTCACAATCTCATCGCACTCATCACCAGCCAGGTGCTTTTCGATTGCACTGATCTCGCGCATCATCAAAGGGCGACTCGCGCGCCAGAACCCCAGGCTCTGCGCCTGGAATGCATCCATCCGCTCACTGAGGTAGGTGTCGTACTCAGCGTCCTGCACCCGTTCATATCTTTCTAATCTTTGTTCCATGGCTGTTGTCATCTATTCCCTTCTCGAAAATGTACCGTAACAAGATGAATGTACGATTTTATATTACATCTGTCAAGAGGAGAATATGACATTTTGCTAAGCCGCCACGGATCGGGAATCGCGCATTAGCTTGAGAGGCTTGATGCCGTAGACCCTGGCGAGCGCGTTGAGCAGGTTGAAACTAATTGATAAGCCGCTTTCGGCGCGCCATACGGTTTGCCTGCGAATACCTATACGATCAGCCACTTCTTGTTGTGTCAATCCGTGAATCTGTCGCAGCTCCTTAAGTCTGACGTTGTCGTAAAAACTGGAATCCATAGCGCCTTTCTTATACCCGTCGAAGTTGAGGTATGTCAAATAATATACAACAAATTTAGTCGCTTACAATATTACGCTTGACAATGTTACATTTTTTCGTACAGTGGTAGAGAAGGATGTGAGAGATAAGCACGCTCGAATGTGGAAATCATTCGGGCAGCACGTTAAAGGCAGGCGCAGAGAGATCGGCAGAACTCAGATCGAATGCGCAACAATAGCGGGGATTAATCGTCAGCGATGGATTCAGATCGAACAGGGCGCAAGTACAAAAACTGTAACGATATTGAAAATTGCCGCTGCGCTCGAACTGCCGGAATCTGAAGTGCTTGGATGGAGACAGCTCCCTGACGGCGATCCAGTACTGGTCGCTGGTGGAGCATTCACACTTCAACGATTGATCGGATTCTTTACAGAACTCTCACAGGATAGCCAGGCAGACGCGATAGCAATAGTCGAAACATTGTGGAAACTGCATCGCGAATTATGACGACCAATATTTGAAAGACGTGGGAACTTAGAAACTAATGAAATTCACAACAGGACTAATCATCGGACTCTTATCAGTGATCGCAGCAGTGGCAGAGTTCGTCTTATATATGATCTTCTCGGTGGCGCTCGCAATGAATGAGGCGAATACATCAGTGCTCGCATCTATGGCCATCTTTTTGATTTTCTTGACACTCCTGGCGGGAATTGCCGCCCCGGTATGTGGCGCTATAGAGAGCCTTTCCGAACGAAAGAATATCGGGCTCAAACTGTTTGTACCCGCAATGATTCTGGCTGCGATTGGTCTATGCGGGATCGTGGTGGTATCCCGATCAATGCAGCCGCTAATCCCTGCCTCAACCTCCTATACGAGAGGGGTGGTGAGATAGATATGCACAACCAATCACAGTGGCTGGTGAGCGATCGTTTTAAAGAGATATTTCAGGAAGCACCTGGCATTGCCCTCACTGACGAAGTAAACGAATCGAAAACCTGCCCGTACTGCAAAGAAGAGATACGGTACGAAGCGATCAAGTGCCGCCATTGCCACTCGTCGCTTCATACGGGCGGATCAAAGAGTTCCGATGGTACGGCAGTCTTGCTTGCCATCTTCTTTGGCGTCGTAGGCCTCTGGTACAAGGGGCAATGGGCAGCCGGCTTTGCCTGGATCGTAGGCGCCATTCTCTTCTTCATTATGACTGGCGGACTCGGGCTGATCTTTTTACCGGTTTTCTGGATCGGCATCATCGTACATGCGGGTGTCGCAAAGGAGAAAACCTAATGCCCAATCCACAGGAAGACCGCCCAATTCTGAATGCAATCTTCGACGACCTCGGTGCAATGCGCGATGAAGATCGGACATTCCAAAAGGAAGTCCTTGATCGGCTTCTGCGTATCGAAAAGCGCCTCGCTTCACTTGAAGGCACAGAAGGCGTACTGATTGAAAAGATGATGGAAGTCCGAGTCGGACAGAACGAACTCGAACGCCGCACTCTCGATCTGGAACGCCGCTCTGAGCAATGATCCATAAAGTCCTATCCAAACGAACCGGCAGGACTACGTGGGCCATCTCTGTCCGGGTGGGCACCATTCGCTACCGTGAAGCTGGATTCCCAACCAAAGATAAAGCGGATCAATACATCCAGGAGCTAAAGGCTGCCTACAAGTCACGGCGCCTCGGGATCGAGCCGGAATACGAACGCCGCATCATCACGCTCCAGGACCTCTTCGAAGCACGCGCCCGCGATGCGATCAATATGAGCACAGGTTCCCGGCGCCAGCTGCTGCGCCACTTTGCCGATTTCGTTTCGATTGACCCTGATCTGCCGGTTCGTGACGTGACAGTTTCGCGCCTGGCGTCCTATCGATCTGCCCTTATGGACCGCTTCAAGGTGTCAACGATTGAGTTCGTGATGGCCGGCATCGTTGCCGGTCTCAATTCGGGCAGGTTGTATTTCCCTGAACTCGAAACCTTCCGCGCGCCGGCGCTTGTCGGATTGCCAAATCCAGGCAGAGCCGTCTTGATACCTCGAGGTGAACTCGTAGCAGTTCGTGACGAGCTCCGCCAGCAGGACAAAGTTGCTGCCGCTGACATTTTCGAAATGCTCATCCTCACAGGATGCCGCGTGATGGAACTCCTAAGACTCAGGCCCGAATGGATCGAATGGGAGCGCGGGCTTGTCGGGTTGCCGGCCAAGATAATCAAAACCAGGACAGCCCGCATTCTTCCAATAACGCCTTCCCTTGAGCTTTTGCTGCAAAGAAGGATGAATGCCTCACCTCTCTGCTATGCAACGTTCTACAGGGCTGTATGCGCAGCCGGACGCACACAAGGAATAGTAGTCGGTATGGATAGCTGGCGGATTCACGACATCCGGCATACGGTCGCCTCAGTGCTGGCAGAAGCTGGAATAAATCAGAAGATTATTGCTGATCTGCTTGGCCATTCGCTGGGCGGTATGACGTCCCGCTACACTCATTCAACCTTGCCCGCGCTCCGCGCAGCGGCTGGCGTTCTCGAAAGCTACTGGGAAGGTCGCCGCGTTGCTCAATTCCCACGCGCCGTGAACGCTTGATGGCCGCTTTTTGGCCGCATAGAATGGAAAAGGATGGAAAAGGTGGGCAAAATCCGGCCATTCGCCTTTTCGAAGATTTCCCAGAACCGCTACAAACTACGCTATTTAGGGAGGTTATATGCACCGGTCCAAGTTGCGTGATTCTATCCTGAGTAGTTTTGCATATCTGCCCTAAATCCCCGCCATCATTAGCAAATCCCCGTTTCACGTGAAACATTGATGGCCGCTTTTTGGCCGCTTGGAATAGAAAGGTACAGCAAAAACAAACTCCCACGCGTTTTACTTCGTGGGAGTGCATACGTCGCAATTACCACTATCTCGGTTCGGCTGAGAAAGGCTTCAGGAAATTGCTGACGATTCTATCACGAAGGGCAACCTACTTCGGCTGCGGCTGACCGCCGGGCGCTATCGGGTTCGATACCTGCGGATTGTTCGGGTCTGCCGGAAGCTGCGTTGGCTGATTCTTGTAGCGTTCCACGAGACCCTTCACCGCCTGTCTCAAGTTATCGAAATCAGCCTTCGCATCCTGCGGCACCTTGACGCTGATCTTTTGGAAACTCGCGTCTATCTTTTGAACCTCGACCTCGATCTCTTTTTGAAATCTGTCTCTATCCTGATCTGGCATGGTTTTCTCCCGTAGTTAGATGCGTTATGGAACTCTCACCTGCGTACTCACGCCACAGTAGCGTGGCCCGGAGGTTGTTAGGGCACGAGTTGTGGTGCTGGTAGGTTAGGAACGTGCAATTAGGATGCCGCGATTGCCTTGGGCTTATCCTTGCCCGCATTCTCAATCGCTGCACAGAAGTCTTCGAAGGCTCGATCAGCGAATGGCCAGATGAATGCATTAACTCGTGTCACGAGGAACTGATGATCTGCATCCTCGAGGGCAAGCATCCCGCCATCCTTCTGCTCGTCAAGTGCATCGAGTACTCGCAGTGCTTTTCGATTCGTATCGCGGTCAAATCCGGTACGCTGCCCACCTGCGCCATCCATTGCTTCGCCAACAATGAGCTCGATCTGCTGGGCATAGTTGAGGCGTACATTCTGCCCCTTGCGTGTTGTGACTTCCTTAAGTTCGATATATTTCATGATGCGGCTACTGCCAGTTCTCCTTCACCGTGATAGAAAATATTGTAATAGCAGGTCAGCTGACTGACGCTGGTCATATTGGGCACTGCCGTGGCCAGCACCTTATAGGTGATTGCATTGGTGGCATAGGCATTAGGCGTGGAAGGTATATTCGTTCCTGTGCCTACTGCAGCGTCCAGATTCAGGGCATGTGATATGGCAGTCAGCCCCGTATCGTCACTGGCCCCGCCAGACCTGTGCGCTTGTACTTCAGTGAATTGCACCTGCATATCATTATTAGCGTTGTGGGCTATGGCAAAAGATATGACGCGCCGGTGCACAAAGGTATGCACCACCCCCGAAATCAGCCCCTTAGCCACCAGCACAATATGTATTTCACCACCCATCGCTGACTGGTCACTGGCCCCATAGGTAATAGTGAATAAATCTGTGAGCGTGTTATTGGGCAGCGTCCTGCAGGCGCCAACAATCATCCGCCCTGCCGGTATGATCGAATTGACTGGCGTGGTTCTCAGTCTGAGCACAGTCGGGGCACTGGTGCTGGTGAATGTGGCTTGTGCTGTGAAATCCATTGCCACGCCCTGCCGGAGCACTACTCCACTGTCATATCCATAACTCGAAACAGTCAGCAGTGCATCACCTGCAAATATGCCGCTCTTGCTGGTAAGTGTTCCCCTTGAACGCTCTGTGTAGAGAGTAGGGCCAGCACTGGCATAGGCAATTTTCATAGCAACAACGGCAGATGCGTTACCTTGCACTGTCAGTGTGCCGCCTCCAAGCACTACCCCGCCACTACCATCCACACTGGAGCTCGCGACTGCACCAAATGCACCGGCGTTCCTGTACTGAAGCTCTGATCCTGAGCCGGCAGGCGTGCCACCAGCAGATGCCGTGATGGTTGTGCCGGTGATCGTCAAGCCACTGCCCGCCGTGAGCCAATCCACCGCACCTGCCGAGTCATCCCAGAACATGATGCGGTCAGCATTGGGATCGATCATCCCTGATCCTGTGCCACCTCGAGCCAGCGGAAGCGTGCCTGCCGTGATATGTGTGGCATCAATGCTGCCCCAGCTTGGCGCTGATCCACCTTTCAGGTACTGGCTGGTAGTACCTGCAGCAGTTGGCACAAAGTACCCGAAAGAGTCTTTGTAATATACAGAGCCTGTCGAACCACTGGAGAAGTAAAAGCCTGCAGTCTGCACTTGAAAGATGAATGACGATGCTTCGAGCACAGTGCCACCCACAACATGCAATCGTAATGATGGCGTAGTTGTGCCAATGCCCACCCAGCCAGCCGCGGTGACACCTGAAGTATTAACCGCACCAAAAGCCATGCTGCTGTTGTATTGAAGCTCACTACCGCTGCCTGCAGGCGTGCCCCCGCCACCGCCTGATGCGGTCATCGTCGTTCCGCTGATCGTGAGGCCAGTACCGGCTGTCAGCCAGGTGACTGCGCCGGCTGAAGCATCCCAGAAGGCTATTCGATCACCTGCTGGTGCTGCCGCAGTGGGCACGAAGTAGCCCAAACTGTCCTTGTAGTAGAGTGAGCCTGTACCGCCTGTCGAAAAGAGAAAGCCAGCAGTTTGCACCTGGAAGTAAAAGCTGGTGTTGCCATAAAGGGTGATGGCCGCAGTGGTACCTGTATCCAGCATTGTGATGCGTGCAAAGTCATCATAGGCACCTGCCCCGAGATCAAGCCTGCCACCGCCATACGTGCCGTCATACCAGCTCCTGATATAAGCAGACTGCACCAGCGCACTATCCACCCAGCGTGAAAAACGTATCTGGCCTATGGTGTCATCATTACTAAGGTTCACCTTTGACGTGACACTGCCCCTGCCCCGGTCAAATTCTATGTATGGTCCGTCAGTGTAGGTGCCTGCTATGGCGGTACTGCTATACCTGCGCATGACAAACCTTGTCGCAGCTGCTGTGGTGGCACTGATGAAGAACTCCTGATCGATGTTTGGCACGCTGGCAGTCAACCCGGCGGCTATCTGGAAGTAGCCACCACCCAGCACCATATTGGGTGCGCCACCAGTGCTTGAAACTTCAAAGCCGGTGATGCCGCCCAGCGCAGTTGCATTGTTGTACTGCACCTGTAGGTTGGAACCACCAGCCAGTGCAGCACCACCCAGTGCTGACAATGTAGTGCCACTAATAGCTAGGCCAGTACCAGCGGTCAGCCATGAGACTGTGCCAGCACTTGAATCCCAGAAGGCTATTCTGTCTGACGTTTCGGGTGTAGGCGTGGCAGTATATGTGGGCGGTACCGCAGTGGGCACCAGCCAGCCATTACCACTCGGACCCGTTCCTTGCGAATACCAGAGTGTACCCAGGGCACCCCCATATAGTTGGTATCCAGCAGTCTGCACCTGAAACAGAAATGGCGTGGCGTGCAGCGTGATGGCTGCACTGCTGGCAGTTTCCAGCATGGTAATTCTAGCTGAATCATTCACTGCCCCTGCACCCAGATCCAGCCGGCCACCACTGTAGGTGCCATCCCAGTAACTTTTGATGTAACCCATCTGCGTGGGCGAGCCTACTACGTCGCTGAATGTGACTATCAGATCAGTGGCTGTCGGATCTACTGCCAGTGTCTGGCCACCACTCGAAACTGTAAAGATGCCGCCCAGCGTGACATTCGCACCTGACACCACTGAGGACGCCACCGCGCCAAAATTGCCGGCAGCATTGTACTGAAGGGTGTTGACCGGGTCTGCCGGCGTGCCACCTCCTACCCCTCCTGCCCTCCACTGTGGCAGCAGCACCCCGCCCACACTGTAGACAGTCAGCACCTTCCCTTCGTCATCAGGATCAGTGGGATGGCTGAATATATCGAGATTGGCAAAGTAGCCGGCAGCGTCTCGATAGTAGATTGAACCAGTCGTACCGTGTGAGAACAGATGACCCACACTCGTGACTGCAAACCACGGTGTAGTTGCTGCACCACGAATCGTCACACCGCCTGTACCACCGTCAGTCTGCAGCACCTCGACTCGTGCATTGCCAAAGTCACCAGCACCCATTGTGATCAGTCCGGCATTTCCAAAGTTTGTGTCGAAGGTTGTCTGCACATAGCCGAGTGCTTTGAATGGACCGGGAGAGAACCAGCCGTAGAACATAATCCGGCCAGCGAGATCATCATCATTTAAATAAAGTCCCGTTGCCTGCGTGCGCTTGAAATCAAGCTGTGGTGTCTCACTATTGTGAGTCTTGGCAATGGTGAACACCTGCCCAGTGCTTTGCTCATCGTGCATTGCACCCACAACGTGCAACTGCACAGATGGCGTCAAGGTACCCAATCCCGTATAGCCCGCACCGGCTTCAGTGATGATGGCACGCTTCGTTTCAACGATGCCCCCGCCAAAGGTAGAAGGCGCAGTGATCCTGATGGCTTCCCAGGTGCTCACCGTGGCAGCATTGTGCACGCCAATGCCGAGCGTGAGCCCACGCACTGTGCCTGTAAAGATATTGATCTCCGCATTGGCTGAGACGATCGTGCCCACCATGAAGCCATTGGCAATTGCTGACGTTTCACGCTGAAGGTTGAGGTCAAGGTTCTTCATTGCCAGCAGTGCAGTCGTATTGCCGGCATCTGTCGTAGTCAACTCTGACCCTGACATCGACACGGCAGTATTGCCTGCACCAAGCGTCACTAACCCATGTATGGCTCCAACATTCGTGCCACCAGTATTGGTATGGTAGACGTTCAGCTTGTGCACGAGGCCCGTCTCAGCACCGATCGCCACCTTGCCATCTGCTGCCACTGACATGGCAAAACTGCCGCGTGTTTCGATTCTCAGTGGTGCTTTCTCAGTGGCACTGCCGCTCGCGCGGATGAGCACAATCGGCCCGCCTGCTGGTGAGGTGCCAGGTGCGAGACTTTCAAACACCGCGTTCTCTTCAGCTTCACCAGCAGTGAAATGAAACACCAGCTGATGGTTGCCCATCTCAAAGCTGGCATTGGCTGTAGGGTCCAGGACTTCATCAAGCCGCGGGATGGCTCCCGATCCACTGCTGAGGAACTGCAGATTGACTACTTCGCCATTATTGAGATTCACCCCGCCATAGCTCACTAAGCTGACTGGCCAATGCCTGTAGTCACCGTGATCTGTAGCCGGCGCCGTGACGTTGTACCGCACCCACCGTGTTGCATCATCGGCATCCTGCACATAGATATGGCTGCCAGGTATTACGAGATCGAAGCTGCCGGCAAAGGCGGCGCTTTCGTTGCTTGTTTCATGAATCCTGATTTCAGTGGCAAGGCTTGGGTCTGCATTATTGATAGCCACGACCCCTGTGGCCGGCGCTCCGGTCGTAGCATTTGACCAGAGCCACTTCCCTGTGACGGTCCCGCCTGCACCACCGCCGCCACCAAAGTCCGTCCAGGCGCCGCCATTTGCGCTGTATTGAAACTGGGTGACATCAGACTTGGCCCGGAGTGCCACAGTACCAGCCGGACTGACAGGCGCACTTCCAGTGGATGATGCGTCAAGGATGATGCCAGTGGATTTGATGCGCTTGCCCATTTATGGAGTATCCCAAAGGGTCATCGTGCCATCGTCAGGGTCATACTCGAATGCGATAGGATCGGCGTCAGTCTCTTGTTGCTGAAGTGTGAGTGCCTTGAAGTTCCAGGTATTGTCGGCTTCGACAATATCCAGTGGCACGCGAATCAGGCTGTCAGGACTCCAGAGCACAAAGCCCTCATTGATGGCGTGGGTGCCGGTCATTGTGCTCGTGTCTCTCAACCCACGCTTCAGCTGCGACAATCGCCACACGCGGCCAGGTGCAAGCGAATAGGATGCGCTCACATCGGCGACATCACGGAACTGCAGCACTTCCTTGCCAAGTATGCACAAGTTTGACTGCGTGGTTTTCACGAAAGCATCATTGTGAATGCCAAGCACGGTGTTGGTGCCGGCGCCGTATGGGAAGTCAACATCAACAGTGTTGGTAGCATCCACACCACTGCCAGTGCCAAGTATGGTGCGAGCCTTGCCAATCACCGCTGCAGTGCGCGAGAGCGCCACTGAATAATACTGCTTATTGGCATCGTCACTTCCACAAGCGTTTCGAAACAGCGTTGCGCCAGTCCAGCCGTAAAGAGGTGACGGCGGTACATTGCGCGGGCCAGCCGCCCAGTAAATGCCATCAAACCCATCGTGATCGTCAATCAATGGCGGCGCATTCGAAAGAATGAAGATGCTGTCAATTGGCAGGAGCGGGGCACCCTCGCCTGGGATCGGATATGGCGGTGTAATTGTATCAAGTGGTGGCCCGAGCCCTTCCGAACGCAACTGGCGCACACCTTCGATCTTCACCTTATCGCCAGGTATAAACTCCATATCGGTGATGCGCAGATTAAGGAACTGTCCATTGGGAGCAGGCACAGTCAGCACATCGCCTGGATGGTACCTGATATATTTGGGTGGCAGCTCAACTTTGAGCGAATCCGTTTCCATGCGCGTGCGTGCAAGGAGACTGCTTGCAATGTTTCGAATGTATGTGCGATCAGACGCGATTGGCAAAAAGACTTCCTTAACGGCCACACCCGATCCGAATTGGAGACCATAGCCGGCAGTAGCTTCCTCATACTGAAAGAGCGGATCAAAAAAGCTGATTTCCACGCGCTGCGCAACTTCCGTTAAGCTCTGCTCACTGGATAGTGCGAACTTGACTGCCTTCTCTGATTGTTCTTCACGCCCGGATGACACTGCGCCCAGCTCACCATCTGGAATGGTAGCGCTCGAGGCTTGCGGCTGTGCGATGAATTTGAGCTTGCCATCTACTTCCGCACAGTCAAAAGGGGAAACAATTGACAATGCCTCGAGGGTGCTCTTAGGCGGAGTCGGACCGGATATGATCCAGCCATTGACACCATTAACTGGCGCACCATTTGTGATCTGGCTGGCACTTACGCCTGCATAGTCGCATTCAGCTGCCACAATATCTGCGACCACCTGATCAGAAGTGACAACCTCAACCTGATACTGCGCAATCTGATTGTATGAAGGAGTCAGATCAACATCATCGAGCCAGACAACAACCGATCCGCGATAGCCCGGATAGTCATCATTATCACCACTGGTGGCATACCATGGGCAGCGCTCTGTCTGCGTTTCCTGTCCCAGCAGGATCTGCAGCCGTTTCGCATAGAGCAGGTCAGCCCTGTAAGGCCCGAACTCTCCGCCTTCAATGTCCGGATTAGCACCTGTCATTGTGGATGGATCACGATCATAGAGCACATTGCCGTTGGCATAGATACGAGACACGCCCATCACCGAGCCATTCCGGTTCTCACAGATCAGCAGCCCCATCGAGACTGAGTAAGCCGTAGTGGGCGGACTGCTGCGCTTGCCGCTACCCTGTGACACTGAACGCACCCTGACCGATGAGAGCCAAATCACCTTGGCGCCCACTGCCGCCCGGCCATATATGCGAGGGATGCCCTCACTCTCACGTGATGCGGTCAATTGCAGATCGGGGCGGGCTGCTTCGCCGGGCTTCGGTTTCGGGGCAAGGATACGCTGCAGCAGATAGCTCGCACCTGTAATGATGGCGGAAATAAGGAGCGCAGTACCGTGAGCAATGAGGTAGGCAGTAACAGGATCAGCCGCCACCGTCGCGGTGAGCAGCACAAGCAATGCCAGGATGTGACTAACTCTGCGCCAGTCTAAAGTCATAGAATCGCCAGACCATATCGAGCTCGAGCGGGATGATCGTCACCCACGGTCGCTGCCCATGCACATCAATACCAATGCACTTCCACTTCTCATCAGCCCAATCCACAATGCCGGTGTGACGTGGTGCGCCATCCTTATCAGCAATGACGACCACTGCACCCTCCACCGGAAGCACCACCTGATCCATATGCTCATTGAACAGATCGAATGCTTCACGCTGCGGTGGGTATGCATAAGGCGGGATCACAAGATCAGCAGGCAGCAACTCACACTGCTTGCCAACCCAGTCAATGACGCCAATGCAATCAAGTCCATATTTGGGATCGCGCCCATAGGGGCGGAATATCACCCGCGGTCTGAGCAGGCTGCGCGCAGTTCTGACGATCAGTTGTCTATCCGCCTGATGCGATGATTCCATCTGCTGCCTTGTAGATGATTGCGCCTGCCAGATCAGGGTAGCCGCGAAAGTTGACTAAGTTGCCATTGGGCTGCGAGGCATTGCGGAATTTGTTTTGACAGGTGGCTGCGAATCGATCACAGCCGGCAGTGGCAGTGAAGGTGTCACCAATCTGAATGTCAGCTCCGGGTTGCATCATCAATGTGAACTCAAGCGTTGTAGGCGGTGATTGAATCATTGATCTTGCAATATCCGCCGTATAGCCTGCATTGTTTCCGCTGGTCCAGGTCAGGTAGCCACCCTCAAACCAACTCTCGGAATATGAAACGTTGTAGCCTGAAGCCACTTCGAAGACATTCGCACTGAATACCGAACTTACTGTGAGGTTCTGCGTGAATGGCGTCCCGTCAATGTAATGTGTAGTTGCCAGATTGAACTTGCATCGAGCGTCACCCACGCGCTGCACATCACACATCCTCGAGGTGACGCGCCCCACAGGTTGCGATAGCTTCTGGATCAGCCCGCGCAGCTCCACAGTGAAGGAATTATCAGCAATATCCACACGTCCGATCTGCCCTGACTGGTACGTGTAGCCACCATCTGATGGAGTGTCATAGTTGGCAAATCGCCGCTCAAATATGGCATCCCTGAACTTGCCCTTGAGAATGTCGGCAAGCGTGATCACTCCTGAATGAAAGAACCCCTGAGCCTGGCTGGTATCAATCTCCATCTTGAGCCCGCTCTTGACCTCACTCACGCGCATTCCAGGGCGTGCCAGATAGAGCTGCCCATCAACAGTCAGGTTCTGGATGTGATTGGTGAATGCCAGCACAGCACCCACAGTTGGCGTCACCTTGATGAGCTCACACAGACTGGTCCCACCCAGTGCGATATGCGATGCCAGTGCTGCTGGTATGTTTCGAGGCATAGGCTAGTTAATCCCTACAAACCCGATTGGGCACTGAAACGACTCGTTGCCGGTATAGCCAATCACAAGCGCATCCCGATCAAACCGAACATTGAACGATTCACGCTGGAAGGCAGTGCGCCTGCCACGCACGCAGAGAAAGGCACTGATGAGCGTTTCGAGGTCAGCACGATCCTGGCAGAGCACATTCCCCTCAAAGCCAGTCAGCCCTGCTGCGTACTGCGCAAACCTGTCTTCTGAATAGCCGCCGCCCTGCACGACATAAGTGGAATAATCCGCATAGCGATTCCGGCCCACCTCGAGCGGCAGCGGGAACTCATAGCTGATCGTTGATGCGAGGCTCGAGCCGGATGATCCGGGAATGTCGTAATCAAATGTTTCAACTACTTCAAGCTGCACCTCGTGCCAGTCAACAAAGAAATTGCGCTCAGTGTACCTGTCGGCACTGAAGCGTGCCTGAATCTCAAACTCACCTGACCACGTGCCGCCAGCCCCGCCACTGATCACGCCGCTCTCATAATCAAGCGTGCCGCCGCCGCTAAAGCTCACAGTACCGCTCTTAGGTTTCACTATTGGCCGGTCATAGCTGACGCTGCCTGCGGTGTACCGCTTCACGAGCTGCCCGCTCACTATCGGTTCACCACTTGCTTCGAAGTCAAAAGGGTCCTTGAACCGAAACGAATCTGACTGGCCACGCCTGTTGATGAAGAAGTTCAGCAGCTCGATGCGCACCGCATCAGTGATGGTGCTTGTGTCTACTCTGAATATGCGCCTGGCATGCATTCCGCTTGAAGCATTGCGCTGCTCCGTGCCATTGGCTGAATGCACTATGGTTGTCTGGAACATCGGCCCGCCAGTGATTGCGCCATTGGCGAAGATGGCAGTCTCAGGGAAGGATGCCGAATCATAAGTTGGCATGTCACCTGGCTCCCTCGTTGCGCTGCGCTCGCTTGACGGCATTCATCACAGTCGCGGCAAGCTGATCCTGCGTGCGCTTGTCTACGCTGCCTGATGGCGCATTCACGCCCACGCTGATATTGAACACGTTGCCCGCGCTGCCGGCAGTGACAGGTGCGATGTGCATTGGCTGATTGCCGGCAAAGATAAGCTCCGGCCCGCGCTCGCCGGCTATGCCAAACTTGCCAGGTCCCAGCGTGCCGCCACTCGCGAAGAATCCGCCAAAGATTGTGCCAATGCCTTTGGCAATCCCGCCGAATACGCCCTTCAGCCCTTTAGCACTCAGCCCGCTGAACAAATCTCCCAGTGCGTCCTGCAAGAGATCGGTCAGCCCTCGCACCACTGGGGTGATAAATGCCTCACGCAGTGATTTGGTGAACTCGACAGCGAATACATCAATAATGCCAAGTGCGAGGTCACCAAATGCCTCACCGATCGTCTTTCGAGCCGTGAGAATGCTTACGAGCATGTCATCGAAGATGTAACTGAACTGCTCATCAAGGCGTGCCTGCGCTTCAGTGCGTACGGTTCCAGGTGGTGGCAGACCGCCAAATACTTCACCGCCAGGGATGGGCTGCCCTGGCCCGCCCGTTTGGATCAGACCTGGCCCCTGTGCCAGTGGAATGCCTTCGATGATGCGCTCAACACGAGTACCGAGATTCTTCAGATCGACTGCCAGATCTCGCGCGTCTGACTCTGCTAACGCCTTCATTGCATCGGCGGCATACTGTGTCTGGCGTTCCATGTATTCGATGGCCGGCCTGAGCAGTGCCAACGCGTTAATGGTTTGGCCGATCGGCAGCTTTAGCTCATCCGCAACTTTCTTTGCGACTGCACCGCCAGCACCGCCGCGCGCACCACCGCCGCCGCCACCAGCAGTAACAAGCCCTGCACCAAGTAAAGCACTGCGTGATGGTGCGCCTGTGTTTGGCGTACTCCTGTCAAGCTCGCGCAACAGCCCCACAGGATTTGACATCTGCACGCCAAAGAACAGTAGGCCCTGCAGCCATCTTGATTTGCTGATCAACCCATCTATGCCTGCCAGAGTCTGATGAAGCACGCCCAATGAACCGCTCATCCCATCAATCGTATTGCCAATCGCCGCACCCACCGATGTGCCTGCAAGATTCTGCTTGAACACACTCCACGAGTTGCTCAGCTGGTTGATCTTTTCATCGAGTTTCCCCGCAGCCTCAACTGCCTCCGCTGTAGCAACGACCAGCCCCGCTTCGAGTTCTTCACGCGAACCTTGCAGCACTTCTGTGAGGTTGCCAGCTGAGCGCACAAGCACACCTATCTGCTTGCCAAAGGCCTCATTGGTAGCTACAGCACCCTCTGTGGTTGTGCGGTATTCCTTGAGATGAGTGATGGCATTCAGAAACGCTGTGCCGGTATCCTTGCCCGCTGTCTGCGCATCAATGCCCAGTTTGGCGAGTGCCTTGGCTGCATCGCTTGACGGGTCAGTGATTGCTGTCTGAATAGTGTTCT
>Ga0208685_1000094_pt1 | contig 37369 bp, 33 predicted proteins | sample EasRivMeERMLT890_FD_187533 | JGI IMG/M metagenome (GOLD analysis project Ga0208685, IMG submission 187533) | Soil microbial communities from meander-bound floodplain in the East River, Colorado, USA - East River MetaG ERMLT890 (SPAdes) (version 2) | ecosystem: Environmental > Terrestrial > Soil...
CCCCGAACTCGCCCGGAAGGAAGCGTGGCGGCGCCAACGGGAACAGGTTAAACGATACGAGGGCGATCGCGCCCGAGATGAAGAAAGCGTTCCGGAACAGCGTGTAGGTTGAGCGATTAGTGAAGAACAGCCACACCGCGGCAGCACCAATGAGCCAGAAGTGGCCGTACGTGTAAATGATGTTGAAGAACCGGACCAGCGGCTCGCTGCCCAGGATTAGAGCCTGGGCCTGGCTCTCGTAGCCCACGGCGATCGTCCGCTCGAACTTGATCAGATCGATCGCGTTGTAAGTGGCCTCGATCTCGCGTCCGGACGAACCCATCCGGACAAGCGAGTACAGCATGAAAGCGATGGCAAGGAGGAGGAGATCCGCCATGCCATTGCGCCAGATGAAAGATGCGCCTCGGGCGATGTCGCGGGTCATAGTAACTTCAGGCTGAGAACGTAAACGTCATATTAACACACGATTAAACGCAGGCCAACGGATTTACGGCGAACCGTGGACGCCAAATTTCCCCTTGATTGCCTTGCCGTGTGGGAAGGCCGTCCCGTATACTCCGCACCGGAATATGTCCCGTCGAGCGGGGCACGAAAGGAGGGCCGCGGAAGCGGCCTCATTCTATGTCAGCGATAGTGGTAATTGGGGGACAGTGGGGTGACGAAGGCAAGGGCCGCATCGTCGATCTCATCGCACAAAAGGCATCTGTAGTCGCCCGCTACTCAGCCGGGAATAACGCCGGGCACACCATCATCAACGAACTGGGGGAGTTCAAACTCCACCTCGTGCCGGCTGGCATCTTCCACCGCGACAAGATCTGCGTCATCGGCACCGGAGTCATGGTCGACCCACGCGAACTCCTCAACGAGATCGACCACCTGGAGCAGCGCGGTGTTGTCGTCCAGAACCGCCTCTTCGTAAGCGACCGCGCCCAGGTGCTCATGCCCTGGCACCGCGCCATCGATCTTGCAGACGAGAAGTTGCGGGGCGCGGACGCCATCGGCACCACGGGCCGCGGTGTAGGCCCCGCCTTCCAGGACAAGGTCGGCCGCGCTGGCATTCGAGTCGCGGATCTCGTCAACCGGGAAGAATTAAGCTCAATACTGTCCTTCCTGGTCCCATACAAGAACGCCGTACTGGAGAAGCTCTATGGCGAGGCGCCTGTCTCGCTCGACGAAGTGCTGGAGGAGTACGCAGAATATGGCCGCCGGCTCTCCCCCTTCGTAGCAGATACGGCGGATATCGTGCAGCGGTCCGTCCGTGCTGGCGAGACGGTGCTCCTTGAGGGTGCGCAGGGTTCGCTCCTTGATGTCGACACAGGGACCTACCCATATGTGACGTCGTCCGTTCCGTCGTCCGTCGCCGCTGGCGCTGCCATCGGCATGGGCGTTGGCCCTACCCAGATCAGCAGCGTCCTCGGCGTCTACAAGGCCTACAACACTCGCGTCGGCAACGGCCCATTTCCCACGGAGCTGTTGGACGAAACCGGGGATCTTCTTCGCGAAGGCGGTCCCCGGCCGGAATACGGCTCTACCACCGGGCGCCCGCGCCGCTGCGGCTGGTTCGACGGCGTCGCCGCCCGCTACACCGCCCGTCTCAACGGTCTAACCGGTGCCGCGTTGACCCGCCTCGACGTTCTCGACACCTTCCCGACCATCAAAATCTGCACTTCCTACGAAGTTGATGGCCGCACCGTTGACACGATGCCCGCCAGTTTGCACGACCTCAACGCAGCGGAGCCTCAGTACGAGGAGGTCGACGGGTGGAATCAAGATACGTCGGGCGTGCGGCACTTCGAAGACCTACCCTCGCAGGCACAGCACTTCGTCCACCGCATACAGGACATCCTCGAGACGCCCATTTGCCTTGTGTCGGTCGGACCCGAGCGAGATCAGGCGATTAGCCTCCGTGGAATCGTCTAGCCTCCCCTCCGTCGAGATCGAGTATTGCCGCCGCTGCCGCTTTCAGTTGCGAGCGGCGTGGCTCGCACAAGAAATCCTGGGCACCTTCGAAGATAATCTCAGCTCTGTAGCACTCGTCCCCTCAGGCGGCGGAATCCTCGAAATTCGCGTTGACGAAGAAGTCGTTGCCTCGAACCGCGACGGTGCGCCCATGCCTGATGTTAGCGACGTGAAACGCGCGATTCGCGATAGAGTGGCGCCAGAACGACGCATCGGTCATGAGAGCGAATCTGAGAACTAGAAGCGGCCCGGAGGCGAGTTAAATCCGTCAAACGGGGAATTGCGGCTCTCCCAGCGGCGGTTTCTGAGCAGCCTCTGCACCTCTCGCTCCGCATCGAACGCCGGTTGCTCGGTGTCGTCTGCCAGTGGTTCGTGCTCCGCCACCGCGACGCTGGCCTCGGGAAGCGGCTGCGCCTCGCGCGATGTGACGACCGATCCTTCCGGTGGCAGTAGCTCGGCGAGCGTAGGCTCGCGCCGCTCAAACTCATCGTCTCCGCCGAAACTGATCACGGCACCCGCCGGCGCTTCTCCGGCATCGACGATCATTCCCGCGTCCGCACCCTCGGTGCGCAACGAGTGGCCAACCGCCATCTCCTGGATTGCGACAGTGGAAGGCTCGACCAGCACTGCCTCCTCAGTAGCCGCCCCGATCTCCGCTGCGATCTCCACGGTCGATTCCATCGCGGCTGTTCCCTCGGTCACCTCGGCGTAGCAGGCGTTTTCACGCTCCACTGGATCGATGGCCGAGTCAGTGAACGGATCGGCGAGCGGCCGTACGTAGGCCACGGCTGCGAGGGACTCTTCCTCACCTGGTGAAGGAGCGCCCGCATCAGGCTGAGTTTCCTCGAACGGCGACTCCGTGTGCCTGAACACGTAAGCTTCTTCGAGGGACGCTTCGTCCGGATCGGCGAACACTGCCGGAATCTCGACATCCGGTTCCACGGGTGCCTCTGGAATCGGCGTCTCCACTGGTGGCTCAGCCACCGCAACATTCTCCTCGATGACAGGAAGACTAAGTTCCGGGATGATCGATTCCGCTTCTTCCCCCGCAACAATTCCCTCTGCCTGGAAGAACTCAGGAATGATCGACTCTATTGGCTCCTCATCCTCGATCGCCAGCTCAGTAACCCCGGCTTGCTCTTCAACGATCGGCTGAACAGGTTCTGGGGCAGTCACCTCAATCGGTGGCTCTGCCACAGCAACGCTGTCCTCGATCACCGGCACCTTGTACTCCGGAACGATGGATTCCTGCTCAACGTATCGGTCGACCGCGGCCTCAGCCTGCGCCACCACGGGCGCCGCTGCGATAGCAGGAGCAACGCCGTCGATCATTGGCATAGGCGCCGTCGTGGGCAGGATGCTCACGCAGTCCAGTTCCTCTCGCAGCTGTGTGAACGCGGCCCAGTAGATGAGTACGTTGCCAAGCGAAAGTCCGCGCTTTACCTCGAAGCGGGTGAAGGAGTGGGCACTCTCGATGTCCAGGAACGAAACGACGTAGACAACGTCGGAGTACTCGTTTGCCCGAACGAGGACAAGGGCCTCGACGTGCATCCCCTCCTGGGGCGTCGGCCGGTCGTGCATTGCCCAGAACGCGTGCGTACCGCGGCGCGCGTCAGGACGAAGAGTGGCTACGAAGTCTTCTGCCTGACCCGCTCTCGGAAAGAAACGAAGCCTGAAGGAACTGATCCCCGCAACATCAGGTTCGAGCACTGCCAGGTAAGGGCCGGTGGGTTCTGGCTCTTGCCCGATCTGCTCTTCGACGATCGGCTCGTCGATCACCTCGGCTTTTCGACTGAGAACACTCAGGATACCCATGGATAACCTCCGGAACGGGACGCCAGGGCGGTAAGATGCCCACGATAAAGTGTCACCAAAGCAGAGAAATAGACGGCTTATGCCCGTCGTTCGCTACGAAACCGGGTGAAAATCCAGCCCTCTTAACCCAATCTCCGCCTGGGCTGACGAATGACTAGGGGTTTACTTGCACCTTGAGGGACTTCGAGGACTTATCCGCCGCTGTGGCAAAGGCAGCCGCCGCCTCGGACAACGGGTAACGATGAGTCACCATGGATCGGACGCGCTCCCCGTGTTGGTCGAGGATACTGAGCGCCGTATCGAAGTCCGAGCGAATGCCCGGCCGGCAGTAGGTGATGCCGCCGACCACGGTGACTTCTTTCAGGACCAGTCCCAGTGCGTGAATCGGCGTCGCCTGACTGAAGATCCCGAGCACGGAAACCCTGCCGCCTGGCCGCACGATTCCCAGCGCCTGCGACAGTGTCGGGGCCGAGCCACCTATCGTCTCGACAACAACGTCGAACCCTTCCGTTTCCAGCCCCGCTGTCTCACCATCCTTCACGACTCGCGATGCGCCGGCCCTCGTGGCGGCTTCTGCCTGGTGCTCGTAGCGGTACGTTGCAACGACCTCCGCACCCGCTACCTGCGCCGCAAGCACAGCCAGGACGCCGATCGTTCCGCTCCCGAGGACCAGCACGCGATCGCCGGCCGTGACGTTTACGATGTGGAGTCCGTGGACCGACACCGCCAACGGCTCCGCCAGCGCTGCTATTTCAAAGTCCATCTCGTCTGGCATCCGATAGAGTCCGTACGCCGGGAAGGTGAAGTACTCCGCCAGTCCACCGTTGTGGTAAGAGCCGGTGAGGATACGCTTCGGGCAAAGGTGGTACCGGCCCGAGCGGCAATAACCGCAGTTGTCACATCGTCGCACCGGCTCAACGGCGACGCGGTCTCCCACCGACCATCCTTCAACGCCCTCGCCCAGGGCCGCGATCTCCCCACTGAGTTCATGCCCCGGCGAGGTCTTCGGCGAAGCAGGGAAGTCGCCGTGATAGAAGTGCAGATCAGACCCGCAGATACCGCACGATCGGATGCGGATGAGCACCTCGCCGGCTGGAGGCTGCGGGTCTGGTGTTTCGCGGACCTCGATGGTCTCCTTGCCAGTGCAATACGCGGCGAGCATGGCGTGATTCTAGCAGCCCGGAGAGGCTCAGTTACAGGTCGTGTTGTAACTTGGGCTCAATGTCGAGATGTCGGCGAGATTGACGCTGAAACTGGCGTTTAGGTCGAACCTTGAGTCGTAGTTGGCCTGACCGGGAAAACTGTTGTACGACGTCGAGAACCGGGAAACGTCGGACAGATTGACTCGCCTGTCGTCATTATTGTCAGCAGGCCAAGCATCCTGGATCTCATCGTTCGTGACCGGCGTCGCTGGGCACTGCGCCTGCGGATGCGTGCCCACGAACAACTCCCTGTTGCCGATGAACCCGTCTCCGTCACATTCGTATGGCTCGGTCCCTTGTGCGAGGGACTCGTCTACCAGTCCGTCGCCATCGTCATCTACCAGCAGATGCGCTCCATCGATTCGCTCCGGTTGTAGCGATGGGTCCATCGGATCACCACCGCAAAGCAACTCATCCACGTCGCCGGGCAATACGTTGTCATCGTCCTCATCACACGAGTCACCCAGCCCGTCGCTATCCCCATCGGCCTGATCGATATTGACTGCCGAATCACAGTTGTCCGCTGCGTCGGCGATCCTGTCTCCGTCCGTATCGGTGCATAGGCCCGAGTCAGGGCCAGACACCAGCGTTCCGGGCCAGACGGCGTTGACGGGGATGGGGGTGGCGTTTTGGCCTAACAGGCTGGCTGGATCCACCACGATGGGCGTGATCCCGGGCGCCGCAGCTTCCAGGGTCAATCGAAGCAGCACACCTGTTCCGCTTTCGGCCTGGCCGCCTAGGTCTATCGCGCCTCCGAACCACGACCCATCCTGATCCGGTGTGGCATCCGAGAGCGAGGTAGGATCAGGGTCGCCGGGGCTTGCGGCCAATATCTGACGGTCATCAGCAGCGACTATTCGTACAACATCAGGGTTATAGCTCAGGGCGAAGTCAAAGGCATGAAGCGGAGAACTCCCCGGTATGGCGTGTGGCGCAACCACGATGTCGACAGTTATGCGATCGATGGCATCCTCATCCCCATCGAGCAGCCCGTTGGGATTTACTCGACGGCACCAATCCACGCTCCCGGCTGAGTTCGGAAGGTTTGGCGGAGTCGAGTCGTCCTCGAGATCGGTAGCCACCTCCAGGAATCCGCATGTGACAGGGGGGCCGGTTGTGGCCTGCAGATCGCGCAAGAAAACATCGTCAGTGGAGTTCGTATCGCCCGCAGTAACGTCGCACGCCTCAGAGTAGAAGGCGGCGGATCTGCCGTCTTCGCTGATGTTAACCCCGCCGGATAGCCCTGCCAGTTGCTGGCCGGACGGGTCCACAGTAACGCGATTCGTCGTACCCGTTTGCAAGTCATGTACGAAGCCATCCTGAGCTCCATTGGTGTCACCCTGGACAAGGTTCGACGCGAGCGACGAGAGGGCGACATACCTGCCATTGTCTGAGATGATCGCGTCAAGAGTATCGTTATTGGCCTCAAAACCTCCTGAGCTCACACTGACGCGCGTCGTGACCTGCGTCTGGCGATCTCGTACGAAAGCATCGAAGCGCTCGTTCGTATCCCCGGCCACGAGGGTGCTGGCGGCGGAAACGAATTCGACCACACGTCCGTCCGCGCTGACGCTAGCGTCGGTTGAGCCTGCGTTAGCCTGCACACCGGCGGCTCCTAGGCTTATTCGCTCGATGGAATCAGTGTCGCGATCGTAGACGAAGATGTCTGATACGTCGTTCGTGTCCGATGGGACAAGATTGGCGGACTTTGATCCGAAGGTGACATACCTCCCATTTCCACTGATCGCCGGAGCGTTCGAACAGTCGATGGTCGTCGGGCAATATGCGGGCACTCCCAGGTTGCTCTGGCTTATCAGCTCCGTCGTGTTGTTCAGGGTGTCTCGAACGTAGATGTGTCGCTCGATTTCTCCCGGAAAGCCCCATTGAGCGACCGCACTGAAAGCGACGAACCGGCCATCGTCGCTTACGGAGGGTGCCTCACTTCCATTCGTCGATTGTCCGCCAGTTGGGGACAAGCCAACGAGGATCGTGGTGTCGGCCTGGCGGTCACGGAGGAACGCGTCCCCATCACCATTCGTGTCTCCAGGGACCAGATTTGACGACGATGACCAGAAAGCCACAAACCTCCCATCTGCACTGATGTCTGCAAACTGACCAGTACCCGGAACGCCGCCGCTCGACACGCTGACCAGGTCGACGGCGCCTGTGAGGGTGTCCTTGACGGCGACTTCCGAGATGCTGTCATAGTCGCCCGGATAGAGATTCGAGGCCTCTGTACTGAAGGCGACGTAGCGTCCGTCGGGTGTCATGCCCCCGGGATAGACCAGGCTCCGGCCGTTCAACTGTTCGCCTGAGGCAGTAACGCTAACTCGCACGGTAGTTCCAACTCCCTCGCTGGCGTCTGACAGAACCATCGCGGATGTCGCCACTGCAAGGGCGACAACAACGGCTACGCGAATCGGAGTCATATCCTCCAGGTGTTCATGGAACCAACCACATCCTACGCCAGGCGCTCCCCTTGTCAACGCTGTTCTAACTGCAACGTTGTAACTACGCGCAAAGTCGACCCTTAGCTCGATGGACTCGCGTTTGTAGCCATACCTCGCCCAGCCTATACTTGAATCCACCCCAGGAGGTGTCCGATGGTTGTCGAGACCGGAACCGATACCGTTAAGCGTGGCCTTGCCCAGATGCTGAAGGGCGGCGTCATCATGGACGTCGTCACGCCGGAGCACGCGAAGATCGCCGAAGAGGCTGGCGCCTGCTCCGTCATGGCCCTCGAGCGTGTTCCGGCTGACATCCGCGCCGACGGTGGTGTCGCCCGCATGTCCGACCCGGAGATGATCCAACGCATTATGGACGCTGTCAGCATCCCTGTGATGGCGAAGGTGCGCATCGGCCACTTCGTCGAGGCCCAAATCCTCCAGGCGATGGGGGTCGACTACATCGACGAATCGGAAGTGCTGACCCCCGCGGACGAACGGCACCACATCAATAAGTGGGACTTCACGGTCCCCTTCGTATGCGGCTGCCGCGACCTCGGCGAGGCCCTCCGCCGCATCGGCGAAGGCGCCGCCATGATTCGCACCAAGGGCGAAGCCGGCACCGGTGACATCGTCGAGGCAGTGCGCCACATGCGCACGGTGCAGGACAGCATACGCAAGCTCCGGAATATGCCCGACGACGAGCTGATGTCCGAGGCGAAGAACCTCGGCGCACCGTATGAGCTGCTCAAGGAGACGAAGGAGCTCGGCCGTCTGCCGGTCGTCAATTTCGCCGCTGGCGGCGTGGCTACACCAGCCGACGCCGCACTCATGATGCAGCTCGGCGCAGACGGAGTCTTTGTAGGGTCGGGCATCTTCAAGTCCAGCGATCCTGCGCGCCGTGCTCGGGCTTGCGTCCAGGCGGTCACGCACTACAACGACCCGCACGCCCTCGCCGAGATCTCGAAGGGGCTGGGTGAGCCGATGACCGGGATCAACGTCAGCGTGATGCCGGACGAAGATCGGCTAGCGCAACGCGGCTGGTAAAGCAGTCGAGCCAACTCCACGAGTCGCGTAAACAGGGCGGTTGATACGCACCCGTAACGCCCCGGCCGCCTGATCCTACTTGACAGAACGCCGATAGAATCACCGACAATAGACAATATACGCCCCCAATTCACGGAGGAATCTTTCATGCTTCGAACATTACGTAGGTTAACCGCGCCCGTTATGGGCGTCGTTCTTCTTGCTGCGCTGTCAACAACGATCGCCAGTGCCGATGGCCCAAACTGGACCACAGTCTCTAACGAGTTCCAGGGACCTATATTCGGCCTGGCGACCGCCCCGGACGGCAGTCTCGTGGTTCCCGATGCCGGCGCGGGCCCAACCGAAATCCGCAAAGGCAATACATCCCTGATCAAGAGCCACCCAGGTATCACGGATATCGCGCCAATAGGCCGTGGCAACATGCTTGCCCTGGGTGGTGGTGAAGTTGAAGGCGGCCTATACCGGATTTCTAAAGGGCACACCGAACTGATCGCCGACATTCCCGCTTTCGAGGCAGAGAACGACCCGGACGAAGACGGCGTCGAGTCCAATCCATTTGACCTGGCGCGCCTGAACGGTCACCGGACGCTCGTCGCGGACGCTGCCGGCAATAGCATCCTGACGGTCGACAACAAGGGAAACGTGGACTGGGTCGCGGTTCTTCCCGAACAGTTCGTCGCTACACAATGGCTGAAGGACCTGGTATGCCCCACTGAAGATCCGGAGATTGCGTTCGTCTGTGAACTGCCGGAAATGGTACCGGCCGACCCGGTCGCAACTACAGTCGCTGTCGGCCCGGATGGCGCCTACTACGTCGGTGAACTAACCGGATTCCCGGGAACGCCGGGGACATCGCGTGTGTGGAGGATAGAGTCAGGGTCTCTCCATGTCCGATGCGGAACTGACCCCGGCTGTACCCAGGTCGACATCGACCCATTCACGTCCATCATTGACATCAACTTTGGTCCTGACGGGACGATGTACGTGGTCGAATTGGATGAGGCAAGTTGGCTTCTCGCCGAGGAAGGGCTGGGCGTGGGCGGCACGGTTAATGCCTGCACCGCCAGCGGCGGTAGCTGGGATTGCTCGGAGGTGGCCACCGGCCTACCCTTCCCCACCGCCGTCGCCATCAGCGGTGACTCGATCTACGTCACCCTGTTTGGTGCTATCCCCGGTCAGGCCGAGGTCGCGCTGCTGAATTAATCAGGACTGCCATGAAAACGGAGTGGGCGCCCCAAAACGGGGCGCCCACTCTACCATCCGCCATCCGCCGCCCTAGTTGAGCACCTTCACGAGGTTCGCGAAGTATGTTGAGCCCTCTACGTGATCGACGCCCACCTTCACCAGCTTCCCAACCGCTATCGTGCCAATCACGTCAGCGAACTCGTAACACACTACCCGCACCTGCGCCTCAACCTGCACATGAATGATGAACTCGCCCGGGTTGTGCGAGATCACCGTTCCCTGGAAGTACTCTCCCGCTGCCTCGGTCTTCACGATGATCTTCTTCGCCAGGAACGAGCCGTCCCCCATCTTGTAGGCGTAGACCGAGACCTGCTTCCCCACCTGCGGCGCCGGTCCTTCCCACTGCGTGCCTCCGTCCCACTTCACGGTCAGCGTGGCATCCCACGCGTTGACGCCCATGGACGCTCCGTTTATCCATGCGATGGGACCTGAGAACTCCGCGGTCTTCACGGTGATGTGGCTTGCGCTGACCGATCCGTCCGCGTTCTTCGTCCCCTTCACCATCACCTTGGCACCCACGGCCGGATCGCCGGACCACTGCGTTTGCGCGACAAAGTACACGACCAGCGGCCCGTGGTCCGATTCAACATTGAGGTGAGCACCACCGATTGAGGTGATCACACCATAGAACTCGCCGTACTCGGCCTGATGCTCCTTCTCGTGCACCTTGATGTGAGCGGCGACAATCGTCCCATCGCCGTAGACCAGCGCCTCCACCCGGACGGATACGCCGGATACCAGGTTGCCCACGAAGGCGGTTGATCCATTGAACAAGATCGTGACCTTCGTGCCGTCACCTTGCTTCAGCATGAACTGCCCACTCCCGACTTCCTTGGCGTAGCCTTCGAACACTGCTCCTGTTGGCGCTGCCGGTGGCGGAGCCTCCTGGACGGGCGCAGGTGTGACCTGCGGCGCTGGTGTCGCAGGGGCTGGAGTAGCGGCCGGAGTCGGTGTCTCCTTCGGCTTCGCCACTGACTCTTCCGGCAGCACGCGCACCTTTAGAGCAACAAGACGGTCACCAGACTTCTTGCCGAGGACAGCCACGAAGTCGTCCACCGCCACGCCGTCAATCTCGTGCCCTGCGACGTCCTTGAAGACCGTGTCGTCTCCAATCGCAAACTCTGTCCTGTCCTCACCCTTCATCACGACCAGGTGCTCTGTGTCCACCTCCACGACCTTGCCCTTGACCTCTACGGTCGTTGCCGACTGATCCTTGCCGCCAAATGGGGCGCCAAAGCCGCCTCCGCCTGATGCGGCCACGAGGCCGACAGACATCAGGAACAACGCCCCGACGAAAGCCCCCACGACGTGCGCAAACTTCATAACACCAAACACCGCTTCCTCCTTCCCAGCCCCCACCGCCACGCTCTGCATGAGTCGCTGCCTTGCCGCCGCTTTGCCCGGGCCGGCCGCCGGGAGGCGAAGCCCCCTGAAAACCGCCGCCGAAGCCAGGTAAGGCGCCAATTCCGCCGCGTACTCAGCATTCCCGTCGAGACAGGACTGGACGCTATCTCCCTTCCTTATCCGCTCAAGACACTCTTCGAGTAGTCGCCTGAACTCCATCATTTGCTCCCCACCTCCTCCGGGGTCGCAGCCCCGGCCAGGATCCGCCGCACCGACCGCAATGCCCTGAATTCCAGGGCCTTCACCGCGTTCTCGTTCTTGCCCAGGAGAGCGGCAGTCTCCGCTATGCTCAGTCCCTGGATAAAGCGGCCCACCAGCACGAATTGCTGATCGAGGGTCAACCGCTTCATCGCCGCTGCCACCGACTGCCACAGTGCAACCTGCTCGGCCTCATCCAGCGGTGCGGCCGCTTGAGCGGAATCATCCGCCAGCGGTGCGGTCCTGGAGCGGCTGCGTTTACGATGATAGTCGGCGCACAGATTGTGCGTAATCCGGTATAGCCACGACACCAACGGCGTTCCCCGGTACCTGTACCGGCCGATCCCCTTCCAGGCCTCCAGGAACACTTCAGCGGTGATGTCCTCGGCCGCTCCGCGGTCGCCCGCCTTACACAGCGCGAACGTGAAAACGTGATCGTAGTAGCGGTTGAAGATCTCGTCCCAGGCGGCGGCGTCAGCCAGCTGGGCGCGATAGATCAGCGCCCCTTCTTCGTCAGTGACCTCGTCGTGCAGTACTTCTCGAATTGCCATAAACATGACCTGTCAACAGACACATCCGGTTCTACAGAGCGGAAGTTACGGGCAGTGGTTACACGTTTGCCAAACATTAACGGACGACTGTAAGCCGGTCGTCACGTGGTAGCGCGCAATCGTGCGATAAAATGTTAGCCAGAGATGCCAACAATCGGGGTACTCGCCCTCCAGGGCGATTTCATTGAGCACGAGGCCGCCCTTCGCAATCTTGGTGTGGAGGCACATCAGGTCCGTTCGGCCGCCGAATTGCGCGGGTTAGATGGCCTCATCATCCCCGGAGGAGAGAGCACCACGTTTTGCCGCCTGCTGGAAGACTTCAACCTGTATAGCCCCGTTGGCGCCTTCGTCCGCTCGGGCGCCCCGGTCTGGGGCACATGCGCCGGGATGATCGTCCTGGCGCGCACTGCACACGGTCTGACCTACCCCACGCTTGAGGCGCTGGACGTCGAAGTTGACCGCAACGCCTACGGCCGGCAGGTCGATAGCTTCGAGGCAGACATCGAGGTTCCGACATTTGGCGCCACTCCCTATCACGCCATATTCATCCGCGCGCCAGTTATCTTGAGCATTGGTGCTGGCGTCGAAGTGCTGGCGTCGTGCCAGAGGAGAGAGGGCGAGCAGGCGAAGCCTGTCGCGGTCCGGCAGGGCAGCCTCCTCGCCACGTCGTTCCATCCTGAATTGACGCCAGACAAGCGATTTCACCAGTACTTCTTGGATATCGTGAATTCCTCGCGAACAACGATAGGCGCGAAATGACCAGCGCCCGGACACCTCTGCCCACCGATATAGTCGCCCTCGTCTCTTTCGACGGGCGCGTCTATCCGAATGAGGCCAAGCCCCTCGAACGCCTCGGCGTGGCGGAACGAACGCATCCCCTTGAGGAAGCGATCGAGCAGTGGTTCTCTTTTGCCACCGGTAAGCAGACATGGGTCAGCGTTCGCGGCGCCACCATCCGCGGCCTCATCTCCGCCCGCCCCCGCGCCAAGCGCACCACCTGGGAGGTCGAGGTCTTGATTGATGCCTCCGACGATGAAGCCACGGCCCTCTCACTGTTCGCACGCATGACCGAAGGTGTGAAGAAGCAAAAGGCCGAGCGCGTGTTCCTCAGGCTCGAGGAGGAGAGTTCGATGATCGACGCTTCCCGCCGCGCTGGATTCTTCCAGTACAGCACCGAGACGCTTTACCGCCGCGATGCTGCCGATTGGCGGCCCGCCGGAGAACCACCACGCTTGAGGCCCCGGGCAAAGGGTGACGCGTTCCACGTCTACCAGCTCCACACCCGGACTGCACCGGCAAACGTTCGTGCCATCGAATCCCCGACTTTCCGCGACTGGCAGGCTGTTGCCGAAAAATGGGGTGGCCGTTGCCAGGAGTTCGTCGAGGAGACCGAAGGCGTCGTCGCGGGCTGGGTGAGGATTTACCCCGGAACCGTAGGACGCATCTACGCGATTTCCGCGACTGACGACTACGAGACACTTCTCTCGGCGGGTCTCGAAGTTCTACAGGACCGCGACGTATTCTGCCTCGTGCCCGACCACCAGGTTGCCCTCGGCAGCGCACTGACGAACGCTCGCTTTGAAGTTGTCGAGCGATACGCTTGCATGGCCAACCGCCTGACCAGGGCCGTCGAGGAACTGGCGCCCGAACACAGTGGAGAGGCAATACCTGTTTCTTAGACCATGCTGAACATCACCGACGATCTCGACACCCTACTCGATGTGCTGCCGCCTACGATCGCTGAGGCAGTGCGCGAGCGCTCGAACAACTATGCACTCCTCGAAGTCGTGATGGACCTCGGAAGAATCCCCGAGGCTCGCTATCCCAATGAGGAGGCCATCCTGAGAGAGCGCGAGATTACCGAGGAAGATATCGACTTCGTCGTCTCCCGAATCGGCGATTTTACGAGTGACAATCGGGCTGGCATCGAGCGCACTCTGCACCGCATCTCCTGCATCCGCAACCGCCGGGGCCGGATCATCGGCCTCACTTGCCGGGTCGGCCGGGCCGTATTCGGCACCATCCGCATCATCGAGGACCTCATCCGCTCCGAGCACAGCGTCCTTCTTCTTGGCCGCCCCGGAGTTGGCAAAACGACCATGCTCCGCGAAGTTGCCCGCTTCCAGGCTGATGAACTTAATCGGCGGGTGGTCGTCGTTGACACGTCAAACGAGATTGCCGGTGACGGGGACATTCCTCACCACGGGATCGGCACCGCCCGCCGCATGCAGGTTCCCTCGCCGGAACTCCAGCACGCCGTGATGATCGAGGCTGTCGAGAACCACATGCCCGAAGTCATCATCATCGATGAGATCGGGACCGATCTCGAAGCGGCAGCAGCTCGCACTATCGCCGAGCGCGGCGTACAGCTCGTCGCCACCGCCCACGGCAACTCCCTGGAGAACATCATCATGAACCCGACCCTCTCCGACCTCGTCGGAGGCATTCAGTCGGTGACGCTCAGCGACGAAGAAGCCCGTCGGCGCGGCACGCAGAAAGCCATCCTCGAACGCCGGGCGCCCCCCACCTTCGACGTCCTCGTGGAAATCCAGTCCTATACTCAGGTGGCCGTCCACCGGAACGTGGCCGAGACCGTAGATTCAATCCTGCGCGGATATCAGGTACCACCCGAGATGCGTGAACTCTCCCCCGAAGGCGAAGTAACCACCGTTCGCGGTGGTAAGGCCTTGAGTGATGGAGTCGCGGCCGAGACTGCCGCGCCGCCCACCAGAATCGACGATCTCGCCAGGGCGGATCGGCACGTTGCCGCCGGCAAGGAACGCCGCATCTTCCCGTTCGGTATCTCCCGGCAGCGGTTGCAGCAGGCCCTTCGGGAAACACGCTTCCCCGGCACCATCGTGGATCACCTCGACGATGCGGATGTCGTGATCACACTGCGGCCGTACTATCGCCGAAAGCCCCAGACGCTGCACGATGCCGAAGCCAACGGCATTCCCATCTACGTGGTTAAGAGCAACACCATCCTTCAACTGGAGCAGGTTCTACTTACGATGCGCTCCGAACGCGCCGGCGATCCAGTGGTTGCCGCACTCAAGGAGGCCGAAGACGCGATTGCCCAGGTCTTGAACCGCTACAGCTCAGTAGATCTCAATGCCCAGAACGCCTACATTCGCCGACTTCAGCACATGCTGGCCCAGCGCTACGGGCTCACCTCTCGCAGCCTCGGTTCCGAACCCAACCGCTACGTCCGGGTACTCCCCGGCGAGTCCAACTGAGCCAGCCGAGTGCTGATTACACTTGAAGGGGGAGAGGGCTCTGGCAAATCGTCGATCGCGGTGGAGCTCGCCGAGAAGTTGGATGCGGCCGGCCGCTTCGTGACCTGTACCTACGAACCCGGCGGCACTCAGCTTGGCGGACGAATCTGGCAGATATTCCAGGATCAGGACCCACCTCCGATCACGCCGCTTGCGGAGCTTCTCCTGTTCGAAGCGGCACGCTCCCAGAACGTGGACAAGGTCATACGGCCTGCCCTCGCCCTCGGCAACGTCGTCATCTGCGACCGCTACACCGATTCATCAATCGCTTACCAGGGCCATGGCCGAGGGCTCACCACTAGTCTCGTTGAAACCCTGAATCACGCCGCTACCGGGGGCCTCCAACCTGATCTTACGCTGTTGCTTGATGTCCCTGTCGAAATCGGCCTGGAGCGGGCACGGCGCGCTAACAAGGAGGCCAAGACTGAAGACCTGATCGGGGAGGAGTCACTGCAATTCCACCTTCGCGTGCACGGCGGCTTCCAGGAAATTGCCAGGGACAACCCTCAGCGCGTCAGAGTTATAGACGCAGCGCGGCCCCTCGATGACGTTGTGGAGCAGTCTTGGCAGGTCGTCCGGGAGGCCTGTGGCCTTCCCTGAGGCATCGCCTGGGGTGCATCTCCACCTTTACACCGGCAGACGCAAATCATAAGATAAATGTGCCGCACCCGACTCCCACCGACAGGGAAGTCGCGACTCCGGCAAGGAGGATCTTTGGCTACTCGATCTGCAGAAAAAGCCCACCGTCAGTCCCTCAACCGCAAACTGCGGAATCGCGCCGTCAAGAGCGCAACGAAGACCGCCGTCAAGAAGGCGAATGCCGCCATTTTGGCAGGGGACATCGATGCCGCCCGTGACGCCACTCGAGCAGCGCTAATAGCGCTCGACCGCGCTTCCCAGAAGGGCGTCCTCCACGCCAACAACGCCGCCAGGCACAAGTCACGGCTGCTCATTAAGTACAATGCTGCCGTCGCGGTTTTGCAGGCTCCGGCCGACGGAACGGAAGGCGCCAAGCCGAAGGAGCGCGCGAAGAAGGCGCCGTCCGCGAAAGGCTCTGGAAAGGCCAAGCGCCCTGCCGCGAAGAAGGCCGCCAAGAAGTAACCGCCCAGTCCGCGTAACACGCAGCGCCAGTGATTTCACTGGCGCTGTTTTCTTAACCGCAGTCCTGTAGACGGGCTTGACAGGGGATGCTATTCTTATGCGCGGATTTGCTCTGGATTAGCAAGCGCTTAGTTTAAGAAGGAGGTCAGATTTGACCCAGGAACTGCCCAACTCCATCAAGGACGTTATGGACGCCATGCCCGGTGCTTTCCAGCCCGACAAGGCAGCCGGCGTCAACGCCACCATTCAGTTCAACTTCACCGGCGATGAGGCTGGCAACTACGCCGTCAAGGTCGCAGACGGCAAGTGCGACGTTTCCGAGGGTACGGCTGACAGCCCCACCGTCACCATCAACTCTCCTTCCGACGTATGGCTCAAGATCATGCGCCGCGAGCTCGATGGCGCCACTGCCTTCATGAGCGGCCAGTTCACCTTCACCGGTGACATGGGCGTCCTCATGCAGATGCAGAACTGGTTCGCCCAGGGCTAAGAAGACCAGACAGAGCAACCAAAGAGCCGGCGGCTTGTAGCCGCCGGCTCTTTCATTTCAGAAATTCCCTGGTTAGCCCTCCGAGCCGGTCGTAACCTGCAACTCACCTGTGTCCCAGCTCACGACTTCAACGTCGCTCCCCAGGACTACTACGACACCAGACGAGGTATTCAGGAAGGGAGTCGCCTGCGGGTCCGTCGCCAGGATCACCCGGTCTGGAGGCAGGCCTAGCCACTCGGCAACCTGCTGCACCGTAAATTCGTTCCCGCCCGTGGTGTCCACGACGATCGTCGTGTCGTACAGGAGGCCATTGGCGTATTCGTCAACGGTGATCTTTTCGGGCGGGACGCCTTTCCCCCGCATGTAGGTGGAGAAGGCCGCGGCCAACTCAGGTGTTGGCGTGCCGTTCAGCACCGCCACGCTCGCCGTGTCGTTGATGACGCGCGAGTCGCTGAATACCTGCGCCTTCAACTCCTCGACGAGGGCCGGATCCCACAGGAGGACTGCCGCATCACAGTAGTCGCAGGGGTAGACTGCCGGCTGCATCGAAACGGTCCGGATGCTCTCCACCCCAACCTCGGTCATCAGGGCGCCGAGCCCTGCCGCGCGAAAGTCACTGATGTCGGTCTCAACGGCTCCCTTGAACTTGTTGTACATCCCGATGGGGTCGTTGATGATCGTGTCGATGCTCGCCGCTTTGCGGGCGATGGCCTTAAGCACCAACTGTTGGCGCTCGATTCGCTTGTAGTCGTTGTCGCTCTTCCGGATTCGGGCGTAGGCCAGCGCTCGGTCCCCATCCATGTGCTCAGGTCCGGGAATGAATTCCACCGGGTAGATGTCGTAACAGTACGCGCACGTGGCGTACGCCGGGTCGTAGGCGTACTCAGGCACATCAATATCCACACCGCCGACTTCATTCACGATCGAAATGAAGTCTGTCCAATCTAGAAGTACATAGTGGTCGATTGGTATTCCAAAGTTGTATTCCACCGTGTCCATCGCCAGTTGCGGGCCGCCCCCGGGATAGTCGGCGAAGTACTCTCCGGTCTCCCACGCTTCGTTTATCCGTGACTGCTGCATGACGCCGCCTTCACCGTCCGGGATATCCACCAGGGTATCTCGCGGGATCGAAAACGCGCCGGCAGTCTTACTGTACGGATCGATGGTCAGAACCATCACGCTGTCTGTACGATACGGATCGCCCTCGGGCTGATCGGTCCTGCGGTCCAACCCCAGGAGCAGGATATTGATCCGCTCTTCAATCGACTCGGCTGCGGCTTGTTCTCCGCTTGCATCTGTTCCCGGAACCTGCACGAAGAGGCCGCCGAGTTCATTTCCTGGCGCGATGATGTGGTCCAGTCGCGTAGAAACCAGGAGAGCCGAGTAGAAGCTGAGCACGGCGAACACGCCAATTCCGATGATCGCCTTTGTATTGACGCCACGGCGATGGTAGACGTAAGCACCATCTCCAGAACTATCGCCGCCGTAAGGCGGCCAGTCGCTACTCAAACTTTCCTCCGTCGATTGTCGATATCGAGCCTATTCGTAATCTTGTGCGCATGTAGGGACAAGGCCTGAGGCGGCCCCGCTATTTCAATCTGGGTTCCTTTCCTAAAACGTTCCCTGTTGTTGAAAAGTTTCCGCTCAGGGGACTAATGCCCAATCCTGCGGAAGCTTGTACCGAAAAGTCTTTTCGGTATGGCGTTCTCCATCGAAGACCCTGGCTCGCCCTGAGCGTTCGATTTCACGATAGCTATTCACGATCTGCACGATCCGCTTCGCTCTCAAGTTGAATATGACTCCACCCGCCTTCACCGGCCTCAGGCTGGCTTCCCTTGTCAGATCGTCCACGATCCGGAATACGGGCTGCTTATGCCGGGGAAGCGTAGTCAGCGCCCGGTGGATCGTTTCGTAATGCCCACGGGTGTTGTGCTCGTCGAACACGGACAATCCCGCGCTGACATAGTCACTGAGGCCGTGGTACAGGGAGTCTGAGCGTTCCAGTAGTTCGTCCGAGGTCCGTGGGTTGCTGGCGCACGCTGCGACAAGGGCGGGAATCGCGTCCCCATGCGTCAGAAAACTGACCCCGCCTGCCCTGTCGATGATCGTACACCGAAGCAGATTCATGACCTGCTCGCCAGCGTAGCACCGCCTCTCGTAAGGGGTCAACGAGTCTCTGAACGGAATCCGCGACAGGCATCTGCACGCTACCCCCGCGCGTTATAACCAGCGTATGCCCTCTTCATTCCGCCACTTCGGCGCGCTCCTAATCCCTATTGCCACGGCGAGCGTCATTCTCGTTGCTTGCGGTGGCTCCGGCGACCCCCCGAGCGCCGTCTCGCCGGATGATTCATCACCTACGCCATTCATCGCCGAAATCGATCTTGAGCTGGCGAATAGGCTCGTTGAACAGGGCGACTCCGAGAAAGCCCTCGCAATCTATGCCGCAGGCGCCGAGCGAGGGACCGACGAAGAGCAGACAGAGAGCCTATGGGCGCTCGCACGGATAAACTCGCAGACCGGAGATAACGCCGCCGCGGAGGAAGCGGTCGAAACACTCAGGGATTCCGGCCTGGAGCCGAGCGAGGAAAGCGCTGCACTCCTCCTCCAGGGAAAGGCGGAATTCGCCCAGGGCGACTTCGAGGAAGCCCGCGACGCCTTCGAGAAATATATCGAGAACAAAGGCCCGGCAGCTCCCTATGCCACACTCTACCTGTCGCAGATCAGCCGCCAGCAAGGTGACAGCGGTGCGGCTAGCGAACAACTCACGGAAGTCCTTGAGGCCGGCCTCCCGTCGGCCGTCGCCACGGAGGCCATGTTTAATCTGGCGACGCTCCAGGAGGAGGCCGGTCACCCCGACGAGGCCATTGCCACCCTGCAGCGCGCGGCTGACACGACCAATTCGTTCACGGACCAGGCCGAGGCCCTATGGCTGATCGCGGAGACCGAGTCCCGGACCGGCGACACCGCAGGCGAGGCGGCCGCCGTCACCGACCTCGTCACCGAATTTCCGGCGAGCTACCGCTCTGCCGAAGCACTGGCCCTGCCCTCCGCCGCGGGTTTGACGCCTCAACAACGTGGCCTCGTCCTCTTCCGCAACCGCTTGAACGAGGAAGCGGCGACACTCTACCAGTCGCTCGTCGAGCAGGGCGGAGAAGGATACGCCGAAGCCCAGTACCGGCTGGGCGTTCTATCGGAGCGGTTCGAGCGCTGGGACGACGCCATCGCCCACTACGACGCCGCTATTGCCGCCGGAGCCTGGTACGCAGCACAGGCAACGTGGGATAAGGCCACAGTCCTCGAACGCTTGGGCCGCATCGACGAAGCGATCGCGGCGTACGCCGGTGTCGCCGTCGTCATGCCTGCCCACGAGCAGGCCGGCCCCGGCGTATTCCGGGCAGGTCTAATGAGCTACCAACTGCAGCGTCCCGGCGATGCTCTTGCTTACTGGACCACTTTCCTCGAGGTAGCCCCGAACCCGGAGGAGACTGCGCGGGCCAACTTCTGGCTCGCCGAAACCTCGGCCACCCTCGGCGACCCCGTGGCCGCCGATGGTTACTACCAGGGGGCGATCGATGCCGACCCCCTGGACTTCTATGCGATGAGAGCCCGCTCGATCTTGGGCGAGCAAGGCGAAGCCTCGAACACGGAACCGGCCCCGGCCACCGAGGCGGATTGGGCCGCCGCTGAACAGTGGCTTACCGCGCAGCACGGAGCCGAGGATCCGGCCGCAGCGGAGTCGCTGCTTGCCGGAGTGCCTTTCCTGCGGGCGAAGGAACTCCTCGCTGCTGGTCTGGCTGACCGCGCCGATGTTGAGTTTCGCGCCGTCCTTGCGAACAACGAAGAGAATGCTTGGGCGACGTACCGCCTGGTCCGCGAACTTGATGCGCTGGAGCGGTATTGGGTCTCATCTCCGGCTGCTCGTGGCCTTGTCGGTCCTGGCGCACCGCCTGCTCTCTTCCAGCTCGTTTACCCGCTCGCCCATCGCGACCTTGTCGATACCGAAGCCGCGGCCAACGGAATCGATCCGCTCCTCTATCTAGCCCTAATCCGACAGGAGAGCCTGTACCAACCGGACGCCGTCTCCTCTGCCGAAGCAATGGGCCTCACCCAGGTGATCCCGACGACTGCGGACAGCATTGCCGCTGACTTGAACGTCACCGACTTCCGCTACACAGACCTCCTGCGACCGCGCGTTTCCCTACAATTCGGCGCTCATTACCTGGGCGGCGTCCTCGATGGCTTCGGTGGCGAGGTGCCGGTCGCACTGTCCGCCTACAACGGTGGGCCTGGCAATGCCTCGCGCTGGTGGGAGGCATCCGGTGCAGATCGGGACCTCTTCGTGGAGACCATCGACTACCCGGAGACGCGCTCTTACGTGGAACTCGTCATGGAGAACTACGCGCTGTACCAGTACGCTTACGGACTGACCACAGAACCCAGTCTTTCGGACTAACCGCCCGTGCCGGTGACGATGGGTGTGTCGTCCCGGTTACCCCACTCGTTCCAGGACGCGTCGTAGTTCGCGATTCGCGGGTAGTCCAGTAGCTTAAGCACGAAGTAGGCGTTGGCGGCCCTGATCCCCGCCTGGCAATGCGTAACGACCTTCTTGTCCGGTGTCACGCCGATCGCTTCCAGCTTGCTGCGCATCTCGTCCGCCGGGAGGAACACTCCGGATCGCACAGGCGGTGACACAGTCAGGTCCAGCCACTCCAGGTGCTTCGCGCCCGGGATGTGACCCCCGCGCTTGTTAGTGCGTGGGTCGTCGCCGGTGTGCTCCCCGGCGTCGCGCACATCCCAGATGACGCTGTCCACGTCCTCGATCGCGCCCTTCACGTCCTCCAGCACCGCGCACATATCGTCCCTGACCTGTGTCACTGCAAAATTGCCGGGATCCACGTGCGGCTGGTCCATGCTGACGGCACGACCTTCGTCGTACCACTTGCGGAACCCGCCGTTGACCACCTTGCAGTCCGAATGGCCGAAATAGGCCAGCGTCCACCAGAGGCGTGCGGCGTAGAGTCCGCCGTTGTTGTCGTAGGCGATCACCAAAGTGTCGTTCGAAATGCCGTGCCGGGACATCACCTTCGCGAAGGCATCCGCGTTCATCACGTTTACGCCGACCCCCGTGCCGCTGGCCGAATCGCCCCGCTCTTTAAGATAGTGGTGTGTCCGCAGCCCGATCGCCCCGTTGATGTGCAAACGTTGGTACGACGGAAACTCGTCGCAATCGATGACGCGTACGCTTGGGTCATCGATGTGGTCGGCGAGCCAGCCTGTCTCGGCGAGCAATTCCGCGTTGGGGTATCCGGCGGCCATCGTGCCCCGAACGTTAGACCAACTTGCGCTCGCTTACAATACGCCTCTGTTTGTTCAACCGGCGCACTTCTCGCATCATTAGCCACACCATGAAAGACCCCGTGAAGAAAGTGCTCCCGCCGATGACCATAGGTAATCGCGAGTTCACCTGGGGCGCCCGCACGTACATCGTGGGCATCCTCAACGTGACGCCAGACTCTTTCTCCGGCGATGGCGTCGGCCTCGACGTCGACGCCGCCCTCCGCCAGGCGCTCCAGATGCGGGACGAAGGCGCCGACATCATCGATGTGGGCGGCGAGTCCACGCGGCCCGGCGCAGAGGAAGTGAGCGCCGCGGACGAGCTGGCTCGGGTCATCCCGGTAATTCAACGCATCTCGCGCGAGATCGACATCCCGGTAAGCATCGACACATACAAATCGAGCGTGGCGAAAGCCGCCATCGAAGCCGGCGCTTCTCTTGTCAACGACGTCCACGGCTTCCAGCGGGACCCGGGCGTCGCCTCCGTCGCGGCAGATGCCGGCGTCCCCGCCGTCGCCATGCACTGCCAGCGAGACCGCGAGTTCAAGGACACGATCGGCAACGTCGTCGAGGGTTGGCTGGAGAGTCTTCGGATCGCGCGCGAGCAAGGCCTGCCCGAAGACCGGATTATCCTCGATCCCGGGTTCAACTTTGGATGGACGGAAAATCAGGCGCTCGAGATGCTTCGCCGCCTTCGTGAACTAAGGATCGTCGGCCGCCCCGTTCTCATCGGCACTTCTAGAAAGTCCACAATCGGCTCAGTCCTCGGCGGATTGCCGGTCGAGGAGAGGCTGGAGGGCACGGCGGCAACCGTTGCGGTATCGATCACCAACGGCGCGGACATAGTCCGCGTCCACGACGTTAAGGAGATGGCTCGCGTCGCCCGGATGACCGATGCCATCGTGCGTGACCGGGTGTCCACCTGATGCCCATTACCTTCCTGGGGCTCGGCTCCAACCTCGGCAACCGCGAGGCGAATCTGCAAATGGCGATTCGCGCAATGACGCGGCTTGCGCGTGTGACGGAGGCGTCGTCCTTGTACCAGACGGCTCCGGTAGGGCCACACCAGCCGGACTTCTACAACGCCGTGGTGAGAATCGAGACCGGCCTCTCGGCAACGTCGCTCCTACGCTTTCTTAAGGGGATCGAGGGAGAAATCGGCCGCCGTCCGGGCGGCGAGCCTGGTGGCCCAAGGCCGATCGACATCGACATCCTCCTCTACGGCGATGAGATCGTCGAAGAGGGTGCCTTGACCGTGCCGCACCCGCGGATGGCCGAGCGTTCGTTCGTCCTCGCGCCACTCGCGGAAATCGCCGTAGATGCGAGGCATCCGGTCGTCGATGCGTCGATCGGTGAATTGGCCCGCAAGGCAGGCCAGCAAGGAATCACACGAGTAAAGGGGCGTGGCTGGGATGGCGTCACTGACCATCCGCAGGGCCGCGTACGAATCTAGGAGGAACCATGTCCGAAGAACAGATCAAGTTCATCAACCAGGCCCTCAACGTCATGTACCCGAAGGGGCTCGGCATGACGATTACGAGCGCGGAGGTTGACCGAGTCACCGCCGAACTCACGGTTACTGACGACATCTGCACCACCGGCCGAACCCTCCACGGCGGCGCCGCCATGACCATGGCAGACTTCCTCGGCGCCTCGGGCACGTTCCTTAACATTCCACAAGGTGCGACGACGACGACCATAGAGTCCAAGACCAACTTCATTGGCTCCGCCCGCGTCGGCGAGAAGGTGCTCGCCACCTGCGAACCAGTCCACAAAGGGAAGAGTACACAGGTCTGGCGCACCACCCTCACCAGGGAAGACGGGCGGACGATCGCCGTCGTCACTCAGACGCAGATGGTCCTCCAGGGGCCGACGACCGAGCAGCAGTTGCTCGCGGACCTATTCGCGGGCAAGAACCTGGAAGAACAGAAGGCGCTTCTATCGCAACTCGAGCGCGCCGGCGCTGGTCTCTACCAGGCGTTCGCTTCGCAGGAGACGGATCCCGCCCGCAAGCAGGCCCTCCTCGACGCCGCCCAACGCGAAATCGACAACGCAGTAGTGCTGGAGGAGCAGGGGGGGAAATCGAGCTAGTCTACCCACCATTCGAACCGCCAGGGATTCCCGCATGACGGGCGTCGCCATCGTCCTCGTGCTGCTATCGGGCGCCGTTCACGCCACCTGGAACTTCCTCGTCAAGCGGAGCAGTCACAAGGTCAGTTTCTTCTGGGCGATGGCTGTGACCGGCCTACTGTTTGTGGGCGCGCCCGCCCTCGCCTTCGCCATCGTGGAAGGGTTCGGGTGGACCGCCCTCGCCTTCGGGTTGGGGACCGCCGTTCTCCACGCCCTCTACGGCATCTTTCTCACACGCGGCTATCACCTCGGCGATTTGTCCTCGGTGTACCCAGTGTCGCGGGGAATCGCCCCCGCGATTGTGCCGCTCTTTGCTGTCCTCCTCTTCGACGAAGTCGTATCAGCCCTCGCCGGTGTCGGAATATTGCTCATCGTGATCGGGATCTACGTGATCCACATCGACTCCCGCACATGGCGTGACATCATGGGCCCTCTTCGTGCCCTCAACGCCCCCGCCGGCCGCATCGCCATCATCACCGGCATCATAATTTCCTGCTACAGCCTCTGGGATAAGGCCGGCCTCGACAACGACGTCCACCCCGTGACTCTCATCGCCTTCACCCTCATCGGTAACGTCGTGGGGCTTACCCCTTCAGTGTTCTTCAACGGCGATCGGACGTATCTCGCCGAGGAATGGCGCATCCACAACCGAAGCATTGTCGCCGCTGGCATCCTTGCACCGCTCGGCTACGTCATGGTGCTCATCGCCCTCACCACCAGCCAGGTCAGTTACGTAGCGCCCGCGCGCGAAGTGGGCATCGTGATCGGCACCGCGATGGGCGTCCTCTGGCTGGGTGAGGGCTACGGCTTGATGCGGATCTGGGGCTCGGTGCTGCTCGTCGCCGGCGTGGTGTTGCTCGCGGTTGCGCCCTGACTCGCGCCGAGAATCGCCCCGCTCGGGCGACTGCCGTCTCATCCTCTGCTAGACTTCGGTCGTCATGAACAAAGCACTCGTACTCGGCGGCGGAGGCACGCTCGGCGTCGCCTGGGAAGTCGGACTACTCGCCGGCCTTGCTGACACCGGCACCGATGTGACGGATGCGGACATCATCGTCGGCACGTCCGCCGGCTCGTATGTCGGTGCCAGAATTGCCCAGGGACAGCGACTCTCTGATCTCGTCGAGGAGCAGCGTGCTCCGGTCAGTTCAATCCCGGAGACTATGGAGTTCGACCTCGCCAACGTCGTCGCGGCGTTCGGCAAATGGGCTTCCTTTTCCGAGATGACCGAGGCCGCGTGCGCCGAGGTGGGCGCGATAGCCCTCGCGTCACGGACGATGCCCGAGCAGGACTGGGTCGATTCGTTGGGAGTCCCCATCGACCCCGATTGGCCAGACCGAGCCCTCCTCATCACGACCGTGGATGCGGAGTCAGGCAAATTCAGGACGTGGAGCCGGGACGATGGCATCGACATCCGCCGGGCCGTGGCCACCAGTTGTGCCGTCCCTGGGTTGTTCCCCTGCGTCGAGTTCGAGGGGCGCAAGCATACGGATGGCGGCGTGCGCTCGTGCACGTCGGCAGACCTCGCCACTGGCTACGACAGCGTGTTGATCATTGCCCCGCTGGGCGTAGACTCAGGCAGTATCCATCCCCTCGTGGGGCGGCAGGCCCGGGACGAGGCGGATGCCCTGCGAGCCTCGGGCGCCAACGTGGAGCTTATTTTCCCCGATGCCGACGCGCTGTCGGTCATGAGCGGCAATTTCATGGACGCCAGCAAGCGGTCTCCGACCGTCGATCAGGGGTTACGGCAGGCCCGCGTCGAAGCCGGCCGGGTCCAGGCAGTCTGGGCAGGCGCGCCGGCGCGCTCATCGTGACGCTTACCGCCGACCATCTCGTTTACGCCGTCAACGACCTCGACGCAGGAATCGAGGGGATCGAGGAGTTGCTCGGTGTCCGGGCGGCACCAGGCGGAAGCCATACCGGTATGGGAACACGCAACGCGCTTCTGTCGCTCGGCGTTGGTGTCTACCTGGAGATTATTGCCCCTGACCCCGCCCAACCAACGTCGGCGATGCCACTCCCCTGGGGCATCGGCACCCTTCCGGCTGGCCGGCTTGTCACCTGGGCGGCTCGCGTTCGGGGGATACACGACGTGGTCAAGCGATCCACCGAGCATGGGTACGACCCAGGGCCAGTAATGCCAATGAGCCGTGAGCTTCCCGATGGCACGCGGCTCGAATGGAAGCTGTCCGTCATGCGCCCCGCCCCTGCCGACGGGTTGGTCCCGTTTCTGATCGAATGGGGCGCGGGGAGCCATCCCGCCCGCACCGCGCCGTCCGGTTGCTCTCTTCTCGACCTTGAGGCCGAGCACCCTCACCCGGAGTTGGTCACGCCCCTCCTCGATGCCCTTGGAGCGGACCTCCAGGTCTGCGAAGGAGCCCGTGCTGCCCTCCTCGCCACGATCGCCTGCCCTAACGGCACTGTCTTCCTGTCTTGAGACCCGCCTAGGGTAGATCGACCTTCGTCCGTCGGCCCATGAACGGGTTGCACCGCACCAGGCGCCAGCACGTCTTGAGTGTCGCCTTCACGAACCCGTAGCGCCGGTAACTTTCGAGACTGTAATCGGAGCAGGTCGGCTCGTACCGGCAGCGCGAAGGCAGCGACGGGGCCACGTTCTCCTTGTACGTGAGGATGAAGCGCTCCGCGATGCCAGCCGGGCCGGCCAGGTTCTGCTGCGCGGCGGGTCTATCCATTGGATCCTCCTCCGCCACTGTCACCACCGCCTCCGCTGCCACCACCGCCTCCGCTCCCACCATCTCCTCCGCTGCCACCACCGCCTCCGCTCCCACCATCTCCTCCGCTGTCGCCGCCACCGCTGTCGCCTCCGTCGCTGCCGCGGTCGTCGGCCTCTGGACTAGCGTCGATCGGTGCAACTGGGGGTGCATAAGACGCGTGCGAAGGTTGACTCGAGGTGACCGTCCGGCCTGCCAGGCGCTCCTCCGCGTTGGCGATCGCGCGATTGGTACGCGCCACCGTGACGATCCTGATCAGCGAAGGAACCACCACGCCGAGCACCAACCCGATTCCGATAGCAATCAGGAAGTCCGCTGCGTCCGGGAAGATGTCCCCCATTTGCTGCCTGAGTACGACGTAACCAAGCCCACCAAGGATGCCACCGGCTAAACCAACGGCTGAGATGCGAGGGCGCCAGCTGACCCGCTTCAATCTCCGTCCTCCGCTTCCGCCCGGAGAGGAGGCGGCAAGAGCACTTGTCGGGATCATGCCGACCATCATCAGTCCGGTCAAGACCAACGCGGGCATGGTCCAGAACAAGCACATACTCAATTCAAACTCAAAAGGATCCCACGGCCCGGAATCGTCCGAAGAAGCTTGATTTCCCGTGGTAGCGGATTGGCCTGGCGCTGGCTCGGGGGCCTTCTCGACCTCGTTCATTACCCACTCTTCGACGGACTTCGGCCTGCTTCCCACCTCGCGTACGGCACTGAAGTTCGCCGCGACGATGCCGCCCAACCCCAACCCCGTCGCGCCCAGGGCTATGATGCCGGCCGCGGTCTCGTAAAACTCCTTGTCGACGTTGATCAGCGCAGCGCCGGTGCACAAGCTGCCGTCGCCCAGCGTCACGTCCCCTGAGACTCTGTAGAGTCCCCCGCCTGCCCAAGCATAGTCCTTCACGTTGACGGAGTCGGAGAAGGACGTGTCGCCCCCCACATCGCTGTCGCTGGCGATCGTTTGCCCGTCCCCAATGTCTACGGCCGTGAGTTTGATGTCGTACGCCGTGATTCCAGCCGGCGAGTTAAACGTGACCTCGACCACTTCGTCGCCGGCGACCTCGATTGCCTGATCCGGATCACTGGAACTCAGACTGCCGATGTCGGCGCCCTTGATGGTGGCGGTGCAGTTCCCCTCGATCTCGGCAGAAGCAGAGCGCGGGCCAGAGAGACCGCCCAGGGCCATCAGCGCTGCGCTGGCGAGGAGCCACGAGGCAAGAAGGTGTTTCATCGGCGGGGCCTCCTATGGGTATGCCGGGACTGGCCGGAATCTAAGCGCCCGGCTTGCGCGATGTCAACGAAAATCGGACAGTTACGCACATTTTAGAATCACCCGAGATACAACGTACTGGCCTTTGCCCACAAGCCGGGAGTAAGAGGTCTCACTCCCGGCTGTAGTAGTTTCGCCCTGCGCCATCGAGCCTGCCACTCTTCAGGCAGCATGACTTGAAAGCGTCGTCCTGAGCCGCATGGGCACGGGTCATTCCGCCCGAGTTTCTCGACTAGCTCCTTGTAACCCTCGCACCTCACGATAACCTCGCTTCACGTGTGACTCCGACGGAAATCCACGTCTACGCTTGCTCATCGACTCAAAAGTTGAACTCTTCTCGATTCCTCATGACTGGCCTCCTCTTAGCATGACTATTTGCCCAGGAATTTCACCCTCTGCCGGTAGTCCTTGTGGACCTGCTTCCACTTCTTCCGTTCCGCGCTCCTGAGGCTCTTATCCTTCTTGCTCTCGACAAACAATTGCTCGCGCTCCAGCTTCCTGTAGCTCTGCAGCCGGTCCATGGCCAGATCACCCTCGTCCACCGCCTGCTGGATGGCGCACCCCGGCTCCGCCGCGTGACTGCAGTCGGCGAAGGCGCACTCCGCCGCCAGCGCCTCTATATCCTGGAACGCCAGGCTTATTCCCGCCTCAGCGTCCCATAGCTGCAGCTCCCGAAGCCCGGGCGTGTCGATGACGAGGCCGCCCCCGGGCAGGACCATCATCTGGCGGCTCGTCGTGGTGTGGCGGCCCTTGTCGTCGGAGCGGATTTCGTGGACGCCCTGCACCTGCACGTCCATCAGCCGGTTGACCAGGCTCGACTTGCCTACTCCCGAGGAACCGATGAACACGGCGGTCTGCCCCGGCCCGATGCGCTGCGAAATACCCTGCACTCCCGTTCCGAGGGCTGCGCTCGTCGCTAAGACATCGACGCCCAGAGCGAGGCTCCGCACTTCCTCTACCGCATGGTCAGTCGCGTCGGAGAGGTCGGTCTTATTGAGAACGATCACCGGCGTGGCGCCACTCTCCCAGATAACGGCGAGGTAGCGCTCGATGCGGCGCACGTTCAGTTCCTGGTTCAACGATGTCACGAGGAACGCGATGTCGACGTTTGCCGCGATAATCTGCTCTTCGGTCGTCTTTCCGGCCACCTTGCGTGAGATCTTCGAGCGCCGTTCGAGCAACTCACGAATGACGGCCTGGCCGGCGGGTAGAGGCTCAGCCAGGACCCAGTCGCCAACGGCGGGGAAGTCCTCTCGCCCGGTTGCCGTGTGGATGAGGCGGCCGGTGACGGTGGCGTTGTGGCCCCCTCGCTCCGACTGGAGCAGATAGACGCCGCGCTGCTCCTCCGCGACGCGGGCAGGAAGCATACCCGCAGTAGGACTATTCAGTTGGGACTGGAAATACGGCGTCCAGCCCAGGTCTTCAAGTGAATACAACGGATTCCTCCAAAAACGAACGTCGGTGGATAAGGTGGAGGGGCGGAACCCGTTACTACCGCGCGTGGAGAATGACTAAGCGCAGGCGCAGGAAGGAGCGGGCCCGCCGGAGACGGTAACGGCGACACTGTTCATCTTGTCTGGCCCTCCTTCCGCTAGAATCTGAGAGCAGGTTACGTCCGCTGGCCAATGGTGTCAACGTGCTGCCTATACTTTCCTCATGCGCGCCCTCATCGTCTCAGACATCCACGCCAATCTGGCTGCGTTCGAGGCAGTCCTGAAGGACGCCAGGGCAGTTGGGGCGATCGACGCCGTCTGGAACATGGGTGATTCGGTTGGTTACGGCCCTCAGCCGTCCGAATGCATAGCCCTTCTCCGTGAACATGATGCGTCGTGGGTCGCCGGCAACCACGAACGAGCGGCCACAGGCGCCATGGGGATCGAGGACTTCAATCAGGTTGCAGGCGCTGCCGCTCTCTGGACAAAGTCGGCACTCTCACCCGGCGAGAAAGATTTCCTGGACGGCCTCCCTGAAACGCGAGCAGAAGGCGACTGGGTCCTGGTACACGGGACCTTGCGAGAGCCGATCTGGGAGTACCTCCTTGACGAGGACTCGGCCCTCGCCCACTTTAGCCTGATGACAGTGCCGTTCTCGTTCGTCGGCCACACGCACGTCCCAGCGGTCGTCAGGCAAGCTCCGAAGTCGCCGCGGGGCTGTGAAATGCAGCGGCTTCGTGATGGCGACGTGGTTCGTCTGAGCCGGGACACGAAGACGGTCCTGAACCCCGGAAGCGTCGGACAGCCACGAGACGGCGATCCGCGATCCTCGTATGGTATCTACGACAGCGAAGTGGCAACCTTCACGCTGCACCGCGTGGATTACGATATCGAGGCGACGCAGCGACTCATGATGGAGGCCGAACTGCCGGACTGGCTGTCAGAGCGCCTGGCGATCGGTCGCTAGTTGAGATTGGCTTCGAGCCAACCCCAGATCCCGACCCATGAGGGAAGCGGCCAAGAAGAGTCGTGAGTGTAGTAGAGCGCCGCTGCCTCGGCGAAGGCCTCCAGCGGATTGGGCGCATAAAGCTCGGAGATTCCGCCAAACTGGTTCGTGTAGGTCAATGCCGGGCCGGAGTAACCAAAGAGGTTATTGATTCCATCCCAGGAGTTCCCGCCTGTTGCCAGCATCACATCGTCAGGCGCCAGCTGTGCCCAGCCAGTCGCATCCATAAACGACTTCATCTCAGGCGTAAGCAAAGCAGAGACAAAGGCGCCAGGAGCAGTGTCCCGTAGCTGGTAGGCGTGGAGTACCTCGTGCGCTACTGTGTGCTCTGAAGACCCGGGCTGCAGGACCACCTGGTTCGCGGCGTGACGCCCCGCTCCTCCCTGGTCTTCATTCGTGTAGTAATTAGCCGCCCGGTCACCGTAAGGCTGCCAACCATCGAGTGTCCGGCCATGGTCATTCGATAGGAAAGCCAGGACCCCGCCGGGTCCCGTGCGCGCCTCGTCGAGCACGCTCGCCGGCAACGCTCTCAACGCTGACTGGACGGATTCCAGGTTGCGGATCTGGTCATCCTCGTCCGCGCCCCAATCCTGCCCAGCCAGCTGGATGCTCACCCCAAATTCGGACTCAATTTGCGCTACAGCGGCCAGTGCATTCGCCGCGAGTGATGGCACAGGTCCCGGAGTGAATGCCGCCGGCGTCGCGGAAACCCCTTCGCCGACGGTGGGAGTCGGCGATCCAGTTGCGGCCTGGCTACCCGAACTACCTCCACTTGTCCCAGCGGACGTTGGTGCTACCGAGGACGGAGCGCCGAGAAGAACTCCGGGTTCTCCCGGTCCGTCACTGGATGTGGAGTAGCCGGGTTCCTGTACGAAACTGTCACGCGGTCTCCTCGGCTTCTCATCCTCAGAGGGCTGGGTTGTGGTGGGCGTCAGGGACACACGGCCGGGATTGCCCTGGCTGGCGCCCGCGAATCCGGCAGCGACAACGATTGCGATGAAGATGATGAGCGCGACGGCGCCGATCTTCACGCTCGCTCGTATCTGCCAGCGGCGCGGCCCTCCCTTTTGGCTCGTCTGTTCCTGTCCGGCACTCTCGGTCCGGCCCTCGTGGGCCATTGGTCCCTCCCTTTTTGTGCATTGGGCTCGTCGCCCGTACCCTCCGCAATTCAGGTTAAGGAACAGTTGAGGCGATGTCAGTTAACGACCGGTTAAGATCACACGTCGTGGGACATTTATAGGTCTTAAGTGCCGTGAGGACAAGAGATCGCGGCGAACGGTAATCGCTCACGCCATCAAAGGCGACTGAGCGCTCGAAAAGGGCTAACCAGCTGCGGCCGGAGCGATCGCAGGTTCTGTTGCTGCTACCCTGGGTGCAGCGCGGCGGCCAACACCTCGTCGGCGTGATCGACGAGAACGATATCGAGGTCACGCCGAACTTCTTCCGGTACTTCCAGGACATCGTTCTCGTTCTCCCGCGGGATCACCACGCGACGGCTACCTGCGCGGTGCGCGGCGAGGATCTTGTCCCTCACGGCGCCCACCGGCAACACCTTCCCGCGCAGCGTGATCTCGCCCGTCATCGCCACGTCACGATAGACCGGCCGCGCGGTGACCGCCGACACCACCGCAACAGCGATCGTCACCCCGGCAGATGGTCCGTCCTTGGGTACGGCACCTGCCGGGACGTGAATGTGCAGGTCATTCAGGTCGAATACGTTTGGGGAGAAGCCGAAGGCGTCCGCGCGGGAACGGGCATAGGTTAGTGCTGCTTGTGCCGATTCTTGCATGACGTCGCCCAGCTTGCCCGTCAAGATGAGCCGGCCCTTCCCAGGGATGGCGGACACTTCGATGAAGAGCACGTCTCCGCCTGCGCTGGTTGCAGCAAGCCCTGCGGCGACGCCCACTTCGTCCCGCGCCTCTGTTAGCTCCCAGCGGAATTTTGTTGGGCCAAGGAACTCGCTGACGTTGTCGACATTGACCACGATCTCCTCAGTTGTGCCCTCGGCTATGCGGCGCGCCACCCTCCGGCAGACCGTGCCCAGTTCGCGCTCGAGGTTGCGGACGCCGGCTTCTCGCGTATACGACCGTATCGTCTCCCGGATCGCGCCATCTGTAACCCGCAGCCTCTTCTTCGGTATGCCATTGGCCTCGAGTTGCCGTGGCAGAAGGAAACGCTTGCCGATCTCGAGCTTCTCGTGCTCCGTGTACCCGGGAAGCTCAATCACCTCCATGCGGTCGAGCAACGGCCCTGGGATAGTGTCGACCATGTTCGCCGTAGCGATGAAGAAAACACGTGAAAGATCGAATGGCACGTCCAGGTAGTGGTCCGTGAACGTCGAGTTCTGCGCCGGGTCAAGCACTTCGAGCAGCGCCGACGCAGGGTCGCCGCGGAAATCAGTGCCGAGCTTGTCAATCTCGTCCAGCATTGTTAGAGGATTCGAGCTGCCCGCGCGGCGAATCTCCTGGAGTACCCGCCCCGGCATCGCGCCCACGTAGGTCCGCCGGTGCCCGCGAATCTCGGCTTCGTCCCGGATGCCGCCAAGGGACACCCTGATGAACTTTCGGCCGAGCGCACGCGCGATCGATTGGCCAAGCGAGGTCTTCCCGGTCCCGGGTGGCCCCACGAAGCAGAGGATCGGCCCCCGGGTCTCCCCGCCCTTGAGCTTGATTACGGCCAGGTAATCCAGGATCCGGAGTTTGACCTTGGCCAGCCCGTAGTGGTCCTCGTTGAGGACCTTCTCCGCCCGTGAGATGTCCAGCCGATCCTCGGTCGATTTGTCCCATGGGAGGTCGGCGAGCCACTCCAGGTAAGTGCGAACAACCTGGTATTCGGGTGAGATCGTAGGGATCTGCGACAGTCGGCCCATTTCTCGGTCAGCCTCTTTTTGGGCCTCCTCGGGGAGAGCGGCTGCGTCCAGGCGACTCTTCAGCTCGCCCAGTTCGGATGTAGTTTCCTCTCCAAGTTCCTTCTGGATCGCGCGCATCTGCTCCCGCAGGATGAACTCCCGCTGGCGTTTATCGAGCTCGCCCTTCACGTCCTGGTGGATCTTCGATTGCACCTCCAGGACTTCCTGCTCGTGGCGCAGCAGCGATCTCACTAAATTCAGGCGTTTACTGACGTCCAGTTCGCGCAGGACTTCGTAGCGGTCGTCGGTGTCGATGGAGATGTTCGCCGCGATAAAGTCGGCGAGGCCCGACGCGTCAGCAATTCCTGCAACCGTTTCCGCCAGTTCGTTGGGTAGCCCTTCCGACAGGTTCACGACGGTAACGAAGCTTTCCCTAGCGTCGCGCACCATCGCCTCGGTTTCCAATTCGTCGCCCGGTACATCGCTAAGCAACTCGATGCGCGCCCGCACGGGCGGGCCTGTATCGATCACCTTCGTTAGCCGTATGCGCGTTGCCCCTTGCAAAATGGCGTGTACAGAGCCGTCCGGGGCCTTGGCCATCCTGACGATCGCGGCTGCAGTGCCGATCTCGTGGTATGGGTCGTCTCCGTCACCATCGGAGAAGATGCCGACGAACTTGGCTTCCGATATCGCGGCCGCGTCCACTGCCATGATGTCCTTCTCCTCGCTCGCGAGCAGAGGCATAAGCTGCTGCGGATAGACGACAGTGGAGCCGCTGGAGATTATCGGCAGTTCGTCCGGGACGCGCGTGCTGGTCCGGGCAGGGCTCTTTTGCTCTACCTCATCGACGGTATTTGACTGCGTGGGTTGTTCGGCCAACCGTGTCGCCTCCTAGCGAACAACGATCCTCAATTGAGCACCGACTACGCGCGCCGCGCGGGGGATCACTACTTCAAGGACCCCGTCTCTGTAGACGGCCTTGGCGTGCTCCGGGTTGACGTTGCCCGGAAGAAGGACGGTCCGTTTGAAGGGACCGGTCGGTATCTCGAGCTGGCTGTAACGGCGGTGCGGACGACCCGCCAGCGGACAGCGTTCGCCGGTGATGATCATCATGTGGTTGTCGACTTCCACCTGCATGTCGCCCGGCTGGACGCCCGCCATCTCCATGAGCACAACCACTTCCTCATCTGTGATGTAAACGTCAACCGGAGGCTCAAGGTAAGGCGTGACGAAGTCGCCGCCGCCCGGCGGGCCGCCGAAGATCCGCCGGGCCCGGTCCATGTGTTCCTTGATCTGGTGCCGAAGGTCAGAGGCGTCTTCCATTCGTCTTATCCCACTCGAGCGATCAGCTCGACTTCAACCGCGATGTTCATTGGCAGTTCCGCCATTCCCACCGAGCTCCGCGCGTGCTTCCCCGGATCGCCGAAGACGGCGACGAGCAGGTCCGACGCTCCGTTCATTACAACGTGCTGTTCCACGAAACCGGGCGCGCTATTAACGAAGCCGAGCACCTTCACGATTTGCTTTACTTCGTCGAGCGATCCCAGGGCCTCAGCCAATGAACTTAAGCAGCCCAGGGCACAAAGACGAGCTGCTTCCTGGGCGGCTGCAACGTCAACATCGCCGCCCACTTTGCCGGTGACGAACGACCCGTCGGAACGCTGCGGTCCGGCGCCGGATACGAACACCATGTCGGCAGATCGGACGCCGGCCACATAGTTGCCAGCGGAGCGGCGTGCTGGTAGCTCCAGCCCCAGTTCCTGCAGCCTTGCTTCGATAGCACCCACTACGAGACTCTTCGTGGCAGACACTTCGGCACCGACGCTACGAACCTACTTCGCTTTCTTGCCGTTCGTACCACGTGCCTTAGGTTTGGCGCCGTTAGTCTCCGGTTCCGCCTCCGCTCCGGTCGGAAGGTCCTCCAGGCCATACTCCTTGCTCATATCGATCACGGCGATGGCCGCCACTTTGTCGTCGTCGTACACGTCCATGAGGTTGATCCCCTGGGTCGGACGGCCCTGACTGGAGACGCCCCTCACGGGCGTGCGCATGATTTGGCCTCGCTCCGAGATGAAGATCAGCTCGTGTTCGGGATCAACCATTCGCGCTGTGATCAGGTCGCCGCTCTTGGCGTGCGTCTTGAACGTGATCACACCCTGGCCACCCCTGCCGTGCCGCGGGTACTCCTCCACCGGTGTGCGCTTGCCCTGACCCAGGGCACTGCAGACAAGCAACGAGTGTCCTTCGACTACGTTTTCCATGGCGACCACGGAGTCTCCAGGGCGTAGCCGGATGCCCCGCACGCCGCCCGATGTGCGGGAGGCGGAACGAAGCGATTTTACGGTGAAACGAATGGCCTGGCCCTTCGCGGTCACCATTATGATGTCGTTTTCGTTTGTGCAGATGTGGGCGCCGACGAACTCGTCCTTGGCCTCGAGGTCCATGGCGATTTTGCCGTCGCGTCTTACCGAGGCGAACTCCTTCATCGGCGTCTTCTTGATTTCGCCCATCGTCGTGGCCATGAGCATAAAGCTCTCCGGGTCCATGTCCGGGGGGACACGCACCACCGCCGTGATTCGTTCGGTCTGTTCCATGCTGATGAGCTGCATGATGGAAATGCCGCGGGCCTCGCGCTTGCCCTCGTCCACCTCGTAGGTCTTGACCTGGAAGCAGCGTCCGCGGTTCGTGAAGAAGATCAGCTTGTCGTGCGTGTCGGCCACCACCAGGTGGCGGATGTCGTCGTCTTCCTTCGTGCGGGCGCCAATGATTCCCACGCCGCCGCGGTGCTGCGACCGGTACGTGCTGAGGGGCACGCGCTTGATGTAACCACCGGAGGAGATGGACACGACGACCTCCTGGTGCGCGATCAGGTCCTCTTCCGAGAACTCCTCGGGTTCCTGCTCCATGATGATCGTACGCCGCTCGTCGCCAAAGTTGTCCTTCAGGACCTTCGCGTCCTCGCTGATCAGGGCGTCGATCTTGGGCGGGTTCGCCAGCAGGTCCACGAGGTAGTTGATCTGCTTGGCCAGCTCTTCGTACTCGTCCTTGATCTTGTCGCTCTCCAGCTGCGCCAGGCGGCGGAGCTGCATATCCAGCACGGCCTGTGCTTGCCGGTCCGACAGCTCAAACGGCTTCGCCATCAACTTCGTCTTCGCCTCGTCCGCCGATGCCGCGCCGCGGATCGTCTTGATCACCTGGTCCAGCATGCTCAGCGCTTTGAGCAGCCCTTCGAGGACGTGCGACCGGTCTCTCGCCTTCTCCAGTTCGAACTCGGACCGGCGGCGGATGACGACGCGCCGGTGGTCGATGAACGACTCCAGGATCTTCTTCAGGCTGACCGTGCGCGGCTGACCGTCCACCAGGGCCACCATGTTCACGGCGAAGGACGACTGCATCGCCGTGTGCTTGTACAGCGAGTTCAACAGTGCCCGTGGCATCGCTTCACGCTTGAGTTCGATGACAATCCGCATGCCGTGGCGGTCTGACTCGTCGCGCAGGTCTGCGATCCCTTCCAGCTTCTTGGCTCGCACAAGGTCTGCGATCTTTTCGATCAGTGCCGCCTTGTTTGTCTGGTACGGCAGCTCCGTGACGATGATCTGGCTGCGGTTGCCCTTGGACATCTCCTCGACATGCGTGCGGGCGCGCATAACCACACGCCCCCTGCCTTCGGCGAAGGCCGTGCGGATAGCGTCCCGCTTTTCGTGCGTGGGCCCTTCACCATCAGCCGACGGGATGCGCACCGTCTCGTAGCGGAAGATCAGCGCGCCGGTTGGGAAGTCCGGACCCAGGACGATGTCCGCGAGGTCGGCGCCGGTCGCCTCAGGATTCTCGATCAATGTGACGACGGCATCGCACAGTTCGCCGAGGTTGTGCGGCGGGATGTTCGTC
>Ga0208685_1000095_pt1 | contig 36578 bp, 40 predicted proteins | sample EasRivMeERMLT890_FD_187533 | JGI IMG/M metagenome (GOLD analysis project Ga0208685, IMG submission 187533) | Soil microbial communities from meander-bound floodplain in the East River, Colorado, USA - East River MetaG ERMLT890 (SPAdes) (version 2) | ecosystem: Environmental > Terrestrial > Soil...
CGAGCCGGCAAGGCTCGAGGATTACGAGGGAGACAAGGGCACATATTCCGTCACCACTGCTCCCGCCGTTTACCTCACATGGTTCGAGCCGGAAGGCGCCATGAACATGCAGCGCGCGGCCCGCGCCGCAAATCCAAAGGTCCCGATATTGTGGATCGTCGGGCGGGGCGAACGTCCCGGACTGCGAAAGGTGAATATCGCCTTGTTCAATTCGCTTCCGGACAATCCGCTGACACGGCTGTATGAGCCCGATGCCGACCACACTGGCACGCCCACCGCTTCGGCGGACGAGATCGTGCGCTGGACCAGGGAAGTGGCGAGCAAGTAGCGCCATCTGAATGCAAGCAGGAGCTTGATCATGCTCTGGGCTATATCCCGCGTGGTGGCGCCACGCTTCGTCGTGATGCGCGAGCAGAACCTACAGGCGCATCTCAATTATCTCCCCAGCCGGAAAAGCATCCCGGTGGTCTCGGGCGTGACGTTGACCGACAATTGCGAGGAGATGGCGCGTGAGCACAGGAATCCGTGGTAAGTAATGTCCGATTGAACGAAGCAGAAGCAAAATGACTCTATGTCCCATCGCCCTGGCAGTCGGCTGCATAAAGTGTCCCGCGTTATCAATGTGTCCTCTGAAAGGCGTCATCGGCGATTACAAAGCGCCGGAGCAGAAGCAACCGAAGCCGCCCGAAAAGAAGAAGTGAGCAGGGGAACAACGGGGATTAGACCCCACTCACAATGAAAACTAACTTCGTGCTGGTCGATTTCGAGAACGTTCAGCCCAAGAACGTGAGTCTGTTAGGACAACGCAATGGAAGATACTTATTCCGAAGGCGAAAGGTATTTATCTGACGGGAAAGCTGCGCTTTAGGTCCTAAACTGCATTTTCCGAACCAAGGGAGAAGAATATGAAGACTGCATCCGCTGCGCTTGCAATCGCGCTGGTCACCGCTCCGGCGTTAGCGCAGAACGTGAAAATCACGCCCCTTGGCTCGCATGAGGGCGAGCTCTGCGCGAACGACCGCGCGACGCTGTTCGAAGACCCGACCGGCGTCCGGATCCTCTACGACGTGGGCCACACCCTGACCGGCCCCGACGACCCGCGGCTGGGCGATATCCACCTCGTGCTGCTGAGCCACGTGCATGGGGATCACATCGGCGACCAGAAGCTGAAGGCGCCCGGCGCAGGCACGTGCGCAAACTCGGGAAGGGTGCCCGCCGGCCCCCATTCCATGACCGCCGAGGTCGCGGCGGCGAAGAACGCGGCACTCGTCATGACCAGCGACATGGGCAGTTTCATCGGCGCGAAAATTCGGACGATTACCGGTGGCAAGCCGATGACCCCCTGCCCGCAATCCGCCGGCGTTACCAATGTACCGGTCGCCACCTCGTGCCGCTCGAACACGCATCTCGGCGGCGCGTTCATAGCCCGGGCGCCCAATGCATCGCAAGGCGTGGAAATCACCATCGTTTTCGCTTCGCACGCGAACAACGTGCCGCTCTCCCTGCTGTCGGAGGCGCAGCGCGCAAACCTGGGCCCCGACGGCGCAAGCATCGTCATCGGGCCGCCCACCGGCTACGTCATCAAGTTCACCAACGGGCTCACCGCCTACCTTTCGGGCGATACCGGCATACATACCGAGATGAAGACGGTTGTGAACGAGTACCACAAGGCGAATCTCGCGGTGCTGAATCTCGGGCCGAGCGCGGGAACCGTGATGTCGGGCGCCTACGCGATGAACGAGCTCGTGCGGCCCGCGTCGGTGATCCTCACGCACCCGAACGAGGCCGTGACCGAAGGCGGCGTGTTGCGCCCGGCTTCGCGCGCGGCGGCGCTCATCAAGCAGTTGAAGAGCGCCACTCCCCACCTCGCCATCAGCGGGCGCACGATGGAGTTCGACGGCACGGGTAAATGCGTTGCCGGATGCTGAAGAAGCAAGTGAATTCGGACAGATGAACGGTGTATCCTGAACACCCGTCCGTACGACCCGGGTCAGCTCGGACTGTCCACTAGACCCCTTTGCCGCCCCGTGGTCCGAGGAAGAACCACAGGATCAAGCCCAGCAGCGGCAACAGCACCACCACGATGATCCAGAGCAATTTTTTCTCATTGGAAACGGGACTTTGAAGAATATTGATAATCGCCCAGATATCGCCAGCGAGTATCAGCAGGCCCCAGAGGCTGTGGTATCCGATGTTCATCATTTTCTTGGTTCCTTCCGCGTCGAGAGAATAAATGGGGTTAGATTCCGAGTCTCCCCACGAATCATAATCCCAGGGGACAGCGACTTGTATAGGAAACTGATTAAGCCGTCCGCGCAACCCAATGGCAACTCCTTTTGACCCGCAGTAACCTCATGCCGCCGGTGCGCAAAATCGGATTGATCTTTATTCTTGTGACAGCGGGGTGCGCTGGAATAGGGCACGCGCCCCCTCGCGAGCCGGCCGCGTCCGGCGCCGCACAGGAAGCACCGGTTGCGGCATCACCGTCTGAGGCGACTGCCAGGCAGGGTGAGGGCGCCGCGGAGAAGCCGCCCGAAGCGCAGGTGGCGAAGGATGAGGCCGTCGCCGTCAAGCCCGAAGCTCCCCGGGCAGCGCCACCCGTTGCCGAGTCCCCGGGCCCAGCTCCGAAAGTGAAGAGCAAGGCCCCCGTCCCGGAGAAAGCGCCCGCCCCACCGCCACTCGACCTGACTTCGCTGGAGAAGCGGCTGCGGGAGACCGATGCCATCGGAATTTTCTCCAAGCTCACGCTCAAGAACCAGGTCGATGACCTGCTGGATCGATTCCGGGCGCATTACGAAGGGAGCGCCAAGTCCACCCTTCCGGAGTTGCGACAGCCGTTCGATCTGCTGATCCTCAAGGTGCTTTCTCTCCTGCAGGACCGCGATTCCTCACTGGCAGGCGCGATCCTTGCGTCGCGCGAAGCGATATGGGGCATCCTTGCGGATCCTGTCAAGTTTCAAAAGCTGGTAGTACAGAATCGGGGTTGAGCGCTATGATCAAGACCATGAAGGATTGGACCGCCGTCATCGTGATCGGGGCGTTGAGTGCCGGAACGGCCATCGCTGCCGACGAGCTCGCCAAGGATCTGACGTCCACCATCGCCCTTCTCGGGCTGCCCTGCGGACAGGTGATCAGCGCCCAGCGGCTCGGCGACAACGACTACCTGGCAACGTGCAAGGATAAGAACCGCTACCGCGTATACGTAAACGCCCAGGGCCGGGTGGTCGCTGAGAAACGGTAACCTGGCGCACCAGAATGGCAGTACGCCACAGCGAACGGCACCGCACGGAACGCATCGGCTGGATCAGGGCAGCGGTACTGGGCGCCAACGACGGCATCGTGTCGACAGCGAGCCTGGTGCTCGGTGTCGCGGCCGCGAATGCGACTCACGGCAACGTGATGATCGCGGGAATTGCCGGCCTGGTCGCGGGAGCGATGTCGATGGCCGCCGGCGAGTACGTATCGGTCCGCTCACAGGCCGATTCCGAACAGGCCGCGCTCAACCTGGAACGCGCGGAGCTCGAGGCGGACGACCAGGGCGAGCGCCGGGAATTGACAGCGATCTACGTCAGCCGCGGCCTCGATTCCGCGCTCGCGAAGCAGGTTGCCGACCAGCTCATGGCCCACGACGCCCTGGGCGCGCATGCCCGCGACGAGCTCGGTATCTCCGCGACGCTCAGTGCGCGCCCGATCCAGGCTGCGTTAACATCAGCGGCCAGCTTTGCCGTGGGCGCAGCCATGCCGCTGTTGGCTGTTGCCTTGGTGCCCGGGTCGAATCTGATCCCGGTCGTCGCTGGGACCTCGCTTGTGTTCCTCGCGATCCTCGGAGGGTTGGCTGCGCGCGTGGGCGGAGCAAGCGTGAGGGTGGGTGCAATGCGCGTCACATTCTGGGGCGCGCTTGCCATGGGGCTGACGGCAGCCGTCGGGACCCTGTTCGGAACAGTGGCGTGACAACGGGAAACTGAAATTATTCTGAGGGTAGGGGAGACCAGCATGAAGCGTGTGTTTGCAGGCCTGGCGGCGGCCATCGCGTGTGCGGTGTGCGCGTCGGCGTGGTCGCAGCCCAAGGAGTTTCCGGTGCGCCCGGTGCGGCTCGTGGTGCCGGTGCCGCCCGGTGGCAGCCTCGATGTCATGTCGCGCATCCTGAGCCCCAAGTGGGGCGAGGTGATGGGCCAGAACGTGATCATCGATTACCGGCCAGGCGCGAACACCATCGTGGGCAGCGAGCACGTCGCGCGGTCGCCGGCCGACGGCTACACGCTGCTCATCAACACGCTGCCGTTCGTGGTCAATCCCGCGCTCTATCCGAAGATGCCCTTCGATACCGCGCGCGATTTCGCGCCGGTTTCCTATCTCGGCTCGTCGCCCTTCGTGCTGGTCGTTCATCCCTCGGTGCCGGCGAAATCGGTCAAGGAGCTGATCGCGCTCGCCAAGGCGCGTCCGGGAGATCTGAACTACGCATCGGCGGGGAACGGCAGCAATCTCCACGTCGCGGCCGAGCTGTTCAAGAACCTCACCGGCACGAATATCGTGCACGTTCCCTACGGCGGAGGCGGGCCGGCGTTGATCGCCATCCTGAACGGCGAGGCGGGCTTGAGCTTTCTTTCCCTGGTCGCCGTCACCGGGCATATTGCGACGGGCCGGATGCGCGCGCTTGGCATCACCACCGCGAAACGCTCGAAGGTCACGCCGCAGCTTCCCACGATCGCCGAGCAGGGCGTGCCCGGCTACGACTTCGGCGCCTGGTTCGGCGTTTACGCCCCCGTCGCGACGCCGGCGCCGGTCGTGAAGACGTTGAACGACACCATCGAACGCGCGCTGCGCGACCCCGCGCTGGCCGGGCGCTTCGACAAGGAGGGCGCCGTGATCGTCGGCGGTCCCCCCTCAGTGCTCGCCGCGCACGTGAAGGCCGAGCTCGCGTTGTGGGCGAAGGTCGTCAAGTCCGCCGGCCTGCGCATCGACTAAAGTATGATCGTGATCGGCTCGCAAAGGACCATGACCATGAAACAAGGGCTCGCCGCCACCGTGATCGCTGCCGTCGCAGCGTTGGCATTCACCCCGCCGGCAGCAGCACAGCAGGTGGCCGGAGTCTTCGGCAAGGGCCGCACGCACTTCTTCATCACCGGCGGCACCGGCTACGCCTTCGACGAGACCTACTTCGTCGTTGGGCTCGGCGTGAGCTACTACCTGGTCAACGGGCTCAATGCCGGTCTCGCTTTCGAATCGTGGTCGGGGTCGGACCCGAGCATGTACCGGATCACGCCTTCGCTGACGTACGTCTTTTACCAGGTCGAGACGGTGAAACCCTATGTTGGAGGCTTTTACCGGCGCACCAACGTCGACGGTCTGCCGGACGTCGATTCCGTGGGCGGCCGCGCAGGGGCCTATATCCAGGCCGGACGCAATGTCTACATCGGCGCCGGCGTCGTTTACGAGTCCTATCTCGACTGCAGCACTTCGGTCTACCGCAAGTGCGACAGCACCTACCCCGAGCTGAGTTTCACGATCGCGTTCTAGAGCTGCGCTCGCCCGCAGCGAGCAGACGTTCACGTGCGCTTCGGGCTCTTTGGAACCACGCAGGCCGACGCGGCCGGCGCGGAGGCCGCGCCCGGGCAGGGGTTCCTGGACTTCGTCGAGTTCAATGTAGAAGCCGAGGCTCTGGGTTATCGCAGCAGTTTCGTCGTCGAGCATCACTTCTCCGGATGGAACCAGGTATCCGCCACGTTGAATCTCCTGACGTGGATCGCCGCGCGCACCAGGACACTGCGCGTGGGTTCCGCGGTGATGGTTCTGCCCTGGCACAATCCGGTGCTTCTCGCGGAGCAGGCGGCCATGCTCGACATGCTCTCGCGCGGACGCCTCGACTTCGGCATCGGCAAGGGCTACCGGTATAGCGAGTTTCGCGGATTCCAGGTCGCGATGGAGGAGGCGGAGGCGCGCTTCGACGAGGCGCTCGATGTCATCGTCAGGGCATGGACGACGAGAGGGCGCTTCTCTCATCACGGAAGATTCTGGCAATTCGAGGAAGTCGTAGTCGAGCCGCCCCCGTATCAGATGCCGCATCCGCCGCTGTGGATGGCTGCCGGCAGCGCGGAGTCGGTGCGGCGCGTTGCCGAGCGCGGGGCGAACCTGCTGCTCGACCAGTACGCCTCGCCCGAAGTTCTCGGCGAGCGCATCGCACTATTCAAGAAAGAGATCGAGTCGCGTGGCCGGGTCTTCGATCCGCTGTCGGTTGCTGTTGCCCGCGACGCCTTTGTCGCGAAGGATCCCGCGGATAAGCAGGCGGCGCTGGAGCGCAACGCCGAATCGCGCCGGCGCATCGTCGAGGTGTCGCGGGTCCCGGGCCGGCCGGGCGGCTCACATGTACTCGCGTACGAACATACCGCCGCGACCCGGGAAGCGGTCGCACTCTACGGATCGCCCGACGAGATTGCGAGGAAGCTCGAAGCGCTGCGCGCCGCGGGAGTGACTTACATATTGGCAAGCTTCGCGGGCTCGCGCGACAGTCTGCATCGTTTCGCCCGCGAGATTGTCCCGGCCTTTTTCGGCTGAGCTTCAGGCAACAGCTGGCATCACCTCTTTCGAGAATCGCTCCATCGAGCGCAGCACGCGCTTGTGCTCCAGGTCGCCGAACCAGAAGTTGCAGTTGAAGTGCGTGATGCCCACTTGCTCCTGCAGGCGCTTAATTTGGCGAACGCAGGCGTCCGGCGTTCCCATGACGAACATGTGCTCGAGGAGCTCATCCATGGCGGGCTCGCTCTGGCCCGGCACCGGAATGGCGACGCCATTCTCGACGCGCTCCCGGTGGTGGCGCAGACTCAGGGTCACCCGCATGTTCCAGCGCGCGTGCTCAACTGCATCGCGAAGGTCCGCCTCGTTGTCCGTCACGTAGACCGGGCGCTGCACGCTGATGCGCGGCGAGGTCCGCGGCTTGACCTCAGCCACCACCTTGCTGAAGAGCCGGCCGTAATCGGCGAGCTGGGAAACAGGGACGCCGAAACCGCCGGTGAGCACGTGGAAGCCGCGACGCACCGCCGCCTCCACGGCAAAGGGGCTCTGCGCGACGATCCACACCGGTGGATGCGGCTTCTGCACCGGCTGGGGGAACACCGAAGTCTCGGGAAACGCGAAGTGCTTGCCGTTGTAGGTGAAGGGTTTTCCCTCGAACGCCTTGAAGATGATGTCGATGGATTCGTCCCAGCGCTTTCGCCCCTCGTCGAGCTCGTAGCCGAAGCGCTCGAATTCGTAGTGCTGGTAGCCGCGGCCGAGCCCGATGTCCACGCGGCCGCCGCTCACCACGTCGAGTGTCGCGATTTCCTCGGCGACGATGAGGGGATGGTGGAGCGGAACGACGATAACAGCCGTGCCCACCCGAAGCCGTGTCGTCTTCGCCGCGATGTAAGTCGCCAGCTGGACGGGGCGAGACAGGTAACCGTAGGTGGAGAAGTGATGCTCGGCCAGCCACGCGCTGTGGAAGCCGAGCGTCTCAGCGGCCTGGGCGAGCTCGATGCCGCGCGCGTAGATCTCCTTTGAGGAGCGACCGGAAGGCGATTGCAGGAGCAGGAATGTTCCGAATTCCATTCAGCGCTTTTCCATCCCGGCGTCCTGGGCGACCTTGGCCCACTTGGCCAGGTCCGCCACGATCATTTTTCGGATTTCGGCGGGCGTGCGGATGTCCACTTCTGCGCTGTCCGCGGCGAAGCGTTTCGCGGTTTCGGGCATCGCCAGCACGACCGCGATCTCCTTGTTCAGCTTGTTGATGACGGACTGCGGCGTGCCGGCCGTCGTCGCCCACGCCCACCAGATGTCCGCTTCGTAGCTCGGCAGCCCGGCTTCGAGGGTAGAGGGCACGTCCGGCAGAGTCGGTGCGCGCTTCTTGGCGCCGACCGCCAGCGCCTTGACCTTTCCCGACCGCAGATGCGGATTCGCAGTCGGGATCGTCGCGACCGCCATGTGCGCCTGGCCCGACATCACGTCGATCAGTGCCGGGGCGCCGCCCTTGTAAAGCGCGATCTCGCCTTTGAACCCGGCGTGGCTGCGGAACATGGCGGACACAAAGTGCATGAATCCGCCGGCCGAGGCCATCGTGAGATAGTTGGGCTTGGACTTGCCGAGCGCGATGAGATCCTTGAGCGAATTGACCGGCGCGCCCGGGCCCACAACGATCACGACCGGTGCCTTGCCGAACGTCGCCGCCCAGTCAAAGTCCTTGATCGGGTCGTACGGAAGCTTCTTGATCACCGCCGGATTCATCACGAACGCCGTCGAGGCCATGAGCAGCGTGTAGCCGTCGGGGTTCGCGCGCGCGACGATCTCGGTGCCGATCATCCCTTCGGCGCCCGCGCGATTGTCGACCACGACCGTGCGGCCGAGGCGCTCGGAGAGCTGGCCCCCGATGTAGCGGGCCCAGATGTCGTTGCTGCCGCCGGGCGCCTGCGGCACGATTACGCGGATCGGCCGCGTCGGATAATTCTTCGCCACATCCTCGGCCAGCGGTCGCTGCGCCGCCTGCGCGCCCGCTGCGAACGCGAGCATGGAAACGGCGGTCATCACGATCTTCGATTTCATTGGCTCCTCCCAATGGTTACCCGACCTGCGCCGCTATCATACTGCCGGGCCCGTCCGCACGCTTGACAATCATGAACAGCGCGCCCGATCATGACCGGCATGTCGATGCTCGCGAAAGCCGAAGCCGCCGATCACGCGCTCAGCGCAGCGATGGACCGGCTCGTGATCGTGAAGTCGGTGCTCTATACGTCGGGCGAGCGCGATCCCCGGAAGCCGCCGGCGCGGGAGGACACCCGCGGCAAGCTGCACCTCATGGGGCACGATCCGCGCCTTTCGCAGATGCCGGATCGGCCGACCGTGTTGGATTTTTTCAAGCACCGGTTCGGACCGGCGGCGCATCTACTGCAGAGCGCGCGGCTGGCACAGAAGAACGGCGCAAGCGAGAAGATCGTGCTGGCGTGCCTGCTCCACGATATCGGCAACATCGGGTTTATCCGCGCCGATCACGGCTATTGGGCCGCTCAGCTCGTGGAACCGTACGTGGACGACGAAGTGACCTTCGCCATCCGCTATCACCAGGTCCTGCGCTTCTACCCAGACGAGTCCGTGGGCTACACCTATCCCGAGTCCTACATTCGTCTGTTCGGCGCGGACTTTACCCCCGAGCCCTATGTCGAGCGCGAGTACCAGTACGCACGCAAGCATAAGTACTACATGTCAGCGCGACTGCTGACAGTGAACGACCTCTATGCCTTCGATCCCGATCTGCACGTCGATTTGGAGGAATTTACCGACATCGTGGGCCGCCATTTCCGGCAACCCAGGGAAGGCCTGGGCTTCGATCAAAGTCCGTCCGCCCACATGTGGCGGACCATCAACTGGCCGACGCGATACCTGTAAGAAGCTGCGACTCGCTCAGGACGAGCGCAGAACCTTGCCCGGATAAGCCCCGGTGTGCCGGCCTTCGCGGTAGATCTCCTGGCCGCCGACGATCACCCGGGAAATTCCCTCCGCCTTGCAGTAGAGGCGTGTACCGCCTGCCGGCAGATCCTTAACCGCGGTGGGACGCAGCGGCGAGCCGACCGTGTTCTCGTCGAATATCACGATGTCCGCCGCCGCGCCGGACTTCAGGCGGCCACGGTCCTTGAATCCGAAAAAGTCCGACGGCTCGGAGGTGATGCGCTGGACCGCGCGTTCCAGGCTGAGGGCGTGCTTCTCGCGCACCCAGTGGGCGAGGAGGTAAGTGGGGTAGCCGCATTCGCACAGCATGTCGAGATGGGCGCCCGCGTCGGAAAGGCCGATCAACGTGCGCGAGTCCCGCACCATGTCGGCGAGCTGCTCCGGATCGGTGTTTGCGCGCGGCACGACGAACTTGATCTGGAGATTGTCCGCGACCGCGAGATCGAAGAACGCGTCGTTGGGATCCTGGCCGCGCTCGTCTGCGATCTCGCCGACGGTGCAGCCTTCGTATTTCTTGAGATCCGGATTCACGACCGACACGACCGTCGTATTCCTGACGACACCGCCCCACTTGCGGCTTTGCTTCAACTCTTCCTTGAAGGCCGTGCGAAAGACCGGGTCGGCGTAGATCGTCATCTGCTTCTCGAAAGCGGCATCGAATAGCGGCCGCGCCGTGTTCATCTCGGTGAACATGAAGGGGCGGCGCAGATTCATGTCGAATACAAACGGCCGCGTGAGGATCTGCGGGATTCCGCCGCGGCGGATGAGTGGCTCGACGCGATCGAGGATCTCCTTCGCTGCGCCGGGCTTCTCGACCAGATTGCTGAGCGAGAGCCACGTCACGGGGCGCTCGCCCGAGTCGAGCAGGAACTTCAGCAGGTCCTCTTCGTCCTCGGCGAGCGTCGCGTAGCGCTTGGTCAACGCCAGCTCGATCACGCCGCGCCGGAGTTGCTTGAGGACGCCGGCATAGGCGGCGAGTTCGTCGCGGCTCGCCAGACGCGCGGCGAGCGGCTTGCCGCTGTGTCCGATGTGTTGCCGGTTGGCCGTCGTTGTGAAGCCCCAGGCGCCGGCCCGCATCGCTTCGAACAGCATCGCGGCGATTTTCTGCGTTTCTGCCGGGGTGGCGGCGCGCTCGTTCGCCTGTGCGCCGAGGACGTAGGTGCGCAGCGGCGTGATCGGGGCGAGAAACGCGAGGTTGAGCGCCGAGCCGCGCCGCTCCGCTGCGTCGAGATATTCCGCAAACGTTTCCCACTCCCACTGGATGCCTTCGGCGAGGACCTCCTTGTCGATCCCTTCGACGGTCACGAGGTCCTCTGTCAGCCAATCGCGGTCGGACGGTTTGCACGGCGCGATGCCCACACCGCAGTTACCCATCACGACCGTGGTCACGCCGTGCTCGGCGGAGCTCGAAAGCACGCGGTCCCAGGTGATCTGCGCGTCGTAGTGGGTATGGGGGTCGACGAAGCCGGGGCTTACGATCTTTCCGACGGCATCGATCACCGTGGCTGCGGAGCCATCGGTCTTTCCGAGCGCGGCGATGCGGCCGCCTTGGACCGCCACGTCGCCCTTGTACCGCGGGCCGCCGGTGCCGTCGACGATCGTGCCGTTGGTGATCAGCAGGTCATAGGGCATGCCGGCTCACTCCTGCTTGATGTTCGCGCCCTTGATGACTTTCGTCCAGCGGGCGACTTCACTCGCCACCTCCGCTCCCAGGTCCTCCGGGGTGCTGCCGGCGATCTCGATTCCGAGGCCCGCGAGCTTTGCACGCAGATCGGACAGCAGCAGCACCGCGTTCGTCTCCTTGTTCAGGGCCGCGACGATGGCCTTGGGTGTGCCGGCGGGAGCATAGAGCGCGTAATCGGTATAGGACTCAAAGCCCGGCAAACCGGCCTCGGTCATTGTTGGCACATCGGGCAATTGGGCGGAGCGGGTCTTGCGCGCCACGCCAAGTGCCTTGAGTCTCCCGGACTGTATATGGGGAATATGCGCCGGCAGGCTGTCGATCGCCATCGAGACTCTGCCATCGATCAGGTCGGGCAGCAGTTGCGTCGTACCCTTGTACGGCACGTGCAGAATATCGACGCCCGCCGACTGCTTGAAGAGCTCGCCCGTGAGATGGATGAGCCCGCCGGTACCGGAGGAGGCGAAGCTCAACTGGCCGGGCTTCGCCTTCGCGAGCGCGATCAGCTCCTTCACCGAGTTCACACCGAGCTTCGGTGGTACCACCAGGACGACGGTGCCGAAACCGACCTTGGTCACGGGCGCGAAATCGCGGCGGAGGTCGTAATCGAGCTTGCGGTAATACGCGTGCGCAATCGCGAGCCCGATGACCGGTGCGCACAGGAGCGTGTAGCCGTCGGGCGTCGCTTTCGCCGCGAGCGAGGTGCCGAGCGTCGCGCCGGCGCCGGGCCGGTTGTCAACGACGATCGTCTGCCCAAGGCGGGCACCGAGCTTCTCTCCGACAGTCCGCGACACGACGTCGACGCCGCCGCCCGGCGGAAAGGGAGCGATCAACCGGACGGGCCGAACAGGGTATTGCTGCGCGGCAGCCGGAAGCGCGGCGAGCGCGAGTATCCCCAACGCGGCAACCAGGCTGATGGGCTTCCCCACTGCGCTGCCTCCCCCTATTCGTTCGTCATGGTAACCGAGTCCCGGAGAACTGGGTTAGACTCGGCTAGCCCCAGCGGCCTCCCATGCGAACCCTCGTTCAGATTGTCCTGTGGAACGTCGGATTCGCCGTCGCGTTCGTCCTGCTCGTGTCAAACCTCAGTCACGGGCCCGCGGAAACGATCGGTGTGATGCTGCCTGCGATCGTCGGGACGTGGCTGGTTTTTCTGGGGACGCTGTATGCAAGCGGCCGGCGCTGGGTCATCGGTTGCGCTGCCGTCGCCGGCGCACTCTTCGCCCTCCAGGTGGCGATATTGGTGCTGCTGACATGGATCAGCCAGGGCTTCGGCGGGAGAACGGACCACACCTCGATCTACGAGTTTCTGCTCCTCCTGACCCTGGCGGCCGGACCCACAATGATCTGGTGGTTCATGCGCTCAAAACCTAGGATTGGCGCTTTTCCTGGAACTTGACGGGGGCATCGCCGCCCGCGACGTTGATCGGGCCATCGATGATGGCGCCCTCGGCCACGGCGATTGATTTCCCCGAGAGACTGCCGGTAATACGAGCTGTAGGGGCGATCTCGATCCGTTGCCGCGCGACCACGTTGCCTTCGACGGTGCCGCCAACCACGATGTCGGTCGCCTTCATCGTGCCTTTCCATCGTGCCCCATCGGCAAGCGTCAGCGTGCCGTCGATGTCGCAATCTCCTTCGATCGTGCCACCGCAAACGCAGAAGCCCTGTCCGGTAATCGTCCCGACGATCCTGGTCGAAGGAGCGATATACGTTGGCGCGCCGTCGGCGGAATCGCGTATTCGTCGTTTTAGCCCGAGCATCGGAAGATTACTGAGGCTTGAGACCGATCTGCTTCACCAGCTTCGCGTACATCACCGTTTCCGCCTTGATCAGTGCGGCGAGCTCCTCCGGCGTCGAGCCGACCGCATCGAGGCCGACCGAGTTGAAGCGCTCCTGCGTATCCGGCTGCTTGATGATCCGCATGAGCTCCTTGGAGAGTTTGGCGACGATGGGCTTGGGCGTCTTTGCGGGGACCACCACGCTATGCCAGGTGATGTTCTCGAAGCCCGGAATGGTTTCCGCGATGGTGGGCACATCCGGGAGGACGGCGCTGCGTTTCAATCCGGTGATGCCGATCGCGCGCAGCTTGCCCGCCTGGATCTGCGGGACGGCGATCAGCGGGCTCATGATGAAACTGTGTACCTCGCCGCTCATCACCGCGCTCAACGCCTGCCCGGTTCCCTTGTAATTCACGGCCACCATCTTGATGCCGGCCATGTAGTTGAACTGCTCCGCCGCGAGCAGGTTGTTGGTTCCCGTCGCCGCGAAATTCAGGCCGCCCGGCTTCGCCTTCGCGAGGGCGATGAATTCCTTCACGGTCTTGGCCGGGAGCGAGGGCGGGACCACCATGTAGTACGCGCCGGACGTGATTTGCGTGATGGGTTGGAAGTCTTTCGCGGGGTCGTACGGGAGCTTCAAATACACGCTCGGGTTGATCGTGATGCCCGCGCCGTTGGCGAGGAGCAACGTGTAGCCGTCGGGCGGCGCCTTGGCACCGAGCTCGAAGCCCACGATGCCGCCGGCGCTGCCGCGGTTGTCCACGACGACTTGCTGGCCCCAGCTTTCGGTGAGTCTCTGGCCGAGGTATCGCGAGAGCGTGTCGCTCGGGCCGCCGGGCACGAACGGCGCGATGAATCGGATCGGCCGGCTGGGATAGTCCGCGGCAGCGCCCGGGCCCGCGATGCTCCATGCGGCGCATGACAAAACCGAAGCCACAAACAGTCGAGATGCATGCCCCATGGCGCGCTCCTTTTAATTGGAGAAAGACCAAGCCGAAGGGGGAAGTATCCCCCTAGAGGGGCCGGTCTGGCGAGCGGAAAGGTCGGGCGGGGACGGACCCCAATGTCGAACAGGGGTGTCACTGATTCCGGGTCGGACCAGCGCAACGTATTGATCGGGCAAGACTACGTCACTGTATGGACGCATCCTGAGGGTTTCCACGCGCATTTCTGACCTAGAACGCAGCGCTTTAGGTCGGGTCAGCTCGGTCGCCCGATTCGTTTGAGGACCTGGTCGAGAGCCGCGTTGCGCGGGTCGGGCTTCATCCGATGCGGGACGCCACCGGGGAGACGGCCTGAAATGCCGCGTGCACAAGCATGTGTGCGGAACGAACGACCGCGCCGATCAGTGCTGGACGACCGGGACGGTAGCCAGTTCCCCGTAGCCGCCGAGGAATTCGTCGATGTGCTCGACCGAGGGTTCTTCGGCGACCGCGGTCCGCATGGAACTCATGAATCTGGCCGCCACTTCGTCCTGGAAGAACGCGCCGCGCGCGCTGCGCTTGTCCACCAGCTCGTACATGTTCCGCATGTTCCGGCCGAGATACTGGAACACGCAGTAGTTCTCGCTGTTGTAGATCACGTTCATTGTCGTTCATCCCTGGCCGGAGAGCATTAACTAACAACGTCGTATGGGAGATCCGCGCTGATGCCTGGCGGGGCGGCAGAGTTCTCCGGGCGCGCCGCGCCGAGGCGCCCGACCAGCGGCAGCTTGAGTGCCGGGGAGAGCGCATCGATTCCGAAAGTGAGACCGAGGACGTTGATTTCGAGGCCCTCGACACCGCTCACCAGCACGCCGAGCAGGCCAAACAGCGACACCTGGAACCCGCTGCCGCTCGGTGCGGCCGCCAACAGGCGGCGGCCGAGGTAATCCTTGCCGATCGCGGTCGGCGGCAGGTCCAATTCGAGCTCGGGAACCGCGCGCGCGACGTACGCGGTAAAGGTATTGGAATTAGGTCCCGGCCACACGGTATATTCCCTGGCGTAGGGGTACTCGCGCGCGGCCTGGTCAATGCGCTCGATCAGCGCGTCGACGCCGACCCCGCGTTTCTCCGCCAGGAGCTCGGGCGTGTGGCCGAACCAGCGTGCATGGGGCACACGCTGCCGAATCGCCAGCGCCGTGCCCGTACGGCGGAAGCGGGAACTCATCACTTCGTAGACCGTGTGCGTTGTCGCGCCGCGCGGTTTGACGGCGATCCAGGTATGAACGCCGAAATAGCCGAGCCAGCCCGAGCAACGGGCGCCGTAGACCCGGACGACAGACTCGGGCGTCGCCGCGGGTTCGGACGCCAAACCAGCCGGCGTGTCAACTTGCGCCACGTTGGCTGTCGTGAGGGAATCGGAGAGATTCCGGACGTTGCGCCGCATGCTCATGTCCTGAGATGTCCTGATTCCGCGTAGGGCAGAGTTTCCACGCTGATCAATTGTTCACGTACGCTGCAAGCGGCACTGTGCGCCGGCGTACACAATGTGGCGTTAATCTTGTTTGGAGCCGGGCTGGACATATGTGTGCTTGCGCACAGAGCGGACGGACCGAGCCGGGTACCATGGGGCCGTCTTTTCTTTTGGGGGAACATCCGATGTCGTTCGGGATATATATCGTTGGTTACGTCATATTCATCGCCGGCGTGGCGATTGGCGCGCACCTGCTCAACGCGCCTCCGCAGTGGATCGGGGTGGGCGTTCTGTGCATGGTCGGGGTGGCTATCGTCCATGGCGTGACGGCGACCCGGCAGAAGGACACCCCGTCCTAGAAGAATCGAAAGAATCAATGGACAGACCCCATTGAAAAAGCAGTAACTTCAACTAGTGCGGTCGACCTTGTGAGTGGGGTCGGACTCGCAGCAATTCGGGGACAGACCACGATTTCTCACCCCGGAAATGGTGGTCTGTTCCCGATTTCCGTTTTTCCGTTCCTATTTCTCTCGGACAGGATGTGCCAATGAAAGCTCTATTGCGGCTGTTCGCGACTGCCCATGCGCTGATGGCTTTTCTATTTGCCTCCGCCGCACTTCTGCTCATCGTAATAGCTGCCCGCATCGGCTGGGATGCCTTCGCCGCCGGCCTGGACCGGCTTGCAGCGCAAAGGATAATCGAAGCGGTAGGCTTGCTGGCTGCCGCGGTTGTCGCCCTTCAAATCGCGCAGACCATTACTGAGGAAGAAGTTATTCGTGACGCTCATATCAGCGGGCCGACACGCATACGCCGTTTCTTGTCACGATTCCTGGTGGTCGTTGTAGTCGCACTCGCAATCGAAGGACTCGTTGCGACGTTTGGAGCTCTGCACGAGGATCCGTCGCAGCTGCCCTATGCGGCGAGCATCCTGCTCGCCGTAGGACTGCTTCTTGCCGGCTGGGGTGTATTCGTCCGCCTCAATCGCTACGCCGAGGAACTGGAGCCGGAGGCAATGGAAGCAGCCAAGCGCGAAGACAAGAAGCTCAAGTAGCCGTCATGCGAACGGCGTGACCCGACGTTCAGTACGGACCCCGGCGGGCGGGCCTTCAAAAGACCTGGATGGAAAGACCGCGGGCGAGACAGGACCGTGTTCGCCAGCCCGCGCCGGAAGCGCGGTCAGTGGGAGACCTGGTACGGCAGCAAGCGGTCGAATTCCTTTTTCACCACCGCGTAGCACTCGCACACACGCTGTTCCAGTCCCGGGCGATCCAGTACGGTGATCTTGCCGCGGCTGTAATGAATCAAGCCGGCCGCCTGCAACTTGCCGGCAGCCTCGGTCACCCCTTCCCGGCGCACGCCCAGCATGTTCGAGATCAGCTCCTGCGTCATCCTCAGCTCATTGCCCTGCAAGCGGTCCAGGCTCAACAACAGCCAGCGGCATAGTTGCTGGTCGACCGAATGGTGCCGGTTGCACACCGCGGTCTGCGACATCTGCGTAATCAGCGCCTGCGTGTAGCGCAGCGCCAGATGCTGCAGATGACCGCCCAGCGCGAATTCCCTTTTCAGAACACCTTCCTTGAGCCGGTAGCCGTCGCCTCCGCTTTGCACCACCGCCCGGCTCGGCGTGCTTTCGCCGCCCATGAACAAGGAGATGCCGATCAGACCCTCGTTGCCGGTGATCGCGATTTCCGCCGATGCGCCGTTTTCCGTGACGTAGAGCAGCGAGACGATGCTGGTGGTCGGGAAATACAGGTGGTCCATATGGCTCCCGGACTCGTAGATCGCCCATCCCAGCGGCATCGCTACGAGCTCCAGATCGGGCAGCAGGCGCGCGTAATCCTCCGCGGGCAGGGCATCAAGAAGGTGATTTTGCTTCGGGCTGTGCAGTGAAGACATGGCGGCTGTCTCCTTCCGTCGCGGGTTTGTGATCTATAAGGTCAAGCGCAAGAGCGCGGTGCACCCACTAAGATGGATTCCATGAAGTCAGCTCTATATGCTCGCTCTCTCTTGTTGAGGTTTTGTGTGCCCGTTCCGGCGGACCGACTCTCTGCAGCCTATTTGAAATGACACGCCGAAACGGATGTAACGGTGCCGCAATACTTGCCCAGCAGCTTGACCGTGGAAGCAGAAATGGTCAGAAGGCTGGCGCGATGATCGCTCGCCTGTTTCCGCCGCACCACGAGTCCTTCGTCAATAAGCCTGGCCAATTTGCGGCGTACCGTGGTGCGCGAACTGAGATTCAGAAGAAAGAGTTGCTTCAACGTCAGTGGTTGCTCCTGCTCTTCCGCATATCCGATCTCGACGACGATATCAAAATCTACGACAGTCTTAAGGAAAGGAAGTTGCCGCCTTTCAAACTCCCTGATTTGCTTCAATCCGGTGAATAACTTCATGATTTATATGGTGTTTGATTGTTGAAAGCATTGCTATAGTGTGGCTCCATCATGGGCACTGGCAAGCAAAATTGGGTTCCTTTTTGGCACTATGAGATGGCCAGTGGGTTTTTGACAATCGATGGTGATAAACAGGGGACAGCACCTCCTGGTCCAGCCCGCGTCGGTGATCCTCACGCAACCGAACGAAGCGGTGACCGAAGGCGGCAAGCTGCGGCCGGCCTCGCGCACGGCGGCGCTCATCAAGCAACTGACGAGCGCTACCCCCCACCTTGCCATCAGCGGGCGCACGATCGCGCGTATGACCAACTTCCAGTGCCCGGCGGCCATCCGCTCGAGACGATCTCCACGGCCGCGCCCCAGTGCAATCGCGTGACGATTGATACCGTGCTTTACGTCCGGCAGGACAAGTAAACGGGCGTTATCGAATCGCCAACCATTGCTTCAATATCCCGCCGGTGCATTGACACGGTTTCCCCGGGGGCATACGGTACCCTCGCTTGATCCATGGCGCACCATACCTGTCCAATGGGAGGGTTCCGATGAAAGATAATCTCCGGTTCGTCGACTCCGATATGCACGTCATGGAACCGCCGGATCTTTTCGAGCGGTATCTGGACCCCAAGTTCAAGGATCGCGTCAGCGTGAGGGTCGGGGCGGATGGCCGTCCGAGCCGCGGGACCTCCGGCCTGATCCTCGTCGACGGGCTGTCCACCTCGGATGCCGAGGTGCAGCAATACCGCAAGCGGCGCAAGTCCGGCCCGACGAAACAAACGCAGCCGATCGCGGGGTCTCGCCTCCAGGAGACGGACCGGCTCGACTTCGCGATCGAGCGCGACTACAACGCCGAAGCGCAGGTCATGGGAATGGAGCTGGAAGGCGTGGATATTGCCGTGCTCTATCCGACCATGGGCCTCGGCCTCCTGGCCCGCCACGGCTTGGATCCCCGGCTCTCGCTCGCCGTCTGCCAGGCGTACAACAACTGGATCCACGAGTTCTGCCAGCACAGCCCCGATCGCCTGAAGTTCGTGGCGATGCTGCCCATGCACGACGTGCACCTGGCCTGCCGGGAGCTCGTGCGGTGCGTGAGGGAGCTCGGCGCGGTCGGATCCTTCATCCGGCCGAACCTGCTGAACGGCCACTACTGGCACTCGAACTACTGGGACCCTCTTTACTCCGTGCACGAGGAATTGAACGTGACGTGGGGATTCCACGAAGGCGTGAGCGCGCCGTACTCCCACATGATCGAGCTCTACGGCGAGAACCGGTTCTACCGCCACGTCGCCGCCCACTGGATCGAGATGCAGCAGGCGCTGATCGCGATGATGATCGGCGGCGTGTTCGAGTTCCACCCGAAGCTCCGGGTCGCGTTCCTCGAATGCCAGAACTCCTGGGTGCCCGGGCTCCTGTCCCGCATCGAGTGGGACTATCCGCAGTACCGCGACTCGCACGCACCCTATCTCACCCTGACTCCGAAAGAGTATTTCCGGCGCAACTGCTGGGCCGCGGTCGAGGGCAGCGAGCCGGAGATCGAGGCAACCGCCAGCCTGATCGGCGCCGACCGGATGTGCATCTCCAGCGACTATCCGCATTTCGACTCCAATTTCCCCAACGTGTCGTCCAACCTCCTTAAGAACTGCTCGCGCGACACCGCTGCGAAGATCCTGATGGGGGGCGCCGGCGTCTACGGCTTCACCGAGGCCGACTTCCAGAAGGCGGACCGGGCGGCGGAAGCCCGCGCAGGCAAGAAGGGGAGGCCTACCGGCAAGCGCGCAGTAGCCGTCGCTTGATGAGAGCGACAGCTGCCAGAGCGCCGGCGACGCCGCTGCACGAGCTTACCGCCACCGAAATCGTCCAGGTCGTCACCGCGGGCCGTACGAGCTGCGAGGCCGTTGCGCGGGCATGCCTCGAGCGCATCGCAGCGCGCGAGCCGGAGGTCCAGGCCTGGCATTACCTTAACCCCGAGCAGGTGATCGCCCAGGCACGCGCGCTGGACAAGAACGGCAGGCGCGGGCCGCTTCTTGGCGTGCCGTTCGGGCTGAAGGACATCATCGACACCTGCGACATGCCGACGGAGTACGGCTCGCCGATCTACAAAGGGCACCGGCCGGCGAGCGATGCGGCGTGCGCCGCGCTGAGCCGCAAGGCGGGCGGTGTGCTGATGGGCAAGACAGTCACGACGGAGTTCGCCAACCGTTATGCCGGCAAGACGCGTAACCCGTTCGATCCCGCGCGCACGCCGGGCGGCTCCTCCAGCGGTTCGGGCGCGGCAGTCGGGGACTATCACGTGCCGCTTGCGATCGGGACCCAGACGACGGGCTCCACAATACGGCCGGCTTCGTATTGCGGCGCGTTTGGATACCGCCCGACGTATGGCGACCTGCGCTGTGTGGGCGTCAAGGAGGCCGCGGGCTCGCTCGACACACTCGGCCTCATCGCACGCTCGATCGAGGACATCGCGCTCTATAGAGACGTGCTGCTCGGCATCGATCCGCAGCCGTTGCCAACGGAGGCGAGCGCGCCACGCGTCGGGTTCTGCCGCACACCCGTCTGGCCAAGGCTCGAGACCTACACGCAGCGCCTGCTCGAGGATGCGGCGGCGCGGCTGGCCCGGACGGGAGCAAAGGTCGTGGAGGTCACGCTGCCGGCGGAATTCGAGCGCCTCGAGGACGCGCAGCGCTGGATCGCAGCGTTCGAATTCGCGCGCAATTTCACCTGGGAGATCGAGAATCACTGGGAGCGCATCAGCGAGCAGTTGCGCAACGGCCGCATCAAGGACGGGCTCTCGTGCACGCCCGAGCGCTATCTCGAAGCGCGCGGCCTGGCGGAACGCTGCCGCGCCATGCTTGCGGACGTGTTCGGCGAATGCGACGTGCTGCTGGCCGCGTCCGCGCTCGGTGAGGCGCCGATCGGCCTGAGCCTGACAGGAAGCGCGGCGCCCTGTGCGATCTGGACCACGGTGCACGCGCCGTCGGTGACGATCCCGGTGTTCAAGGGCCCGAACGGATTGCCGGTCGGCGCGCAAGTCATTGCCCGGCGCAACGAAGACCGCAAGCTGTTCGCCGCGGCGCGCTGGGTCTATCGACAACTGACTGATCAAGTCGTCCCCGCGTAGGCGGGGATCCAGGCGCGTGCCGGAGTGAGCGTGCGTTCAGCGCGTGGTCGCGAGGCGGTGCGCTGCTAGCTCGAGGAATCCGGCCGACCTGCGCAGCCCCTTCGCGAACGACCGGGCGAGCGCGCGCTTTGCTCGGCCCCAGAGGTCGATCATGAAGTCGAGATTGCGCTCGCAGCGTTCCGCCGCCTCAAAGTACGCGGCATAGCGCCACTGTATGGTGGATGGCAGTGCTGCGAGGGCGTCTTGCCAGAACGATGTGGATAGATTCGCGGCTGATCCGGCAACTTCGATCAGGTGCGTGTCCCTGGCGTATTCCGCCAGAGAACGTTCCCTGGTTCCCGGTTTGCCGCGTACTGAGGGTGTCAAGATCGCGCTACGTTCCAATGGATTGCTCCTGTCAATTGTGGAAGCTGGAATCGCCGGAACTCCGGCGACGAGTCCATGATGCCGTAGCGACATCCGTGCCAGTCGCGACACTTCGTGCGAAATCAGACTGTTATCGACTGTGCGCCACGCGGGTCCACCACAACTTCTGTCGCCGATCCACGACGTTGCCGCGCTCCGTACCGCGCAGACGGTTCATAATCAGTCAAATAATTCTTCGCCGGCTGGCGACAAATATAGAAAAGCGTTTCTTGGGAGGAGGGACGATGAACGCACACACTTGTCTGAAAGTGCTGGCGCTGCTGTGCGCTTTGCTCGCGCCGGCAACCCACGCGCAGCAATACCCGAGCCGGCCGCTGCGGGTGCTCGTGCCGCTCGCGCCGGGCGGCGGCATGGACGCCGTCACGCGCGCCCTCGCGCAAAGCTTCACCGACTCGCTCGGTCAGACCGTCGTCGTGGACAACCGACCCGGCGCGGGCAGCCAGGTCGCGCTCGAGATCCTGTCCGACGCGGCGCCGGACGGCCACACCCTGATGATGCTGAGCGCCACCACCGTGATCTACCCGCTGCTCTACCAGTCCCGTTTCGATATCGTGCGCGATTTCGCGCCGGTGTCGCAGGTTACGGCGCAGGGCTACGCGCTCGTCGTGCATCCGTCGCTGCCCGCGAAATCGGTCCTCGAGCTTGTGAAGCACGCGCGCGCAAACCCTGGCAAGCTCAACTACAGCTCCTCCGGCATCGGCAGCCCGATCCACATGACGACCGAGCTCTTCCAGATCGCAACCGGCACGCAGATGATCCACATCCCCTACAAGGGCATGGGTGCTGCCTATGCGGATCTCGTCGGCGGGCGCATTGACCTGTCCTTCGCAACCATCATCTCGTCCCAGCCCCACATCCGCAGCGGGCGCTTGCGCGTGCTGGCGGTGTCGCCGCCGAAACGCGCTCCGGCTTTGCCCGATACGCCGACCCTCATCGAGGCGGGTGTGCCCGGCGTCGCCGTGGTCAACTGGTACGGTCTCGTCGCCCCCAAGGGCACTCCCAAGGCGGTTCTCAATCGGGTTTCCGCCGAAACGATCAAGGCTGCGCGGACTCCGGAATTCTCGAAGCGCCTCGTCGCCGACGGCTCCGAGGGCGTGGGCACCACCCCCGCGGAGTTCAGCGCCCATATCCGCGCCGAAAGTGACCAGTGGCGCCGCGTGATCAAGCAGGCGGGCATCCGCGGACAACAATAAGGAGACACCATGCGCTACGAAGTGATCTCTGCCGATTGCCACGTCGATTTATGCTGGCTGCCGCCGAAGCTCTTCACCGAGAATGCGTCATCGGCACTGCGCGAGCGCATGCCGTACGTTGCGGACGGGCCCAACGGCCGGCGCTGGACAACGAAGAAAGGCGTCAACCTCGGACTGGAGAACGGCATGGGGTCGGCGGGCCGCCAGTATGTTCCCGGCAAGATCCACCGCTCCGATCGCATGGCGGAAACCGGGCTCTACGAGGACGGCAAGCGCGGAATCCGGCGCCTGACCGAGCCCGAGCTCCGCGTGAAGGACCAGGACCGCGATGGCGTGCAGGCTGAAGTCCTCTACGGCGTGCTCGGCGCGACCGGCCGGCTGGAGGATGCCGAGGCCGCCGTCGAGGTCCTGCGCATCTACAACGATTGGCTGGCGGATTTCTGCTCGGCGCGCCCCGAGCGCTTCGCCGGCCTCGCCTCGATTCCGAACAACCCGATCGATGCCGCCATCGCCGAGGTCAGGCGCGTCGCGAAGCGGGGCGTCCTGCGCGGGCTCGATATCGCCAACTCGGCGGACTTGAAGCCGCTGTGGGACCCGTACTGGAATCCGCTGTGGGGCGTCATCAATGAAACCGGCCTTCCGCTGCACTTCCACACGGTCAGCGGATATCAGCCTGACCACATCAGGAAGATCATGCTGATCGGCGGCGATCCGACACGCGCGAGCCTCCCGGGCATGCCGGAGGTCGATCTCGCCGTGGCGCGCGCCGCGTTCGCGACCAACATCACGGCGTTCCAGCTCAACATGTCGAGCATCCTCACTTCGATGATCTACAGCGGCGTGCTCGAGCGCTACCCGCGAATCCGGCTCGTGCTGGGCGAGTCGGGCATCGGCTGGATTCCGTACGTGCTGTGGCGCATGGACGCGGAGTGGGAGGACCAGTTCAAGGACCTCTCGCTCAGGATGGCCCCGAGCGGCTACTGGAAGCGCCAGTGCTGGGCGACCTACCAGACCGACCCGGTGGGGGTGAAACTGATCGATGAGCTCGGCGCCGACAAGGTCATGTGGGGTTCGGACTTTCCGCACCCCGACGGCATCTGGCCGGATTCGCAGGAATACATCCGGCGCGAGCTCGGCGCGCTGCCCGCCGGCACCCGCCGCAAGATCGTGTGCGAGAATGCGGCGAGGCTCTATGGCTTCACCGCCTGAGGGCGTGACCGGTGTTCAGGACGAGCGGTGGAACCAGAGCAGCGACAGCAGCGCTGCAGCCAGCGCGAACAGGGCCGCCCCCCCGCCGAAAAATGCGGTGAGCTCGGTTTCCCGGCGCTCCATCGCGAGCTTCGTGGATAGGTTTCGGTAGACTTTCTGGAGATCGTCCGCGCTGCCCGCGTGAAAGTATTCAGCCTCGGTGATCCCGGCGATCGCCTTCAGCGCCTCTTCGTCGAATCTCATGTAGACCGAGTAGTCATCGAAATCGACCAGCCCGCCTTCCTTGGTGCCGAAGCCGACGGTATGGACGCGCACGCCGCGTTCAGCGGCCATCCTCGCCGCCATCAGCGGGTCGGGGCCGCTGGTGCGGCGCCCGTCGCTCATCAGCACGATCGCGCCGGCGGTATAAGAGCCCGCCGGCACCGGCGTGAAGTCCCTGCGCGGGGATTTGGGCGCGGATTCGAACCGCATCGCGCCCGAGCGCCGCGAGAACGCGCTGTCGAACACCTCCGCCTCGAGATCTATGCCCGAGTCCGGAACCAGCAGTGACAGGGCCATCAGTAATCCGCTGCCGGTCGCGGTACGGCGTTCCAGCTGGAAGCGATCGACCGCGGCGATCAGATCGTCGCGATTCTGCGTCGGCGCCTGCACGACCGCGGCAGTTCCCGCGAAGGTCACGATACCGACCCGGACGTGGGGCGGAAGATTCTCGATGAAGTTCTTCACCGCGGCCTGCGCCGCCTCTATCCGGCTCGGCTTCATGTCGGTGGCGCGCATGCTGCGCGAGACATCCACCGCGAGGACGATTGTCTGGTACTCGGAGGGAAGGGTGATGATGGCGGTCGGGCGCGCGACTCCGAGCAGCGCGCAGGTCAACGCCAGCAGGAGCAGCAGCGCGGGCAGGTGGCGCCGCAGCCACTGCCCCGGTCCGATCGCGTCGCGCACCAGCGCGAGACTCGCGTAACGCACCGCGATTCTCTTGCGCCGGCGGAGCGCGTAGACGTAGGCCGCGACCAGGATCGGGATCGCCAGCAGCAGCCACAGTAGGTCGGACCACAGAAAACGCATCGTTCCCCCGGCTCAACAATATACACTGGGAATTCCCGCCCGGCGGGCAACCATGCTACCTTGCGCACATGAAGCCGCAGGTACTCTACAGCGGTTCACGACGCGCGCATCATGCCGGAGCGAGCGCGACCCGGCCCGCCGCTGACGCGCCCGTCCCGGAGCCTGCAGGCACATCGCTCCCGAATCGAAACCCCCCCTTCGTGCGCGTTCGCGCCTTCTGGACGCGGCGCACCGGGTTCGTTCTCTTTTCCGGTGGCGCCGCCTGCGCTGCGCTCGTCGCGGGGGCCTACCTCTGGTCGCAGCCCAAGCCGCAGGCGCTCACCCAGGATCACATCGACGCTGCGGTCCTGCGCACGCTGGAGGAAAAGACGCTGCCCTCGCGCGCCGCCAAGGCCGCGGACATCGTGCGCCCCTCCGTGGTGCGCGTGCGCAGTTTCGTGGAACCCGGGTCCGGGAAGGGGAAGCCCGCCGATCCGCAGGCCGGGGACAAGAAGGATCCGCAAGGCATGGACGAATTGTCGGTCGGATCGGGCGTCGTGATCGTGGACACCGGCGTCATCCTCACCAACCTGCATGTCGTCGCCGGCGCCAAGCGCGTGACCGTGACTTTTTACGATGGATCCGAATCCGAGGCGGACCTCGTCAGCCTCCATCCCGAGAACGACCTTGCGGTCATCAAGCCCCGGACGATTCCGGACGATCTGCCAGCCGCGACGCTCGGGTCCGCCTCGCGGTTGAAGCCCGGCGACGAAGTGGTCGCCGTCGGCTTTCCGTTCGGCATCGGCCCGTCCGTGACGTCCGGAGTGATTTCCGGGCTGAACCGGGAATTCCGCTCGCGCGAGGGCGAGCGCGTGCTGACCCGGCTCATCCAGTTTGACGCGGCGGCCAATCCCGGCAGCTCGGGCGGGCCCCTGGTAACGATGCAGGGCGATGTCGTCGGCATCGTCACCGCGATCCTGAATCCAACCGATAGCGGCACCTTTGTCGGCATCGGCTTCGCGGTCACCATCGCCGTGGCCGGGAGCGCCCTCGGTGTCCACCCCTTCTAACATCCAGAGCAGGAGCGCCATGAGCGACGATTTGACCGGCAACGTCCGCGGCCTGATGGAGCGGATCCTCTTCGAGATCAAGCGCATCGTGGTCGGGCAGGACCACTTCCTCGAGCGCGTCCTGGTGGCGATGCTCGCGCAGGGCCATCTGCTCGTCGAGGGCGTGCCCGGATTGGCCAAGACCCTCACGATCAAGACGCTGGCGCGCGCGGTTCGCGGGTCGTTCAAGCGCATCCAGTTCACGCCCGATTTGCTCCCCGCCGATCTCGTGGGGACCCGGATCTACAACCAGAAGACCGGCGACTTCAGCACCGTCCTCGGGCCGGTGTTCGCGAACCTGCTCCTCGCCGACGAAATCAACCGCGCGCCCGCGAAGGTGCAGAGCGCGCTGCTCGAGGTCATGCAGGAACGCCAGGTCACGATCGCCGGCGAAACCCACCGGGTGCCATCCCCGTTCCTGGTCATGGCCACGCAGAACCCGATCGAGACCGAAGGCACGTACCCGCTGCCCGAGGCCCAGGTCGACCGCTTCATGATGAAGGTGCTGGTCGACTACCCGACCGAGGAGGAGGAGTTCGTCATCGTCGAGCGGGTGACGGGGGCCGCCGCCGAGGTCGGTGTCGTGGCCACGACGGATCAACTGGCCGCCTTGCAGAATGAGTGCCGCAAGGTCTATGTCGATCCGGTATTCCTTCAGTACGCGGTAAAGCTCGTGTCGGCCACGCGGCGCGGCGAGCGCTACGGACTCGGCGAGCTCGCGCGCTACATCACCTTCGGTGCCAGTCCGCGCGCGACCATCTGGCTCATCGAGGGCGCCCGGGCGCTGGCGTTCCTGCGCGGGCGCGACTACGTCCTGCCCGAGGACGTCGCCGACCTCGTGCCGGATGTGCTGCGCCACCGCCTGGTGCTGTCGTACGAGGCGCTGTCCGACGGCCAGACCGCGGACAGCCTGATCGCGCGGGTGATGCAGTCCGTGGCCTTGCCCGAGAAACCGCTCGAGACCCGCGTGCGGAGCGCAGCGCGTGGCTGAGTTGAAGCTTGTCCGCTCGGAGGGAACGACGGCTCCGGCGGCGCCGAGCGTCCCCGGCGCGGAGAGCGTGCTGCACCGGATCGAATGGACGGTGCTGCGCCGGCTCGACGGCTCGCTCTTGGGGGATTACCGCACCTTGTTCCGCGGCTTCGGCATCGACCTCGCGGATCTGCGGGAGTACCAGGTCAACGATGACGCCCGGACCATCGACTGGAACGCAACCGCGCGCCTCCAGGTGCCGCACGTGCGCCAGTTCCACGAGGACCGCGAGGTGACGGCGTGGTTCCTGGTCGATCTCAGCGGATCGGTGAACTTCGGCTCCGGCGCGATCACCAAGCGCGCCATGGCGGCGGATTTTGTCGCGCTCGTCGCCCGCCTGCTGACGCGTCACGGCAACCGTGCCGGCGCGGTGCTCTACACCGACCGGGTCGATCTCGTCGTGCCCGCGCGGGGCGGGCGCCAGCACGTCCTGCATCTCATCGATCAGATCCAGAAAACCGGAGGTACGCCAAGGGTCGGCAAGTCCACGCGCCTCGGCGAGCTGCTCGAACGTGGGCTGCAGGCCATCAAGCGCCGATCGGTCGTTTTCATTCTCTCGGATTTCATCAGCGATCCCGGCTGGGCGCGCGCGTTGTCCCTGCTCGGGCAACGCCACGAGGTCCTCGCCGTTCGGCTCTACGATGCACTGGAACAGGAGCTGCCCGATGCGGGCCTGGTGATCATGGAGGATGCCGAAACCGGGCAGCAGCTGTTCGTGGACACGCACGACGCCGCGTTTCGCAGGCGTTTCGCCGCCCTCGCCGCGGAGCGCGAGGCTGCCTTGCGCGCCGCGTTATCCGGTGCCGGCGCCGATTGCATCGAGCTCTCGACGGAGGATGACCTGGCCGACACGCTCATCCGCTTCGCCCGGCTGCGCAAGCGGCGGGCCCAGCTGGCGAGCGGCGGCGTGCCGCCGGCGTTGATCCGATGAGTGTCCTCGCGCAATTGAGCGGGATCACCGTACTGTGGCCGGGCATGCTCTGGCTGCTCGCGGCGGTTCCCCTTCTCGTTTTTGCTTACGTCTGGCTGCTTGCACGCCGCCGGCGGGCTCACGCGCGGCTGGCCGGCTTCTCGCACTTGTCCGCAACCGGCGCCGCCCGTGCCCGGTTCCTCCGGCACGTCCCGCCGTTGCTGTTCCTGGTCGGCCTGTGCGCGCTGATTGTTGCCGTCTCGCGCCCGCAGGCGCTGGTATCGCTGCCGTCGATGCACAACAGCGTCATCCTTGCGATCGATACGTCGGGCAGCATGCGCGCCACGGACGTCAAGCCGAACCGGCTTGACGCCGCGCAATCCGCGGCGCGGGCGTTCGTCGAGAACCGGCAGCGGCACACGCGAATCGGGATCGTATCGATTGCCGGAAACGCCTCGGTGGTGCAGCCGCCAACCGACAATCGCGAGGACCTGCTGAAGGCGATCGAGCGTCTCCAGTTGCAGCGCGGCACGGCCCTCGGCAGCGGCATCTATATTTCGCTTGCGACGCTGCTCCCCGACGCGGGAATCGACGTGGAGAAACTCCTGTACGGCTGGTCCTCCCGGTTCCCGCGGCACTGGGGCGGCGACGGGCGCCGGATCGAGGACCGCAAGCCGGTGCCTCCGGGATCGAACCGTTCGGTCGCGATTGTGTTGCTCTCCGACGGCGAGAACAACCACGGTCCGGACCCGCTGGACGCCGCGAAGCTCGCCGCCGAGCACGGCGTTCGCATCTATACCGTCGGCATCGGGAGCCCGGAAGGCATCACGCTCGGATTCAGCGGCTGGTCGATGCGCGTGCGCCTGGACGATTCCACACTGAAGAGAATCGCTGAAACCACGCACGGCGAGTACTACGCCGCGACGTCCGCGCCGGAGCTGACGAAGATCTACGAGAACTGGAGCGCGCGCGTGGTGGTCGAGCGCAAGCGTGCAACCGAGGTGACGGCTTTCTTCGTCGGCTTCGGCGCGCTGCTGCTCGTCATCTCGGCGCTCGGATCGATTGTCTGGTACAACCGGGTCCTCTAAGCACAGCGTCCGGTCACGGGGTCATTCCTCGTCGTAGTCGGTGGCGACGGCCTGCGGCGCCTGCCCGTCCCACACGCGCTTCATGTTCTTGTAGGCGAAATCGGCGCGCCGGAACCAGGTGTCCCAGGTCGTGCCCGCGCTGTGGGGTGACACGACCACGTTCTCCAGCTTGAGGAGCGGATTGCCGGGGTCGACCGGCTCCTTCTCGAACACGTCGATGCCCGCGCCCGCGACGCGCTTCTGCTGCAGCGCTTCGGTAAGCGCGGCCTCGTCCACGACCGGGCCCCGGCTCGTATTGACGATGATCGCAGTGGGCTTCATCGTCGCGAGGCGCTCGCGGTTGACGACATGGCGCGTTTCGTTAGTGAGCGGCGCGTGGCAGGAGATGATGTCGGAGGTGCGGAAGAGCTCCTCGAGCGAGACGCGCTTGACCTTCAGCTCGCGCTCGCGTTCCGGAGCGAGCGGAAACTTGTCGTAGTACTGAACGGTCGCGTCGAAGGCCTGTACGCGTCGCGCGACTTTCTGGCCGATATTTCCGAAGCCGAGCACGCCCACGACCTTGTTCGCCATCTCGAAGGTGTTCATGCCGTCGATCGCGGCATTCCAGCGTCCATCCCTCACGGCCCGGTCGGCCGCTGCCTGGCGCCGGTAGAGCGACAGCATCGCCAGCACGGCGTAATCGGCCACGGCCCAGGAGTTGGCTCCCCCGTTGTTGGCGCAGGGGATCTTCAACTCGCGCAGGAGCTTCAAGTTGATGCTGTCGTAGCCCGCGGAGAGGATCTGCACCAGCCGGGCTTTCTTCGCCGAGCGCAGGATCCGCTCGGTGAGCTTGGCGCGGAATGCCATGATGAAATCGGCGTCCTTGACCGCCTCCACCTGCTGATCTTCCGGGGACTTTCCGGCCACCACGGTGGTGGTGAACCCGGCGGGGTTGAACGAGACGATGGCGTCCACGATGCGCTGATGCAACCCGTGGAGGAAGACGACCTTGGCATCTGCCATGTTTTGATTCCGCGTTCGGTGAATGAAAATTGGGACGCACACATTTTCTCGTTCCTGTTCCGAACTCTGGTCACGAAAATGTGTGCGTCCCTATTTTACTGGACTGGTGTATCGTGCCGGTAGCGCAAAGGAGGGGCCACCATGCGGACAGCTCTCGCAGTGTGCTTCACCATCCTGCTCGCCTCGGCGGGCAGCGGTCAGGCGGCGCAGCGCGGTCCGGCGGAGGATTCCGCCGCCGGCTATCCCGCGCGGCCGATCCGGCTCATCATCCCGTTCCCGCCCGGCGGCAGCAACGACATCATGGGCCGCTATCTCGCGCTCTATCTCACCGAGCGCCTGGGCAAGCAGGTCGTCGCGGATAATCGCCCGGGCGCCGACGCCATGCTCGGCACCGAGATTGCGTCGCGCGCGCAGCCCGACGGCTACACGCTGCTGATCGCATCGGCAGCGTTCACCGTCAACGGTGCGACGCGGAAGGTGCCTTATGATCCGCTGAAGTCCTTTTCCTGGGTCGGGAGGCTGGGCTATGGCCCGAGCGTGCTCTCGGTTGGGCCGTCGCTCAAGGTCAGTTCGGCCAAGGAGCTCATCGCCTACGGTCGCGCCAACCCCGGAAAGCTCACGCTCGCCACCTCGGGTGGCTTCGCGCACATGGCGAGCGAACTCTTCAATCACATGTCGGGCATGAAGATGCTGGTTGTGCTCTACAAGGGCGGGTTTCCGGCGCTGGTGGACGTCATGGGCGGGCAGGCGCACGTCAATCTGGGCTCGCTGATTCAGACGCTTCCGCACCTGAAGTCGGGCCGGCTCACGCCGCTTGCGACGAGCGGATCCAAGCGCGCCACGGCGGCGCCCGAACTTCCAACCATCGCGGAAGCCGGCCTCACAGGCTACGAGGCCAACAATTGGTGGGCCATCGCGGCGCCCGCCGGGACGCCCGCGGGCGTGATCAACAAGTTGAGCGGCGAACTGAAGCGGTATCTCGAGGATCAGGCAACTCTCAAGCGCTTCGCGAACGAAGGGGTCGAGGCTGATTTCCGCACGCCCGCGGAAATGCAGAAGCTCATTCCAGCCGAGATGGCCAAGTGGCGGGAAGTCGCGAAGGTGGCAAACATCCGCACGGGCAGTTGATCCATCGGGAGGGAGGTACCATGCGCACGCTCCAGCGCTTATTGGAACCGGTCATTTTCATCTCCGCCCTGGCCATTGCCGGAAGCGGCGTGGCGGCCTGGCCGGAGCGCCCGTTGCGCTACATCGTTCCCAGCGCGCCCGGAGGCGGACCCGACGTTGCCGCGCGCATCATCATGGCCGAGCTCGGCCGGCAGGTGGGGCAGCAGGTCATCGTGGACAACCGCCCCGGGGGTAGCGGAACCATCGGCACGGACATCATCGCGCGGGCCACCCCCGACGGCTACAACATGGGCCACGGCAACATACTTACGATGGCAATCGGCCGCAGCGTACTGCCGAAGCTGCCGTACGACGTCGACCGCGACATCCAGCCGGTCGTGCACATGTACGGCACGCCGAACCTACTCGCGGTCACGCTGACGCTGCCAGTGGATTCAGTGCAGGCGCTGATTGCGCACGCCAAAAAGCGCCCGAATGAGCTGCTTTTCGCGTCCACGGGCGCCGGCTCGAGCATCCACGTCGGCATGGAGCTCTTCAAGATCATGACCAACACGCAGATGGTGCACGTGCCGTTCAAGGCCGCCTCGGTCGCCATCATCGATCTCACCGCGGGGCGGGTGCACCTGATGGCCGACAACATCAACTCGATCGGGCCGCACGTGAAGGCAGGCCGGCTGCGCGGGCTCGCGGTGACCAGCGGCCGGCGCGTGCCGGCGTTCGCGGAGCTGCCGACGGTCGCGGAGGCGGGCGTGCCGGGCTTTGACGTCAGCGCGTGGGCCGGCGTGATCTACCAGGCCCGGGTACCGAAAGCGCTCGTCGCCCGGATGAACGCGTTGATCAACAAGGTGCTCGCCGCGCCGGGCGTTTCCGACAAGCTGCCCGAGCTGGGCCTCCAGGTCGTGGGCGGCACGCCGGAGCAGTTCGGCGCGCACATCCGTAGCGAATTCGCGCGCTGGGCGGATGTGGTGAAGCGGGCGGGGATCAAGGCCGACTGACGGCCCAGGAGTGGACGAGGTCCCACATCTGTCCCGCGCGCTCGACAATTGCGTCCACGTCCTCCGCAAGGACGTGGCGCGCGGAGACCAGATTCCGAGCGGCTTCGCGCACTTTCTCCAGGTAAGCCCCCTGCGACGGGTAGCGCTCAGCGATTGAAGTGCGCGGGTCACCCGCGCGCTCGCGTTCGGCGCGCGTCAGCAGGAACGGCAGCGTCGAGCCCATCATCGACATGAGATCGCCGGGCGCGCCCTGCTCGGGATGGCGCGGGTTCCAGCCGGTGAAAGTCGCGAGCGGCGCCAGGAGTTCGGGCGGGCGGATCCCCACGGTCTCGTTGCCGTCGGCATCCACGGCCGGTACGTAGGTCCGGTAGGGCGCCCCGATCTTTGCCGGATAGGCAGGAATGCCCTTATCCATGTCGCGCCCGAAGTCGATCAGCGCGGGCCGGTGGATGCGGTCGGGGAAGCGTACGCCGGGAATTTTCGAGAAGAGGGGAGCATTCGACTCCGCAAACACCGCCGTGCCGTCGGCAATGCGCGGAAAAACGCTCGCGGGCGGCTCGGCCCCTTCGCTCACCCAGCGGTCGAGGTTGACGAGCGCAGCGCGGAGCAGCGGCGCGTAATCCACCACGTTGAAGCGTTGCAGCCCGCGGCTACCGGTATTGGGATCGGCCGGCGGAGGGGGAATTGCGCCCGGTGTGTGCTGCGTTCCCGCGAACAGATAGGTGCGCATGAATTCCGGCGGCTCGATGTCACGGCGGCCCTCGGCGTCGGTATGGATGAGCGAGGCATCGCCGCGCCAGTACTCGGCGGATGTATTGATGGCGAAGATGTGCGGAACGCGTCCGCGCTTCCGGATGCGGGCGAGTTGCTCGCCGTCACTGAAGGGCGCGAGGCTCCCGACCGCCTCCACCGCGTTCAACGAAGGCTGGCCGAAGCGCAGGTTGAATTCTCCCCGGCGCGAGCCAGCGACATGCGGAATTACGGCGTCGAACACCACGCGTCCCTGCTCGTCCTCATCGAGGCCCAGGTGGAGCAAATGGCGCAGGAAGCGCCCGCTCTGGGAGACGCCGAAGAGGTAGGCGCGCTCGATTGCACCTGCGCACGGGTTGCCACTCGCGGCAGGCGCCCAGCGCAGCCAGGCGGCGGTGTCGCGCACGGCAAGAAACCCGAGGCCGACGACCGGCGGATCGGCTGAGCGATAAACGACGTCGTAAATCGCGCCGGGCGTGAAGCCACCCTTCATCTCGATGTGGCTTGGATCGGGGAATCGCCACGCCGAACGCGGTACTTCGACGATTGGCGCCGCCGCGTGCTCGCGGACGGCGACCTTCGCCTCGGTATCCGCGAGGTCGAGCGCTGGATACGGAATGTGGTAGCGGTCGGCGAGCGGAAGATTCTCGACGCGGCTGTTGGGCCGCAGCTCGCAGCGCACAAAACCGACAACGCCGTGCGCGCGCGGCGCATCGAGCACCATGAGACCATCGCGGCGCGGCACATCGTGCTGCCAGCCGACCCACGCGACGGTGTAGCCGTGGCGCATGAGAAAGCCGTTGCCGAAATCCACCGGTTCCGAGGGATCCGGCACGCGCGGCGTGCTGTTGAACATCCCGAGCGCGACCTTGCGCCCGCGGTTGGCGACGTCGAGGAGCAGCCGGCCGTTGCCCTTGCGCATGTCGACGGGCTTGAGGACGTAGAAGTCCGCGGAGAACTCGACACGCCCTGCCGCGTTGCGCGGAGCAAGCCCGAAATCGGTGATGGCGCGATGCAGGGGGTGATCAGGATCGGCAGAGAAGCGGATGATCCCCGCGATCTTCTCGTAGGCGCCGGCCGAGCCGAAGGGCTTGCCGCCGAGAACGGCCTCGCGCCGGTGGACTTCAAGGTCCGTCACGGCCTCGCTTGTCCGGGCCTTCAATGTGGTGGCAGCTCCTCCCTCGGCATGCATGGCTCCCTCCCGCAGTCGTGTGGAGGAATTGTAATCCGCATTGCCACAGCGCAGGCGCCACTCTATTCTGAGCGTGCACGCGGGGGGCTCATGCGCGAGCTGCGGAAACTCACGTTCGTCGTCTTTGTCGCGACAGGCTACGTCGTCGGTGCCGGGTTGACGTCGGCCGCTGCGCAGTCACAACAGAAGTACCCGATGAAGCCGGTTCGCATCGTCGTGGGATTCTCCGCCGGCAGCGCCACGGATATCACGGCGCGCATGGTCGGTCCCAGGCTGAGCGAGCGCTGGGGCCAGCCGGTCGTCATCGACAACCGCCCGGGGGCAGGCGGCACGATCGCCGCGGCCACCGTCGCCAAGGCAGCGCCCGACGGGCACACGCTCGTGTTGATATCCGCCGCTTTTGCGATCGGCGCCGTGCTGCACCGGGACCTGCCATACGATCCCCTCAAGGACTTCGTGGCGGTCACGCAGATCGGGACGTCAGCCGGTTTTCTCGCCGTCGCGCCTTCGCTGGGCGTGAAATCGGTGCGGGAGCTGATCGCCCTCGCCCGGGAGCGCCCCGGGAAGATCCTTTTCGGCTCCGCGGGCGCCGGAAGCGGAATACATATCACCGCCGAGCGCTTCAAGATGATCACCGGCATCAACACCGTTCACGTCGGATTCAAGGGCCAGCCGGAGATGCTGCTCGAGATCATGGCCGGGCGCATCCACTACGGGTTTCCAGGATTGGGACCCGCGATGGGCATGGTCAAGGACGGGCGGCTTCTGGCGCTCGCGATGGTGACGAAGAACCGCTCCCCGCTGCTGCCCGACGTGCCGACAATGGCGGAGGTCCTGCCTGGATTCGAAAGAGACGCGACGCACGGGTTGCTCGCGCCGGCCGGGACGCCGCGCCGCATTCTGAATCAGATCAGCAAGGATGTTGCGGTGGTGCTCGATTTGCCGGAGGTCAGGAAGCAGATGGATGCCATCACCTTCGAACCGGGGCCGACTACGCCAGAGGAGTACGACCGCATCATACGCGACATGATCCGCACCATGTCCAAGGTGATCGTAGCCGCCGGCCTGCGGCCGAAGTGAAGCAACGGGACATTTCAGTTCGAGGAGGATCGTCTCGATGAGCGAACAGCCGCTTGCCCGCGTCACCACGCTCGCGTTCGACATATTCGGGACGGTGCTGGACTTGACCGGCAGCATCACGCCGCCCACACGCCAGTTCCTGCAGCGGAAGGGCGCCAAGGTGAGCGCGGAGACATTCTGGGACCAGTGGCGTTCGCGCCAACGGATCGAGCAGTATCAGGACAGCCTCATGCAGCTCGGGCACAGCGGGTACCTCGAGACCTGCCGCAGGGCATTCCTGTACTGTCTGCGGTTGAACGGCATAACTGTCACGGATACGGAGGTGCGGGAAGTCATGCAGGCCTGGCAGCAACTTTCCCCGCACCCCGACTGCGCCGAAGGGCTGCGCCGCCTCAAGTCGCGCTACAAGCTCGTCGCGCTGTCAAACGGCGAGCAGCCTTATCTCGAGCATCTGGAGAAGGAGCGCATGCGCTTCGGATTCGACGCGATCATCTCGGTGCAGAGGGCGGGCGTGTTCAAGCCCCATCCCGCGGTGTATCGCACCGGCGCAACGGCGCTCGGCCTGGAGCCGCACCAGATCATGATGGTCGCAGCGCACGCCTTCGATATCATGGGCGCGCGCGCCTGCGGCTTTCGCGGCGCCTACGTGAACCGCTACCGCCTGCCGTACGAGGAATCCCCGCACCGTCCGGACATCGAGGTGCGGGACTTCGTCGAGCTCGCCGCCGCGCTGGGGGCGTGAACGTTCACTCGGGATTGATTCCTGCCGCGACGGCGATCTTGCGGTACTTCTCGATGTCGGCCTTCTGGCGGCTCGCCAGGAACTCCGGGCTGGAGCCGACGACGTCGGTGGCGGCCTCGAGCTGGCGTTGCTTGTAGTCCGGCGAGTGGATGATGCGCACGATGTCGCCGTGAATCTTGTCGAATAGCTCCTTGGCCGGCTTTGCCGGCATCCAGATCGCGTACCACTGCACGATGTCGAATCCAGGCGCCCCGGCTTCGGCGACGGTCGGAATGTCGGGGATCGCGCCAGAGCGCTTCTCTGAGGTCACCGCAAGTCCGCGCAGCCGCCCGGCTTTCACGTGCGGGATCGCCACGGTGGGGGCCGTCAACGCGAGGGGCACGTGGCCGCCGATGACGTCGATCAGCGCCGGAGCGGCGCCCTTGTACGGCACGTGCACCATCTCGATGCGGAAGGTCGTCTTCAACAGCTCGCCCGCGAAATGCTGCGGCGTGCCCGCCCCGATCGAGCCGTAGCTCAATGCGCCGGGCTTGGCCCGCGCGAGCGCTACGAGCTCCTTTACCGACTTCACCGGCAACGAAGGATGGGCGAGCAGTATCGGCGGCGTCGTGCCGACAAGCGTGATCGGTTGCAGATCCCGCACGGGGTCATAGGGCATCTTCTTGAACAGCACGACATTCATCGAGACCTCGCTCGATGCGCTCAGGAGGAGCGTGTAACCATCGGGCGCGCTCTTGGCGACGAAATCAGTGCCGATCATGGCGCTGGCGCCGGGCCGGCTTTCGACGACGACGGGCTGGCCCCAGCGCTCCGTCAGCTTCTGCGCGATCGGCCGCACCGTGTAG
>Ga0208685_1000096_pt1 | contig 36135 bp, 17 predicted proteins | sample EasRivMeERMLT890_FD_187533 | JGI IMG/M metagenome (GOLD analysis project Ga0208685, IMG submission 187533) | Soil microbial communities from meander-bound floodplain in the East River, Colorado, USA - East River MetaG ERMLT890 (SPAdes) (version 2) | ecosystem: Environmental > Terrestrial > Soil...
GTCCAGCACAGAGGTGATGATTGGTGCGCTGAGGCTGGTGCTGGCGAAGGGCCAGTACATCCCGCCGACGCTGCTGGGAGAGATCGTCGCCGGCGACGCCAAGGCGCTTTCCGAGCAGCAGCTCGAGGTGGTGCGCCGCGTGGCGCGCGGGATGCAGAACAAGGAGATCGCGCGCGAGCTGGAGATCTCCGACGCCACCGTCAAGGCGCACCTGTCGGCGGCGATGCAGAAGCTGAAGGCGCGCAACCGCACCGAGATCGTGTACGTCGCCGCCAAGCTGGGGCTGAAGCTTGTCTAGGCCGATGGAAACCGGCCTGCTCGAGGCCGCGCCGCCGGCCGAGGCTGCCGCGCTGGACGACGATGCGTACCGCCGCCAGGTGCACCTTCGGCAGCAGCAGCTCAAGATGCTGTGCACTCAAGCCACGCGCTCGCCCTTCGCCGTCATCGTCGCGGTGCTGTTCGTCGCGTTCGCGGTGTGGAATTTCGTCCCGCCGTGGAAGGTGTTCGCCTGGGCGGCCGTGCTGCTCGTCTTTCCGATCGCCCGCGGAGTCTACTCCGCGCGGGCATTGCGCCACCCGCCGGTCGACGCCACCGCGGGCATCCGCTTTCACATGGCTTCGACCTTCACCGGCGGAATCGTCGTCGGCCTTGCGGCGCCGCTGTTTTTCGAGGCACTGACCGAAGAGCGCCGCGCCTTCCTGACGATGATCCTGGTGTGCTGGGCGGCGGCGGGGGTATCGGCGGTGGCTGGCCGTGCCCGGGTCTACTACGCCTACGTCGCGCCGATCGTGCTGCAGATCGCGTTTGCCTGGGCTGCGCTCGGGTCGGGCATCGATACCAGAGAGAGGTTCCTCGCCGCAGCGCTGATCCTGTTCGCCGGCGTGATCCTGTCGTTCTTCGCGCGCGACAGCGAGCGCGTGCTGCGCGAGTCGTTCCAGATCCGCTACGAGAATGAGCGTCTGATCGCCGCGCTGGAACGCGAGCGCCAGGAGGTCGCGCTGGCGCGCGACAAGGCCGAGGCCGCGAACCGCGCGAAATCACGCTTTCTGGCCGCCGCCAGCCACGACCTGAGGCAGCCGCTGCACGCGCTCTCGCTCTACAGCGCGGCGCTGACGTTGCATGCCGCCGAGGGCGACGTGGGGGATATCGGTCGCAGTATCAACCAGGCGGTGCAGTCGGTGTCGGCGCTGGTCGACTCGCTGCTCGACATCTCAAAGCTCGACGCCGGTGCGATCGTGCCGCTGCTGCAGAGGGTGAACGTGCGCGAGCTGGTCGACCGCATCGAGGCTTCGTTCCACACCGTGGCGCAGCGCAGGCAGCTAGAGTTCCGCGTCAGCTCGATCGACGCCGAAGTCGAGACCGACCCGGTGCTGATCGAGCGCATCCTGCGCAACCTCGTCGACAACGCGATGAAGTACACGGTGCGCGGCAGCATCACGCTGTCGGCCGAAGGGGTGGGGTCCACGGTGCGCTTCGCCGTGCGCGATACCGGGCCGGGTATCGCGTCGCAGGAGCGCGAGCGCATCTTCGAGGAGTTCTACCAGATCGGAAATCCGGAACGCGACCGGGCGCACGGCCTCGGCCTGGGTCTCGCGATCGTGCGCCGGCTTGCGCTGCTGCTGGGTACCGACGTCGAGCTCGAGAGCGAGCCGGGCAGGGGCGCCGAGTTCGCGATCCGCATGCCGCGCTCGCGGCGCCTGCCCGAGGCGCCGCCGCAGGTAGCGGGCCGGGCGGCTGCGGCGCCGGCCGCGGCGCTGGCGGAAGCCGCCCTCGCCGGCACCCATGTCCTGGTGATCGACGACGAGCCGGCGATCCGCGTCGGCATGCGTACGCTGCTGGAAGCCTGGGGCTGCCGCGTCACCGTGGCGGGCGGGCGCGCCGAGGCGGAGCGGCTGATCGAGCAGCACGGCCTGGGCTTCGACGTGATCGTGGCGGACTTCCGCCTGCGCCAGCACGAGAACGGGATCGAAACGGTGCGCGAACTGCGCGCCCGGATGGGCGAGGAAGTGGCCGCGCTCCTGATCAGCGGCGACACCGCGCCGGAGCGGCTGCGCGAAGCGCACGAGAGCGGCCTGCCGCTGCTGCACAAGCCGGTCTCGGCGGAAAAGCTCAGGGAAGCGGTGCTCGACGCGTTGAGTCGCTGAAAGAGGGGGAAGCATGGCTCTGTACGAGAGGCCGCTCGCAGGGGGCGGAGAGCTTCTGGTCGAGCGGCTGGCCGTTCACAAGCAGGCGACCGGCCAGGACCTCGAGTTCGATGTGGTCATCGTCGGCAGCGGGTACGGCGGCTCGGTCGCCGCCGCCCGCCTGACCGAGGATATTCGCGGCGCCTCAGGCAAACTGTCGGTGTGCTTGCTCGAGCGCGGGCTCGAGCATCTGCCCGGCGCCTTCCCGGCGCGCTTCGCCGACCTTCCGCGCCACGTGCGAATCAATCGCTTCGACGCCCCGGAACTGACAGGCGACGCCGCAGGACTTTTCGATGTGCGCATCGGCAAGGACGTTTCCGTGCTGGTCGGAAACGGCCTCGGCGGCGGCTCGCTCATCAACGCGGGCGTGGCGGAGCGCCCGGACCCCGCCGTGTTCGACGCCCGCTGGCCAGGCGCCCTGCAGAATCCGGAGGCGCTGAGCGAATACTTCGACGCGGCCTCGGCAATGCTCGGCGCGGGACCGGCGAAGGTCGAAGGGCTGGCCAAGTACCGCGAGTTCAAAGCGTGGGCGCAGGCGCTCGGCATCCCCGCCCGCCCGGCGAAGGTCGCGGTCACTTTCCGCGACGCCTCCGACAACGGCCACGGGGTCGAGCAGAACGCATGCATCAACTGCGGCGATTGCTTTACCGGCTGCAATTACCACGCCAAGAACACGCTGCCGATGAACTATCTCGCCCGCGCGGCCCGCAATGGCGCCTGCCTCTATACCGGAGTCACGGTGTCGCGCGTGGCGCCGGCGGCAGGCGCCGGCTGGTCCGTGTGCTTCAGCCTGACGCCGCGCCCGGGCGCGGCGAGCTGGCGGCGGGAGGAGCATTGCGTGCACGCGGGCAGCGTCATCCTCGCGGCGGGGGCGCTCGGCTCCACCGAGATCCTCAAGCGGTCGCAGTCGGCAGAGCTGCGCTTTTCCGGCGCGCTCGGCGCGCGCTTTTCCTGCAACGGAGACATGATCAGCGCGCTGTACGGGCAGGACAACGCCGTCAATGCGGCGCCGCGCGAGGATGCTCCTGCGTGCGCTCGCAACGTCGGACCGACGATCACCGGCATCGCACGGAAGAACGGGTTGGCCGCCGACCGCGTGGTGCTGGAGGAGCTCGCGATTCCCGGCGCGCTGCGCCGCGTGTTCGAGGAGGTCGCGACCGCCGGCGCCTTGCCTTACCGTGTCGCCGGTTTTGATTCGTGGCCCGCAAGCGCGGCCGATCCCCTCGCGGTCGATCCGGACGCCGTCGACAGGACGCAGGTGTTCGCGGCCATGGGCGAGGACGCCGCTACCGGGGAGCTGGAAATGATCCCGGGCTGGAACGACGCCGCAAACCCCAAGGTCGCCGACGGCGTGATGACGGTGAAGTGGCCGCAGGCCGCCTCCGACCCGATCTACGAGCGGCAGGACCAAACTATGGAGCACGGCATTACGCGCGGCGGCGAATATCTGCGCAGCCCGCTTTGGCAGCCGCTTCCCAAGGAGATGTCCGATGCGCTCGGGGGGCTGAAGCCCGGAGGCAGGGTCTTGACCGTGCACCCGCTGGGCGGCTGCCCGATGGCCGATGACGTGAAATCCGGTGTCGTCAACCACCTCGGGCAGGTGTTCCGCGCCGCTCCCGCGAAGGAAGACGTCTATCCGGATCTCCTCGTGCTCGACGGCTCGATCGTGCCGGTCGCTCTCGGCATCAACCCGCTGCTCACCATTACCGCGCTCGCGGAGCGCGCCATCCGCCACTATGTCGCCGACAACGTGAAGCGCGGAATCTGGCAGCTCGGCCCGGAACACCGGATCGCGCAACCGCACCCGGTGTGGGCTCCTGCGCCGGCGCACGCCACCACGCAGCGCGCGGCTGAAACTCCCGTTCCAACAGGCCTGAGGTTCGCCGAGCGCGTGCAAGGCGATCTGACGCTCGGGTCGATCCACGAAGCGAAGCTCACGCTGCATTTCGAGGCGGTGGAGAACGTGCCCGGTTTTCTTCGCGACGGCGCGCGCAAGCTCAGGATCGAGAGCGGCGAGCTCCAGGCCACGCCGCAGGGCACTAAGCGGACGCGCAGCGCCAAGGTCCACGGCAACGTGGTCCTGCTGGAGCGATGCGACGAGCGGCCTTTCACCCGAACCCTGATCGCGCTGTGGGCGTTCCTGTGGAAGCGGGGAATCGCCGACTGGCTGCAGACCCGCAGGGAGAAGCGCGTCGCGCGCGGCGGCTCGCCGACAAGCCTGTGGGACTTGGTGTGGGGCTGCGTCCTGTTGCTGGCGACGCCGCTGCTCGCCATCCTCGGGGGGCTCGCGGCCGAGATCGGCTGTGTTTTCTGGCCGCGTTGGCAGCGGACGAGAAGGTCGAATCCGGCCCGGGCGAAGGCGCTGATCACCTGGATCCGAAAATGGGCCCCCTGGCTCGCCATGATCCCGCTCGCCTATCAGACCGGGGAGGCGCGCCGCCTGTGCTACCGCCTGACCCTCGAGGAAGACCTCGAGCTCAAGGACGGGCGGCTGCCGAAGGGAACGCGCATCGAGGGGCGGAAAATCCTGCGCTACAAGCTGTGGGGAAACCCCTGGTGGCAGTTGTTCGAGCTGCCCGTCTCGATCAAGGCGCCCGAAGACTGGTTCGCCACCCGCGGCAGCTTGAACGTCGATCTCGAGTACTTCTTCCGCCGCTACGCCACCCAGCTCCAGCTCACGCAGCAGCGCGATCTGCCGAGCGGGCTCACCGACCTCGCCTCGACGGTGCTGTTCCTGCTGCGCGCCGTGGGCAAAGTCCATTTCTGGAGCTTCCGCCTACCCGAGTACCAGAAGCACGATCCGAAGCTCAAGGAGCATCGCACGCCCGGCGCGCTGCGCGGGCTGGAATGGGAGCCCGTGGACATTCCCAGGCAGGGTGACTTGCCGCCGGTCCTGGTGACGCACTACTGGAAGAAGGACAAGCCTGGAGGCAAACCCGTCGTGCTGTTCCACGGCCTGGGGGCGAGCGGCAACCAGTTCGCGACGGCGAAGCTGGACACCAACCTCGTGCAGCATCTCGCAGAGCAAGGCCGGGACGTCTGGGTCGCCGAGCTGCGGCACAGCATCGCGCTCGACTCGTCTCTGGAGCAGTGGACGCTCGACCAGATCGCGCTCGGCGACGTTCCCAGGATCGTCGCCAAGGTGCTCGAGCGGACCCGGCATCCCAGGGTCGACGTCGTCGCGCACTGCATCGGCTCCGCGATGTTCTGCATCGCGGCCCTCGCCGGCAAGCTGCAGCGCAACGGGGCCTCGATGATCGATGCCGCGGTTCTGATGCAGGTCGGACCGCTGATCACGCTTTCGGACGGGACGCGCATCCGGGCCTACCTCGCGGCGTTCCTGCGCCGCTACCTGATGGAATCTTTCGTCGATTTCTCGATCGACGACCGGGCCGACTGGCTCGACTCGCTCGTCGACCGCGTGCTCGTCACCTATCCGTACCCGGCGAGCGAGGCACGCCACCACTACCTGGTGCCGCCGTGGAAGCCGCAGCTCCACCTTGCGAACTGCAACCGCTGGGCGGCGATCGACGGGCGCATGCTGCAGCACGAGAACCTGGACGAGCGCATGCTTCACTCGCTGGGCGAGATCCTGGGCCACTCCAACATCACGACCTGGGAGCAGACCATCCAGTACGCGTATCTCGAGCGCCTGACCGACCACGAGGCGTGCAACAGCTACGTGACCGAGAAAAACATCCGCGCCTACTTCGGCTTTCCCGTGCGTTTCATCCACGGCGCCGAGAACGACGTCTTCTTGGTGAAGACCAGCGAGCGCTCCTGCCAGCTCCTGAAGCAGGTCTGGGGAGACAACCACCCCTGCGACGTGCGCAAGATCAAGGGATACAGCCATCTCGATCCGCTCATCGGCAAGAACGCGTGCCGCGACGTCTATCCGGAGATCTCGGAGTTCCTGTCCGAGCAGCGCGTGATCAAGCCGTTGCACCGACCCGCGCCTCCAGAGATGCGGCGCCCGCTGATCGGTCCGATCGTCGGATGGACGCGGAAGAACGCCCAAGGGCTGTGGACCGTGCGCGTGTGGTGCAGGGTCGACGACACGCGCTCGCCGTGCTCTTACGTGATCGCGGTGCCGCGCAAGAATGGCACCACGATGGCGGGCAAGTGGAAAGCAGTCGACCCGCGGCCGGGGCGCGTCGATACGCTCGCGGTGTTCGACGTCGAGCTCGATGCCGACAACGCCGACTACGAGATCATCGTGATGAGCGTTCACCTGTCCGCGGCGCAGCCGAACCCCAAGAAGCCGAAGGGCGACTGGGCCGGGTTCGCTTCGCCGGAGGTCGACGTCGATGACGCGGAGCTGCGCAAGCGCGTGGCGGAGGTCGAGCGCCTCGCGCCGCGCCTGAAGGACCGCTGCACGACTGATCCCCACTACGACGAGCCGCTGGACCGGGCAATCATCAAACGCGCGGTGCTCGAGCAGATTTCCGGGAGCGAAGCCACGCGCTTCGCTTTCGCGAGCTGCCGCTACGGCGCATCGGTCATCGATCGCGAGCGGGCAGACGCGACGTTTGGCGCGCTGTCGACGCTGGTCGAAAGCGCCGATGCGGCGGCGACGCCGTGCCTGCTGCTGCTCGCCGGCGATCAGATCTACGCCGACCAGACCGCGGGGGTGTTCGATCCGCGCGGGCGCCGCGAGCGCTTCTACGAGGCCTATCGGGAAGCCTGGACGGCGCCCCACGCGCGGGCGGTGTTCAGCCGCCTGCCGACCTACATGATGATGGACGACCACGAGGTCAGCGATAACTGGCATCCCAAGGACCTCCAGATCCCCGCCGGCGAGGCGCGGCTGCGCAAGGAAGGACTGGAGGCCTTCCAGGAGTATCAGCTGCTGCATTCTCCGCGGCACCGGGACCTTTCCAAAGCACGACTGCTGTCGGCGTACCCCGCGGAGGGATTCGGCTATGAGTTCAGTGCGGCGGGCTTCCCGTTCTTCGTCTTCGACACCCGGACCGGCCGGGAGCGGAAGGACTACATCATGCAGAACCAGCAGATGCAGAACTTCGGCGCTTGGCTAGATCGCTGCGGCCCCGACGACGACCGGCCGAAGTTCGTGGTTTCATCGAGCATCGTGCTGCCCTACCGGCGCGCGAGCGGTCCGGAGCGCTCCTATGCCTCGCGCTCGGATGGCTGGGACGGCTATCCCGAGTCGATGAAGGAGCTGTTCGCCGCGATCTGGAGCAGACGTGCCCGCAACGTGGTGTTCCTGTGCGGCGATGCGCACTTCTCGATCGCGAGCCGGATCCGGTTCGTCGACTCCACGATGCAGTCGCAGGACGGGCTGCACGCCTACTGCGTGGTTTCGTCCGGGCTCTATGCGCCGTTCCCGTTCGCCAACTCCCGCAGGAGCGATTATCTGGAGGCCAACGGCTCCCGGCTGCTGCCGGTCGACGCCGCCGCCGGGGTTTTCATGCACTATCAGACCCTGCCCGAGAGCTACCTCGACACGGACAACTTCACCCTCATCGAGGTCGCGAAGTCACAGGAGCGATGGAGAATCAACCTACGCCACCATACGGCGAGCGGACCTGGGCGCACCATCGAGCTGAATTCCACGGTTCCGCCACTCCTGGAAATGCCCGCGAGCGCCATGGTCAAGTAGCGCTGCCCCGGGGAGATCCAGAACCGGATCGGGCGATCCAGAATCGGATCGGGCGATAAGGCGCGGCGGTTTTGTTTGCTTCCGCGCGCGGCGCGATCTCGGGGTCACCGCGCTCTACGAGTGCGGACCTTCCGACCTCTAGCACGGGACACGTGGGTGAATATTCACCCGCTCTTCGCATTGACTCCCTAAAACCCAGCGCGTAGAAAAGCGACATCGTGGTCCCGCAAGGACGGGCACGGAAAAGGGGGGCTCCGCATGGCGAAGATGATCGCTCGACCGAAGCGTGATCAGGGCCGGCTGTTCCCGGAGATCAGCACGAGCCTGTACCTCTCGCCGTCGTCGGAAATCCTGCGGCTGGCGAGCCGCCCCTTGTCCTGGAAGCAGCGCATTCTGGGCATCGGCCTGGACGACGCCGGCCGGCTCGCATGCCTGCTGCGCCTGCATCGAGAGGCGTTCACCGCCGAGGTCGAGGGGCGGCGCGTGGAGGCAGACTTTTTCTGGCGCGAATTCCACGGCTACCTCGCGAAGCTCTGGGGCGACGAGGGCGTATGGCGGGGCGGGCAAGAGGCGGCGCGGCAGCGGATCGTCGAGGAGCTCTTCATCGATGCGCATTGCGCCTTCTACAACGGCCGCCTGTGCGCGGTCGAAACGCCCGGGGCGAGCGACCGCGCGTTCGCGCACGCCGACTACGTCGCGCGGCTGCTCGCTTTGCTGAAGGCGCCGGAGCAGGAGGCGCAGGCACTGATGAGCGTGCCCGCGAGATTGCGGATCGACGCGCACAGGAATGCCAAGGCCTGGGAGCAGGGCATTGTCGTGTGCGAAAGCGTTCTCGAGCGCTTTCCGGCGGCGCGGGAATTCCAGAGCGAGCTCGTCGGCCTGTTGTTGCACGCTGCTTTTTCCCAGTTGCGAAATGGCGAGTCCGAGGCTGACTACTCTCACGACGCGGAAGCACTGGCGCGGGCGATTACGCGCTTGGAGTCTGCCCGCAAGCGCTTTCCGCTCAATCCAGCGTTCTATGAAGCCCTCGCCCAATGCTGGCAGGTTCGCGCGATCAAGCTGGCCAACTTCGGCAGCCTCGCCGTGGCGCTCGCGGCCGCGCGCCGGGCACGCAGGTACGACTCGGACTCCGAAGCCACAGTGAAGCTCGAGGAGCAGCTCACCGAGCTCATGCCGCAGTTGCAAAGGCACGTCGCGCAGTTGCAGGCCGACCTCGCCAGGACCGCGAATGCCACGCTGACCGAGAAGGGACAGCGCATGGTGACCCAGGCTGCGCTCGGCTTCTCGCCGATGACGCAGGCCGAAGCCGAGCTGAAGGCCGCCGATATTCCGGGCCAGCTTGCGCACGCGCGGGCCGCGGGCATCTGGCACGCGATCGGCCTTCCCGAGATATCGGACGCATCGGACGAACGTCCGCACGCGCTCCTCGAGGCGCTCGCGACGGTGCTCGCGCAGCCGCCCGGGGAGCCCGCAGGCATTGCGGCCGCCTGGAGCGATGCCGCGGCTTCGCGTCCGGAGCTCCTCACCCTGGACCGCAAAGCCATAGAGCGATTTCTGCGCCAGCGCCTGTTCCCGGACAGCGCGGAACCCGAAACCGCGCTCGAAGCGCCGGCGGCCGCCGATGCGCCGGTGGTCGAGGCCGCGCCGCCGCGGCCAGGCGGCAGCGAGCCGGCGGGCTACTGGCTCGGCAGCCGCCAGGACCTGCCGATCAAGCTGCAGGGTGTAGCGGCCGCCGTCCTGATCGTATTTGCCGTCACTGCGTACTTCGGCGAGCGCGGCGCCAAAGCGGTGCGCGACGAAGCTTTCAGCCAGCTCCGGGCGGCTGCGGCGCAGGGCGCCGATGACCGCGTGATGCAGTCGGCCGAGGCCTTCCTCGGCACGCCCCTGCGCGCCCGGGACGGGCGCGAGCACGAGGTCCGCGACCAGTACGATCGATCCTTCACGCGATGGTTCGTTTCGCGCGCGCACGATCTGGATGCGCGGGCGGAAGAGCGCGTCGCGCGTTACCGCGTGCTAGCCGCACGCTGACGGGGGAATCATGAAAAAAATATTCAGCGTCGTCAGTCTCGCCGGCATCGGCTGCGCCCTGCTGACGCTGGCAAACGTTCAATTCTCCGCGATACCCGCGCCGGACCCGATTCCCGCCCAGGCCGCGCCCGCGCTTCCGTTCGCCGCCTTTCCCGTCGGCGAGCCGCGCGAGATCGAGTTCGACTACGAGAAGCACACCGCTGAGCTGTTCACCCGCCGCGAGCGCCGCGATCAGGCGCTCGACTGGATGCTGCTCGCCGTGCTCTCGGACGCGGGACTGTCGCCCCAGCGGCTCAACGAGGCGACCTTCGACCTGCCGCCGAGCCGCCATGGCTTCTTCCGGCCGGTGGCGACTTTCGAGTACGGAGCGACGCGCTCGCGCTTCGTCGGCGAGGGCAAGGTGGTGGCGCTAATACCCGAGGGTACGTCGCCGCAGCAAGCCGATCATCTGGCGCAGGTGTTCGACGAGCATCGCAAGAACGTCGGCGAGGCGCCGGCCGCGGTGCTGGTGTTCGAGTACAGCCTGGACACCGATGCCAAGGCCGCGCGCATTACCCGGCGCGACGAAGTCTCCGACAAGGATCTGCAGGGCAAGAGCCACGGCTACGTCGAAGCCGAGGTCGGCTCGGTTGCCGAGTTGAAGCGGTTCCTGGCGCAAAGCGACGACGTGGTCTATGCGGCCGTGCGCGAGGGAAAGCTGCTGCTCGGCGGCAGAAAGATTCTCGGCAGACCGATGCTCGGCGCCACCGTCGACGACGTCGCCGCACTCTGGCAGGCGGAACGCAGGCAGGCGGAACGGGTGAAGGCGTTTGAGGCCCGCTGGAACCCCGAATTCGATGCGCTGAATGCCCGCTGGCGCAGTCGCACGTATCGCTTCGAGAGCGAGCGGATGCTGCTCGAGAAGGAGCGCGACGGCGAATTCGCGGCGCTGCAGGAACGCGCACACGCCGACAGGGTCAAGCTCGGCGTCATCGACCACAGCGGATTCTCCCTCGATCCGACTTTCGACTACGAGAAACTCGCTCTGTATTTCATGCGTATTGAAGGCATGCTGCGCAAGCATGCGGCCGATCCCGGCGCGGCCATCGCGCAGCGCGACATCGACGCGGCGCGCAACGGCCTGGCGCTGCGGAGCGAAAAGGCGCTGTTCGAGATGCTGTACAAGATGAAGACCGGCGCGCACCCGCTGTCGCAGTTCTTCGTGGGTCTGTTCCAGGAGGACCTGAGGGATTCGCAGTTCCAGGCGGCACGCTACGACGGCGATCTCGCCGGCACCGAAGTCGGGATGACGCTGTTCTACACGGATCTGCTTGCCAAGCTGTGGGCGCTGGACTACCAGGGGAGCGCACCCGCGCGGCAGGTCGAGGACTTCCTGTCGATGACCGCGCAGAGGCTGTCGCCCGTGTTCCATGAGGAGCAGCGCCAGCTCAGCAGCACGCGGCTGTGGTTCGGGCACCAGGACAACGGGTTCCAGATTGCGGCCGACCGCAATTCGCTGGCATTCGCGCGCATCGCGGCCCGGGTATTCGCCGCGTCGTCCGAATCGCTGCGGCCGGGCGTCGAGACCGAGGCTGCGGCGGGTTCGGAAGCGTTCCTCGGCTGGTGGAACGACCATTATCAGGAGGTGGCGCTTTACGAGCCCCAATACGACCGCCTGAACCAGATCATGAAGTGGAGCCTGCTCATCGGCTGGCTCAACGCCTCCGGGAGGGGGGAGCTGCTGGGCAAGCTCGAAACGGTCAAGGTGAAGCGCAGCAACTGGTTCCCCGAGTGGGTGCGGGAGCACAAGGAGCTGAAGTTCAAGCACTGGGCTAACGTGGGATTTTTCCCGAGGAACCACAAGGGCGCGAAAACCGAGGCGATGCCGATTCTCTATTCCCGTCCCTACCCGGCGATGGGCGCGGAGCGCATCCTTTCGGGCGGCGTATCTCTTGCGCCCAAGCAGCTCCTCAAGGAACGCCACGCCTTGAGCTCGCAGACCTCGGCAGTGCTTCGACGATCTTCCATCGACTACAAGAACATGGTTTCAGGCGGCGAGCTGCGCGCGCTGAGCGGCGCTCGCTACCAGCTGTCGGCCGCAGGGCAGCGCGCCGATCTCACGGCGAAAGCGAAAACCGGCGCAAAGATGAGAACGCGGACCGGCGAGCTCGCCAGCGGCAATTTCCAGCGCGCCATGTTCCGGGATCACTCGGGCTTCAACGTGGAGGCCTCCGCTGGTGGCCAGCCGATCGGCAACCTCAAGATCGTCCGAACCCGGAACGGATTCGACATCGGATGGCGCGGTCGCCAGCTCGATTCCGGGCATTCGCTCGCTCAGCGCGTCAGCCGCAGCCGCAACCTGGAGCAGGCGCTGCTCGCGGACGGCGAAGTCGACGTCATGGTCCGGCTCGCGGGCAAGGAACGCTTCGCAGTGAAGCTGCGCGAAAGCGAGTCGTGGCTCCTGCTCTCTCCGGAAGAGGCACCGAGCGTGTCGATCGCCAAAGGTGTGGATGCGCGTGTTTCGGACCCGCAGACCGGGGTGCGCAACATTGAGCTCGCGTCGGTCAAGGATCCCGCCGCTCTGCTTTCCGGCGCGAAGCCCGAGGGCTTCCTCGTCGCGGACGCGGGCTCGCCGGGAGGCAAGCTGGTGCTGCGGCTCGAAGCCCGCGGCCCGCCCCCCGGGAGCCAGAAGGTCGTCCATGAAGGGAATGTTCCGAGTTGGAGCGATGGCAAGAAGCTGTACTTCACCGTCGCCGACCTGCAAGCGGTCGGCACTCAGGGCGATGCAGTGGGTCTTGCTGCCAGGGCCGCCCGGATCCAGACGAAGCAGATCCAGGTACCCCTGTCCCCGCGCGAAGAATCTGCAGTCGTGCGCGGGTTGCGAGGCAACGAGTACCGCGAGGTCGCACGCACGCTGGCTGCGGAGCCGAAACTGGCAGCCAAGGAGCTCACTGAACATCTGAAACTCGGCCTGACGGCGAGCGACGGGCTCGCCGCCGAGGGCCGGCACGCTGCCGCGATCGAGCGCCTCGACCGGCTGATCGAGGTGCACGGCCCGCTTCCGGAGATCACGCTGCGCAAGGGCATTGCGCAGATCGAGGCCGGCAAGCCGCGCCGCGCCGCGGAGGCGCTGCAGGCGTCTGCCGGCAGGCCGTTGCGCGATCGAAACGCATTCTTCGACGAGATCAATGCGCGGCTGAAACGAGCCGACCTGCGTCCCGCGGAGCGCGAGAACCTGTCGCGCCTGGCCGAGTACGCGGAAATGCACGACCTGCAGCACCGCAAGGTGATCGAGGGCAGCGTCACGTCGGCTCCGAACGGGGATCAGCTGGCAGTGCACTACAAGGCCGGGCAGCCGCTGGGAGGCAAGCCGCTCGCCGACGCCGAGCGGGCCGGCATCAATCCGAAGGTCGATACGATCTACATTCAGGACCGCCCGGGGTTGAACAACCTCGACTGGGGGATTTCCCTCGGCCATGCCTTGCGCGAGATGCCCGCCGGGCAGGTCTCGGTTCTCCGTCTCCAGAATGTCGCGATCGGACATTTCCGGCCCGATGTGGTTTTTAGTCCGGACGGCGCGGTCAAGCTGCATCATCTCGGGAAGGTGAAGCCCGTGCCGCGTTCCCACGGCAGCTACGAGCAGGCGAACGACCGCTGCCAGAACCCCTCGCAGCCCGAATGCCAGGAAGAGCGCAGGCGGCAGAACGTGTACGTCGTGCTCATGAAGCGATGAAGGCAGGAAGTTGGATGCCGCCGCCTTCGCCGGCTACAAGGCCGGCATCGAGCTCGCCGAGCAGCACTTCCGGCGGGGGCAGTTCGAAAGCGCGCTAGACCGGTTCCAGGCGCTGCTGCGCGGCCGGCTCGACGGCGCCCTTGCGGCGGGCAGCGCCCTGGAAAATGACGCCGACGTCGTGGTGGTCGACCGCGCGGCGCATCTCGCCAGCCTGTTCGGCATGCACGATGCCGCGGATTCGCTGCTCGAGGGCATCGCGGTCGCGGCCCGCGGCGCCGATAATTCCTATCTGGCCGTGTACGCGTCGCTGAAACGGCTCCACCTGGCGCTCGCGCACGGACGCCTGCAGGACGCCCAGAACCAGCTTCTTGCGCTGTCGTGGATGCTAGGCGACATCCGCGACATCGATTTCAGCGCCGCGGGGCTCGACGCCTGGGAGGCGCTGCATCACTGGCCGGGAATTGATCCTCCGGGCCGCAAGGTGCTGCTGGCGAGCTTCTATCTCGCTGCCGGCCGGCTGCTGTCGGCGCTCGGACAATATGGCGATGCGCTCGGCGCGCTCGAGCGCGGCCGCATCCACTGCGGTGCCGGATCGCCGGACCTTGCGCGCCGCACGCTCCCGGCGCTGATCCTCGCGAGCGCCGCGGCGGCGCTCGAGGCCGGTCGCCTGGACCAGGCGCGCAAAACGCTGGCGTCTGCCGAGGGCATCGACCGGGTACGCAATCCCGGCTACCGCGTCGAGTGGCTCGAGTGCTTGGGAAAGCTGCACCTTCTCGCCGGCGAATACGGCGCGGCGCTGCAATGCTTCGAGGAAGTCCTCGCCCTGGCCCGGGCCGGCCGCTTCCGCCATGCGCTCGTCGTGGGCGCGATCAACCTGGCGCATATCCGCATTCTGCTGAACCAGACGGCGGCGGCGGCCGAGGTACTCGCGGTGGCGTTGGCGCAGGCGCAGGCGCTCCGCGACCATGCCGCCGAGCTGCGAGCGCGGATGCTGCTCGGCTTGGCGCGACGCCGCGGCAAGTCGCTGGCGGAAGGCGTCGCCATCGCGCCGTCGGTCTCGGAAATGTGGGGCGTGCCGGTCGAACCGGGCGGCGACGATACGCCGGCCGAGCAGGATCCCGCCGCGCTGCCCCAGCCGTCGGGCTACCTCGCGTTTTTCGAGGATCGCGCCCTCGGCGTGCAGTGGCGGCTTGGCCACCGCGACGCGGATGCTGCTGCCGCGCAGCTGGCGAGGCTGGATCCGGTCTTCGCGGCCACCGACTCCGGCCTGGTGCGGCTCAGGATGCGCGTGCTGCACGGCATGGTCGCCTATTACCGCGGCGACTGGGCCGGTGCGGAAGCGCATCTCGAATGGGCGCGGGGCGAGGCGAGAGCGATGGCGTTGCGCCCCGAGCTGTGGCAGATCACGCGGGTGCTCGCGTGGTCGAAGATTCGGCTCGGCCGCGGCAGCGACGAGGTCAAGGCGCTGTCGCGAGAAGCCGACTCGCTCCTGGAGTCGCTCACGCAGTCGCTGCAGGGCGCGGAAAGAGCGTTTTTCCTGGTCAACAAGTGGACCGCCGAGGAGGAAGCGCTGGCGGCGGAGATCGACGAGCTGGTCGCGCAAAGGGCGCAATATCTTGCGGCGCGCTGGTACCGCAAGCCACTCGCGTACTGGGCCCTGCTGCAGCGGGTCCACCGCCTGATGTGGCGCCTGGATCGGCACAAGACGCTGCTAGCGAAGCGGGTCCTCTCCGGCGCCGGAGAGAAAGACGGCGCCGGCGCCGCTCCCTCTCTGGCGCAGCGGCTGCTCGGCTCCGCGCGGCAGCGCGCGACGCTTGTCTTCCATGTGCTGCCCGACCGCATGCTGGTGATCTGCGCCCACGGCCTTCGGCTCGATTTTGGCGTGAGCCCGGTGACGCGGCTGCAGGCGCGCAATCTCGTGCGGCGCTGGCACGCCGCCGCGGCGCGCGGCGAGCAATCCGCCGCCGCCGAGCTGCGCCGGGTCGCGAAGCAGCTCGGCGCCGCCCTGCAGATTCCCGGCATGCTCGACCGCCTGGGCAAGCGCATTGGAGCGCTGCGGATCGTCCCCGACGACGTCCTGCACGGCTGCCCGTTCGCGGCGCTCGAGTACCGCGGACGCTACGTGGTCGAGCGCTTCGCGCTCTCGATGGGATTCGAGTCGATGCCGGGCGCATCGCGTGATGCGGCGCAGCCTGGCGCCACCGCCCTCCTGTTCGGCGTGAGCGCGGGGAACAGGGATTTCCCGCCCCTGCCGGGCGTGCGCGACGAGTTGCTGCGGATCGCTCCGGTGCTGGCGGCGCAGCGCTGGCGCGCCACGCAGATCGGCGACGAAAGCGCTGCGAAAGGCGAGCTGCTGTCGTTGCTGCCGGGCGCCTCGCTGCTTCACATCGCCTGCCACGGCACGTTCGAGCCCGATCGCCCGGAGCAATCCGGGCTGGTGCTGATCGCGCCGGGGGGAAAGGCCGAGACGCTTTCGCTGCGCGAGCTATCGAACCTCGACCTGCGGCACCTGCGTCACGCCACGCTGTCATCGTGCTGGTCGGCGGACAACTTCGTGCTTCCCGGCCGCTGGATCATCGGCCTTCCCGAGACCCTCTGCCGCGCGGGGGCCGGAAGCGTCCTCGCGTCGCTGTGGCCGGTTCCGGACCAGCTTACCGTCGCGTTCGCGGAGCGCTTCTATCGCCATCTCGCGGCGCACCCGCGCGAACGTGCGCTGCAGCTCGCCCAGATCGATTGCCTGCGCGGCTCGCTGGAGAAGCCCGCCGGCGAGGACCTGCCCGACGTCCCGTACTGGGCCGGGTTCTGCCTGTACGGCGACCCGGGTTCGCTGGGCGCCCGCGGGCCGTGAGCGTGTTCGCGAGGGCAGTCCCCGATCCGCTATTCTGTGGCAGGGAGGAGGTCTTCTCGATGGCAGAACAGGTTAGCGAAGCGGCGGTACTTTTCGTCGACGTGGGCGGCACGACCAAGCTGTACGAGACGCCAGCGGACGCGCTTCTACAGGCGGCGATGGAAAGCTGCGTCAGACTGATGGAGCAGAAGACGCAGGCAGCCAAGGGTCGGGTCGTCAAGACCACCGGCGACGACGTGATCGCGATGTTCTCGACCGCCGACGCGGCCGCCGATGCTGCCGTCGAGATCCAGCTCGCGATCTCGGAGCTGCCCGCGTTCCGCAACACTGCGCTGGGAATCCGCATTGGCTGCAAATACGGACCGGTGGTCGAGCGCGACGGCCAGGTATCTGGCGACGCGGTGAACCTGGCGGCGAGGCTCGCCGGCGTCGCCACGAGGGGCCAGATCGTCTTTGCGCGCGACACGGTGATGCGGATGTCGCCACAGCTGAAAGCGAGCGCGCGCGCCATCCCCATCCAGATAAAGGGCGAGCCGCTGGAGGGACAGGTCTACGAAGTGATGTGGCGGTTCAACGAGGACCTGACGACGCTCGGCTCGAACAGGCCGCTCGGAACGCGCAACGTCTTCCGCGGCGGCACACGTCTTGGGACGAGAATCGAGAGGGGCACCGTGCGCGACAGCGCCATCGAGCCGGCGCTGCACGTGCGGTTCTCGGGCGACAAGGTGAAGGAACGAGTGGTAGAGACCGGCTCGATTTGCCGGCTTTCCGTCGATTGGGGGCTGCTAACGGGCGACGCGCTGGTCAAGGTGACCGGAAAGGAGCTGCAGCGGGCCCGGGAGCAAAGGCTCGAAGTCGTTTTCGTGCTCTACAGCGGCAAGTTCAAGGTCGACGGCGGCAAGACCCGCATCGCTACACGGTTCAAGGACGACGGCTTCGAGACGCCGGTCGAGTTCGGCCTGATCGCGCCGGCAAAAGCCGTACAACAGAGGATCTTCCTCGAGATGGAGGTGCACGGGCGTCCTGCCCAGCGTATTCCACTCTCGCTCGAGGTTGTGGATCGATTGGAGCAGGCAACCCGGTCTGCGCACGCGGCCCCGCTCAAGCTCGACTTCGACCGGCTGATCAACCAGTCGCAACGCGCCGCGCCGGTGGCAATCCTGAGGCTCGCGTCCACCGCGTCGCCGCCGTTTGCGCAGCTGGAGGTGTTGCAGCCCTTCAAAGCGATCTCCCGCCCCAACCCGGCGCTCAACCAGGTGAGCCTCGCAAACTATCTCGGCGCCCGCGCAGCCGACATGGCCGCCGTCGCCGACGATGCCGTCTGGGACGAGCTGGCGGACCCGCTGCATCCGGCGCCCGGCGAGCTCTCCAAGCTCGCGCAACCCCTGGCTCTCAGCGCGAGCGTGGGCAGCGTCTTGCATGACTGGCTCGCGGGTCCCGCGGGGATGCGAGACATGCTCGATCACATCGACGGGCTGGCGCCCGGGTCGCGCATAGTCGTTCATACGGACGACGTCGCCATCCCCTGGGAAATGATCTATCCGCCCCGCTACCGCATCGAGGATTCGCCGAATCCGGGTCCCGACGTCGACGTCGCCAAGTTCTGGGGCTATCGCTTCGAGTTCGAGACCTACCTGACGCCTGCGCAGCATTCTCTGCCGGAAGGCGACCTCGATCTGATCGACCAGCATGTCAAATCCGAAAGGCGCCTCACCGCCGTCCTGAACAATGGGATCGACGACGAAAGGCCGTGGAAGGCGGGCGCTCCCGTCAAGTACCAGCGCGGCCGGTTCGATGGCGCGGGCTTCCTCAGCGGGGTGGATGTGCGGGAGGAGTGTCCCAACGTGCGCAAGCTTCTCAATACCGAAACCCGCGGCGGCGCGCTGATCTATTTCTACTGTCATGGCGCCGCCGAAGGCCCGTTCGATCCTGCCCGCCGTGAAGTGCTGCAACTGGGCGCGCAATGCCTGATCAAGCCCGATGCGCTGAGCGAAGAGAGATTCATCGATGCGCCGATCGTGTTTCTCAATTCATGCTCTTCCGGGCCGCTTGCCGCGCTGTCGTTCGACTCGTTCTGCGCGGGTTTTCTCCGCAAAGGCGCGCTGGGATTGATTACCACCTCCTTCACCATTCCAGCGCCGTTCGCAGCACGCTTCGGGTGCGAGCTCATCCTGCGCTACATGAAAGGGGAGCGCGCGCTGGGCGAGCTGCTCCTTGAGCTGCGACGCGATGCGCTGGATGCACGCATCCCGCTCGGCCTCTTTTACATGCTTCGCTGCCCTTCGGACGTCACCAGGAGCTCGGCATGAGCGCACCCGACGCGGCGGTCACGGTCATCATCAGCGACCTGCATCTCGGAGGAGGCGCCGCCGATCCCGGCGACGACCATGTGTACCAGGGCAAGCCGCTGGAGCGACTGCTGGCGGAGCTGGGTGCGTGGGACGAGGGCAAGAAGGGGCAGATCGAGCTGCTGATCAACGGCGATCTCTTCGAGCTCGCGCAGGTCCGGCCGGATCTCTACAAGGGCGGGGACTTCTCCACCTGGTCGAGCGAAGCCGAGTCGGTGGCCAGGCTGAAGGTGATCCTCGACGGGCACGCCGGGATATTCGCCGCCATGAAGCGGTTCCAGGCCGCCGGCAACCGCGTGTCCATGGCCGCGGGCAACCATGACGTCGATCTCTATTGGCCCGAGGTGCAGAAGTGCATGCGCGAGGTCGCCGGTCCGGTGCAGTTCGAGCTCGGCAGGACATGGTACACGCGTTACGGCGGGCGCCTGCACATTGCGCACGGCCACATGGACGACCCGGCGAATTCGTTCGAGGACTGGGCGAACCCGATCCGCTCGCCCGAGCACGCCGAGCGCCGGCTGGAGATGTGCCCCGGCACCGTCTTCATGCTGCGGCTGGTGAACGTGCTGGAGAAGGACTATCCGTTCGTCGACAACATCAAGCCCGTCACCGCGCTCGCGCGACTGCTGTGGCGCGAGAACAAGAAGGGCCTCGCAGCGGTCGCGTGGCTTCTCACGAAGTTCATGGCGCTCCATCCGGACGCCGCGTTGAGCGCCAAGGCGGCCGACCCGAATGCGTTCTACAAGGACTTCAAGCGGCTCGTGGAGGTTTCGGACAACGCCAGGCAGAGCTTGCGTCAGGCTGCGCAGAAGGCGTACCGTAAGCCGCAGTCCGACGACGACGTTGCACGCCTTCTCGCCACGGAAAAGGCGTTCCTCGATTTCCTGATGGACCTGCTGCGGGCCGCCGGCCTGGAGGGGCTGTCGCAGCTCGAGCCGCGCGGACCGGGCACATTGTCGGCGCACGGCGGCGGCGGCACGCTGAAGATCGCGCAGGCGGGCCGGCTGGACGAGAAGGAGAACCTAGCCAGGGTTGCGAAACAGCGCTGTCTCGCCGAGCGGAGCTGCCAGGTCGTCGTGATGGGCCACACGCACCAGCCCGACTCGAGAGAATTCGACGGACGGCGCTACTACAACCCCGGATCGTGGACGCGCTATGTCGACGTATCGAAGCAGGACGCGCTGACGCTGGACATGCTCAAGGACGAGTCCAGGTTTCCCTACCAGCTGAATTACATCCGGGTGCAGCCCGCAGCCCACGGCCGGCTCGCATCGGAGAAGAAGACCTTCGCCGAGGACCGCGGCAAGCCTCTGTAGGCGACGATCCGCTCAGGCGGGCAGCGCACGGCGAGATTTGCCGCACGCGGCCCGAGGTGATGGCGGTGGTGCACAGCCATTCGCCGTCGGTCATCCCGTTCGGCGTTACGCGCACCAAGCTACGCCCGATCTACCACATGGGCTCGTTCTTATATTCGGGTGCGCCTGTTTTTGAGATCAGGAATGAAACCCCCGACAGCGACTTGCTCATCCGCGACAATCGCCTGGGCAAAGCTCTCGCGGGCACGCTGGGGAAATGCAACTGCGTGCTGATGCGAGGCCACGTCATGACCGTGATCGGCGACAGCGTGCCCGAGGCCGTGTTCCGCGCGATCTACACCGAGATGAACGCGCGCCTGCACTCCAGGCGACGCAGCTCGAAGGCCCGATCGAGTTCCTCAGCGACGAGGAGGGCAGGCGCTCGATGGCGTCGAACCGCGGCACGCTGGAGCGACCCTGGGAGCTGTGGAAGAGGAGCGTGATGGGTAGGAAGCGATGAGTTTCCGAGGGACGGATCGGACGGAATGATAAGTCGGTTTTGAGCCTGCCGCCTTAAGCTAGGCCGTGCAGTGCCCATCGTGCAGGGAGGACAACGCTCCCGGTTCCAAGTACTGCGGCGGGTGCGGCGCCCGCCTTGCAGCGCCTTGCTCCGCGTGCGGCACGCCGAATCCTGTCGGGCACAAGTTCTGCGCCGAATGCGGCGCGGCGCTGCCTTCGGCGCCGGGCCCCTCCAAGTTCGGCTCCGCCGAGAGCTATACCCCGCGCCATCTCGCCGAAAAGATCCTGACCTCGCGCAGCGCGCTCGAAGGGGAGCGCAAGCTGGTGACGATCCTGTTCGCGGACATGAAGGGCTCGCTCGAGCTGCTGCTCGACCGCGATCCGGAGGAGGCGCGCATGCTCCTCGATCCGGTGCTCGAAAGGATGATGGAAGCCGTCCATCGCTACGAAGGCACCGTGAACCAGGTCATGGGGGACGGCATCATGGCCATTTTCGGCGCGCCGGTGTCGCACGAGGACCACGCGGTGCGCGCCTGCTACGCCGCGCTCAGGATGCAGGCCACCATCGCGCAGTTCTCGGCGGAGATGCGCAGGACGCAAGGCGTCTCGATCCAGGTCCGCATCGGACTCAACTCGGGCGAAGTGGTTGTGCGCTCGATCGGCAACGACCTGCACATGGACTACACCGCGGTCGGCCAGACGACGCATCTCGCCGCGCGCGTGGAGCAGCTCGCCATGCCCGGTTCGATCCTGGTGACCGCGGATTGCCTGCGGCTGGCCGAAGGCTACGTCGAGACCAAGCCGCTCGGGCCGGTCGCCGTCAAGGGGATGCCCGCGCCGGTCGAAGTTCACGAGGTCATTGCCGCGGCGCCGGTCCGCTCGCGACTCCAGGCTGCCGCGGCGCGCGGATTGACGCCGTTCGTTGGCCGGCGCCTCGAGATGGAGACCCTGCACGAGGCCTTGCGGCGCTCGGCCGCCGGAAAGGGGCAGGTGCTGGCGGTCGTCGGCGAGCCCGGCGTGGGCAAATCACGCCTGCTGCACGAGTTCATCCATTCGCCGCACACCCGCGGCTGGCTGGTGGTCGAGTCGAGCTCGATCTCCTACGGGCATGCGACGCCGTACCTGCCGCTAATCGACTTCCTGAAGAGCTACTTCAAGATCGCCGAGCGCGACGACACGCGCACCATTCGCGAGAAGGTGACGGGAAAGATCGTGCTGCTCGACCAGTCGCTGCAGGAGTCGGTGCCGCCGGTGCTCGAGCTGCTGGGTGCGCTTCCCGAGGACCACCCGTTCCGCCTTCTCGAGCCGTCGCAGCGGCAGCAGCAGACGGCGCGCGCCATCACGCACCTGATGACGACGGAGAGCCGGATTCAGCCGATCGTCGTGGTGTTCGAGGACCTGCACTGGAACGATACGCTCACCCTGGGCCTTCTCAGGGCGGTCGTTTCGAGCATCCGGGACTCGCGCGTCCTGCTGCTCGTCAGCTACCGCCCCGAGCACGACGACGAGTGGAAGGAGCAGCCGCACTACACGCAGATCCTGCTGAATCCCCTCGGACAGGAAAGCGTCGAGCAGCTGCTGCAGGTGCTCCTGGGTGAGGAGCCGCAGCTCGATTCGGTGAAGAAGTTCCTGATCGACCGCACCGGAGGCAACCCGTTCTTCGTCGAGGAGATCGTGCGCACCCTGGTCGAGACCGAGGTGTTCGCAGGCGCTCGTGGCCGCTACCGCCTGGCGAAGCCGTTTTCGAGCGTGCAGGTCCCGGCCACGGTGCATGCCGTGCTGTCGTCGCGCGTCGACCGCCTGAGCGCAGAGCAGAAGCGGCTCCTCCAGGAGGCCGCGGTCGTGGGCAAGGACGTGCCGTTCGCGCTGCTGCAGGCGATCGCTGCGGTCCCGGAGCAGGAACTGCGCGCGCGCCTCGCCGAGCTGCAGGCCGCGGAATATCTCTACGAAAGCCGCCTGTTTCCGGACCTCGAGTACACGTTCAAGCACGCGCTCACCCACGAGGTCGTCTACTCGGGCTTGCTGCACGAGCGCCGGCGCGAGATCCATGCACGCATCGTCGAGGCGATGGAGACGCTTTACGCCGATCGCCTCGGAGAGCAGGTGGAGCGGCTTGCGGAGCACGCCTGCCGCGGCGAGCTCTGGGCGAAGGCCTTGCCGTACCTGCGAAAAGCGGGGGCGAAGGCCGTGGAGCGGCCGGCGAACCGCGAAGCGCTGGCCCTGTTCGAGCAGGCGCTTGGCGTGCTCGGACATCTGCCGGAAAGCCGCGAGCTGCTCGAGCAGGCGGTGGACCTGCGCTTCGACCTGCGCAACGCGCTGCAGCCCCTCGGCGACCTCGGTCGCATCATCGAGTACCTCCGCGAAGCGGAGGAGCTGGCGCAGCGGCTCGACGACCAGGCGCGGCTCGGGTGGGTCGCGTCTTACCTCACCGAGCACTACCGCATGCTGGGCAATACCGATGCGGCCACGGCGGCGGGCGAGCGTGCCCTCTCCATCGCGAACCGGCGCGACGATTTTCCGCTCCGGGTGGTCACCAACATGCCCATGGGGCTGCTCTACCACGCGCTTGGCGACTACCGCCGCGCCATGGAATTCTTCCAATGGAACGTCGCGCACCTGGGAGGCGGGCTCGAGCGCGAGCGCTTCGGCCTGTTCGGCCTTCCGGCGGTGCATTCGCGTGCGTTCCTGGCTTGGTGCCACGCCGAGCTCGGAAACTTTGCGGAAGGCGCCGCGATCGGGGAAGAGGGGGTGCGCATCGGCGATGCCGCCGACCACGCTTTCAGCCGGGTCTATGCCTATCTCGGCACGGGGGTGCTCTATTTGCGCAAGGGCGAGCTCGCGCGGGCGATCTCGGCGTTCGAGCGTGCCTTGACCGTCGGCGAGACCACCAGCATCCCGGTCGGCTTCGCCTATGGCGCCTCGTACCTCGGCTACGCGCTTGCGCTCGCGGGGAACCATGCCGAGGGCGTGGCGTTGCTGGAGCAGACCGCCGAACAGGCGATCGAAATGAAATTCGCCGCGCGCCATTCGCTGCGGCTCGCGTACCTGGGAGAGGCCTACCTCCTTTCCGGCCGGCCCGACGAGGCGGCCGCGACCGCAGCCAAGGCGCTGGAGCTCGCGCGAATGCACAAGGAGCGGGCACACGAGGCCTATGCTTTTCGGCTTCACGGCGAGCTGGCGGAACATCGGAGCGCGGCGGCCGACGCCGAAGCGCATTACCGCAGCGCTTTGGCCATCGCCCAGCAACTCGGCATGCGCCCGCTGCAGGCGCACTGCCATGCCGGACTCGCCCGCGCGCTCGAGTCGGCCGGCCAGGAGCGCCCGGCGAAAACGCAACGCGAAGCGGCGACGAAGCTTTTCCGCAGCATGGAAATGCGCGTCGTTGTGGATTCGCAGATCGTGATCTAGCATTCAGAAAAGGGAGAGCACCATGCCAAGTCCAGACGTCCTAGAAGTCATTGCCCTGCGCAGCAGCCGTGCCTACCAGGATGCCGAGACGCTTCGGCGGAAGAAGTTCGGCGGCAGCAAGGGTCTGAAGAACATCAAGGTCAAGGAGAACACGAAGGAATACTCGGCGCTGCGCCTGCTGATCGGCACGTGGGAGGCGATCGGTCACCGGATCCTCGGCCTGCCCGAGCCGGAGCGGGTCGCGTTCTACCAGACCAATCCCATCGGATTCATGTGGCGGCTGCTGAAGCCGGCGGTGGAGCATATCCGCAAGGAGGCGGGCAAGCAGGAGTACGCGAAGAACTTCGAAGAAGTGGCGTACGCCTACGACGCCTGGCTGAAGACGCAGCCGCACGAGTATCAGACCGGCGCCGCCAGCGGCATCATCGCCCTATTCGGCTAGGCGATTTTCGGGCGGCGCAGGACCTGCAGGCGCGGTTCCCGCCGTGGCTGCTGAGGCCCTTTTTCGATCTCGGGCCCTTCGAGATGGGCCCGCTTCATGCCCGCGGGATCGATTGGTACTGGCGCGCATTCGCAGACGAGCGCAGCCCCGCCTTCATGCTGCAGCGAACGCTTCCGCCGGCGTTTCGTGCGCAGCTCGTCGCCGAGTCACACGCCGCGCAGTACGCGGTGCGCGATCCGAGAGACTTGCCCGATGAGCTGAGAACCGATCGATGGCGCGCGATGTGCGAGGCGCTCGACGGATGGGACGATCTACCGCCCGCGCGCCGCTGCCGCCTCATCCTGCTGCTGCACGCGCTGTGCCTGTACGAGCCGGCGCGGGAGCTGATCGCCGCGGCAGGCCCGGAAGCGCTTGCCGATGACCCCGACGCGGCCGAGCTCGCTTACTGGCGCTCCGCCGCGCACTACGCGCTCCGGTTACCGGACCGGATGTCCGCGTACGGCGACGCCGACCTGTCGGGGTTCGAAGCCATCCTGGCGCATGCCCCGCGTGCGGTGCCGGCCGCCGTCAATGCGGCGTTGAAGATCCTCGTTCACAAGGCGAAGACCGGCAGCCCGCTCGACGAGCTGAGGGAGTGGCAGGAGCGCGCCGAGAGGGCGCTCGCTGATACCACCACGCGCGTGGACGAGTTCACCGCCGGGATCCTGACCAGCCGCTACTACAGGGCGCTCGGTTTCATTCCGCAGCGATGCGCGGACCGCGCCGAGGTCGTGCGCATCATGGAACTGGCGGAGCGGCATGCGCGCGCGTTGCAGCCGCGGACCGAAGCGCAGGAGCTGCTCTACCTCGAGAACCTGCATCCCGTGCTGGAAAGCAGGACGAAGGAAGCCCTGTGGCTCGGCGATCTCGATCTGGCGCTCGAGCGGGCGCGTGCGGTGGTCGAGCTCGATCGCTACGATTCCAAGACCTGGGTCGAGCTGGGCGAAGTCGCAATGAGGCGCAAAGACTGGAGCCGCGCCGCCGATGCGTATGTCACCGCGGCGATGCTCGGACCGCCGGCGAGCGCGGTCGCACGCTACATGGCCGGCGTCTGCCTTCGCGAGCTCGGGCAGGACATGCTGGCGGCTTATTTCTTCAAGGACGCGCTGGAGGTCGACCCGCTCGGGATCTCGTCTCGCGATGCGATCCTGCGGCTGCCCGAGACTGCCGTGCTCGAGGCTCTCCGGGAGTGGACTCTAAGCGGCGCTTCGCTGTAGCCGCGGCCCGGCCCGCCGCAGCAGCGAAAAGGCGATCGTCAGGTTGAGCAGGTTGAACCCGATGCCGTTGATGAACGCGGCTCGATAAGAGCCCGTCATGTCGAAGATCGCGCCCGACACCCAGCCGCCGAACGCCATGCCGAAGAGCGTCGCCATCAGCACGATTCCCGTGCGCACGCCGGCTTCGCGCGGCGGGAAGTATTCGCGCACGATGATCGCGTAGGACGGAACGATGCCGCCCTGGAACAGGCCGAACATCGCCGAGACGACGTAGAGCGACACCAGCCCGTCGAACGGCAGGAACATGACGAGCGCGATGCCCTGGAGCATGGAGCCGAGGAGCAGGGTGCGCAGGCCGCCGATGCGGTCGCAGATCCAGCCCGAGACGAGGCGGCTGACGATGCCGAAGGCGAGCATGATCGAGAGCATCTGCGCGCCTTGCGTTGCGCCATAGCCGAGGTCGCCGCAGTACGCGACGATGTGGACCTGCGGCATCGACATCGCCACGCAGCAGCCCACGCCGGCGATGACCAGCAGAACCATCAGAGCGTTCGGCGACAGTCCCAGGGGTCGCTCGCTTCGCAGGAAAGACTTTCCTTGAGAAGAAACCTCCAACGCGGGCGGCCGGCGGCGCAACGCCAGTGCAAGCAAGAGCATGGCGGCGGCGCAGAAGATGCCGGTGCCGACGTAGGTCGCGCGCCAGCCCACCGTGTCGAAGGAATATTGCAGGATCGGGGGCCAGACGGCGCCCGCAAGGTAGTTGCCGCTCGCGCAGATCGCGACCGCGATGCCGCGCCGGCGGTTGAACCAGAGAGAAGTGTCGGCGACGAGCGGTGCGAATGTCGTCGAGCAGCCGAGAAAGCCGATCAGCAGGCCGTGTGCCAGGCTGAACTGGAACAGGGTGGAGGCGGTTCCGGCGAGGACGAACCCGCTGCCCAGGCCGAGCGCGCCGATCACGACCGGGACCACGACGCCGAAGCGGTCGGCGATGCGCCCCATCAGGATGCCGCCGATGCCGAAGCCGAGCATGGTGAGCGTGTAGGGGAGGGAAGCATCGCCGCGTGTGACGCCGAACTCCGCTTGCACCGGCGCGAGCGCGACCGCGATGCCGTACATGCCCGAGCCGCCGAGCGTCATCAGGGCGAGTGCGGCGAGAAGGCGCAGCCAGGCGTAGGTTGATTCCGGTTCGCTTTTCACCGGTTCATAGTATCGTCGCGCTTTCCATCCGAGGAGGACTGTTTCATGGCCGCAAGACAGCCACCGTCGACCATCGCGCAGGTGCGCGACGTGTTCACCAAGCTGGGCGAGATCAGCGACAAGGTCGTGTTCGGCGACGTCTGGGAGCGCAAGCAGCTCTCGAAGCGGGATCGCAGTTTGATCACGGTTGCGGCGCTAACTGCGCTCTATCGCCCCGACCAGCTGCGCGGCCACCTGCACCGCGCGTTCGACAACGGCGTGACTAAGGAGGAGATCATCGAGGTGATCACCCACCTGTCGTTCTATGCCGGCTGGCCGAACGGCGGCACGGCCGCGCTGATCGCCAAGGAAGTGTTCAAGGAACGCGGCGTATGAAGATCGGCTTCATCGGCCTGGGCGCCATGGGCCGGCCGATGGCCGCGAGCCTGCAGCGCGCCGGCCATGCGCTCCAGGTTTACGACCTGCGGCGCGTCGAAGGTTTCCCCAATTGGAAGGATTCTGCGGCCAAAGCTGCCGAGGGGTGCGAGCTTCTTTTCACTTCGCTGCCGGGGCCGGCTGAGGTCGAAGCCGTTGCCGCGCATCTGGAGTCTCGCGTGGTCTGGTTCGACCTGAGCACGAATTCGCCGAAGGTTATCCGCCGGCTTCACGCCGAGTTACAAAAGAAACGGATCGAGCTCCTCGATGCCCCGGTGAGCGGCGGGCCTAAAGGCGCGCAGAGCGGGAAGCTGGCGATCTGGGTGGGCGGTGAGCAGGCGGTGTACGAAAAGTTCAAGCCCGTGCTGCAAGCGATGGGGGATCAGGTCCTGTACGTGGGGTCGATCGGCGCCGGCACGGTGGCCAAGCTCGCGCACAACGCCGCCAGCTTCACCATTCAAGCGGCGCTCGCGGAGGTGTTCACGCTCGGCGTCAAGGCGGGCGTCGAGCCGTTGGCGCTGTTGCACGCGCTGCGCCAGGGCGCGACCGGCCGCAAGCGCACCTTCGACCGGCTGGCGGAGCATTTCCTGCCGGGCGTCTACGACCCGCCGGCTTTCACGGTGCGGCTTGCCCAGAAGGACGTGGCTTTGGCGCTCGAACTGGCGAAGGAATGCGGCGTGCCGATGCGCGTCGGAAAGATCGCACTGGACGAGCTCGACGAGGCGATCAAGCGAGGCTGGGGCGAGCGCGACTGCCGTGTAGCGATGACGCTACAGGAGGAGCGCGCCGCGGTCAGCGTGCGGGTGCCGCGCGAACGTCTGGAGAATTTGCCGGACTAAGGATCGGTATGGGTCGCGGCCGGCTGGTGATTGCCGTAATCATCGCGCTGATGGCGATCATCACCTATTTCAGCAGCACGAGCGAGAATCCGCTTACGGGCGAGAAGCAGCGCGTCGCCATGACGCCCGAACAGGAGATCGCGCTCGGCTACAAGAGCGCGCCGCAGATGGCCGTGCAGATGGGCGGCCTGTCGCAGAACGAGAAGGCGAGGGCGCTGGTGAAGCAGGTGGGCGAGAAGCTGGTCGCCGAGAGCGTTGCCGCGAAAAGCCCCTACAAGTTCAGCTTCCACGTGCTCGCCGATCCGCGCACGGTCAACGCCTTCGCGCTTCCCGGCGGCCCGATCTTCATCACCGAAGGGCTGCTGCGCCGCCTCAAGTCGGAAGCCGAGCTCGCCGGCGTGCTCGGCCACGAGATCGGGCACGTGATCGCGCGCCATTCGTCCGAGCGGCTCGCCAAGCAGCAGCTCACCCAGGGACTGGTCGGCGCGCTGGTGGTGGGCAGCGGCGACTACAGCACCGCGCAGATCGGCCAGGTGGTCGGCAGCATGATCAACATGAGCTACGGGCGCGAGGACGAGCTCGAGTCCGACGCCCTCGGGATCCGAATCATGGCCGAGGGGGGCTACGACCCGCGCGCGATGATCCGCGTCATGGAAGTGCTCGCCAAGGCCTCGGGCGGCTCAAAGCAGCCGGAGTTCGTCTCCACCCATCCCGCCCCCGAGAATCGCGCGGCTCGAATCAAGGAAGAGATCGAGAAGCGCTTTCCTCAGGGCGTGCCGAAAGGGCTGAAGGGATAGCGTTCAAGCAAAAGCCCGGCCCCGACAAAGGACCGGGCTTTTTGCTTAGTGCTGCAGCTTCAGCTAATCGTCGCGGTCATCATGCCTGCCACGCTTGGGCTCGGGCTCGATGCCGCTGCCGCGCGTGATGAGGCGGCCGTTGATATCGATGTTGTCCAGCACAGCGAGGCCCACGCCGTTCGGGTCTTCAACAGTGGGCGTATCCGTGCCTTCATCGTAAACAATGGCGATGCTATCCACCCGCGTCACACCGAAGACGAAGCTTTCGTTGCCGGGCGTCGGCGCTACGAACCGTACCCGCTCCCATTGAGGGTCCTGTGGCGCCGGAGTATGAACCCCATGGAAACAGCCGAAGAAATGGGTATTCCCGGCTTCGTCGGTCACATTGAATCGCGGCGCGCCGCCGCCGCAGTGGCCGCCTTTGCGAAAGTCGAATCCCAACTCGGTGATCGTGCTCCCTCTCCTGAAACCCCTGATCACGGCGCCCGATGACGAGCAGTCGGTGGTCAGGCCGTTCTTCGAGACCAGCAAGCCGAGATGGGGGTCGCGTTTGGTGGCGGAATTCGCGTCGGCGGAATTCGGGCCGCCATTGTCCGGCAAACCCATGCCGCCCAGCCACGCAGACGTGACGATATTGCTGCCGGCGATTCCACATTGCTCGGCCGTCCCGACAAACACGAATGGCACCGCCCTGAGGCGGCCGCGGTTATCGTTGTCATCGTGCGCCAGAACTGGCAGTACAGAGCCCAGCAGGATTGCGCTCATGACGAGCGGGAAAGCCAACGGTTTGTAAGCATCCCTGAACATGGTGACCTCCTTGTCAACGAAAGTAGTGGTTCGCTGAAACCAAAACCAACCTACACCTTGTGAAGTGACCGCGATACCTCGACGCGTCGAGCTTTCTTATTGGTTGTCAGCATCGGCCACTGCGACGATCGTTGGTTCGGCGAGGCTCAGCATGGGGCTCGTGTTCCCAACATCGTGGCCGCGGCCCCACCCCGCGCCGACGGGCTCAGGCGAGCCCGGCCTTCTGGCCCGGGTGGCCGCGATAGCCCAGCGCCTCGAGCTTCCTGAACATCCCCGCGAAGTCGATATTTCCCCTTCCCGGGCCTGAGATGCTTCTCCTTCGTGCCCCAGTCAATCGGACACGCGTACCTCGCCCATGACCAGCGCTGGAACGGCTCGTCGAAAAATTGCTTTACTCGAGGGGATCCGCGATCTCCGCGAGCTTCGACCGCGGCTTCAGCGCTTAAGGTTCACCCAGGGACTGCTCGGCGCGCTGGTGGTGGGCAGCGGCGACTACAGCACCGCGCAGATCGGCCAGGTGCGAAGCGGTTTCCTCAGGGCGTGCCGAAAGGGCTCAAGGAGTAGGACTGGAGCCGGAATCCCAGGCGATCGCATCCCGGGGTGGAGAAAGTCGCGAGGCGACCGAACGCCTGCAGCACGCAGATCGAGCCGAAGGGCCGATATCCGACGCGCAAGCAGGCCTTCAGCGAATCGAAGTTGGTCGATGCGACGTAGGCGACGAACCCGCAGAAGCCGCGTGCCAGGTAATGCCGCAGCGCTAGCGTCGTGCCGAAGGCGTGGAGGCGCCGTCCCCGGTAGGGCGCCAGCGTGAACCCCTTGTATCGGTAAACCCAGCGGGGGTCGAAATGCAGGAGCGTTTCCGGCAGAGCCGTCGGCGTAGGCCGAAAGGCGTACCACCCATAGGCCACAAGACTGGGGCCGTCGCAGATCGCAAAGCACTGATCCCCTCGCGACAGGGCCTGTTGCACGAATTTCAGCGACAGCTCGCTGCCGGGTTGCTCGACGAAGCCGTACAGCGCCTCTCGAGATGCGAAGCCCGCAGTGTATCCGGCCGGGCATCCCAGGAACGCCGGGTTTACCTGCGCCAGGCACATCGCGCGCAGGATCCTGAAAGATACGGCTGAATTGATGGCGCGCATGCCGTACGCGTGGAGCGTGGCCGTCAGGCCGTGCCGGCGCAGTCTTCGGCGGACCTTTGCGACGATGGGCGGTTCGGCGAGGCTCAGCATGGCGGGCTCGTTGTCCGAAGGAGCAACATTGGGACCGTCACCCGACCAAGGGCCACTCGGCGCATGCGGCGGGCGGGATGCTAAACTGCAGGCTGGCAACTTTGAAAGGAGGTGATCCAGTGAGAGACCATCAAGGCAGGACCGGCGGGCCCAACTCCGGATCAACCAGCAACGGCATCAGGAGCGACGCCAGCAAGTAAGCCGGCTCTCGCCTTAGCAAGCGCCCCGACCGCGAAAGCGCTCGGGGCGTTTCATTTCTGGAACCTCGCTTCTAAAAGCTGACGGGCAATTCCTTGAGGCCGCGAAGCGTCGAGGACTCGCGCCATTGCGGCGTATCGGTGGCGAGCTCGAGCTGCGGCAGGCGGCGAAGCAGCGTGCCGAGCGCGATTTGCGCTTCGATGCGCGCGAGCGGCGCGCCGAGGCAGAAGTGGATGCCGAAGCCGAACGCGATGTGGTCCTTGTCGGGCCGGGCGAGGTCGAGGCGGTCGGGATCCGGGAAACGCTCCGGGTCGCGGTTGGCCGCGCCGATAGCGGCGACCACCAGGGCGTGCCGCGGAATCGTCTTGCCGCCCAGCTCCACCTCGGTCTTGGTGACGCGGGCCGTGCGCTGCACCGGGCTGTCGTAGCGCAGGAGCTCCTCCACCGCGTTCGCTAGCAGTTGCGTATTCTCTTTCAATACTTTTAGTTGGTCCGGATGCTGGAGGAGGGCGAGGAGCCCGTTGCCGATCAGGTTCACCGTCGTCTCGTGGCCGGCGATGAAGATCAGCACGCAGGTGGCGAGGAGCTCGTCCTCGGTGAGCTTGTCGCCCTGCTCCTCGGCGGCGATGAGGAGGCTCAGCAGATCAGCCCGAGGATTGCGCCGGCGCTCGGGAAGCAGCCCGCGGAAATATTCGCCCAACGCATGCCGCGCGGCGCGGCCGCGCCTGACGATCTCGCGGTCCGACGGCAGCCCGAGCGCGTCCAGGCTGCGCGTGATGTCCGCGGACCATCGCCGCATCGAGTCGTGGTCGCAGTCGGGCACGCCGAGCATCTCGCAGATCACCGTGACCGGCAGCGGATAGGCGAGCGCCGAGATCACGTCCATCGTTCCGGCGCCCTGGACGCGGTCGAGCAGCCGGTCGACGATTTCCTGGATGTGCGGGCGCATGCCCTGCACCACGCGGGTGGTGAAAGCCTTGCTGACGAGCGAGCGCAGGCGCGTGTGCGCCGGCGGATCGCGGAACACCATCGGGCGCGGCACTCGCTCCGAGTCTTCGCCGTACACCGCGCTCACCATCGGCCCGAAGTCTTCGCGCCCGAAGCGCGCGTCGCGCAGCACCGTCACGACGTCGGAGTAGCGCGTGACGACCCAGAATCCCATCGCGCTCTGGTGCACCGGGTCCTGGAGTCTCAGCCGATGGTAGAAGGGATACGGGTTGGCGTGGAATTCCGGCAGGGCCGGGTCGAACAGGGGCTGACTCGGAACCGATCCGGATATTTCCCTCGTTGCGGCTTTCGCTTTCTCTTCCCAGAACCGCATCTCCAGCTCGCCCAGCAGCTCGCGCGCCAGCGTGAGCTGCTCGAGCGCCTGGGCGCGCTTGCCGGCCTTGCCGTACAGCATGCCGAGATGCAGATGGCTTCGGGCAAGCACCGGGCGCAGCCCGAGCTCCGATGCGAGGGTAATTGCCTCGCGGTAGGAGGATTCGGCCTTGGCGAAATTCGGCGCCTCGCCCGCCGCGTGGATATCCCCGAGGACGCGGAGGATCTCGGGCTCGGTAAAGCGCTGGCGGTGAAGCCGCAGCAGCGCGAGGCCGTGCTCGGCGGCCTCGAGGGCCTGGGCGCGGCGGCCGGCGGCAAGGCGTGCCTCGGCCAGGTTCGTGGCCTCCAGCGCGTCGAACGGCACGATGTGCATGCCCGACGATTGCGTGCTCGAGCGCTCGAGGAGCTCGAGGCCTTCCTCGATGCGCCCGCAGCGCACGTAGGCGAGGCCGAGGTTCGGCGCGGTGTAACGGTAGAGCGGCCCGAAGTTGCCGCGCCGGCACAGGTCGAGGGCGCGCTCGAGGAGCGGGATCGCCTGGGCGAGCTCGCCCTGCATCTGGTGGCGCTGCCCCGCGCCGGAATACGTCGTGGCCAGGCTGTAGGGATGGTTCGCTTCCTCGGCGACGCGGATGCTTTCCCGCGCCACCGCTTTTGCGACGCCGAACTCTCCGACGCTGGCGAGGCACCAGGCCATCCAGGAGCGCGACGTCACCGATTGCAGCGCGGCCATGCCGAAGCGCTTCGGCGAGGGCGCCTTGGTGCGCAGCTCGAGGTTCCTCTCGAAGCTCGCGATAGCTTGCCGGTAGTTGCCCAGGCTGACATGGGCCTCGCCCACGCGGTGATTGGACACCGCCTCGAGCGCGCCGTCCTCGATTTCCTCGGCGATCGCCAGCGCGCGCCGGCCGCACTCGAGCGCGCGGTCCGGATCGCCGATGCACCAGTACCAGGTCGCCATCGACGCCGACACTCGTCCCTGGCGGGCGCGGTCGCCCAGACGGTCGGCGAGCTTCTCGGCGTCGCGCAGAACTTCCACGATGCGCGAAAACTCGCCGAGCGGAATCAGGGCGCTATGCAGGTCGAAGCGCAGGTCGATGCCCTGCGCGATGGTTTCGGCGTTCTCGGGAAGGTGGCTCAAGGCGAACAGCGCCTGCTCGACGCAGGCCACCGCTTCGCCGGAGGCGCTGCGCGCGGTCGCCTTGAGGCCCTCCTCGTGCAGGTAAGCGATCGCCTTGGTCCACAGCTCGCCCCGCAGCGCGTGGTAGGCGAGCCGGTCGATCTGGTCGCTCAATCCCGGCCCGGGCATGGATTCCAGCGCCTCCACGATCCGTCCATGCAGCTCCCGGCGGGTCTCGTGCAGCAGGGCGTTGTAGGCGACCTCCTGCGTAAGCGCGTGCTTGAACGCGTACTCGAGCTCGGGAAAGAGGCTCGTCTCGTAGAGGAACTCGGCCGCCTGGAGGCGGGCAAGCAGCCCGCGCAGGGTGTCCTCGTCGTGCTCGCTGATCGCCTGCAGCAGGGAGAAGGGCACGCTGCGGCCGATCACGGCGGCGGACTGCAGCAGCCATTTCTCGTCGGCCGAAAGGCGGTCGATCCGCGCGGCGAGGACGGCCTGCACGGTCGGCGGCACCTGGACGGTTTTCAGGTCCTTGACCAGGCGGTAAGACTCCCGCTCGCGCGCGATGACGCCGGTCTCGATCAGCGCCCGCACCCCCTCCTCGAGGAAGAACGGATTGCCGCCGGTGCGCTGGATGAGCATGTCGGCCACGGGCTTGAGCGTCGGCTGGTCGCCGATCAGCGTCTTCAGCAGCTCGCCGGCGCCGACGGCGCTGAGCGGGTCGATGCGCAACTGCGAGTGGTAGCCCTTGTCTCCCCATTTGTGCCGGTATTCCTGGCGGTAGGTCGCGAGGGCGAGCACCGGCAGCGCGGGAATGCTCTCCACCAGGCCGTCGAGCAGCGCCTCGCTTTCGGCATCGAAAGCGTGCACGTCCTCGAACACCACGAGGAGCGGTTGCGCCTCGCTCTGGCGCAACAGGAGGCGCCGCAGCGCGTCGAACGTCTGCCCGCGGCGCTGCGACGGATTGAGCTCGTCCCACTCGGCGTCGTCGACCGGAACGTCCAGCAGCGCGAGGAGCGCGGGCAGGATCGGCTCGAGCGCGCGCTCGAGGCTGCGCACAGCTTCGCCGACCTTGCGGCGGATCTGCGTGGGGTCGTCGCGGCTGTCGATCTTGAAGTACTCGCGCAGCAGCAGGATCACCGGAAGATAGGAGGTGGCGGGGCCGTAGGAATTGGGCCCGGTCTTGAGGACCAGCCAATCCCGCGCATCGGCCGAGCTCAGGAACTCGTGCACCAGGCGCGACTTGCCCACGCCGGGCTCTCCCACGATGGACACGACCTGCCCTTGGCCCGCGCGTGCGAGCCCGACCGCCGAGCGCAGGCGCGCCATCGCGCTCTCGCGTCCCGTAAAGCGCGTGAGGCCGCGCGCGAGCGCCGCCTGCAGGCGCGTGCGGACCGGTCCGGCGCCCGTGACCTGGTAGACCTCGACCGGCGACGAGAGTCCCTTGACCGCCACGGGCCCGAGCGGCTTCGCCTCCACGTAGCCTTCGGCCGCGAGCAGTCCGTCGGCGGTGATCAGGATCTGCCCGGGCTCGGCGATCTGCTCCATGCGCGCCGCGAGGTGCGTGGTCTGGCCTACCGCGCTGTAGTCCATGCGCAGGTCGCTGCCGACCGAGCGCACCACCACCTCGCCCGAGTTCAGGCCGACGCGCACGCGCACGTCGACCCCGTGCCGGCGCTGCACGTCGTCGGCGTACTCGCCGATCGATTCCTGGATGCGCAGCGCCGCGTAGCAGGCGCGCACTGCGTGGTCCTCGTGGGCGAGCGGCGCGCCGAAGAGCGCCATGATGCCGTCGCCCAGCACCTGGTTCACCGTGCCTTCGTATCGATGGACCGCCTCCATCATGTGCTTGAGCATCGGGTCGAGGATGTTGTGCGCCTCCTCGGGGTCGCGCTCGGCCAGGAGCTCCATCGAGCCCTTCATGTCGGCGAACAGGACGCTGATCTGCTTGCGCTCGCCGACGACCGCGTGGCGCGAGCGCAGGATCTTCTCGGCGAGGTGCTTGGGCGTGTAGCTCTGCGGGGAGGGCGCCGCGGTCAGTCCGGCGCCGCAGGCCGGACAGAACTTCGCGTCGGCCGGCGTTTCGCTATGGCACCGGAAGCATTTCATCTGCGGCAATGCTACATTCTCGCCGCAGTTCAGAACGATAAATGCTGCCTTCAACCACGGCGGAATCCGCCGACGAGCCGTCCGTCATCCTGAAGCTCAGGCGCCGCCTGGGCGGCGTCGCGATGGCGCCTTTCGACGTCGAGCTGCCCGACGGCGCGGTGCACCGGATCGGCGCCGGCGCGCCTGCGTTCAGCCTGCACCTGCGCACCGCGAGAGCGGCACGCGCCCTGGAATCCCTCGACGAAACTGCGATCTGCGAAGCCTACATAGACGAAGAGATAAATTTCGCGGGCAGCTTTCTGGCTGCCCTGGACCTGCGCAGGATCGCGTCCGACTGGCACCCGCTGCACTCGCTCTGGCGGTTCGTGCGGCCGGTCCTCTTCGGAGCCGTGCGCACCGACAAGGATTGGGTGGCGCGGCACTACGACTACGGCAACGATTTCTATTTCGCTTTC
>Ga0208685_1000097_pt1 | contig 35813 bp, 37 predicted proteins | sample EasRivMeERMLT890_FD_187533 | JGI IMG/M metagenome (GOLD analysis project Ga0208685, IMG submission 187533) | Soil microbial communities from meander-bound floodplain in the East River, Colorado, USA - East River MetaG ERMLT890 (SPAdes) (version 2) | ecosystem: Environmental > Terrestrial > Soil...
TAACCACAGATGTCTCAGATTTTCTTGGGAGGAATCGGTCCACAGATTGCACAGATTGCACAGATTTCTTTTGGTTGGCTTTCTTTGGAGGCTATTCTGTTCCGAGGATGAGGGTGCCGGTTGAGGACATGGCGCCGCCGGTGCCGTTGACGAGGGCTAGCTTCGCGTCTTTGACCTGGCGGTCGCCGCATTCGCCTCGGAGCTGGCGGGTTGCCTCTATCAGCAGGAACATGCCGAACATGCCCGGGTGCGTGTACGACAGGCCGCCGCCGCTGGTGTTGAGGGGGAAGTCGCCGCCCGGGGCGGTGCGTTGGCCCGAGACGAAGGCGCCGCCCTCGCCGGGGGCGCAGAAGCCGAGGGCCTCGAGGGTGACGAGGACGGTGTAGGTGAAAGAGTCATAGACCTCGACGACGTCGAAGTCGGAGTGGGTGACGCCGGCCATGGACATGGCGAGGGGGCCGGAGATGGCGGCGGGGGTGGTCGTGAGGTCGGGCTGGTTGGCCATCGTGAAGTGGGTCGTCGCCTCGCCGGAGCCGAGGAGGCGGACCGGCTTCTTCTTGAGGTCGCGGGCGCGCTCCAGGGAGGTGACGACGACCGCGCCGCCGGCGTCGGTGACGAGGCAGCAGTCGAGGAGATGGAACGGGTAGGAGATCCAGCGCGAGGAGAGGACGTCGTCGATCGTAATCGGGTCGCGCATCATCGCCTTAGGGTTCAGGGCGGCCCACTTGCGGGTGGCGACGGCGATCTCGGCGAGCTGCTCGTGGGTCGTGCCGTACTGGTGCATGTGGCGCTGGCAGGCGAGGGCGTAGGTCGTGGCGGGGCCGCCGACGTGGTAGGGGGCCTCGAACTGGGCCGAGGGGAACCACGGGTCCTGCTGTGGGCGCCCGGCGCCGGGACGTCTTCCGCCCGAGGCGCCGCTCTCGCCGTGGGTGATGAGGGCGACGTTGCAGAGGCCGGCGGCGATGGCGGCGGCAGCGTGCTCGACGTGGATGACGAAGGAGGAGCCGCCGACGGAGGTGGAGTCGGTGTAAGTGGGCGTGATGCCCAGGTACTCGGCGACCTGGAGGGAGGCGGCGAAGCCGGGACCGGCGGTGAAAAGGCCGTCGACGTCGCGCTTGTCGATGCCGGCGTCTTCAAGGGCGTTGAGGGCGGCCTCAGCGTGGAGCTGGAGGACGCCCTTGTGGGGGACGATACCGATCTCGTCGGACTCGTCGGCGCCTACTATGGCGGCGTTCTGTAGCGCTGCTGCTTTTTGTCTATTCACAGATTTCACAGATTGACACTGATTTCACGGATTGCATTTGGATTTTGGCTGTCATCCTGAGTGCAGCGCAGCGGAGTCCACGGATCTCGAACGGGCTCATGATGCTGGTTTGAATTTAATGAGTGTGACTTCTTCGGTTATGTCTTCGAAGAGGGCTTCGAGGGGCATGTCGCAGTGGATGGCTTTAGGGTCGGGGTCGATGCCGACTAGGTTGGTGAAGATGCGGGGGCCCTCGTCGAGGGTGACGAGGGCGGTGACGTATGGGATCTCGTTGGCCCAGGCGGGGTGGAAGGCGCGGTGGTGGATGGCGTACGTGTAGAGGGTGCCGCGGCCGGATGCGCGGCGCCACTCGACGTCACGGGATCCGCAAGTGGGGCAGAAGTCGCGGGGGTACCAGTAGGCGGCGTCGCAGGGGCGGCAGTGGGGGAGCCAGAGCTCGTGTTGGTTCGCCTTGTCCCAGAAGAACTGGGTCTCGGGGCTGGGTGAGGGGAGGGGTTTGGCGTAGGCGTTTGCGGGCATCGGTTCTTACGTTTACGTTAGGGAGGGAATGAGGGTCAAGCCCGTTGCTACTCGAGGAGCGCGAGGGTTTCGGCAAGAGGACGCGACTTTACGAGCGGGTCGGCGTGACGGTGAAGGCGAAGCCACCGCCCGTTGTCGTCCGTGTAGACCTCGGTGACGCGAAGGCTCCAGGCGTGCGGTTCGGACCGGCCCTCGAACGTGACCCGGGACGTTTCAAGCAGGACTACGATCAAGAGATCGCCTGACTCGATCACGCGGATGAGTTCCTTCTCCCCGACTCCGCTCTTGAATTGAGAACGCACGCGAGCCTGAATCTCCCTGAGTTGCTCCTGAGCGCGGCGAATGGGGCCTCCGAAGGGGCCGTAGATCGTCATCTGTTCGTGCTGAGAACTTGGGTTGTCGCCTTCGATGTTGTTGATCCACTCGTGGTGGCGCTGCTTGAAGGTCTCAACCAGTGACTGGATACGCGGCGGAAGGATCGCTCCCGCTTCGTAAATTGTTGGCATGATTCACCCCCTCAGTTACGGCTGATCGGTGGGGTCCATTCTAGTCTGTGGATGACGGCCGCAACTCCTCGACCCTAACGGGGCGCCCTGCTATACTTCGGCGCTGCTAGAGATTTATTTCACAAAGTAGGATTTTCGATGCTTCCAGAGTGGGGACAGGCCGGCTTCATGATCGCTCTGGCTCTCATCTTCCCTATCGGCGGGATCCTCTCCTCGTGGGCCCTCGGGATCGTCGGCATCCGCCCCGACCGGCCGGACGTGATCAAGGAAGCGACGTACGAGTGCGGCGTCGAGACAGAGGGGCCGACGTGGGTCCAGTTCAATTTCCGCTACTTCTATTTCGCCCTTTTGTTCGTGATCTTCGACATCGAGGCGGTGTTTCTCTACCCGTGGGCCGTGTCGTTCGAGAACGCGGGTGTGATCGCCTTCGTTGAGGTGCTGACGTTCGTCGTGATCTTGCTCATCGGGCTGCTGTACGCCTGGCGCAAGAACGCGCTGGAGTGGATGGACTAGGGTGACGGCGACGGTCACCGGACTGGAAGTCGCGGGGGCGATCGAGCAGCGGTTCCCCGACGCCGTGGTAGAGGCGACCCCGGAGTACGCAGTGGTAGCGCCCGAGGAACTGATCGAGGTGCTGACGTGGCTGCGTGATGACGATTCGATGCTGTTCAAGTTCCTCAGTTCGCTGACGGCAGTGGACAGGGAGGAGTGGTTCGAGGTGGTGTATCACCTGGAGTCGTTCCGGACGAACCGGATCACGGTGATAAAAGTGAGGAGCGACGATCGCGACGATCCAATCGTGCCATCGGTGGTCGATGTGTGGCCGGGGGCGCAACTTCAGGAGCGCGAGGCGTACGACCTAATGGGTATTCGCTTCGAGGGCAATCCGGACCTGCGGCGCATCTTCCTCTGGGACGGCTTCGCGGGCTTCCCGCTGCGCAAGGACTACATGAACCTGGCGGGCGGCCAGATGGCCGGACTGGAACGTTTCCCGGGCGAGCCGGGGCTCGAGTTCAACAACCGGGGCACGCAATGACGAGCCTCCAGTCCGAACCTTTCGTCATCAACATTGGGCCGCAGCACCCGAGTACGCACGGGGTGTTCCGTCTGCGGCTGACGATGGACGGAGAGAAGATCACCGAGGCCGACATGGTCATGGGATATCTGCACCGGTCCATGGAGAAATTGGCCGAAGAGCGCACGTACACGCAGAACATCCCGTTCACGGATAGGACGGACTACCTGTCGGCGATGACCGGCAACCTGGCGTACGTGTTGGCAGTCGAGCGGCTGATGGAGGTCGAAGTTCCGGAGCGCGCGAAGTGGCTGCGGATGATCATGGCGGAGTTGCAGCGGATCGCCAGCCATGCCATGGCCGTCGGCATCTTCGCGAACGACACTGGCGCCTGGCAGACGCCGGTCATGCACATGTTCCGCGACCGAGAGAAGATCCTGGACCTTTTCGAAATGGCGTGTGGTGCGCGATTGACTCTGAACTACATGCGGATCGGCGGTGTCTCACGCGACATCCCCCCGGAGTGGATCCCGCAGGCGAAAAAGCTGCTAAAGGACCTCCCAAAGAAGTTCGCGGAGTACGAAGACCTGCTTCTCACGAACGAGATCATCGTCGCACGATCGCGGGGCATCGGCGTGCTCACGCCGGACCAGGCGATAGCGCACTCCGTTAGCGGGCCGATGCTGCGAGGTAGCGGGGTCGCGTGGGATATCCGCAAGGCCGATCCATATGCGGCGTACGACAAGGTGGACTTCGACGTCGCCGTCGGAACGAACGGAGACGTGTACGACCGTTTCGTGGTGCGGATGGCCGAAATGCGGCAGAGTTTGCGAATCCTCGAACAGGCACTGGAGATGATGCCGGAAGGACCAGTGCACGCGCGGCTGGGCGCCGCGACGGTTCAGCCTGGCGGGCAGTCGATTGCTCCGCTGGCGTATCGCCCGCCTGTTGGCGAAGCCTACGCTCGGATCGAGTCGCCGCGAGGCGAGATCGGCTACTACATCGTCAGCGACGGCAGCCCGGCGCCGTTCCGGTTCCACATCCGGTCGCCTTCGTTCATCAACCTGACGCCGCTGGCGCTGATGACCGTCGGGTCGACGGTCGCAGACGCGGTCGTGATCCTCGGAAGCGTCGATATCGTCGTGGGCGAGGTGGACCGGTGATGGGGCTGCTCGCGATGCTTCTGGAGGGGGAGTGGTACGACTTCGGGGATCTCGCGGAGCAGATCGAAGACTGGGGCGCGCCGGACGAAGCCGCTTACGTACTCGCTACGCTGGTCGCCACCGTGGTGATTCTGCTGTGGGCAGTATTGAGCGTGCTCGCCTTCATCTGGATCGAGCGCCGCGTCGTAGCTTTGATGCAGAATCGGAAGGGGCCGAACCGGGTTGGCCCGGCCGGACTCCTGCAACCGGTCGCGGACGCCCTGAAGCTCCTGATGAAGGAAGCCATCACCACGGCCGGAGCGGACCGCATCCTGTTCTGGGCGGCCCCGATCATTATCTTCGTCCCCACACTGGCAATCTTCGCTATCTTCCCGTGGGGCGAGAACATGGTCCTCGCCGATCTGAACGTTGGAGTGCTCTTCCTGCTCGCCATCGCCGGGATCAACACCCCCGCCGTCTTCCTGGCGGGCTGGTCCAGCAACAACAAGTACGCACTGCTCGGCTCAATGCGAACCATCGCCATGCTCATCAGCTACGAGATCATCCAGGTGCTGGCGCTCCTAGCGCCGGTGCTCTTCGTGAGCAGCATGCGGATGGCGGACATCGTGAGCTGGCAAGAAGACTACGTTTGGATCGTGCTGATCCAGCCGCTTGGGCTCCTGGCCTACATCATCGCCGGCGCGGTCGAGATGAACCGCTCACCAGCGGACAACGCGGAGGCGGAGTCGGAGATTGTGGCGGGATATCACACGGAATATGGCGGCATTAAGTTCGGATTCTTCTACCAGGGCGAGTACCTCGCAGGGTTTGCGATCGCCGCGGCGGTCGTCACGCTCTATTTTGGCGGCTGGACGCTGTTCGGGTTGGAGGAGTGGATCCCCGGTTGGAGCATCTTCCTCGGGAAGCTGTACACGATCTTCTTCATCTACATATGGTCACGCGGCACGCTGCCCCGCCTTCGGATCGATCAGCTTATGGGGTTTGCGTGGAAGTTCCTCCTCCCGCTGACGATCGCCAATGTGCTGATTGTAGGTGCGGAAGTCCTGATCTGGCGGGAGAACGAACTCTCGTCGTGGGAGGCTTTGCCCGCGATAGCCGTCGTTAACCTGGCGCTCGGCGTAGTCCTCTTTGCGGGGTGGGCCCGCTTCCTCGGTCACGGCAAGGGAACGCAGGCAGCCAGCGGCGCCATCCTCACGCAGGAGATCGGCACCGTCCACTTCAAACCCGCTGTGGGTACCGAGGCGGGGAGCTGATGGACGAGACCGGCGTTGTCATCGCGTTCTGGGTGCTGGCCATCATGACGATTGGGTCGGCGCTGGGCGTCGTCGGCGCAAGGAACATCATTCACGCAGTTGTATTCCTGGTTGCGTCGTTCCTCGGCTTGGCCGGCCTGTACGTGACACTTTCAGCCGACTTTATTGCCGTGGCCCAAATGCTCATTTACGTCGGAGCGATCTCTATCCTGTTGCTCTTCGCGATCGTCCTGACGCCGCAAGAAAACCGCAACAACTCTGAAGGATTCCTCCGCCTTCCGGCGCTCGCCCTGGCCCTCCTGGTGGGCGCCGTGATGATCTTCGCGGCCGTTGATACGGAGTGGGCTATCGCCGACAGAGATGGGTTCGAGGAAACAGCGTCGGCGATTGGCGACGCTCTCCTCGACAAGTACGCCCTGCCATTCGAGATTGCGTCGGTGCTGTTGCTCGTGGCAGTGATTGGTTCGATCGTCTTGGTCCGGCCAGAGCCCATGGAGGAGGACGAGTAGTGTCCGTTGACCTCGAGCACTACCTGATCGTCAGCGGCTTGCTGTTCTCAATCGGCCTGTACGTGACGCTCGCCAAACAGAGCTTCATCGGGGTACTGATCGGCATCGAGATGATGTTCAACGCTGTCAATCTCTCGTTCATCTCCTTCGCCCGTTTCGTCGAGTCTGGAGATCCGATTTCCGGCCACGTCTTCGTCGTCTTCACGATCACCGTGTCGGCGGCGGAAGCAGCGACTGCGCTGGCGCTGGCGGTGCTGCTCTACCGGGTCAAGGGAACCGTGGAGGTAGAGAGGATGGACCTGCTCAAGTGGTAGTCGAGAAGGTGTACTGACATGTGGGCGAAGATCATGGAAACGAAGAACGGGTACACGGCGGACGTGTGGCGTGAGCTGTTCAACGCTTGCGCGCTGAGCGTGCGCGTCGTGCCGAAGGATGGCACCGGCATTCCATCTGAAGGGGAGGCGTGCGACATCTACGTTCCCTGGGGTAAGACTCATGTGGCCGAGGAGATCCTGAGGAAGAGTTGATGGATCCGATCAAGGAATGGGCACTCTGGGCGATCATGTTGCTGCCGCTGGGCAGCTTCGCGATCATCTCGCTCGTTTCGTTCCTGGGGCTGACGCGTAACGGCATCTGGTCGCCGCGCATGAGCGGATACCTCACAATCCTCGCGATCCTGGGCTCTTTCCTCCTCTCTCTCTGGGCCTTCGACACGATTGTCGACTCCGATGGCGCCCGCGTGGGGTTCGAGGCGCACCACTGGCTCGAAGTTGGGCCGCTGGAGATCAACATCGGCGTCACCCTGGACGGGTTGACGGGCGTAATGCTGGTCGTTGTCACCGGGGTTTCGCTGCTTGTCCAGATTTACTCGCAGGAGTACATGCGCGGCGACGATGGTTACTCGCGCTACTTTGCTTACATGTCGCTCTTCACTGCTTCGATGCTGGGTCTGCTACTCGCATCGAGCATCTTGCAGCTATTCGTCTTTTGGGAGCTGGTCGGTCTTTGCTCCTACTTGCTGATCGGGTTCTGGTTTTACAAAGACTCTGCCCGAAAGGCGGCGACGAAGGCTTTCCTCGTGACTCGCATCGGCGACATCGGATTCATGATCGGCATCCTCATCGTTTTCACCGAGACCGGGACGCTGGATATCCTGGAGATCCAGGAGGCGGCGATCGCGGGGGCGATTGGCTCAACTGCGCTGACGTGGTTCGCCCTCGGCATGTTTGCCGGGGCCGCCGGGAAGTCGGCGCAGTTCCCGCTCCACGTGTGGCTCCCTGACGCTATGGAGGGCCCGACACCCGTTTCGGCCCTGATTCACGCGGCGACGATGGTTGCGGCCGGTGTCTACTTGGTGGCCCGGATGTTCCCGGTCTTCGCCGAGTCAGAGGACGCGCTCCTCGTGGTGGCGATCATCGGGTCAATCACTGCCATTATCGCGTCGCTGCTTGGCATCGTGGCCACGGACATCAAGCGAGTGATGGCCTACTCCACGATCTCGCAGCTTGGCTACATGATGATGGGCCTCGGAGTGTTCGGCATGGTCGCGGCCATCTTCCACCTCTTCACTCATGCTTTCTTCAAGTCCCTCCTGTTCCTGGGGTCGGGGTCCGTGAACCACGCCACGGGCACGTTCGACATGCGAAAGATGGGCGGACTGCGAGGACACATGCCAATCACTTTCGTAACGATGCTCATCGGCAGTCTCGCCCTAGTCGGCGTCTTTCCACTCTCCGGGTTCTGGAGCAAGGACGAAATCCTCGCCGATGCCTGGGAGGACAAGCCCTGGGTGTTCGTCGTCGGGATGACCGGCGTTTTTCTCACCGCTCTCTACGTAGGCCGCATGCTATTCATGACCTTCGGCGGGGATTACAAGGGCGGAGAGCAAGATGAGGGTGGCCACGGAGAAAGTCATCACGGAACGCCGCACGAGTCACCGTGGCTCATGACAGGGCCACTCATGGTTCTCGCCGTGATGGCGGTGATCGCAGGGTTCTTCAACTGGGACGACTGGCTGGGCCACATTATCGAAGGCTGGCTGCCGCACGAGACGGAGGAACTGGTCACCCACTCCGAATTCAGCGTCTGGATAGCAGCGGTATCTGGCTTGCTTGGAATCGCAGGGCTCGCCCTGGCGTGGGCGATCTACGGCCTCCGGGTGTTTGAAGCGGAGAAGATCCGCAACGCGCTGGGACCGATTCCAACGGTCCTGGAGAACCGGTACTACCTGGATTACCTCTACCAGGACGTCCTGCTCAAGTACGTGCTCATGGGCGGCATAGCCCAGGTCACGGCAATGTGGGACAAGTACGTCATTGACGACTTCGTCAACGGCGTCGCCCGTCTCGCGTCGTGGTTCGGAGACAAGGCACGGATGGCCCAGACGGGTCAACCGCAGTTGTACGCGAGTGTCATGTTTGTCGGATCGATCGCAGCAGTGATCGCCATTCTGTTGGTGAGCGACCTGTAGAATGCTGTCCCTCGCTATCTTCTTCCCGCTTGTCGGTGTTGCGCTGATTGCCACGCTGCCGCACAGCCAGGAGCGCCACGCGAAGTCGATTGCTGCACTTGCTGCCCTGGCGACGCTGGCGCTGGTGGGATACCTGTTCGCTGACTACGACAGGGATGCCGGCGGTTACCAGTTTGTCGATTCGACCACGTGGTTCGACTCGGCGCTGACCGACTTCAACCTCAACTACACCGTAGGTGTGGATGGGCTGTCGTTGCCGCTAGTGCTTCTGACAGCGTTCCTTTCGCTGGTCGCGATACTGATCTCCTGGCAGGTGGAGTTAAGGCCGAAGGAATACTTCATCTGGCTGCTTGTCCTGGAAACCAGCCTTCTTGGAGTGTTCTCGTCCCTGGACATGGTGCTCTTCTTCGTGTTCTGGGAGGTCGAACTGATCCCGATGTTCTTCTTGATCTCGATCTGGGGGAGCGGAAATCGGATTTATAGCGCCTGGAAGTATCTGCTTTACACGTTCGCTGGCTCGGCGTTTATGATCGTCGGAATCCTTGCGCTCGGCTTCTCCGAGGGCACGTTTGACGTGCGCGAACTGGGGGAGATCGGCGAGATCGAGGGGGCGATCATTCCTGCCTGGGGCATCTTCTTCTTGATAATCATCGCCTTCTTGATAAAACTCCCGATCGTGCCCTTCCACACGTGGTTACCGGACGCCCATACGGACGCTCCGACGGCGGTTAGCGTGATCCTGGCCGGAGTGCTGCTGAAGATGGGCGGGTACGGCATATTCCGGATGGCGTTCAACATAATGCCGGACGTGGCGAAGGATGTGGACTGGCTGCTTGCGGGGATCGCGGCCGTGAGCATCATCTACGGTGCGCTGATGACGCTGATGCAGACGGACCTCAAGCGTCTGATCGCGTACTCCTCCGTCAGCCACATGGGTTACGTCCTCCTGGGTGTATCGTCTATCGGCGTCGTGGGAATGACCGGTGCCGCGACGCAGCTGGTCACACACGGGCTGATTACGGGGATGCTCTTCGTCCTCGTGGGGATGGTCTACGACCGTGCCCACACCCGTAACATCGATGAGCTGTCGGGACTGGCCCACCGGATGCCATTCATCACGGTGATGATGCTGGTGGCCGGGCTTGCGTCGCTGGGGCTGCCGGCGATGGCGGGGTTTGTGGCGGAGGTGACCGTCTTCCTCGGGACGTTCGAGCGCTTCGAGGCCCTCACTATCATCGGGGTTCTCGGCGTTGCCTTCGCGGCCGGATACATCCTCTGGATGATCCAGAGGGTTTTCTGGGGTGAACCTGACCCACGGTGGGCGGAATTGACGGATGCCTCGGCATGGTGGGAGCGTGGCCCACTGCTGGCACTTACGGCGGCCATCCTGGCCATTGGCATTTATCCCGCCTGGATAATGGACCTCCTGACCGATGGAGTAACCCCGATAGCGGAGCGGCTGGGGTGAACCGATGAGCGACTTCGAGAAGCTAGGGCCGGAGCTGGGCCTGCTCATTGCTGCGGGCGTGATCATCATCGTGGATGCGCTGCTTCCGCTTGCGGGAAAACGGGCATGGGGAGCGCGACACCACCTGAGCGTGTTTTTTGCAGTGGTTGGCGTATTCGCGTCGATGGCCGCATCGTTGGGCCTGGTCTTGGCGGACGAACCCGGCCCCGCGTTCGACGGAATGATTTCGATCGACGACTTCTCGCTATTCTTCAACTTCTTATTCGCCGGCGTGGCGGGAATGATCGTCCTGGGATCGATCGACTTCTTACAGAAGAACCGGTTCCACGGTGAGTATCTCGCCCTGGTGCTGACAGCCGCCGCCGCTATGATGCTCATGGCCGCGAGTCTCGATCTGATAATGATCTTTGTCGCCCTTGAGACACAGGCGATCGTTTTCTATGTGCTCGTTGGGTTCGGGAAGAACGAGAGGTCCGGTGAGGCCGCCCTTAAGTATCTGCTCCTGGGGGCAGTCAGCACTGCATTAACCCTCTACGGAATGGCGTACCTGTTCGGGTTGTCAGGAGAGACAAGCCTTGAAGGGATTGCGGCTTACGTCGATGGAGCGGACTCAGGAACGCGAACGGCTCTCGTGGTAGCGACGGTGTTTTTGGCGGGTGGCCTGGGATTCAAGATGGCCGTCATTCCTTTCCAGATGTGGGTCCCCGACGTCTACCAGGGCGCGCCGACACCTGTGACCGCCTACCTATCGGTCGCGAGTAAGGCTGCCGGGTTTGCTGTTGTAATGCGGATCTTCATCGTCGGCCTCGGGGAGGGCGTAATCACGAGCGACTGGGCAAACATGTTTGCGGCGATATCCGCTATTTCGATGACCCTGGGCAACCTGATGGCTCTCGCTCAGACGGACATCAAGCGGATGCTGGGGTACAGCTCGATTGCCCAGGCGGGGACATTCTTGATTGGACTGGCTGCGGTCGCTGCATCGGATCCGCAGGTTGAACTGGGATCAAGCTCGGTGATCTTCTTCCTTGGCACCTATGCTTTCACAAACATCGGGGCGTTCATAGCGATCATCGCAATCTCACAGAAGATCGGATCGGATGAGATCTCGGACTACGCCGGGATCTACAAGCGGTCACCGTGGCTCGCTCTGGGCCTCGCCGCCTGCCTGATTTCCCTCACTGGCATCCCCCCGACAGCCGGCTTCTGGGCGAAGGTATACGTCTTCAACGCCGCGATACAGGCTGACCTGGTGTGGCTGGCGCTTGTAGGAGTCCTCAACAGCGTGATCGCGGCCTACTACTATATGCGCGTGGTGCTGATCATGTTCACGCGCGAACCAGAGAGCGAGGCCACGTTCCAGCCGGGAATTAGCCTCGGTTTGGCGCTCACAGTCGCTGTGGTCGGCCTCCTTGCAATTGGGATCTACCCCACCCCACTCATCGAGGTCTCGGAGTCGGCTTCGCAGGTGTTTACCTCGTAACCGGCGGCAGCCGATCTCGTGACTACCCACGACATTCTGGTCTCGATCGACCAACGGTTTCGGGACAAAGTCGCGCCCGATTGGTTGATCGGGGTGGCGCGTGTGGCTCTGGAGACGGAGAGTGTTGGCGGCTGCCAGCTGGGCATCGTGATCACAGATGATTCGCAAATCCAGGCCCTCAACCGGGACTTCGCGGGCGACGACCACGCAACGGATGTTCTCGCGTTCTCGCTGACGGAGGGGGAGGAATTCGCGCGTCCGGACGAGATCGAACGGATTGGAGAGATCGTGATATCAATGGAGACGGCGGTGCGGCAGGCGGAAGATGCGCAAACCGGCACTGATCAAGAGATCGCTCACCTGGTCGTGCACGGCGTACTGCACTTGCTCGGCTACGACCACGTCGAAGCCGACGAGGAAACTACGATGCGGGGCCGAGAACAGAAGATCCTGGAATTGGTTGGGTTGTCCGCACACTGAGTGCCTCGCGCACCTATGAGCCGGTGCAGCGCCGGAATATAATTGCGGGAGTGACTGACACGCCCCTGTTCCCTGTCGAAGATGCCGCCGACGAGGTTGCTGATGCCCCGGCTGACGTCAATGCCGTGGAGGAGGAAAGCCGAGCGCCCGAGCAACGACAGGTACTGTATCGAAAGTGGCGGCCGCAGGCGTTCGCCGAGGTCGCAGGGCAGGACGCCGTGACGCGCACTTTGCGAAACTCGATCGCATCCGGGAATCTCGCTCACGCCTACTTGTTTTGCGGGCCGAGAGGCACCGGGAAGACGACGCTAGGGCGATTGCTGGCGAAGGCCGCCAATTGCGACGCTCCGGTCGATGGCGAGCCGTGCAACAAATGCGAATCGTGCCGGGCCTTCATTGATGGGCGGGCGATGGACTTTGTCGAGTTGGATGCGGCGAGCAACAACAGCGTTGATCATATCCGTCAGCTTCGCGAGAACGTGGTCCTCACGCCAATGGCGGGACGCCGCAAGGTCTACCTCCTCGATGAGGTGCACATGCTTTCCAACGCCGCCGAAAACGCACTGCTGAAGACGCTTGAGGAGCCACCTCCTCATATAGTCTTTGTTCTCGCAACAACGGAGGCGCACAAAGTCGCGGGAACGATCATTTCCCGTTGCCAGCGATTCGACCTGAAGCGCATTCCCCTGCGTGCTGTCGTGGACCGAATGACCGTTATTTGCGAGGCCGAGGGGTACAAGATTGACGGCGCTTCTCTTGAGGAGATCGCCCGTGCGTCTACTGGCAGCCTGCGCGATGGAATCAACGCCCTCGAACAGGTAACAACTTACTATGGCTCAGCACCAACGTCGGAGCAGGTGAAGGAAGCGCTCGGCATCGGGATTGATGCCCGGAGCGGGCAATTCGTCCGGGAGGCCCTTGCGGGGGATCTCGGAGCTGGCCTGGCGACGATTGCCTCTGTCCGAGACGACGGAGTCGACGTAAAGGAGTTCGCGAAGCAGGTAGTGCAATACTTGAGGGGACTATTGCTGGCGCAGGCGGGAGTGTCCGCATCCTTGAACCTACCATCGGACATTATCGAAGAGGTGAAATCAGAGGCGAAGGCGGTTTCCAGGGAAAGCGTTCTCCGGACTCTGAGGTCGTTTGGGTCGATCGAATGGAATAGGGACAGAGATGTGGCCGCGGAGTCGCTACCGCTGGAGTTGGCGTTGATTGAGGTGTGCGGCGACTCGGCGCCACTGGTAGGCGAGAAGCCTGCGCGGCCGGAGCCCGTACGCGAAGAGGAGCAGGTCAGCGTTCCGACCGCCGCGGGGGCGGTCGAGGTCGGCGTGCCACCCGCGGCCCCGCAATCCGCAGCCCCCAAGACACCCGACGAAGTGAGGAGTGAGCCGGTGGCGGAAGCTTCTACGATCGACACCGGCGAGGATCTACTTGAACAAGTGCGGGCAACTCTCCGGAAGTCGGACAAGAGTCTGGCGGCGCTCATCAACGGATCGTGCGACGTTAAGTCGATTGAAGATGGGCGCGTGACGCTCGGCTTTTATCACACTTTTCACCTCGAACGAGCGGAAACGGGCGGGACACGGAAGTCCCTTGAGGAAGCGTTCAGTGCTGTGCTCGGGACGAAAACCTCTGTAGCCTTAGAACACACACCCCGCGGACCTGAAGCGGAAAAGCCGCCGCAAGCAGGTGGACACCTGGTACAGGCAGCACGAGAGAAGTACGGCGCGCGAGCCGTGCCGCAGGACGACTAAAGAGGAGGGAAACATGGCTAAAGGAGGCGGACAGGGTGGCGATCTGATGAAGCAGATCCAGCAGATGCAGTCGAAGCTGGCGGAGGCGCAGCAGAGGCTAGAGGAGATGATTTTCGACGCCTCCTCGGGTGGGGGTGTGGTCCAGGTCCAGATGAACGCAAAGCCTGCTTTGCTATCGATCGAGATCAAGCCCGAAGCTGTCGATCCTGATGATGTGGAGATGTTGCAGGACCTCGTTATGGCGGCGATGAACGACGCACTGGAGAAGGTGCGTGGAGGCCAGATGCAGCAACTGGCCGGACTGGCGGGAGGCATGAACATTCCGGGACTTAACCTCGGTTAGAACGGCACGGTTCCGGCGATGGCGGTGTGGTGAACGAGTATTCTGGCACTACGGCTGCGCCCCTGGCGCGGTTGATCGAGGAGTTCTATCGGCTCCCGGGCATCGGCCCGAAGAGCGCACAGCGGCTTGCGTACTACCTGCTGAGGATGCCAGCAGAGGATGCTCGCTCGTTGGCGCAGGCGATAATCGAGGTGAAAGAGCGGGTGACCCTGTGCTCGATCTGCCAGAATGTGACTGAGATTGACCCCTGTCGCGTTTGCAATAGCGACACCAGGGAGAGGTCTGTGATTTGCGTAGTCGAGGAGCCGCTCGACATCATGGCAATCGAGCGAGCCGGTTCCTACAAGGGTTTGTACCACGTTCTTCACGGCGCTATCTCACCTATGGACGGTATTGGGCCCGAGGACTTGAAGATCTCCGAACTGCTGGCGCGGCTGCGTGACGGGTCGGTCACGGAAGTGATCCTGGCGACGAACCCAAACCTCGAGGGCGAGGCTACCTCGATGTACCTGAGCAGGTTGCTCGGCCCGCTGGGGGCCCGGATCACCCGACTGGCGCGCGGCCTGCCGATAGGGGGCGACCTCGAGTACGCCGATGATGTGACGCTGGCGCGCGCCTTCGAAGGCCGTCACGAACTGGAGGCTTAGGGTGGCACCGCCGGCGCGCCTGTACAAAACGGAAGCGATCATCCTCCGTCAGCGCCGTGTCGGTGAAGCCGACCGGTTCCTGACACTTTTCACTCCGGGGATGGGCAAGGTGGACGTGAAGGCGAAGGGGATCCGCAAGACGACGAGCCGCATGTCCGGCCATCTTCAGCCGCTGGCTTACTGTGCACTGCAGATCGCGCAAGGGCACACGACAGATGTGGTGACGGGGGTCGAGACGCTGGAGAGTTTCAAAGAACTTTCGAGGGATCTGGATAGGTTGAGCCTTGGGATATATGCTGCGGAGCTTACGGACAGGATGACAGTGGAGCACGCACCCTCCTATCCCACCTTCCGTTCCCTCTTGGACACGCTGCGCCGATTAAACGCGGATCCGGAGCCGTGGCAGGCTCTGAGATACTTTGAGGCCCAGTTACTTGGTCATGCCGGCTTTCGGCCGGAGTTCGGTGTGTGCGTTGTCTGCACAAAGCCGCTGGAGCCGGTGGAGAATTATTTTGTCCCGATCGCCGGTGGCACTGTTTGCCGAAGTTGCGTGGCAGGCATGTCGGGTCCCCGGCCGCTGAGCGTGAACGCGTTGAAGTTCTTGCGCCTGCTGCAGCGGGGGCCGTATAACGACGTAGCACGGGTACGTGTTGATCCGGACCTGGGAGATGAGGTGGAACGCCACCTCAGGAGCTACGTGATCTGCGTGCTGGAACGTGACATAAACTCAGCCGCGTTCATCGAGCGATTGAGAAAGGATGGGCTAACCCGCGCGAATCTGACTGCGCAGGCGATTCACTGAGATGCCACTCTACGAGTACTACTGCGATAACTGCGAGAACCTGTTTGAGGCCCTCGGCTCGGTCAGCAGTTCGGATCAACCCAAAGTCTGCCCGACCTGCGGCGAGGCCTCGGATCGCATCATGCCCACTACCTTCGCCTCGATGTCCAAGCGCAAGGGACTCAAGGAACGCGTGCCCTATCATCACCACGATGTGCGGGAGGAGCAGCCGATGAAGGCGGTGGCCCGGGTCAAGCCGAAGACGGCAACTAAACGTACCAAAGTTAACGCTAAGGACTGAAATGCCCCTTTACGAGTACTACTGCCAGCACTGCCACGGGATATTCGAGGAGATCCGCCAAATACGCGAGGCCTCGGAGCCCTCTGCGTGTCCCGTTTGCGACGGCGAGTCGGCGCGAATCATGTCGGCGTTCACGGCCTTCACGATGCGGGACGGTTACCCACGCAAGATCCCGGATAAGGGGACTTACTGGCATATGGGCCAAGAGGTGAGCGCCCCGGCCAAGCGGCTCATCGGCAATACTCATCCGGAACTGCTGAAGCCGAAGCCGAAGCCAAGGGTCACTAAGGGCGAGGTGGCGGACAGATCCGAAAAGATGCGTTCGGCGCGTTCGGATGTGCTCTACAAGGACAAGTGGGGGCTCAATCCCCAGGGACGACGGTCCGTCAAAGCGAAGAAGATCAAGCCCCAGCGTAAGGTCATTTAGTCGAGCTGATAGAGGCGGGCGGCAGTCTTGGCCGTTTCCTCGGCGACCTCTTCCAGGGGGATGCCGCGTAGTTCACCAACGAACTGGGCCAGATCTTTGACGAGCGCCGGCTCATTGCGCTGGCCGCGGATGCTCTGCGGCGGCAGGTATGGCGCATCAGTCTCGATCGTCATCCACTCCAGCGGGATGCTCGTTGCAACCTCCCGCGTCTTCTCCGCCGCCGGGTAGGTCACGGTCGCCGCAATCGAGATGACGAAGCCGAGTTCGATATAGCGCTGGGCAAGTGCCAGGTCTCCGGCGAAGCAGTGCATGACACCGCGAGGCGGCTCTCCGGCGTCGTGCGCCCCGCGTTTGGCGAAGTGCGCCGCGATGATGGCGTAAGCCTCGCCGTCCGCGTCGCGGGAATGGATGACAACCGGGAGGTCCGCCTCGCGCGCCACGTCCAGCTGTCCCCGGAATGCCCGATACTGCTCCTCTCGCGGCGATAGGTTGCGATAGAAGTCGAGGCCGATTTCACCGATTGCCACGACCCTTTCGTGTTTGGCCATGTCCCGGAGCCGGGCAACATCCCTGTGGGTCACGGTCTTCGCATCGTGCGGATGAACGCCGACTGTCGCGTAGATGTCAGGATGCGCATCGGCTATCTCGATGGCCCGCTCACTGCTCGGCATGTCGTAGCCGATCGTTACGATCGTCGTCACCCCGGTTTCGCGAGCCCGCTCAATGACATCCCTCATGTCCGCGCCAAACTTGCGGTCCTGGAGGTGGCAGTGCGCGTCAGTAAGCATCAGACGCCGAGACGGGCGTCTTCGAGCTCGACGATCTCAGGATCTAGCTTCTTGAAGAGTGCCTCTGGCTCACGCAGCGGTGATCCGGCTTCCGGCTTGACCATCGTCCACCCTGCGGCGCCAACTGGACCTTCGCCTCCCAGGTAGCCGTGGAGTTTCTCGCAGGTGAATGGAAGGAACGGGTAGAAGGCGATCTTGAGTCCATTGACGGCGGCGAGTGCAGTCCAGAGGACGGTCGCGCACCGATCCCGGTCTTCCTTGAGCAGCTTCCAGGGGGCGTTGTCCTCGAGGTACCGGTTCGCCTCTCGGGCCGCCCCCATCGCCGCTTCGAGTGCAGTGCGGAAGTTGCAGGCAGCGATCGCGTTTCCGGTGGCGAGGAGAACTTCTTCGACCGTGGTCAGCAGCTTGCGGTCGTCACCGGTCAATTCGCCCGCCTCGGGTACCCGCTGGTCGAAATTGCGGTAGGTGAAGGTCAGGACGCGGTTGACGAGGTTGCCCCAGGTGGCAACCAGCTCGTCGTTGTTTCGTTGAACGAATCCGGACCACGTGAAGTCGGAATCGGAGGTTTCGGGTGCGATAGCGGTCAGGTAGTAGCGAAGAGGATCTGGATCGTAGCGGGTGAGGAATTCCGGGACCCACACGGCCAGGCGGCGGCTCGTCGAGGCCTTACTCCCCTTGATGGTCACATACTGATTGGCCGGGACGTCGTAGGGCAGGTTGTACGAGTCGCCGGTCGCCTTGCTATAGCCCATGAGCTGGGCGGGCCAGATGAGGGTGTGGAACCAGATATTGTCCTTGCCGATGAAGTAGTAGCTCCGGCAGGCGGGATCCAACCAGTATTCGCGCCATCGGTCGGGCTCGCCGCTTTTCTGCGCCCATTCGATTGACGCTGATAGGTAGCCGATGACGGCCTCGAACCAGACGTAGATCCGCTTGTCATCCCAGCCTTCGAGCGGGATCGTTACCCCCCACGTGAGGTCGCGTGTTATTGCCCGGTCCTTTAGCCCTTCGCCTGTCTTTGTGGTGCTGATGGAGAGGTTGAGGACATTCTTCCGCCAGTGCTCCTTGCCGGTCGACAGCCACTCGCGGACGGCCTCGTTATAGGCGCCCAGGCGGTGAAAGAAGTGCTCAGATTCCCGGATTTCCGGTTCGGAGCCGTCGAATTTGCAGCGACGGTTCTTCAGGTCGATCGGGTCAAGGACGTTGCCGCAGTTGTCGCATTGGTCACCGCGGGCGCCGTCGTAGCTACAGATCGGGCAGGTGCCCTCGACGTAACGGTCGAGGAGGAACCGCTGCTCCTTGGCGCAATACGGGAGGTCCATCGTGTCCTTGTATATATCGCCCGAATCGAGGAGCGCCTTAAACATCTCCTGGGAGACACGGGCGTGATTCTCAGTGCCCGTAGTGGTGAAGAGGTCAAATTCGATCCCCATGCCCTTCCAGGTTTCAAGAAACTCCGCCTGGAACTCGGCGGCGATTTCTCCCGGGGAACGGCCCTCCTGCTCGGCGCGGACGGTGATCGGCGTGCCGTGTTGGTCGCTTCCCGAGACCATCAGGACGTCGTTACCGATGGTCCGGTGGTAGCGGGCGAAGATGTCGGGCGGGAGGTAGGCGCCGCCCAACTGGCCGATGTGGATGGAGCCGTTGGCGTAGGGCCAGGCGACGCACACGAGTATTCGCTCAGGCATGGGGTGTTGCGTTCGATTCTATCGGATGCTCAAGCCTCAGTCTGGCGCCTGGCTCTTCACGGCCAGGCGGTAGACGCGCTGACGGGAAAGTCCCGTATCCTCCACGACCCGGGCAACCGCGTCGCGAGTTGAGGTGCCGTCATTCGCGAGAGATGTCAGCATCGCGACGATCTGATCGTCCGATAGCTCCGGGGGTGCATTGGTCGCTCCCTCCACGACGAGAGTAAATTCCCCGCGAGGGGCGGTGAAATGGCTGATGGCCTCGCTCACGGTACCGCGGTAGGTTTCCTCGTGTAGTTTCGTCATCTCGCGGCAGGCGGCCATTCGCCTGTCTCCGACTGTGGCGAGCAGGTCCTGCAGCGACTTCTGGATACGATGCGGGGATTCGAAGGCGACCAGAGTGCGAGGCGACTCGCGCACGGACTCGAAGAGGCGGCGGCGGTCGATAGAGCGGCGCGGGAGGAAGCCCAGGAAGGTGAACTCGGCGGAAGGGAGGCCCGACGCGACTACTGCGGCGATTGGCGCAGCGGGGCCAGGAATGGACGAGACTTTGTGGTCTGCCTCGATCACCGTCTTGATCAGCTCGAACCCGGGGTCGCTGATTCCCGGCGTCCCTGCCTCCGAGACGAGCGCGACGTCACCCCCGGCCTCGAGGACCTTCATGATCTGCGGAGTGCGTTCCGCCATGTTGTGTTCCGTGTACGACAGTACACGGTTTGAGATGCCGTGATGGGCCATCAGTTTTCGTGCTGTCCGCGTATCCTCGGCGGCGACCAGTCCCACCTCCCCGAGCACTCGCAGTGCACGCAGGGTGACGTCCTCCATGTTCCCGATCGGAGTAGCGACGAGAAAGAGCGTGCCCATGCCTAGATCATGCCGGGCGGAACCGAGCAGCGCACCTGTCAATCTTCACTATTCACTATTCAACATTCACAATTTCCGTTGACCGCCTCGGGCAGCGGTCGATATACTTCTAAAAAGTCCCCCCGCCCCAACGGGCCCAAGTGTAATTAAGGCGAGGTGTTATGAGTCTAACGGTTGGGATGCGAGAGTTGAGGCCCGCCTACGGGTTCGATGAAGTTGCGATCGTGCCCGGGAGCGTGACGGTGAATCCCGAGCTCACCGACGTTCGATTCAGCATCGCACACATCACCTTCGAACAACCGATCACCGTCGCCGCCCTTGATGCCGTGGTTAACACGAAGTTTGCCATCGAAGCCAGTCAGCGCGGCGCCCTCGCCGTCATGAACCTCGAGGGCCTCCAGTGCCGCCACGACGACCCCGACGCTGCAATAGCCGAGGTCGTGAACGCCTCCGATGAGGACTCCGCGGCCGTCATCCAGCACCTCACCGCCGCCCCGCTTCGCGAAGAGCTTATCGGCCGCCGTGTGCGCGAGATCAAGGACGGTGGAGGCATTGCCGCCGTCTCCTGCACGCCCGCCAACACCAAGAAACTCGCGCCACTGGCTGTTGAGGCGGGTGCTGACTTGTTCGTCGTCCAGTCCACTGTGACCACCGCCCAGCATCGATCGCGCAGTGTCCGCGGCCTTCGCCTCGACGAGCTTGTCCAGGGTCTCGGTATTCCCGTCGTCGTCGGCAACACTGTCGGCTACGAGGCGACGAAGGAGATCATGGAAACGGGCATCGATGGCGTCCTGGTGGGCGTCGGTCCCGGAGCGATCTGCACCTCTCGCGAAGTGCTGGGCGTCGGCGTCCCGCAGATCACAGCCACGATGGAGTGTGCGGCAGCGCGCGACGCTTATTACCGCGAGTCCGGCCGCTATGTCCCAATCATCACGGACGGCGGAATGCGTAACGGCGGCGACGTCTGCAAGGCGCTGGCAGCCGGTGCCGATGCCGTGATGCTTGGAACGGCTTTTGCCCGCACCGAGGAGGCGCCCGCGAAGGGCTACGCCTGGGGCATGTCAACCGGACATGCCGCGCTCCCTCGTGGGGTACGCATCAAGCCGGGAGTGGACACCACGCTTGACCAATTGCTCTTCGGCCCGACGTCGCGGACGAATGGAAGCGAGAACCTCGTTGGCGCGGTCCGGACCTGCATGGGCATGGTCGGCGCGCAAACACTGAGCGAGTTCCACGACGCAGAGCTCGTCGTCGCCCCCAGCATCAAGACTGAGGGCAAAGTCTACCAGTTGGCTCGATAGAGACTAACCGGGGAGTTGCTATTCCCCGCCGTGGTACTTGAAGGACAGCTTCACTTTCGCGCGGTAGGCCGTCACCTTCCCATCCTCGATCACAACGTCTTGCTCCACTACTTCTGCTATCCGGAGGTCGCGGAGTGACTGAGCGGCCATGTTGATCGCCGCTGCCGCCGCCTTTTCCCAGGATTCGCTGCTCGTGCCCACCAGTTCGATTACCTTGTAAACGCTCTCGGCCATGTATGGCTCCTTTCGGCTATTGAGAAGCTTCGCGCCTAGATAATACTCCTACCTGCGCCAATGTCGAGTGTTCAGAGGTTACAGCCACCTATGATATCGATACCAGCGGTAGGTCAGGGATGCACCCTCGCCGATCTGGACACCGGGGCGCCAGCCTGTATCCGCCGTGAGCGTTTCGCCGAAGCAAACCCACTGCTCCTGGGCCATCTCATCGACCTTTTCAGGCGTGAACACCTCTGCACGATTGCGGATTTTGGCAAAGGAAGCAGTGACGCTGGCCGCTGCTGCGAAAGCTACCCTGGGCAACGGAACCTTGGTCGCCCGGTGACCGACAGCATCCTCCACCGCTCCGACGAGGTCGCGCCAGGTGTGGACGGATCCATCCTCAGGCGTATACGTTACTGGACCCAATGCGGTTGGACCGTCGATGACAGACTGGACCGCAGTTGCGGCGTCAGTGGCGTAGATGAGGGAGATTTTGTTGCGGCCCCCGTTCAGCAGCGGGATGAACCTGAACTTTGCCCCAAGAAAGACTGGAAGCAATGCCGGATCGCGAGGTCCATAGATCACCGGCATCCTGAAGATCGTGGAGCGCTCGGCCAGACTGGATTCGAGGAGGCGCTTTTCGCCAGCGAGTTTCGTTCTCCCATATTCAGTCACCGGGGCAGACGGGCTGCTGCCATCGCCAGGACCGCGTGCGGCGAGGCTGGAGATGTAGATGAATCGAACTCCCGAAGTTACTTCTGTGCAAGCCTGGACGATATTCGCGGTTCCCTGATCGTTGACTGCCGCGAACTCGGCTGCGCTGCGTGCCTTGATCAACCCCGCCGCATGGACCACAACATCAACGCCCTGAGCTGCCGCGCCGAGGGACTCGGTATCCGTGACGTCACCAATCGCCACTTCATGATCGAACTTGAGGAATTCGCGGCTGCTCGACGGCCGCAGGAGCAGTCGCACCGCGTGTCCGGAGCCGGCCAGGATCTCCGCGATATGCGACCCCAGGAAGCCGCTGGCGCCAGTGACGAGGACGCTCACGCGAGGACCTTCAAGTCAGGGGCTTCTCGTAGATACGGTACCTCTTGTACTGCTCGCAACCGATCCTGCGGATCAAGGAGTTTACCAGGCCGTTGTCCTCCAGCGTCCACCCGAACTCCGCACCGGTGAATCCTGCCTCCATCGCTCCCAGGTAGACTTCCTCGGCCAGCAGGTAGGCCAACCCCGCATACTCCCGCGTCCTGTACTCCTTCCGGATTCCCAGGATCAACATCCGGCCGGACTTCGGCCTTCGGACCTTGAGGCGCCAGAGGAACCTGGCCCACCCGATTGGAAACAGACTGCCTTTAAGCGGTTGCATCGCCCAGTTAGAGTCGGGAACGGCCACCGCCGCTCCGGCCGGCACGCCGTTGATCTCTACGAAGGGAACGATCCGAGGGTCGACCACCAGCCGCAGGTCCGACGAAACCTCGTCCGCCTCCGCTTCCGTCGCCGGCACAAAGCCCCAGTTGTCCTTCCAGGCGTCGTTGTACATATCCAGGATAAGGCCAACTTCAGCGCGAAAATTGTTCATGCGCGCACGGCGGACCACCACGTCCGGCCGCGACCGCAGCTTGTCGATCGCTCGGCGTGCCGACTCATGGGGTACCTGGTGCGGCTCCCACTTCCACGCGTAAAGGTCCTTCGCCTTGCCGTATCCCAGCTCTTCCAGCAGCCGCGCATAGTACGGCTGCGAGTACGGCATCAGCGGCTGAGGCGGGTACTCGAACCCCTCGATCAGCATCCCAACCTCGCCGTTCATCGAGAAGTTCAGCGGCCCGCGCGCTGCATTCATTCCCCGGTCGCGCAGCCATCCCTCGGCAGTCTCGAGCAGCGCCCGCGCTACCTCGATGTCGTCGATGCACTCGAAAAACCCGAAGAAGCCAGTCTGATCCCTGTGGTGGCGGTTGTGTTCGTGGTCCACCTGGGCGCTGATCCGCCCTACGGGTTGGCCGTCCCGCAGCGCGACGAATAGCTCTACGTCCGCGTGCTGGTAAAACGCGTTGTGCTTCGCCGAGAGCCTGCGCTTCTCCATGAACCGCAGTGGCGCCACCCAGTTCTGGTTGCCTGCATAGAGATGCTCAGGCAGGCGGATGAACTGGTCGAGGAGCTTCCCGCTGGAAGCAGGGACGACGTCGACGCCTGTCCTGGTCTCGATGCTAGGAGATGACGCCCTACCCAATTACACCCAAATTGCGGCCAACGGTCTGGAAGGCGTCGAGCGCCCGATCGATCATCTCGTCTGTGTGGGTCGCCATGCAGCTCGTGCGCATCATCGCTTCTTTCATCGCGACCGCCGGATAGATTGCCGGGTTCACGTAGACACCCGCCGCCGTCAACCCTTTCCAGAACATAAGCGTGCGGTACTCGTCGCCCACGCTCACCGGGACGATCGGCGTTTGCGAACCGCCGATGTCATATCCCATGTTCGCGAGGCCCTGTCGCCAGCGGTCGCCGTTCTGGCGCAGCCGCTCCACCATCTCCGGCTCGTCCTCGAGCACGCTCAGGGAGGCCAGGGCTGCGGCGGCCAGGGCAGGCGGAAGGCTGGCGGAGAACAGAAGGGGCCGCGCGAAGTGCTGAATCCAGTTCATGACGGGGCCCGTCCCGGCGACGTATCCCCCTATGGAGGCCAGCGACTTGGAGAACGTCCCCATGATGATATCGGCGGCATCCTCCAGTCCGAAGTGGCTGGCGGTGCCGCGGCCACCCTCGCCCAGGACGCCCATGCCGTGCGCGTCATCGACCACGATTCTCGCACCGTGGCGCATGCTGACCTCGACGATCTCGGGCAGAGGAGCGATGTCGCCGCCCATGCTGTAGACCCCATCGACGATCACCAGCGCCGGTTTGTCGAGCTTGCCCAGCACCTGGTCCAGGTGGGCCGTGTCGTTGTGGCGGAACCGAACCATGTCCCCGTCGGAGAGCTGGCAGCCGTCGTAGATGCTCGCGTGGTCCGCCTTGTCCACGACGGCGACCGACTTCTTGTCCACGAGCGCCGAGATGATGCCGAGGTTCGCCTGGTAGCCTGTCGTGAAAACGAGGGCCCGCTCCTTCCGGAGAAAGGCGGCTATCCGCTCTTCCAGCTCCTCGTGCAGCTTCGTTGTCCCGTTGTAGAGCCGGGAGCCGGTCATCGAGGTGCCGTACTCGGCGATCGCCTTCTGTGCCGCCTCCATCACCCGCGGATGCCGTGTCAATCCCAGGTAGTTGTTCGATCCGAACATGAGCACCCGCTTGCCGTCAACAATCGCCTCCGGGCCATCGTTGTTGTCGAGGGGCCTGAAGTAGGGGTAGAGGTCCAAACTCTGAGCGCGCTCGATGATGTTGAACCCCTGTGTCTTGGCGAAGACGTCTCCGCCGTCGGAGGCGTCATAACGCTCCCGGATCATGCCTTCGATGCTAACGTCCGGGGGGAGGGGAGGCAGAGGCGCCGCTTCGGTGTTAGGTGCGCGCTTGGTTTCTCTCATAGCCATACGGCCGACTTGTATTCACTATACGGAAGATGCGAATGACGGAAAAGTGCGGCTTTGTGGATCAATGCAGGAGGGCATGCTCAACGTGACGGCCTTGGCCTGGCTCGACCCTGTGCACCGGCTCCGGCGATAGTGGATGCGGTTTAGCGGCTGGTCGGCAGAAAGTCAGGCAGGCTCCGCAGGTGCGGGTGTATGGGATTTCGTTGCGAGGAACGTTAGCCGATCGCGAGCATCTCGCTGTATGAATAGTGGGACGAAGTCTGAGATGCGAGCGTCCCGGTAGGAAGCCAATGTTTGGGCGAACGTGTCTTCGACGGCCCGTGGTCCAACAATGGCAACGAACTCCTGAAGTAGCTGAACCTGGACCTGGTTTACTCGATCTGTCAACGGGTCCGATGCCACGGCAAGATCTCCTTCTTCAGGGCCAGGGAGCGTTTGGGGGGCGGGTGCGCCCTGACCCAGCGTGTTGTCCGCGGTGGCTTTATAAGCGAGGGCTGCGATCTGAGGCAATAGCTCACGGGGTGGAGGGAGTGCACAAAGCACGAAGATTTACAAAATAGTTACATTGAGTTACAAAACAGTTGCATCGACCCATCTACCATTCTGCTTGTCGAACCGCCCCTCATTTCGACAAAGCAGAGATCGGAGAGCCCAACGTGCCCAAGAGTCGCGTCCGTGTGATGAATGAAATGAGCGCCGAGGAGGCCGCGGAACTGATCAGCCACATTGCGCTGGGGATCGCCACGGGCGAGATCTGGATCGAGGGCGACGACTCCGATGAGTCACTGCATCCCGGACGATCCATCGCCGTTGACATCAAGGGCGGTGAGGGAAGAGAGCAAGGCAAACTGAACATCGATATTAAGTGGAAGACAAACCTGCGTATCATGGGTCAAAGCGTGAACGGCGACGGTGTGAACGACAGTCGTAAGGAGGAAAAGAATGGACAACGGCGAAAAAGACGGTGACAGGAACTTCGAGTACACGGCGTACACGGAGCCCGATGCCGTAGGGAAGTACCTGGAGGACCTCGCCCGTTACATCAGGGAAGGTCACGTACACCTTGCCGTGGGTAACGAGGGGATCCAGCTGGACCTCGGTACCAATGTGAAGTTGGAGTTGGAAGCGCGAGTGAAGGCGGACAAGGGTAAAGGGAACCTGCAACTTGGCATTTCCTGGCGACAGGCACAACAAAACGGGGATGCCCTCCGGATAGAAGCCACCGGTCCCGAACCGGCAGAAGACAAAGATGCTGTCCAGGAAGAGGCAACGCTGGACATTGGAAGGCCGAGCCGCCCCAAGACGTCCAAGCGCGCCGATCCGGTCAGGGCGAAGAAGAAGGCCGCGGCCAAGCGGTAGTCGCGAACTGAGAACGGAATGCGAGGCGATGATACGGTCAAACAGGTCGCCCATCTGCGAGAGGACATTTCGCGGATGGGCGGGTTGGTTTCTGCCCAGGTAACCCACGCGCTCAAGGCGTTCGAGTCGCTGGACTATGTCCTTGCAGAGTCGGTAATCGAGAAGGACGACCTGGTTGACAACCTGAACCTGCGCGTCGAAGCAGAGTCGTTCGAGCTAGCAGCGATGCAGGGGCTTTCCGAGGCAGACACGAGAGCAGCGCGGTCGGCACTTAAAGTTGCAACGAACCTCGAGCACGCAGGTGACTCCGCGACGCACATCGCGAAGCACATGCGAATCATCCGCCGCGAGGGGCTGACCTGGGTCCCATACGACTTTGGGCTACTGGCGAAGGTCACGCCCCGGGCGTTGAACGAAGCGGTAAAGGCGTATCTCACGGAAGACCTCGCGACCGCCAAACGGGCGTGTCAGCGGGAGCCACAACTGGACGAGCTGTACGTCGAGAGACTGATGGACTTGCGAACGCGGATGGCCGAAGAGCCATCGAACATCCCGTACTGGCTTCATGTCGAGGCGGTCCTTAAGCACCTCGAAAAGATAGGGGACTACGTGCTCAATATCGGCGAGCAGGTGATCTTCCTCGTTACCGGCCGCCGTCTGAAGTTCTCCCAGTTCCAAGCGCTGGATAGCCTGCTCGGAGAGACCAGCGCCGAGAGTGGCTTCCGCCCATTCATGGACGGGATCAGCGGTGCGGTTGTCGCTAAGGTAGGAAACGGTGTGCCGCTCATTTACAAGGAGGGCTCGAAGCAGAAGATCGCCCAGGAGATCATCAAGAGCGAGGAATGGCGGAAGATCGACGCGAGCCTGACCCCGAAGGTGCTGACCACAACATCTCAGGCGGATCGCCAGGCCTTGTTGCGTGAATGGGTTGACGGGATTCAGCTATCTCGCCTCTATTCCGAAGAACCGGATTCCGTGATGCAAGCCGAGGTGACGGATATGCTCTGCCGGACCTTGCGCAATCTTTGGCAGCGCAGTTTCAGCGCGGAGCCGGCCGAGGTGGACTACATCTCGCAGATCGAGAAGCGCCTGCCCGACGTCTATGCGTTCCACCCTGCGCTCCGCAAGCTGGCCAGTTCACGGATCAGGTATCGGGGCGGGATTTGTTCGCCGCTCCGCCAGCAGCTCGATGCCATCGCGGCGATCGAGGCAGAACTGAGGCCACCGTTCTCCGTCTGGCTGCACGGAGACTTTAACGCAAATAACATCGTCTACAGTCAGCGAGACCGGCGGCTGCGGTTCATTGACGTTCACCGCTCCCGATACGGTGACTACCTGCAGGACGTGACTGTATTCCTTGTCGGCCTGGAGCGCGACCCTGATGTGGCGCCGACGGCAAGGCGCCAGCTGCGGGCGGTCAAAGAGGCGGTTCTCTCACACGCACGCTCCATTGCCAGGGAGCACAGCGACCACCGGTTCGAGGCACGGCTGCAGCTGGGACTGGCAAGGTCGTATCTCACTTCGGCGAGGATCATCCTCCAGCCAAACCACGCCGAGTGGTTGTTCAGGCAAGGCAGGGTGGCACTCCAGAAGGTCATCAATCTGTCCGGCCCCGCTGCAGTTGAAATCGCACCACCTGTATCCGTTAACGGGCATCGTTCGTGAAACGGGTGATGGTCGCCGGTACTCCCGGCGCGTGGTCCAGCGAGACCCTTGCGGGAGCACTGCGGGACCTTGGCACCGACTCATTCGTTGCGAACACCTCTGAGCTGGTCCATGACCTTGAATCGGGGGAGGTGACGCGGGGAGGGGCCCCGCTCGGACAGCTCGATGCCGTTGTTGTCAAGAAGCTCGGTGACGCGTACGACCATTCGACTGAGAACAGACTCCTGGTACTCGAAGAGATCGAGCGTGGAGGAGTGACCGTGTTCTCGAGTCCGCGCTGTATGCGCGATGCGGTGAACCGCTACCGCATGTCCTTCCTGCTTCGTGCTGCTGGTCTGCCCATGCCCCGCACGAGGGTTACGGAATCAACCGAGGCTGCCCTGTCGGTGGTTGATGAATGGGGCGATGTCGTCCTGAAGCCGGTCTTTACGTCGAAGGGGAGGGGCATGGTCCGGTTGAGATCAAGGTCTGATGCTGAACCTGAACTGGCCGCATGGCAGATGGCGAGCCGCGGGCCGATGTACCTCCAGGAGTTTGTCCCGAACGCCGGGCGCGATCTAGCAGTTGCCGTGCTCGGCGACGAAGTCGTCGGCTCTTACTATCGGGTGGCTGAGGCTGGCGAATGGATGACCACGACTTCAGCCGGCGGTCACTATGAGCCGGCCGAGATCACTCATGACGTGCAGACGCTGGCTCTCGAGGCGGCTCGCGTCTTCGGTCTCGCCTTCACTTCCGTCGATATGGTGGAGTCGGACGGAGGGTGGCTCGTCTACGAGGTGAGCGCCTTCGGGGGATTCACAGGGCTGCGAGACGCCTGCGGCGTGCACGGGGCGGCTCTGTATGCCCGGTACGTCATGGAGATGCTCTCGTGAGGGAAGTGCAGTACCTGGACGGCCTCAGGACGCCGTATTCAGTTCCAATGCAGATTGGTCGGTTCGAGGTGGTGGTGAACGTAAACCACCGCCAATTGGAAACGATTGTGAAGCGTTACTTCGCGCCGTTTCTTGTCGATGAATTGCGGGGCGGCGATGCCCTGGAGATCGTTGGGATCCAGGGAGATCCCCTGTTCGATACCGCCCGCATGCCAAGTGTGGGCCGTGTCGCTAAAGTGCCCAAGATCTGCTTCTACGACCGCGACGAGGTCCGGGTTATAAGGAAGAACCGGACCGGGGTGCTCCACTACATCTACGGTGACCGATTCGTAGCCGTCGGCGACCTCGTGAGATACCCGCAACAACTTCTAAACCTGGTTTCGACGGCTTATGGTCATAGGCTCCGCAAGGAAGGACATGTAGCGATTCACGCCTCTTGCGTGTGTGGTGAGGAAGGCGCTCTGGTTTTTGCGGGGCAATCGGGTTCCGGGAAGAGCAGCGTGTCGCTCGCGCTCATGGAGTTTGGATTCGACTACGTGACGAACGACCGTACGTTTCTGAGACGACAGGACGGGCGGGGTGTGCTCGTTGCGGGCGTCCCGAAATGGCCGCGGGTCAACCCCGGGACGCTCCTGGCAAACGAGCGCCTTCGTAAACTGCTGTCGCGCGCTAAGGACGAGCAGTACAGCCGCATGGACCCACGGGAGCTCTGGTGGGTGGAGGACAAGCACGACGTGCCGGTAGAGAGCGTATATGGGAAGGGGAGGCTCGCGCTGCACTCAAGACTGCGGACTCTGTATGTGCTCAACTGGCGACAAAACAGGCGACCTTTGCGCCTGCGGGAGATCTCCCAGGACCGCGCGTCGGAGCTACTTTCGCCGTTCTACAAAACAGACGTGTATGACGCGCCACCTGTTGAGCCGGGTGTGCAAGCCAATCTCGGTGAGATTGTGCGAGGCTCCCAGATCATCGAAGTGACGGGGGGCGTCGATATCCCCAGATTGCTGAACCTGGTCGTCGGAGCGCCATCGACAGCGCGCGCGACGGCGTAATACTGCCGATACGGAACTGGGGGAGAGTGTTGATGCGGGTGAGATATCCCCAAGAAGATGATTAACCAGGGTATTCACTGGTGCGTTAAAAATGAGTAGAATGCGGCTAGAGGATAAAGTGTCTATACAGATTGACCTTCACGTCCACAGCAAAGTGTCGAAGGCCATACCCTTTGACCTGAGCTCCTTCGAGCGCACCGCCGGGCGAGCGATGAAGGTTGGGCTCGACGGCTTCGCGGTTACCGAGCACATTCACTCATTCGACTACTGGCGCGCGATGGGCGTGCTTGCTGCCCGATTCGAGCACGACAACGGCGTCCTCAGGGTGGGGAAGCGTGGATTCCCTGTTCTCACCGGGATGGAGCTTAGCGTTGCGATCGGCGAGGAGCGCGGCGACACGATCGTCATCGGTCCTATCGAGAAACTCTGGGCACTCGACCACTCGTTCAGCCCGACTTTGAACGAGGGATATCACCCGTCGCTTGAAGAAGCGATATCGCAGATTCGGAAGCTCGGCCTGATAGTCATCGGAGCGCATGCGTTCCGGCCCGGGAAGATGCTGTCACAAGTCGGCGAGAATGCTCTGGCACAGCTCGATGCCCTGGAGGTAAACGGCAAGGATATGGCCGACTGGCGGGCGGACGAGACGATCGTCCCCCTGGCCAAGAAGCTCGGGTTGGCGGTCGTCGGCAGCAGTGACGCCCACCTTTGGCCCCAGGTAGGCGTCCAGCGCACGGTCGTACCTGGAACCGACGTGTCATTCGGTGCCCTGAAGGAAGCAATCTCCGCACGCGAGACCGCGTTTGCGTCGCATCCGAATTGCCGGACACTTGTGCGGGTGAGTAAGGCGCACAAGACTATCATCAAAGCGCGAATCGGCCGGACGTCTGGCCAAACGCAGACCGTTCCACGGACGCCGCGGCGCGTCATTCGGCGAAGTCGCCGGCTCGCTCCGGCCTAGCTCTGCACTAACGCTGATTTACCCCGCGGTCCCACCCGTTAACGGAACGGTTACACCGGTTAACGTTGCCTTAGCCTCTATCTGCGGTCGTTGAGATACGTTTCCCATTGGCGTGACACGCATTCTCATCGTCGACGACGAACCTACCCTGTTGGCAACCCTGCGGTTCAATCTCCAGAAGGAAGGCTACCAAGTACTTTCCGCGGAGGATGGTGAGCAAGCCATTGCGATCGCTCGAGACACCAAGCCTGACCTCGTAATCCTGGATCTGATGCTCGGCGAATTAAGCGGGTTCGAAGTGTGCCGGGTTCTCCGCTCTGAAACGGCTGTGCCCATCATCATCCTTTCCGCCCGTGGCGACGAGACCGACCGTGTCGTGGGGTTGGAAATCGGCGCCGACGACTACGTGACCAAGCCCTTTAGCATGAAGGAACTCGTCGCGAGGGTACGCGCCCGGCTGCGGCGCAAGGAATCGAGGGCGGCTGAGGACGAGACTCTGACGACGGCAAGCCTGGCAGTCGATATAGCCCGGCGCGCGGTGACCAAGAATGACAAGCCGATCTTCCTCAAACCAAAGGAGTACGATCTCCTCGTCTACCTGATGCGCAATCGCGGCAAGGTACTCTCCAGAGCTCAGATCATGCAGGCCGTATGGCACTACGACGGCTTCGATGAGACACGGACTGTGGATGTCCACATCGGCCGGTTGCGAAGCAAGATCGAGGAGACCCCAGACCAACCGTTGTTAATCCTGACCATGCGGGGATGGGGTTACTGTTTCGCCGATTGACAGACACCACAATGCAGAAATGGGTGCATGTCGGACCGGATGCGGCGTGTCTGCCAGCTATGGCGCAAATGCAGACGGAGCGGGCCGGGGGTGAGGCTCGCTCCGTCCTGGCAGCGGGACGGAATTTCTTAATCCGTCCGGAGGGGCAACTACGCGGGGCTCAAAATATCTGGTCCAAACTGCGCCGAGAACTTCTGGCCATTCTTCGTGAACGGTTCGGCGATGCTGTCGATTACGGCCGAGGCGGCGCGGACAGCGGCGCCGCCGGGGCTCTCCTGCTTGCCGTTGGGGTTGGGGCTGGGCGTCTCTTCCTTGGCGGCGGCGACCTCCTTCACGGTCCGCTGCTCTGCATCTGCTGACAGTGACACCACGGGGCGGTGGCGCACTTCCATCTGCAACTCATCTCCCAGGAATACCCGGATTCGCTCCTGCTCAAATCCAGACTCGATCAAACTCTCCACTAGACGCGTTGCTTCCGTTTCGTCCTGAAGGACATTGATCTCGCCGCGAATGGCGTTATCGAGATCCGAGACCAGTACGATTACATTGTTGCCCATTGCCCGCCTCCTGCTGATGGCGTAATTTCGCTGTCGAGGCCAGTGTCGCAGGCCACTCTCGCCAAAATCTCTCCGTTAATTCCCCGTCAAGCCGAGACTACTGCGCGCAACGACGGGAATCGCGTTGACAGTCTGGCTGAGGCTCCATATCCTTGCGCCATCCGGATGCCTGACGTTTATTCCACCCTCGAATCGATTGCCGCCTCGAGGAAGGACGATTCCCTCCGGCCCATCACCTTCGTCACACCGTCCCACGCTTCGGGGCTGCAACTGCGCCGAATCCTCGCCTCGCACGGCCCCTTCGCCGCTGTGCGCTTCGAGACACTGCCCCGCCTCGCGGAGCTGATCGCAGCCGGCTTTCTCGCCGAGAACGGGCGTGCCCCGCTCGCTCGTCCCATCGGCGACTACCTGGCGGAGCAGGTGGCCCTTGAGTCGAGGGAGGGACTGAGCCGCATCAGCGACCTTCCCGGCTACGCCCGCGCCCTCCGCCGGATCTTCAATCGGTTCCGTCGCGCCGGAGTAATCGATGGAAGCGCCGCGACGGCAGTGCCGGGCTCGCACCTGGCCGAAATCCTGCGTCTTTACGGCCTGTTCAGGCAACGGTCGAGCGCCTTCTATGACGCCGAGGACCTGCTGCAGTCCGCCGCTGAAACCCTGGATGCCGGCCGGGCCGGAATAATGGCAGACCTTGGAGAGATCTTCGTTGTACCACCGGGTCCGCTTACGGCCTCCGCGAATCAGCTCACCGAAGCCCTCGGACGCGTGAGCGGCTCCGTCCACCTGTTGGAGCGTCCCACCGGATCGTGGGAGACCAGGGTCGCGATGTCGTCAGATCCCGCCACCGAGGTAGCCGACGTCGTACGCAACATCCTGCGCGATCTGGAAGCCGGCACCCGCATCGACGAGATCGCTGTCTTTCACGGCGACAGTGACCTCTACCCCCGCCTGCTGCGTGAGGCGTTCGCCGCGGCGGACGTTCCGGCCGCGCCACTGCCCGGGGTTCCCGTGATCGAGACACGCGCCGGGCGCAGCCTCGTCCAGCTCGCTGAGTTGCCCGGCAACGACTACTCGCGCACGGCTGTGTTCGACTTCCTCGAAGTTGCGCCCCTGAGGTTCAGCCTGCCGACAATCGGCGGCGATACCGTCGCCCGGGTGACAAGCTGGGACTCCATTACTCGCGAGGCGGGCATTACCCACGGCGCCGCCACCTGGGCCGACCGGCTGAGCGGCTTCGCGGTGGATCGTGCCCGGGAAGCCAGCATTCTCACCGGCCGCGGCCCCGACTACGAGAGCCGCGCCCGCCGCGCCGAGTACCAGTCCCACGACGCCACGGAAGTCGCCGGCGTGGTGGCGGCCCTGATCGAGCGGCTGGTGCCACTGGAGCGAGAGCAGCCCGCCGGCGACTTCATCGCAAGTTTCAAGTCGCTGGTCCACGATTATCTGGAGCCTTCGCGCGACCCGGACCCCGGCGCTATGAAGGATGGCCTCGACGAGGCGCTTGAAGAAATAGACCAGCTCGGCGCAATCGGCGCTGTTGGCGGCACCTTTGCCTTGCAGCGCTTCACGGCCGCGCTCCGCGCTAACCTCGAAAGCGCTCACATCCGGCCCAGGAAACTCGGTGACGGCGTTGTCCTCGCCAGCTACCGGTCGGTCGCAGGACTGCGCTTCAAGAACGTGTACCTGTGCGGCGCATACGAGGGCGCCTTCCCGTCCGGCGCCGGAGGCGACACTCTCCTCGACGACAGCGTCTGGCGCGCGCTCAAGACCGAATATCCCAGCACCGAGGACGTCCAGACTCGCCTGGAGCGCGGCCGCGAGGCCGTGCGCGCCGCCGAGGGCAGCGCCAACGGTGGCGTTGTCACGTGGTCCTGTCCCGCATACGAGCCGGGAGGCGCGCGCGACTATTACCCCGCCCCCGAGATGGTCCGCGCCGCCGGCACCACGTTCGGCTCCCCCGTAACGGCAGCGCAACTTCGGACCGGCTCCGAAATCTCGGGCGGCCGCCCCTCTCCCCTCGGCGCGTCTCTGCGCGGCCCCGTGCTCAACGCCGCGGAGCTGGGCCTCCGCCGGGCAGTGGAGCTCGCGCGGGAGGGTCGCCAGGTCCACGCAAACCACGACCGTTTCCGGCCCGTTACGATGCTGAATTCACGGAGCGGGAACCTGTTCACCGAATGGGAAGGGCGCGTCGGAACTGGCCTCGTCGATGTCGCCGGTCGCCGCGTCTCCCCGACTTCACTGGAGAAGTACTCCGAGTGCGGCTTCAGGTACCTTGCCTCCTCCGTGCTTTATCTCCGCGCGGTGGAGGAACCGAGCGCAACCGAGACGATAAGTCCGATGGACCGGGGCAGCCTCGTCCACTCCGTCCTGGAGCTCTTCTTCAAGGAGGAGCAGGCAAGCGGCAGGCCCGGCGTCAGGGAGCGCTGGACCGCCAACGACCGCGACCGGCTCCATGCCCTGGCGGACGAGGAGTTCCAGCGCGCCCGGGCGCGCGGCATCGCCGGGCTTGGAATCTACTCCCAGCACGAGGTCAGGACCATCCAGGCGGACCTCGAGCGCTTCCTGGAGGAGGACAACGACTTCCGGGCGGAGACGGGCGCGGTGCCGGCCTCCTTCGAGGACTGGATCCCCGAAAGTGAAGTCTCCGGGGTCATCTTCCGGGGAAGCTATGACCGCATGGACGCCACGCCAGATGGCCGAAACGCCTGGGTCATGGACTACAAGACGGGCAGCACGTTCGGGTTCAAAGGCTTCGAAGAAGATCCCCTTCTCGGCGGCCTGAAGCTCCAGGCAGGGATGTACGGCTACAACGTCCCCGGCGCCGACCACGTCACCGCCATCTACTGGTTCATAAGCAACAGGGGCGAATTCGAACGGAAGTCCGCCGTGATCACGGACGACGTACGAAAGCGGCTGGAGACCGTTGTTGGAAAGATCGTCGATGGAATCGCGACGGGCGTCTTTCCCGCTGTCTCCGGTGACGCCAATGACTTCACCGGGAGCTTCGATAACTGCAAGTTCTGCGACTTCACCCGCATCTGCCCGGTTAACCGCGACGACGCCTTCGAACGAAAGCGGGCCGATGCCGCAATAGCGCCCTGGCTCGCCATTGCCGAGGCGGGAGCGCTACCGTGACCCAGTCGCCAGGAGCGCTCACCGGGCACGAGAGGATCGCCGACGCCGCAAGCGCCCGGGAGACCTTCTTCGTCGAGGCCGGCGCAGGCACCGGGAAGACCACGGCGCTCGTCGGCCGCGTCGTCGCCCTTGTCAGCTCTGGGATCCCCATCGAGCGTATCGCCGCCGTCACCTTCACCGAGCGTGCCGCGGCAGAACTTCGTGACCGCGTCCGGGAAGGCCTCGAAACCGAGCGCGCTAAGGGCAACGATCCCCACGGCTACATGAAGGACGCCCTCGAATCCCTCGACCGGGCGCAAATGTCCACTATCCACGCCTTCTGCCAGGCGCTCCTTCGCATCTTCGCCGCCGAAGCGGGCGTCGCGCCCGACTTCCAGGTTCTCGACGAGATAACAACCGAGCGCCGTCAGGAGGACACCTGGCGAGAGTTCCTCGAAGACCTCGCCGGAGATTCGGACGCCGAGGAGCGCATCGACCGGGTGCTGCGCCTCGGACTCTCGACTGGTGATCTCGCGGCCTTCGCGGACGCCATGGTCCGTGCAAACGACCTCGCCCGCAAGCTGGAGGCGAATATGCCAGAGGCTGCCGAGCCCACCTGGCCAGACCTTGATCATCTCGCAAATAAGCTCGAATCCACCGGGTATCGCTTCGTCCCGAGGGA
>Ga0208685_1000099_pt1 | contig 35279 bp, 33 predicted proteins | sample EasRivMeERMLT890_FD_187533 | JGI IMG/M metagenome (GOLD analysis project Ga0208685, IMG submission 187533) | Soil microbial communities from meander-bound floodplain in the East River, Colorado, USA - East River MetaG ERMLT890 (SPAdes) (version 2) | ecosystem: Environmental > Terrestrial > Soil...
TGAACCTCCGGATTTCTGCCCTGGTAATCGCCACCCACCAGGACCGTCCCTCCGCCGGTCGCGCCCGACGTGTCCACTTGCGCCGCGTTGATGAGCCCCACGCGCTCTCCGAGCAACTGGACCGTGCCGCCCTTCGCCTCGCTGCCTGCTGCCTCGACCGTGCCATCGACCAGCAGCGTGCCTCTCTCCGCTTGCACGGTAATGGTTCCGCCCTGCGCGCCGTTCGTCGTGACGCGGCTCCCCCCTGCGAGCGTCACGTCGTTCGACGCCTTGAGGATGATGCGACCGTCGGCAGTCCGCGCCGCGCTATCTGCGCTGATGACTCCGCTGTTCCGGACCAGACCGCCGTAAATGCCGCGGGAGCCGTACAAGGTCTCGCTGAGATTGACCGCGCTGTTCGCAGGCGCGCTGATCTCGACCTGCAGGCGGCTACCCGCGCCCTCGGTCACGCGCACCGAGTTGCCGGCAGCCAGCACGACCTCGCCGTTGGGCGCCGTGATCACGCCCTGGTGGTCGACGGCCGCGCCGATGAGATAGACGTGCCCGCCCTCGGCCGCCGTGATGCGCCCCTGATTGACGACGGCGGCCGATTTCGCCGGGTCGGCCGCGAATCTCAACCACCCCGCGAGAAAGTCCTCGTTCGACAAATGGAGCGTCGACGCGACTAGACCGGCGACATCGATCCGCGCACCCGCGCCGAATACGATGCCGTTTGGATTGATCAGGAAGACGCGGCCGTTTGATTGCAGCGCGCCAAGTACTGCGGAGGGATCGGCGCCCACCACCCGGTTGAGCACCGCGCTTGCCGATGACTGCTGGATGAAGCGCGTGGACTCGCCGGCGCCTATTGAGAACTGCTGCCAGTTGACGATCGAGCCCGGGCTATTGGTGATTGAAAGCCGGCTCCCCGTCTGCGCAAACGTCACCCGGCCGTTTACGACGACGGGCCCAACCGGGTTCGCAAAGGCGAGCTCCGTCGCGAAGCACGCCGCCACTGCCGTGACGATGACTCTCCGTTGCAGCCGAATTTCTCTGGTGCGGTTCACCTAACTAATTGCCCACGGTCTGCTTGGTGTTTTCTTGCCCACCACTTGATCCCTAACAGACCTCATAATTTACTTTATATAAACACGTCATCACATTGATTATTATTATTTTAATAATTGGATCGAACGTGATCATACGGTATCGCGGAATCCGGGCCAAGGGCGAACTCGGGATAGGCGCATCAACCGAGCGTCAGGTTTTCTTACACCAAGTGAATTGGTCTTCCGTACAAGCAGTTACAGGATGCGAGCGCCCGGAATCGCCCAACAGATGGACGCAGGAATCGACGTGCGGAATCCGATATCCGACAAACGGCTAGACGCGCGCGGGCCGCGCGTCAGTGGTCTTCTGCCGATGGATCACAGACGTGCCGTTGACGACGGTGGGACCGTTGGATCGGCACTAGAAGACCATGGCCAGCGCGGCGCTGGCGCGGTAGCTTCCCTCCTCACGGTTGACGGTCTCCTTCAGGATCCGGGCAACATCGAGCCGCAGGCTCAGCAGCTTTCCGTAACTCAGCCGCAGTCCCACGCCTGCGCTCGCGAGCGCCTCCTGGTCCGAGGGTTGCGTATTGTTGTTCCTCACCGAGCCATAGTCGTAGAAGCCGAGGCCCCGCAACTGCAGGCTATCGGGAAGCCCGATGGAGGGGATGAACACCGGCGTATAGAGCTCGACCTGAGTGGAATAACCCTTGTCCTTCGCCAGCTCGCGCAGCAGGTAGCCGCGCACGGTGTCCGGACCGCCGATTCCGTACTGCTCGCCCGAGACCAGCGCGTCGCCCGTGTACTGGCCGTTGAAGCCGAGCCGCGCCTGCCACTCGCTGCGAAACTGGTAGAGGTAGCTGAAGCCATAGCGCAGGATCTGGTAGTCGTCGACGACGTCCTGGCGGCTCCCGCTGCCCGCCCGCCACTCCTCCTCGGTGCCGTTCTTGCCGCCCGGGATATTCCTCGAGTAATTGCCGTAGAAGTTGAGCTCCGCCCCTGCGCCCCGCCACAGCGCACCGTAGTTCAGGCTGGCGGGGCGTATCGTGATGTCGGGCACGATGCTCGCCGATCCCTGGAACTGGACGTCATTCTGAAATGCGCGATAGTCGAGCCCGAAGGAGACCTTCTGCTCCAGGCTCTCCCATTTGGGCAGGATCGTGTTCCAGCGCACGAGGGCGATGGAGCCGCTGCCGCTCACGTTGAACAGGCCCTGCACCGTCCCGGAATCGACATCCGAATAGCCGGCGACGACGTCGAGCGAGCTGTGGAGGCCGTAGAACGGCACGCGGTAGCCCACGCCGTAGATCGACACCTGATCGGGTTCCGACGGAGACGTCACGTACTGCGCGGTCACCGTGTGGTCGCGGTTGAACACGTTGGAATGCTGCGCGCCGATGCCCAGGCGGGCGACCCCGGTCTCGTTGGTCCCCGTGTTGTCGAGCGTGACGAAGACCCGCCAGGGCTTGTCGTCCGTCACCCTGATCGAGACGTCGACCTCGTCTTCCGACGCCCCCGCGCGCAGCAGAACGTAGGTCTGCTTGACGGGGTGCTCGCCCGCGAGCTGCAGGTCGCGCGCGATCGCCTTCGAGTTGGGCGGCTCCCCCTCCTGCACTGCCGGCAGGCTGCGCCGCACGTTGCCGTCGTCGAAATGCGCGTTGCCTTCGATCGTGACCTTACCCACCCGCGGCTGCACCACGCGAAAGCGCACGATGCCCTGGGTGATGTCCTGCTCGGGCAGCAGCACCCGCACCACGCCGTAGCCCAGGTCGCGATAGGCTTCCTCAAGCGCTTCCAGCGCGCGCTGGACGTCGCCGAAATCCCGGTCCGGCCCGGTGAAAGGCGCGACCCGATACTCGATCTCGTCCGCGGGCAACAGCGTGTTGCCGATAACCTCGAACTGGCTGATGGTAAAGCGCGGCGGCGCCACGGCTTCCGCCGGAGCCTGCGCGCGCGCGTCCAGGGACGCGCCCGCCGCGTACGCGATCGCCGCGAGCAGCGTCGCTGCCCGCGATATTCTTGTCGTCCCCATCCCGTCCCCTGCTGCCGGGCCCGCCTATTGTAGTGGCAAATCCAGGCACAAGGCCGTCGCAACCGCGACGGCTGCCGTCACCTGCGCAACTGCCGCTGGCGGCGCGTTTCGGCAAGACAGATGCCCGCCGATACCGAAACGTTGAGGCTTTCCACCGCGCCGAGCATGGGGATGCGGGCGAGCTCGTCGCAGTTCTCGCGGGTGAGCCGCCGCATGCCCTCGCCTTCCGCCCCGAGCACCCACGCGAGCGGTCCTTCGAGCTTCACCGAGTAGAGATCACTCGCGGCGCCCTGGTCGGCGCCGATCAGCCAGATCTCGCGCTCTTTCAGCTCGTGCATCGTGCGCGCGAGATTGGTGACCGTGACGAACGGCACCGTCTCCGCCGCGCCGCTCGCCACCTTCTCGACGATCGGTGTCATGCCCGCGGCGCGGTCCTTGGGCGCAATCACCGCGTGCGCCCCCATGGCATCGGCCACCCGCAGGCAGGCGCCCAGGTTGTGCGGATCGGTTATTCCGTCGAGGATGAGCAGCAGCGCGGGTTCGCTGAGTCCGGCAAGGATGTCATCGAGATCCTGTGCCGGGGCCGCAGCCTCGACGCGGGCGGCGATGCCCTGGTGGCGCGCGTGACCCGTCATGCCGTCGAGCCGGACGCCCTCGACCAGGATCACGCGCACGCCGCGCGCCTGCGCCGCCTGCGCGAGGTCGCGTGCCCGGCGGTCGCCGCGCGCCGTGTCGAGATAGATCTCGCGGACGCCGGCGGCCTTCTGCCGCAGCCGGCTGGTCACCGCGTGGAAACCATATATGAGCCGGGTCTCACCTGTCACTCATCACCCATCACTCATCACTGCTTTGCGGCGAGCGTGAAATCGATGCGGCTGGTATCGAGATCCACGCGCGCCACCTCCACGCGCAGCCGGTCGCCGAGGCGATAGCGCTTGCGCGTGCGCTCGCCCATCAGCTGGTGCCGGGCGGGGTCGAAGTGGAAATAGTCGTTGCCGAGATCGGATACGTGCACCAGTCCCTCGACATACACCTCGTCGAGCGCCACGAACGCGCCGAACGCGGTCACGCCGCTGATGCTGCCCGGGAAGGTCTCGCCCACCCGGTCCTTCATGTAGTAGCACTTGAGCCAGGCGACGACGTCACGGGTCGCCTCGTCTGCCCGCCGCTCGGTCATCGAGCAGTGCGCGCCGAGCTCGCGCCAGTTTCCCGGCTCGTAGCGGCGGCGGCCGAGGACTGACTTGATCGCGCGGTGCACCAGCAGGTCCGGGTAGCGCCGGATGGGCGAGGTGAAATGCGTGTACGACTCGTAGGCGAGCCCGAAATGGCCCATGTTGTCCGGGCTGTAAACGGCCTGCTGCAGCGAGCGCAGCATCACGGTCTGCAGCAGTTGCGCGTCCGGCCGGTCCTTCACCCGTGCCAGCAGCTTCGCGTAGTCACGCGCGTGCGGATCCTCTCCGCCGGAGAGCTGCAACCCGAATCCCTTCAGAAATTCGCGCAGCATGCCGAGCTTCTCGGAGGTCGGGCCTTCGTGGATGCGGTAGAGCATCGGGTGCCCGGCTTCGCGCAGGAAGTCCGATGCGCAGACGTTCGCGGCGAGCATGCACTCCTCGATCACGCGGTGGGCGTCGTTGCGCCGCACCGGGACGATGCGCTCGATCTTGCCGTGCGCATCGAACAGCATCTCGGTCTCGATGGTCTCGAAATCGATGGCCCCGCGCCGCTCGCGCGCCTTTGCGAGCAGGCGGTAGAGCCGGTGCAGGTTGCGCACGTGCGGCAGCAGCGCGTGGCGCCGGCGCGCGATCTCTCCCCGCTCGTCCTCCAGCATCGCGGCAACCTCGGTGTAGGTGAGGCGCGCGTGCGAGCGGAACACGGCGGGATAGAACCGGTAGGAGCGGATCGCGCCGTCGGGCGCGATGCTCATGTCGCAGGCAACGGCCAGGCGCAGGACATCTGGATTGAGCGAGCACAGCCCGTTGGAGAGTTTCTCCGGCAGCATCGGGATCACCCGCCGGGGGAAATACACCGAGTTTCCGCGCTCGCGCGCGTCCCGATCGAGGGCGTCATCGTGCTTCACGTAGTGGCTCACGTCGGCGATCGCGACGATCAGGCGGAATCCCCCCTCATCCCTAGCCCTTCTCCCAAGGGGAGAAGGCGTTGATCTCCCCTCTCCTTTGGGAGAGGGGCCGGGGGTGAGGGGCTCGCAGTACACGGCGTCGTCGAAATCTTTCGCGCTCTCGCCGTCGATCGTCACCAGCGCCAGCCGGGTGAGATCCGTCCTGCCGGTGCCGTCCTCGGACGTGACCTCGTTCGAGAGCCTTGCGCATTGCTCCTCCGCCGCGCGCGAGAACAGGTGGGGCAGCGCGTGCTTTCTCAGTGCGATCTCGATCTCCATGCCGGGATCGGCATAGTTGCCGAGCACTTCGATCACGCGCGCGACCGGCTGCGCGTGCGTGGAGGGTTGCGCCACGACCTCGACCGTCACCACCTGGCCCGGCTGCGCGCCGCCGACCGCGTCCGGCGGCACGAGGAATTCATGGCTCACACGCTTGTCCTCGGCGGTGACGTAGCGAATCCCGTGCTCGCTGCGCAGCCGCCCGACCAGGCGGTGCTGCCCGCGCTCGAGCACTTCCACGATCTTGCCTTCGGGCCGCCCCCTGCGATCGGTGCCGGCGATGCGTGCGACAACGCGGTCGCCATGCAGGACCTCGCGCATCTCCTTCGGCCCGAGGAAAAGGTCCGGCCCGCCGTCGTCGCGCACTAGAAAGCCGAAGCCGTCGGGGTGTCCCTGCACGCGCCCGCGCACGAGGTCCAGCTTCGCGACCACGCAGATGGCGTTGCGGCGGTTGCGCATGATCTCGCCATCGCGTTCCATGGCGGCGATGCGCTTCGCGAAGGCGTCACGGTCCTCCGCCGCGACGTGCAGCAGCCGCTCGAGCTCGTGCTCCGCGACGGGCACGCCTTTCTGGGTGAGGGTTTCCAGGATGAACTCCCGGCTCGCAACCGGATGTGCGTAGCGTTGCGCCTCGCGCTCGGCGTGCGGATCGCGCGATCGAGGGGAACGGGAACCGCGGGATTTGCGTTGATTCAATTGATCAATGGAGTACGTTGGTCTAGAATCGCGCCCGCATGCCCAGGTGGCGGAATTGGTAGACGCACCAGGTTCAGGTCCTGGCGCCAGCAATGGTGTGGGGGTTCGAATCCCTTCCTGGGCACCACCATCCAGGATCGAGTTATCAGGATTGAGGATCCGGTCCTCTTCCTGACGACCCGCCCGAGGTTTCCATCCCTCAATCCTCGCTCCTCGTTCCTCAATCCTGCTTTGTGAACGGATGCCGCAGCACGATGGTCTGCGCGCGCTCCGGGCCGGTCGAGATGAGGTCGATCGGCACGGTGAGGATCTGCTCGATGCGCTTGAGATAGTCCTGCGCCGCGCGCGGCAGCTGCCCGAAGCGCGTCAAGCCCACCGTGCTCTCCTTCCAGCCGGGCATCTCCTCGTAGATCGGCTCGCACGCATCCAGCGCCTCGGCCCCGGCCGGAAGGATGTCGCTGTGCTTGCCGTTCACGCGATAGCCCACCGCGAGCTGAACGGCCTCCATGCCGTCGAGCACGTCGAGCTTGGTGACACCGAGCCCGGACACGCCGTTCAGCTGGATCGAGCGCTTGAGAGCCGCCGCATCGAACCAGCCGCAGCGGCGCGGGCGGCCGGTGGTCGCGCCGAACTCGTTGCCGCGGGCGGCGAGCTGGCGCCCGATGGCGTCATCGAGCTCGGTGGGAAACGGACCGGAGCCGACGCGCGTGGTATAGGCCTTGGTCACTCCCAGCACGTAGTGCAGCGCTCCCGGCCCGATGCCGCATCCGGCCGCAGCGGCGCCCGCCACGCAGTTGCTCGAGGTCACGTAGGGATAGGTGCCGTGATCGATGTCGAGCAGCGTGCCCTGCGCGCCCTCGAACAGCAGGTTGTGCCCGGCCTGCCCCGCCTCGTGCAGCAGGCGCGGCACGTCCGCGACCATCGGCTCGATGCGCTCCGCGAGCCGCAGGGTGTCGTCCAACGTCTGCTGGTAGTCCACGCGCTCGGCGCGGAAGAATTCGCGGAGCACGAAGTTGTGGTACTCGAGCACGTCATGCAGCTTTGTGGCAAAGCGCTCCCGGTGGAACAGGTCCTGCAGGCGGATCGCGCGCCGCGCCACCTTGTCCTCGTAGGCCGGCCCGATGCCGCGTCCCGTCGTGCCGATCTTGCCGGCGCCCTTCGCCGCCTCGCGCGCCTGGTCGAGCGCTGCGTGATAGGGCAGGATCAACGGGCACGCTTCGCTCACCTTGAGCCGCGACCGCACGTCGACGCCGGCCGCCTCCAGCATCCCGATCTCCTCGATCAGCGCTTGTGGCGAAAGCACCACCCCGTTTCCGATGTAGCACGCGACATTCGCGCGCAGGATGCCGGACGGAATGAGGTGCAGCACCGTCTTCGCACCGTCGATCACCAGCGTATGCCCGGCGTTATGCCCACCCTGGAAGCGCACGACACCCTGGGCGTGATCGGTGAGCCAGTCGACGATCTTGCCCTTGCCTTCGTCTCCCCATTGGGCGCCGACGACGACGACGTTGCGCGCGGTCCGCTTCATCGCGCCCCGCGCTTGCCGCCCGGCTTGCCCCGCCGGGGCGCCGCGCCCGCCGCCGCCAGGCTGCGCAGGTTGATCGAGAATCCTGTTGCGGGACGCGGCCGACCGAATGCCCTGCCGACCTCGTCGTAGCGACCGCCGCGCGCGATCGGCGCCGCCACGCCCTCGCAGTAGGCGTCGAACACGACGCCCGAGTGGTAGTGATAGCCGCGCAGCTCCGCGAGGTCGAAGCTCACCGGGATGGGGCATGCCTTCGCGAGGGCTCGCAGCGTTGCGAGGGCCCGCGTCAGCTCGGGGAGCTTCGGCAGCCTCTTCGCGGCGAGCACCAGCACCTCGGGCCCGCCATAGAGCTCCGGCAGCAGCGCGAGCGCGGACCGGGCATTCGCGTCCAGCGTGCGCGCCAACCGCTTGAGGGCGGGAACGTCCTTCTTCTGCAGCGCCTCGAACAGCTCGCGCTCGAGCTCGGCCCCGACGCCCGCGGCGCGCACGATGGAGCGGAACACCGCGACGTGACCGATGTCCATGCGCGCGCCGCGCACGCCCGCGGCCGCGAGTGCGCGGGTGAGCAGCGCCTGGATCTCGAGATCGCCCGCGACGCCCGGCTCGCCGTAGATCTCCGCGCCGATCTGGATCAGCTCGCGGGTCGCGCCCGGGCTGGCGGGCAACGCATGCAGCACGCTGCCGCAGTAGCACAGCCGCGTCACACCCTTTCTATTGAGCAGGTGCGCGTCGATGCGCGCGACCTGGGGCGTGATGTCGGCGCGCACACCCATCATGCGCCCGGAGAGCTGGTCCACCAGCTTGAAGGTCCGCAGATCGAGGTCGTGGCCGGTGCCCGTCAGCAGCGATTCCACGTATTCCAGCAGCGGCGGCATGACCAGCTCGTAGCCCTGGGCGAAAAAGAGATCGAGGAGGTCGCGGCGCAGCCGCTCGAGCCGCGCGGCTTCGAGCGGGAGGACGTCCTCTATGTATTCGGGCAGGACCCAGGTACGCATTGCAGGATTCAGGATTGGGGATTCAGGATCGAGGGGGATTATAGTGGACATCGGGACGGGGTTCCCTCGATCCTCGATCCTCGAACCTGCTTGTTACTGGCGTGCGAGATAGAGCAGCAGCAGGCCGACGAGCATCGAGGTGAGGCCGATGAAGCGGATCTGCCCGTCGCTCATCTCGGTCAGGCGCCGGAAGGTGTCGCGCCACAGCCCCGGCAGCAGGAACGGCAGCACGCCCTCGATGATCAACATGAGCGCGAGCGCCGTAAGCAGGATTGTTCCCATGGATCGTCTTATTGCGGGAATAGCCGGCGGGCTTTTTCCGCACCATACTTTTCCCCTCTCCGCTCGATCCCTCATCCCCGCCCTTCTCCCGAGTGGAGAAGGGAGGCTCGACCCTTCCTCTCACCGCTTGGGAGAGAGGGAAGGAGTGAGGGGGATGGAGGGGGAAGGGGTGAGGGGCTCCCGTTCCCTACTTGCCCTGCCTGCCGCTTGACCTGAGGTACTTGAAGAACTCCGAACTGGGCTCGAGCACCAGCACGTCGTTCCGGCCGCGGAAGCTCGCCTTGTAGGCCTCGAGGCTGCGGTAAAACGCGTAGAACTCGGCATTCTGCTCGTAGGCGCGCGCGTAGATCGCCGTCGCCTTGGCATCGCCCTCGCCTTTGATGCGCTGCGCTTCGCGTTAGGCTTGTGCGACGATCACCTCGCGCTGCTTGTCGGCTTCTGCGCGAATCCTCTCCGACTCCGCGAAGCCGGTGGACCTCAACTCGTTCGCCACCCGCTTGCGCTCGGCCTCCATGCGGCGGTAGACGTCCACGCTCACCTCCTGCGGCAGATCCACGCGCTTGATCCGCACGTCGAGCACCTCGACGCCGATCGTCTTCGCGTCCTCGTTGGCCTTGTCCCGCATGAGGTCCATGATCTTGTCGCGCTCGCCGGAGACGACGTCGTGCACGGTGCGGTTGCCGAACTCGGCGCGCAAGCCGTCGTTGATCGTCTGCAGCAGCCGCGTCTGCGCCAGGCCTTCGTTGCCCCCCACGCTCACGTAGTACTGGCGGACGTCCGTGATGCGCCACTTCACGAAGAGATCCACCAGCACGTTCTTTTTCTCCGAGGTGAGGAAGCGCTCAGGCTCGGCGGATTCGATGGTGAGGATGCGCACGTCGAAATTTCGCACGTTCTCGAGCAGCGGGACCTTGAAGTAAAGACCCGGCTCCCTCTTGACGTCGATGACCTCGCCCAGCCGGAACACGATCGCGTTCTGGCGCTGGTCCACCACGAACAGGCTCAGCGCGCCGATGACGAGCGCTACCAGCGCGCCCACGAGTATCGCGCCGACATTACCCTTCATCAGCGCGTCTCCCGTTCGCGCGAGCGGAACGCCTCGCGCGAGCGCGTGGTGGAAGACTCCTGAGCAGGCGCCGGTTCCGGTTTGGGCGCGGATTCGCCCGGCCCGGTGCCCGTCATCTGCATGATCTTGTCGAGCGGAAGATAGATCAGGCTGTTGCCGCCCTTCTGGTCGATCAGCACCTTGGTGGTGTTACTCATGATCTGCTGCATCGCCTCGATGTAGAGCCGGTCGCGGGTGACCTGGGGCGCCTTGTTGTACTCGGCCACGATCTGGCGGAAGCGCGAGGCGTCGCCCTCGGACTGCTCGACCACCCGCTGGCGGTAGCCCTCGGCTTCCTGCGTGAGGCGCGCCGCCATGCCTTTTGCCTTGGGAACCACGTCATTGGCATAGGCCTGGCCCTCGTTCTTCTGGCGCTCGCGGTCCTGTCCGGCCTTGACCGCGTCGTCGAAGGACGCCTGCACCTGCTCCGGGGGCTGCGCGTTCTGCATGGTCACCTTGCTGATGTTGATGCCGGTGCCGTAGCGATCGAGGATCTCCTGCATCAGCTTGTGGGCGCGTGCCGCGACCTCCGAGCGGCCCTCGAAAATCACGAAATCCATGCTGCTCTTGCCGACGATCTCGCGGATCGCAGTCTCCGCCGCCTGCAGCACCGAATCCTCGGGAATGCGGTTGTTGAACAGGTAATCCGTCGGGCTCTTCAATATGTACTGCACGGCGAACTGAACGTCGACGATGTTCTCGTCGTCGGTCAGCATCAGCGATTCCTTCAGCACCTTGCTCTTGACGTTGTTGCGGTAGCCCACCTCCACGCTGCGCACGCCCGCCACGTTCACGACTTCGGCCGACTCGACGGGATACGGCAGGTGCCAGCGCGGACCCGGCATCGTGGTCTCGACGAACCTGCCGAAGCGCAGCACGATCCCGCGCTGGCCTTCATAGACGATGTAGAAGCCGCTCGCAATCCACACCAGGAAGATCAGCAGCAGCAGAATGCCCGCGCCGCCGCCGAACTTCTTCACGCTGGGCCCCTGCGGACCCTCGCCGCCGCTGCCGCCGCGACGGCCGAACAGCGCGTTCAGCTTCCTGTTGAAATCGCGCCAGATCTCGTCGAGGTCGGGCGGGCCCTGCCCGGGACGCCGCCCCCACTGCGGGTCATTCAACGACATCAGGACGCCGAGCAGCCTCAACGAGCGCTCTCGCACGAAGTCGCGGAAGGTCCTCAAGTAAGCCAGCATGGAAGCCCGGATCGTTCTTATGCCGCGGCGGTATTGTTGTGTTCAGCGGAAGCCGGGGCGGCGCCGGCGTGTTCCTCGAGCGCGAGGCGGATGAGTTCGGTCCCCTCGCCCGTCCGGGCACTTGCCCAAACGCGCGAAATTCTACCATAACCGTCGCGCTCGACCCGCGCCGGCAGCCGCGTGCGATCGATCTTGTTGAGCACCACGACCTGGGGGGTCGCCTCGCCGCCGATCTCGGCCAGAACCTGGTTGACCGCGGCCGCCTGCGCGTCGCGGTCCTCGCTGCTCGCATCCACGACGTGCAGCAGAAGGTCGGCATGCGCCGTCTCCTCGAGCGTCGCGCGAAATGCCGCCACCAGGGTGTGCGGCAGCCGCCGGATGAAGCCCACCGTATCCGAGACCACGATGCGCGCGCCGTTGCCGGTGTGCACGCGCCGCGTGGTGGTATCGAGCGTCGCGAACAGCTGGTCGGCAGCATAGACACCGGCGCGGGTCAGGCGATTGAACAGCGTCGACTTGCCGGCGTTGGTGTAGCCGACGATCGAGGCCATGAACAGGTGGTTTCGGCCGCGCGAGCGGCGCTGGATCTCGCGCTGCGCGCGCACCTTCTCGAGCTTGTCCTTCAGGACCTTCACGCGCTTGCCGATCAGCCGCCGGTCGGTCTCGAGCTGGGTCTCGCCCGGCCCGCGCAACCCGATGCCGCCCTTCTGGCGTTCGAGGTGCGTCCAGCCCCGCACCAGCCGCGTCGAGAGATGCTCGAGCTGCGCGAGCTCGACCTGCAGCTTGCCCTCGTGGGTGCGCGCCCGTTGCGCGAAGATGTCGAGGATCAGGCTGACGCGATCGACCACGCGGCACCCGAGCTCGCGCTCCAGATTGCGCTCCTGGGCGGGCGACAGCTCGTGATTGAAAATGGCGAGGCGCGAGCCGGTGGCGGCCAGCGTGCGCGCCACCTCCTCGACCTTGCCCTTGCCGGCGAACAGGGCGGGATCGGGCCGCGTGCGCCGGCCGCCCACGACGGCGCTGGGATGGACACCGGCGCTTGCCGCCAGCTCGCTGATTTCCTGCACCCCTTCCGCGTAGCCGGCCTCGCCGAAGTCGAGGCTGACCAGCACCGCCTCGGTGCCGTTCCCGGGACGGTCAAGCATCAAACTGAAGAGGACGCATCAGCCGTCGGCGCTTGGGTCCAGCTGAAGACTGACGGGGCGCGCGGGGACCACGGTCGAGATCGCGTGCTTGTAGACCATCTGGGTGACCGTGTTCTTGAGCAGGACCACGTACTGGTCGAAGGAATCGATCTGTCCCTGGAGCTTGATGCCGTTCACGAGGTAGATCGAGACCGGTATGTGCTCCTTGCGCAAGGTATTGAGGAACGGGTCTTGTAGCAGCTGCCCCTTGTTGCTCATGTTCCGCCTCGTGTTTGTGGTGTTTTTGAGCGTCGTACTCTACTCGCTTTTATGCCGCTGCGCCATGCGGTTAGCGTCGTCTGCGGGCGCGCGCGGCGTAGGGGTTTGCTCCCACCCGGAGCTCGACCCGGAGCGGGGTTCCCTGCAATTGGAAAGCGTCCCGGAAGAATCGTTCCAGGTAGCGCCGGTAGGTGTCCGGCACACGATCGAGGGCGCTGCCGTGGATGATGATGCGCGGCGGGTTGACGCCGCCCTGGTGGGCGTAGCGCAGCCGCGGCCGGACGACCCCTGCCCGCGGCGGCTCCTGTTGCGTCACCGCCTGCGCGAGGACGCGGTTGAGCCGCGGCGTCGGCAGGCGCGCCATCGCCGCGCCATACGCCTCGTCCACCGATTTCAGCAGGGCCACCACGCCCGCGCCGGTCAACGCCGAGATGAAGTGCAGGCGGGCGAACGCCAGGAAATCGAGCTTGCGCGCGAGGATGCGCTTGACGCGATCGCGCGCCTCCGTGGGGAGCCGCTCCCACTTGTTGACCGCGACCACGAGGGCGCGCCCGGCTTCCAGCAGGTAGCCGGCGATGTGCGCATCCTGCTCCGTAATCTCGTGGCGCGCATCGAGCACGAGGATCGCGACATTGGCTTCCTCGATCGCCTGCATCGTCTTCACCACCGAGAACTTCTCCACGACCTCGGCCACGCGCCCGCGCCGGCGCAGGCCGGCGGTGTCGATGAGGGTGTAGCGGCGCCCGCCGCGCTCGAATTCGACGTGGATCGAATCGCGGGTCGTGCCGGGCTCGCCGTGGACCACGACGCGCTCCTCGCCGAGGAGCGCGTTGACCAGCGTGGATTTGCCCACGTTGGGCCGGCCGACGACGGCGATCATGGGATGCCGGCCCGCTTCCGGCGCGGGCTCCGGGGCGGACGGCAGCTCCCCGAGCACCCAGTCCATGAGGTCCGAGACATACTCGCCATGGGCAGCGGAGACCGGCAGCGGATCGCCGAGCCCCAGCGCGTGGAACTCCGCACCCGCCATCGCCGGCTCCATGCCCTCGGCCTTGTTGACGACGAGGAAGACGCGCCGGCCCGTCCTGCGCAGCTCCTCGGCGATCTGGCGATCCTGGTGGGCAAGCCCCGCACGGGCATCCACCAGGAACAGCACCGCGTCGGCCTCATCGACCGCCTGGCGCGTCTGCCGCGCCATTTCGCGATAGATACCCTCCGGCGCCGCCGGCTCGAAACCCCCGGTGTCAACCACCAGGTAGGGCTTCGCGCCCATGCGCCCGCGCCCGTAGTGCCGGTCGCGCGTCATGCCCGGGACGTCGGCCACGATCGCGTCGCGGCTGCGCGTCAGCCGGTTGAAGAGCGTTGACTTGCCGACGTTGGGCCGGCCCACGATCGCAACGATGGGAAGCATTGAATGAAAGGATTCAGGATTGAGGTATCAGGATCAAGCGCGCGCCATTTCCTCGATCCTCGATCCTTGATCCTGCTCTACTGGACGGTAAACGCGTAGACGCCGCCGGCGCGGGTCTGCACGAGGAAGCTCGCCGCGTCGAGCGCGATCGGCGGCGCGAGGATAGCGCTGCCATCGGTCTCGACGCGCGCCGCGAACGCACCGTCCTCGCGCGAGATCAGGTGCACGTAGCCCTCGAAGTCGCCGACGACGACATGCCGCCCGAGCGCAAGCGGCCCGCTCACGTTGCGGCCGGCCAGCTTGTCCTGGCGCCAAATGCTGGCACCGCTCGACTTGTCCAGCGCCTGCACGGCGCTCCGGTCGTCGGTGACGTAGAGGTGGCGTGCGTCGGTCGCGATGCCCGCGATGCTGGAGACGTCACGCGCCCACAGGAGCGTTCCACGGGAGCCTTCGAAGCAGGCCACACGCCCCTGGTACGCCGCGGCGCACACCTGCTTGCCGTCCACCACCGGCAGGCTTGTCACGTCCGCCACGCGCTCCAGCTCGGTCGTCCCGCGAGGCAGCGCAACCACGCCTTCCCATCCTATGTTGCCGTTCGAAAGCGCAAGCGCGACCAGCCGTCCGCCCGGAAATCCGGCAAACACGCCGCCCTGGGTGATCACCACGCCGGTATGAGTGCGTACCGACAACGGGGGCGTTGACCGCTGATAGACCCACCGATTCTTCCCGGTGGCCGCGTCCAGTCCGTAAATCCGTCCGTCGCCGGTGCGCGCCACGACGATACCTTCCTGCGCCTCCGGCGGCGCCAGCACCTCACTCGTAAGCTGCGCCTGCCACAGCGGCTTGCCCTCGCGGTCGAACGCGAGCACCCGGCCCCTCGGCGTGCCGAGCAGCACGAGGCCGCCGCCCACGCCGACACCGCCCGAGACGCGCTCCTCGGCGCTCGCATGTGCCGTCGCAGTGCCGCGCGCCTTGTCGAACGCGGTCACGCTGCCTTCAGCACCGACGGCGTAGACCACGTTGCCGACCGCGCGCGGGTAGAAGACGTACTTCTCGGCCGACTCCACGCCACCCTGCCACAGCGGTTTCAGCTCTGCCGTCGGCTTGAACTCGGTGAGCTCGGCCGGCTTCAGTCCCGGCGTGCTGCCGCAACCGTGGAGGACAGCGAGCGCGCCAGCAAGCCACAGCGCATGGGACAGTCGAAGTGACATCTCGGAGAGGGAATCAACTACCGACGGCCGCGCGTCGGTCAGTTTTTCGGGTCGCCGAGTGAATCGAGCTTCAACTGCAGCGTGGCGCGATAGGGGCTTCCCGCCTCGCTGCGGTCGAGCGCCAGCTGGTAGGCGCTGCGCGCATCCGCGCTCTTGCCCTGCGCGAGCAGGATATCGCCCCTGAGGTCGGCGTAGAGCCCGGTCATCGACTCGCCCGGCTTGGTCTCGACAAGCTTCAGCGCTTCGTCGTAGTTCTTCTCGTCGAGCAGGACGCCCGCGAGCCGCAGCCTTGCCACGTCCCGCAGCTCCTCGCGGCGCGCATTCTCCACGACCCACGCTAGGCGGGCCTTGGCCTGCGCGAGATCCCTGCCCTCGTAGCTCACCCGCGCGGCGCTCAACGCCGCGAACGCGGCATAGGGGGTGGAGGCGTACTTCGCGACGATCTCGCCCGCGATATCGGCCATCTTCTTGCGATCGCCGGCGCGCTCGGCCTGCTCGAGCTGCTCATAGAGCGCAACCGCGGCGAGCGACTGGGTATGCCGGTAATAGCGCCAGCCCTGGAAGCCCGCGAAGACGACCGCGACGGCAACCACGGCGAGGATCACCAGCCTGCCGTAGTCCTTCCACCACGCCTTCAGCTCCTCGAGCTGTTCCTGTTCCTGCAGATCGTATGCCATCTCCCCACTCACGCCTTTCCCTTGATCAAATCGATCGCTTCGGGGACGGATGCGCGGACCTGCTGCGCGGCCTCGCGCAAGGGCTTCACGCTGACGACACCCGCCCCCGCCTCGTCGTCCCCCACGATCACCGCGTAGCGCGCGCCGCTCGCGTCCGCCCGCTTCATCTGCGACTTGAAGTTGCCGCCCCCGCAGTGGAGCGCGACCGCAAGCCCTCCGTCGCGCATCTGCTCGGCCACGCGCGCGCCGTAAAGCTCCGCCGCGGCGCCCTGCCGCACGAGGTAGACGTCGGGCCCCGGCGCCTCCCGCACGCCCGCGCCGTCCTTCATCAGGGCAAGCAGGCGCTCGATCCCCAGCGCGAATCCGCACGCGGGCGTGGGCTTGCCGCCGATCTGCTCGATCAGCGTGTCATAGCGCCCGCCTGCGCACACCGCGTTCTGCGCGCCGAGCCGGCCGCTCGCCCATTCATAGACCGCCCCGTTATAGTAGTCGAGCCCGCGCACCAGCCGGCTGTTGATGCGAAAGGTTACGCCGCTCTCGTGCAGCAGCCTCTGCAGCGCCTCGAACTGACTGAGGGATTCTTCGTCCAGGTCGTCGGCGAGCTTCGGCGCGCCCGCGATCACCTCGGCCAGCTCCGGGTTCTTGCTGTCGAGGACCCGCAGGGGATTGGCGTGCAGCCGGCGTTTCGAGTCCGCGTCGAGACGGCCCGCGTGGCGCTCCAGGTAGCGCACCAGCCGTTGCCGGTAGCGGCTGCGCGAGGGCGCGTCGCCGAGCGTGTTCAAGTCGAGCTCGATTCCGTCGATGCCGAGCGCGCGCCACAACCGCGCGCACATGGCGAGATGCTCGGCATCGATGTCCGGGCCGGGGAATCCCAGCGCCTCCACCCCGACCTGGTGGAACTGGCGGAAGCGTCCCTTCTGCGGGCGTTCGTGGCGAAACATCGGGCCCCAGTACCACAGCCGCTGCGGGCCCCCGTAGAGCAGGTTGTGCTCGATCACGGCCCGCACGCAGGCGGCGGTGCCTTCCGGCCGCAACGCCAGGCTCTCGCCGCTCAGCGCGTCGACGAAGGTGTACATCTCCTTCTCGACGATGTCGGTCACCTCTCCGATCGAGCGCACGAAGAGGTCGGTCTTCTCCAGGATCGGCGTGCGCAGGTTGCGATAGCCATAGGCGCGCAGCCAGGCGCGCACCGTGTCCTCGAAGCGCTCCCACAGCCGGGCCTCGTCCGGCAGGACATCGTTCATCCCGCGGATCGCCTGTATCTGCTTGGATCTCATCAAGCGTGCGCAGCGTTCTGGGAGGTCTGCTTCTTGTTCCCGGCGGGCTGTTGCGGATAGTGGTCGATGACGTACTGCTCGACGATGCGCTGGAACTCGGCCGCGATGTGCGCGCCCTTGAGGGTCACCGTCTTCACGCCGTCCACGTAGACCGGCGCCACCGGGTTCTCGCCCGAGCCCGGCAGACTGATGCCGACGTGGGCGTGCTTGCTCTCGCCCGGACCGTTCACCACGCAGCCCATCACCGCGACGTGCATGTTCTCGACGCCCGGATGGCGGCCGCGCCACTGCGGCATCTGCGCCCGCAGCCAGCCCTGGATGCGGTCGGCCAGCTCCTGGAAGTAGGTGCTGGTGGTGCGCCCGCACCCCGGGCACGCGATCACCATCGGCGCGAACGAGCGCAGCCCCAGGGTCTGGAGGATCTCCTGCGCGACCACCACCTCGCGGGTACGGTCTCCGCCCGGCTCAGGCGTGAGCGAAATGCGAATCGTGTCGCCGATACCCTCCTGCAGCAGCACCGCCAGTGCTGCGGTTGAGGCAACGATCCCTTTCGAGCCCATGCCCGCCTCGGTAAGCCCGAGATGCAGGGGGTAATCACACTGCGCTGCGAGGTCCCGGTAGACCGAGATCAGGTCCTGCACGCCGCTCACCTTGCACGAAAGGATGATGGCGTCGTGCGCCAGGCCCAGCGCCTCCGCCTGGCGCGCACTCTCCAGCGCGGATGCCACCAGCGCGGCGCGCGTCACCACCGCGGACGACTCGGGCTGGGCGCTGCGGGCATTCTCATCCATCATGCGCGCCAGCAGCTCAGGATCCAGGCTGCCCCAGTTGACCCCGATGCGCACGGGCTTGCCGTAGCGGCACGCGAACCCGATCAGGGTCGCGAACTGATCATCGCGCTTCGCGCCGCGTCCCACGTTTCCCGGATTGATGCGCAGCTTCGCCAACGCCTCCGCGCATGCCGGGTGCTGAGCGAGCAGGCGATGACCGTTGAAATGAAAATCGCCGACCAGCGGCACGTTGACACCCCGGGCGTCGAGCTGCTCGCGAATCGCCGGCACCGCCGCCGCCGCTTCGGCGTTGTTGACCGTCACGCGCACGAGCTCGGAGCCGGCCCGCGCGAGCTCCGCGACCTGGCGGACGGTGGCAGCCACGTCCGCGGTGTCGGTGTTGGTCATCGACTGGACCACGATCGGCGCATCGCCCCCGATGAGGACATGCCCCATGCGCGTCTGGCCGCTCCTGCGGCGCGGCGCCGGCCCATGATCCGGATAGCACTTCATTCGAGGGTCAGCCGCGCGACGTCGATCTTGGTGTGGCGCGCGAGGTCGATCTCGCGACCGGCATAGGTCATGCGCACGCCTTGGGAATTGCCCACCACGATATGGAGCGGCGGCAAGCCGATCACGCGCCGAGTGGTGCCGGCACGGTTCAACTGCGAGAAGATCGTCTGGTCATTGCGATCGCGGATCTCGACCCACGACTCCTCCTCGAACACGAACCGCAGCTCGCGGTCATCCGGATGCGCGACCCGTTCCCGTACCGGGGCCGCGCTCGCCGGCACGGGTGCGGACACTGATGCAGGTGCCGCAGTCTTCGGCCCGGTCTCTGCTGACGCGGCGGGCAGCTTTGCCGCGGTCTCCCGGGCCTTCCTGGCCGGAGCGGCGGGCGGCGTCTCGACGCTCGCGCGCTCCTCGCTGAAGTAAAACTCGTAGACCGCGAGCATCGCCACAACCACGCCCGCCGCCACCGCGTAGCGGGGCCAACGCCGGGTTTCGGCCGCGGGAAACGGAATGTCCCGCGCCTCAGAGCTTTCCAGGTGCAGCGGCGCCTCCGGAAGGAGGCCGGTGATCGACTGCACCAGTTCCTCCGGGTCGAGTTTGAGCAGGCGGGCGTAATTGCGGATGAAACCGCGCACGAAGACCGGTCCGGGCAACTGCTGGTACTGCCCCGACTCCAGGGCCTCGACCTGCCACACCGAGAGCTTCAGGCGACGCGCGACCTCGGCGGTGGTCAGGTTCTGCGCCTGCCGCGCCTGGCTCAGCCGCACATTCGGCGCGGCGCTGTCGCTCGCGGCAGACGCAGGCGACCGGATGTCATGCACCTCGGTCATTCGTACTGGCCCGCGAGGAGCGCGCGGGCCTCCTGTGAATCCGGAAAGCGGTTACGCAGTTGCAGCGCGTAGCTCGCCTCGGAGTTGCGGTCCCCAAGCCGGCGCTCGACGCGCACGCCGAGCCAGAGCGTCTCCGCGTTCGCAGTGGCAACCTGTGTCAGGCGGTTGAGATAGCGCTTGGCCTCGCCAAAATCGCCGCGCGCGTAGGACACGTCCGCCATCTGGTACAGGGCCTGGGGTTGATTCGGACGCACCTTAAGCGCGAGCAGGAAGAATTCCGCCGCGCCCGCCGTGTCCCCGATGCGCCGCGCGCACACGCCGGCATTGACGTAAGAGCGCTCGGGGGACGCGTACAAGGGATTCCGCACCGCTTGCACGAAATACCGGATTCCCTCCCGCTCCTGCTTGCGCTGGCACAGGAACATGCCGTAGTTGTTCAGGGCGTCGGAATCGGCCGCGTTGATGCGGAGGGCGCGCTGGAAGCTCTCCTCGGCCAGGCGGTCCTCCTTCAGCTGCGCATAGATCACACCCGCGACGTTATGCGCCGGGCCGTAGTTCGGGTCCGCCCGCAGGGCTTCCTTCACCTCCTCCAGCGCCACCCCGACGTTGCCGATATCGAAGTAGCTCGCGGCAAGCTCGGTGTGGACGCGCGCGCGCAGCTGCGCGGGGCTTTCGTCCCCGGTGGTGGAGGTCGCGGGCTTCAACCCCGATTCGTCCGCGGGATGCGTCGCGCAACCCGCGAGGACCAGGCAGGCCGCCGCCACCGCCACGCCGGCAAGCCTCATCGCGCGAGCTCCTGCGGGCGGCGAGTCGTGCGCCGCGTACGGTCCTGGACCCGGCCCGCCAGCTGCCCGCATGCCGCGGCGATGTCGTCGCCGCGCGTCTTGCGGACGGTCGCAACAAGCCCTGCCTGCATCAGCACGTCGCGAAAACGCGCGATCGCTTCCGGGGACGAACGCTGATAGTCGACGCCGGGAAACGGATTGAAGGGAATCAGGTTGATCTTGCAGGGCACATCGCTCACCCGCGCGGCGAGCTCGCGCGCCTGGGCGACGCTGTCGTTTACGCCGGCGAGCATCACGTACTCGAACGTCACGAAATCGCGCGGCGCCTTCTCCAGGTAGCGCAGGCACGCCGCCAGCAGCTCGCGGATCGGGTACTTGCGGTTGATCGGCACCAGCTCATCGCGCAGCGCGTCATTCGGCGCATGGAGCGAGACGGCAAGTGCGACCGGGCACGCGTCGCGCAGGCGGTCGATGCCGGGCACGAGTCCCGCGGTCGAGAGCGTGACGCGCCGGCGCGAGAGCCCGTAGGCGGAGTCGTCAAGCATGAGCCGCATCGCGGCGACGACGTTCTCGAGATTGGCGAGCGGCTCGCCCATGCCCATCATCACGACGTTGCTGATCGGCCGCTCCTCGGTCACCCCGCGCCCGAGGCTCCGGTTAGCCAGCCACAACTGGCCGATGATCTCCTCCACGGTGAGATTGCGGTTGAAGCCCTGCTTGCCCGTGGAGCAGAACGAGCATTCGAGCGCGCAGCCCGCCTGCGATGAGATGCACAGCGTTCCGCGGTTGGCTTCCGGAATGAAGACGGTCTCGATCGCGTTGCCGGTACCGACGTCGAGCAGCCACTTGCGCGTGCCGTCGGCGGCGGTGGACTCGCTCAGCACGTGCGGCGCGGCGATCGATGCGCTTTCCGCGAGGCGCTCGCGCAGCGGCCGCGACATATCGGTCATGGCGCTGAAGTCGTCCACCCCGGCGTGGTGGATCCAGCGCAACAGCTGCCGCGCGCGATACGGCTTCTCGCCCAGGCCGGCGCAGAAACCCCGCAATGCCTCCTGGTCCAGCCCGATCAGATTGACGGTCATGGCGGCAATGCGCTCAGCGCGAGTAAATGCCCTGTTTCGGGAAGAAGTACGCGATCTCTGTGACCGCGGTCTGCGGCGAATCCGAGCCGTGCACCGCGTTGGCGTCTATGCTTTGAGCAAAGTCGGCGCGGATAGTGCCTTTCGCAGCCTTTCGGGGATCGGTCGCGCCCATCAGGTCGCGGTTCTTCTGGATTGCGTTCTCACCCTCCAGGACCTGGATCATCACCGGGCCGGAGATCATGAAATCCACCAGGTCCCTGAAGAAGGGCCGGTCCTTGTGCACCACATAAAACCCCTCGGCCTCGGTGCGCGACAGCCAGGTCATGCGCGCCGCCACGATGTTCAGTCCCGCCTCCTCGAACCGGGCAAGAATCCTTCCGATCACGTTCCGGGCGACGGCGTCGGGCTTGATGATGGACAAAGTGCGCTCAACCGGCATAACGCGCGAGGATACCACGATAAGGCCTTGAAATGAAGCAGTTTCGCGGATTTTCGCCCGCGAAAACATGGGGTTGCCGAGATGCGCGCGACGCGGTCGCGAAGCCTTCTAACGCGGCGCGTCACCGGCCAGCGTGACACGATGCATGACGCGCTGGAAACCGTGGTAGTCGTTGATCGGATTGTGCTGGGCGCAACGGTTATCCCAGAACGCGAGCGCACCTGGCGTCCATGCAAAGCGGCAGGTGAATTCCGGCTTCACCTGGTGCGCGAACAGGAAGCGGAGCAGCGGTGCGCTCTCCTCCTCCGTCCAGCCCCGGAAATGCGTCGTGTGGCCAACATTGACGTAGAGTGCTCTGCGGCCGGTCTCCGGGTGTGTGCGCGCCACCAGATGCTCGCCGACCAGCACCTTGCGCTCCACGCCGGCCTCGCGCAGGCGGTCCTCCCGCGTTCGCGACGCATCGGCCTTGGTCGAGGAATTGACGCCGATCAGGCCCGTCAGCCGGCGCCGGAGGTCCTCCGACAGGGTTTCGTGGGCGAGATACTGGTTGGCAAAGAGCGTGTCGCCGCCATGGGGCGGTGTCTCCACTGCGTAGAGCATGCTCGCCATCGGCGGGCGCTCCAGGTAGGCGGTGTCGGAATGCCAGATGCCGCCGAAATTCACGCGCTCGTGCGCGAGCTTGACCACCGGGGTGATCAGCGGGCACTCCGGCAGGCCCTTCAGCTGGGGATATTCCATCGGCTCGCCGAACTGCCGCGCAAAGGCGAGCTGCGCCTGCGGGGTCAACTTCTGGTTCCGCAGGAAGATCACCAGGTGGTCGAGGAAGGCCTGGCGGATCTCCGCGATGACCGCCGCTTCGAGCGGCCGCGCGGCATCGACGCCCTCGATCTCAGCGCCGAGTGCGCCGGCAATCGGGCGCACCTTGATGTGGCGATAGGAGCGCATCACTAGACGACTTTCGCATCCCTCAGCGCGCGGATGCGCGCTTCATCGTAGCCGAGCTCGCGCAGCAGCGCATCCGTATGCTCGCCCAGCGCCGGCGCCGGGCGTGCCGGCGGCGTCTCGCCCGCGCACCGCACGGGTGATGCGACCATGCGATAGGATCCCCGCGCCGCGTGCGGCAGCGTCTGCAGCCGGCCGTGCCCGGTCACAAAGGGATTGTCGAGCGCCTGCGCAAGATCGTTGATGGGCGCTGCCGGCACGCTCCCCGCAAACCGTTCGAGCCATTCGGCCGTCGTGTGCCGCTGCAACTCCCCATCGAGCATCCCGGTCAGGAGATCGCGGTGCTTCAGCCGGTCGGGGAACATGCGAAAGCGCGCGTCGGCGCTCCATTCGGGGCGCCCGAGCTTCGCGCACAGCGCCGACCAGAACTTTTCCTTGTTGCACATGATGTAGATCCAGCCGTCGCGCGTGCGGTAGAGCTGGCACGGCGTCAGCGCGGGATGCGCCGAGCGCGGCAGGCGCCCGGTGACCACGCCTTCATTCAAGTACCATGTCGCGAGGTAGTTGGTGTTGGCGAGCGCAATGTCGAACAGGCTCACGTCGATGTCGCGTCCCGCGCCGGTTGCACGCGCCGCGGTCAGCGCGGCGAGCAGCGCGTACGCGAGCCCCAGTCCCGACATGAGATCCACGACCGAGAGCCCGAACCGCGCCGGCGGCGCGCCCGGCTCTCCGGTAAGCGAGAAATAGCCGGTTTCTGCCTGCATCAGGTAGTCGAATCCCGGCCAGCTGGCGCGCGGGCCGGTGCGTCCGTAGGCGGAAAGGTGCGCGCACACGATTTTCGAGTTCGCACGCTTCAGGTGCTCGTAGACGAGCCCGAGCTTTGCGGGCACGTCACCGCGCAGGTTGGAGGCAATCGCATCGGCGCCGCGCACGAGATCGTGCAGCACCGCCTGCCCTTCCGGGCGGCCGAGATCGAGCGTCAGGCTCTTCTTGTTGCGGTTCAAGCTGTGGAAGAACTCGCTGTCGCCGGGCGCGAAGAAATGCGGCCCCACCGCGCGCGACATGTCGCCGCCGTCGCTGGGGTTCTCGATCTTGATGACTTCCGCCCCCTGGTCGGCGAGGAACATCGTGCCGAACGGGCCCGCCCCGTACTGCTCGACCGCCAGCACCCTCACGCCGCTCAGGGGCAACATGGATTGCGATGACCGCCGTTCACGCAGGATGTCGCTTGACGAGTTCGCGCGCGATGATGATGCGCTGCAGCTCGTTGGTGCCCTCGCCGATCGCGAGCAGCGGCGCGTCGCGGTAGTAGCGCTCGATATTGAACTCCTTCGAGTAGCCGTAGGCGCCGTGGATGCGCATCGCCTCCAGGCTGTTCTCGAGCGCGGCTTCCGTCGCGTAGAGCTTCGCCATGCCCGCTTCCAGATCGCAGCGCCGGCCCGCGTCGTAGGCGCGTGCAGCGTGCTCCACCAGGAGGCGCGCTGCTTCTACCCGCGTCGCCATGTCGGCGAGCTTAACCTGGATCGCCTGGTGCTCCGCGATCGGTTTGCCGAACGTCTTGCGCTGCTGGGCGTAGCGCAGCGATTCCTCGAGGCAGGCACGCGCAAGCCCTGCCCCTCGCGCGGCGACATTGATGCGTCCCAGCTCGAGACCGTTCAGAACATGCTGCAAACCGCGGCCTTCCTCGGTCCCGACCAGATTCGCGGCCGGCACGCGGCAGTCCTCGAACAACAGCTCCGCCGTATCGATCCCCCGGTAGCCGAGCTTGGGGAGCTTCCTCACCACCTTGAAACCCGGCCCCTTCTCTATGAGCAGCAGGCTCATGCCCTTGTGCGGGGGCGACGCCTTGGGATCGGTCTTCACCAGCACCCCCAGGATCTGCCCCTCGGCGCCGTTGGTGATCCAGGTCTTCGCGCCATTGACGATGTAGGAGTCGCCTTCCCGGCGCGCCCGGGTGCGAATCGCCTGGAGATCGGTGCCGCAGTCGGGCTCGGTCAGCGCGATGCCGCCGCGCAGCTCCCCGCTCGCGAACCGGGGCAGATAGCGGCGTTTCTGCTCCGCGGTCCCGTAGCGCTCGACAGCCCCCGCCATGATGAGGTGCGAATTGAAGAACCCCGGCACCGACATCCAGACCGCCGACATGCGCTCGACGATCTTCGCGTAAGTCGTAGCCGGCAGCCCCAGTCCCCCATGCTCGGGGGCGATGGTGGCGCCGAAGAGGCCGAGCGCCTTGAGCTTCTCGACGATCGCGGTCGGATACGTGTCGGCGGCTTCCAGCTCCCGCACGACCGGCCGCACCTCCCGCTCGAGGAAGCGCCCGACGCTATCCAGGATAAGCGAATCCTGCTCGTCCAGCTGCGGCTGCGCGCCCATCAGGAGCCGCCGCCGGTCACGGGTGCACGTCCTCGGTGAACCAGTCGTCCGGCAGCTCCCGCCCCACGCCCCCCTCCCGGGCCTTGTGCAGGACCAGGGCACCGGCGGCGGCGAACTGCAGCCCCAGGCCAACGTTGTTCGCAAAGCAGGTGATCTCGTCCGCGCGCTCGCGTCCCGGAGCTCGCTCCGAGAGCAGATCACTCAAGTCCGGATAGCGGTCGCTGCGCGCGGGATCCTTCCACCAACCCTGCTCGCGCTTCTCGTCCACGTTGGGCGTGCCCGGCATCACGTTGTTGTACTGCTTCGCCTGCCGCCGGTTGTGGACCAGCACGCGGTCGCAGCGGTCGAGCACCTCGCCGTCGATCTCCTGCGACTTGATGCAGCCGATGTGCATGCCGGGCTTGAGCCACGCCGGATCGATGACGCGCACCATGGACGAGGTGGCCGCGAGGACCACGTCGGCGCCCTCGACGCACGCCTCCACCGAATCGACGGCCCGCACCCCCTGGTACTGGGATACGAACGCTTCCCGACTCTTCGGCTGCGGGCTGTAGACGCGCACTTCCCGGAAATCCCGTACCACGCGCGCGGCCATAAACTGCGCGCCCGCCTGCCAGCCGGTGCCGATCAGCGCCAGAGTTGAGGCGTCGCTGCGCGCGAGGTGCTTGAGAGCAAGGCCGCTCGCCGCCCCGACGCGCATGCGCTGCATGACGCCGTCGGGGAACATGGCGAGGAGCTTCCCGGTCTCGGAGCTGAAGAGCATGACCAAGCCGACCCAGTGACCGTCCGCCATCGGCTGCTTGACGCGCCGCGGCTTGCCGGCGATGACCGGATGCGTGATGACATCGGAGTTGATGCGCAGCGCCTGGACCCCCTGCGCCGGCCAGCCGCCGCCCATGTGCTTGAACGCGTAATAGCCGTCCTCGCGCGCGTTCGGCATGATGTTGTCGAAGCGCGGCGAGAGCAGCGCGCGCCCGTCCGCGTAATCGCGGTACATCGGCTCCAGCGCGGCCATGCAGTCTTCCATCGTCAGCAGCCGGGCGATCTCGTCGTTGTTCAGTACCAGCATGAAGCCTCCCTCAATACCCGGCGTCCGGCTCGTGGCCGCGCCGGGGCACCAGGATCGAGCGCTCGAAGCTCATGAACGGGGTACCGTCAGACTTTTTGCCAGTGGTACGCACCTTGACGATGCCCTGTGTCGGGCGCGACTTCGATTCGCGCACTTCCAGCACCTCGGACTCGGCGTAGATCGTGTCTCCCGCGAACACCGGTGTCGTGAGCCTCACCTTGTCCCAGCCGAGATTGGCGATCGCCTTCCGGGAGAGATCGTTGACACTCATGCCGGTGACCATCGCGAGCGTCAGGCAGCTGTTGACCAGCGGGCGCCCGAACTCGGTTTTCGCGGCGTAGGCGGCGTCGAAATGGATCGGGTGGGTGTTCATGGTGAGCAGCGTGAACCAGGTATTGTCCGCCTCCGAAATGGTGCGCCCCGGGCGGTGCTGGTAAATATCGCCGACCTTGAAGTCCTCGAGACAGCGGCCCGAGGACATCAGGCCACACGGCGCCCGCTCGCCGCATCGGGACGCGTGAGGCGCAGCAGCGCGCCGATGTCCTTCGCCTGATCGAGCGCGAGGAGCGCGCCCGCCAGCTCGTCGCGCCGGCGCGCGGAGAGATACGGCCCGGTGAGCCCGTCGAACTTGGCGCGCAGCTCGGCCGCGGTCAGGAAGTTCGCCGGCTCGCCTTTCGGCACCCGCACGTAGGTCTCGAACGCTCCGCGCGCGGTCTTGATCCGCACGCTCCCGCTCATGTCCTTCTGGAAGTCGGCCTGCGCCTTGGGATCCACCCAGGTCTTAACCCGCTTGCACAAGTCGAGGGTCGCGGGGTCGCCGAGGTGGCGCGAGTAATCGTCCCAGCCGAAGCCGCCGCTGCGCAGCGCCACCGAAGCGCAGAACGCCATCGAGAACTGCCCATCCACCACGGATTTCGGCGCCTGCTTGGCCGGCTCCGGGTCGCCGATCAGCTTCCAGCCCGGCTCGGGCAGGCCGACCACGACTTCCTCGACCTCCTCCGCCCGGATGCCATGCTGGCGCGCAAGCGCGAGGATGCCGTCGAGCGGCGCGTGTCCGTAACGACAGGAAGGATAGGGCTTCACTGCGATCTTCAGCGTTTCCCAACGACGCCCAAGTCCATCTACCGCCTTCGCCGCGTCGGCGGCGGGCGCATAGGCGTGCAGAAAGCCCCACTTGCCCTCGAGCGCCTCCGACGCGCCGATATAGCCTTCCTTCGCGAGCGTCGCCGCGATGAGTCCGCACATTGCCGCGTGGCCCACGTGCGAGCGCTTTGTCCACGCACCGTTCACCAGGTACTGCATCGAGCCTGCCGACATGCTGAGCACGATCCCGAAGGCATTGCGGTATCCCTCCGGATCAAGCCCGAGGAGCCTCCCGGCGGCTGCGGCCGCGCCAAACGCGCCGCAGGTCGCGGTCGGATGGAAGCCGCGGTCGTAATGTGCTGCGGGATCGAGCGCAAGGCTCAAGCGGATCTGCACTTCGTAGCCAGCCACAATTGCGGCGATCGCCGCCCGCCCGTCGCCTCCCGCCATCTCGGCGGCGGCGAAAGCAGCCGGCACGATCGGCGCGCTCGGATGGAGCGACCCGGGCGCGTGGGTGTCGTCGAAATCGAGCGAGTGCGCGAGTGTGCCGTTTAGCATTGCCGCGCCGGGCGCCCCATAGCCCGCGGCATCGCCGATGACGGTGCACGATCCTTCGGCCAGCCCGAGCCGGCGCACGGCCGCAACCATGGGCCCGGTCGATTCTGCCTCGTTGCGCGCGCGCAGCGCGATGCCGACGAGGTCGAGGACGAGCGCCTTGACACGCTCGCGCACTTCGACGGGCAGCGTGTCATAGGAAATGCGCGAGGCAAATTCGGCGAGTTCCCGGGTAACCGCGATCATGGGCTTCTCCTGTGGCCGGCGCCGCTCTTGTGCGGGCGGCAGGCGGACATCATAAGAGACGGATTCATCCGCGGCAATTACCCCTCACGCCTTTCCCTCCATCCCCTCACTCCTTCCTCTCTCCCAAGGGGAGAGAGGAAATGTTCAGCGGCAAATGGTCTGACAACTATTTACCGAGAACTCAATTGGCGGCTCTCGCGCCAGATGCTGTAGTAGGTGCCGGCGAAGATGACCACGGCGCCGAGCAGGATGGAGACTTCGAGCGGCTCGCCGTAGATCAGCATGCCCACCACGGCGATCAACGGAAGACGCAGAAAATCGATCGGCACCACGACGATGGCGTCGGCCGCCCGCAATGCGCGCGTCAGGCAAAAGTGCGCAATCAATCCGCTCCCGCCGACCGCGACGATCCAGGGCAAATCGGCGAGGCCGGGCGTGACCCATCCGGGCAGCGCAGGGATGAGGCCGAGCGGGACCTGGATCGCCGACATGTAGAACAGCACCGCGAACGCGGTGTCGTTCACCGCGAGGTGCTTGGTGGAGATCATGGTCGCGGCGTAGGCGAACGACCCCGCGAGCATCACCAGCGCGGCCCCCGACACCGGCGCGACACCCGGTTTCAGGATGATCACGATGCCCGCGAGACCGAGGACGAGCATGACGATGCGCCCGCGGTTCAACCGCTCGCCCAGGATGAGTATGGCAAGGATCGTGGTCCACACCGGCATCGTAAACTCGATGGCGAAGACCGTCGCAAGCGGCAGCAGCCCGATCGCGTACACCCATGCGTACTGGCCGCTGAAGTGAAACAGGTTGCGCAGGACGTGCAGCCTGAACAGCCGGGTGCGGAGCGCCCCCACGCCGAAGCGCGGCAGCAGGGCGAGCATCACCGCCAGCGAGACCAGACTGCGCAGGAACAGGATCTCGAATGTTCCGAAGGTGCGCAGCAGCTCGCGCACCGCGACCGCCATGAGCGAGAACGACAGCAGCGCGCCACCCATCCACAGCGCGCCGCGCAGGGCGGCCGGCATTCCCTCCGGCGCGATCTCAGTGCGCCTTGATGACGCCGCAGGCGAGGCGCGCGCCGGCGTTCCCGGTCGGCTGAGTCTTGTAGTCGTCCGGGTCGGCGTGCACGATGACCGCCCGGCTAATGATGTTCGCCGGTCCGGGCTTCAAGGTGATGCCGTCCAATTCAACATTGATGTTGGCGCGCCCGGCCTTGTCCGCCTTCAGTGCCGGAAGATCGCCGGCGTGGCTTTCCTTACTGCCGGGAAGCCCATGCGGCTTGCCATGCGGGTTGAAGTGCCCGCCGGCGCTCATGCCGTCGCCGGAACTGCAGTCGCCTTTCTCATGAATGTGCAGGCCGTGCTCCTGGCCCGGCTTGAGTCCCTGGACGAATATCACCACGCGGACCCGGTCGCCCGCCTCCTCGAACGTGGCCTCGCCGAAGGTCTTGTTGCCCTTGGTCGGCGACAGCTGTGCCGTCGCCAGGAGCGGCGCGGGCGGCTCGGGAGGTGTGGTCTGGCACGCGGCCAGCAGGACGGCAATGGACGCGGCTGCGACGACGGTTGGTCTCATGTTTATTCCCTCCTCCGGACTGCAATCTACTCAATTCTGCGCCGGCTTGGAAGCCCCGGTGGGATAATGGGGCTGGAAATGGGAAAGACCGACATCATCCAGGCACCGCCGCCAGCCGATGCGCCCCCGGCTCCCGAAGGCGCCGACCTGATCGAGTGGTATTACGAGCGCGGTTACTCCGACGGCCTGCCGCTGGTGCCGCCGACACCGGCAAAGGTCGCCGCGACCGTTGCTGCACTGGGCGGTGAGCCCGGGCGACTTCTCGCCCGCGTGCCACCGCGCTGGGGCAGCCTCACCCGCGAGGTGCTGGCAATCAACATGGTGATGGCCGGCTGCCGCCCTGAATACGGGCCGGTGGTCGAGGCGGCGATGCTCGCGCTGTGCGAGCCGCGCTTCAACCTGAATGGCGTGCAGGCGACGACGCATATGGCGAGCCCCTTGCTGGTCGTCAACGGCCCGGTCCGCGGAGCAATCGGCATGAACGCCGGCTGCAACGTGTTCGGCTCAGGGAACCGCGCCAACGCCACGATTGGCCGCGCGCTGCGGCTGGTCCTCCTCAACGTCGGGGGCGGCTGGCCGGGCCTGCTCGACAAGAGCACGCTCGGGCATCCCGGCAAGTACACCTACTGCATCGCCGAGAACGAGGAAGCGAGCCCGCTCGCGCCCTATCACGTCGAGCATGGCTACCGGGCGCAGGACTCGACGGTCTTTCTCCTCGCAGCCGAGCCACCGCACAGCGTCACCAACCACTTCGCGAACGACGCAGCGGGTATCCTCGACAGCGTGTGCTCCGCGATGAGCACGATTTGCAACAACAACGCGGTCTCCGCCGGGCACTGCGCGGTGGTGCTCGGGCCCGAGCATGCGGCCACCATCGCGAAGTCCGGCTGGAAGCGCCACGACATCCGCCACTACCTGTGGGCGCATTCCGGAAACCGCTGGGACGACCTCTACGGGCGCGGACGCTACGGCAAGGTCTACAACCGCAATCTGCCGGTGTGGTACAAGCGCGAGCCCGACGCGCGCACGCCCATCGTGCCGAGCCCCGACAACATCCATCTGTTTGTCGCCGGCGGCGAGGCCGGGCGTTTTTCGGCGTTCATCCCCGGCTGGGGGCATATGTCGGCGCCGGTGCTGCGCGGTGTCGCCGGTGCCGAGCCAGCCGGTGGGCCGGAGTGCGTGGACGGCACTTGCGCCGTTTAAGCACTCCGCGCTTGAAGGAAGAAGGTTGAAGGCGGAAGGATGACCTGGAGGATTGCATTATGAGCAAGACGATACCGGTGTATGACCCGCGCGGCGTGGTGGAAGCAGCCCCGCTCTCGATGTCGCATCGAGTGAAGACGCTCACGGGACTGCGGCTCGCGGTGCTCGACAACACCAAGTGGAACGCCAACAAGCTGCTGCGCGGGGTGCGTGACCGGCTCGCGCAGAAGCACGCGCTCGGCGCGGTCAACTACTACCGCAAGGAGAGCTTCGCGGCCGCCGCTGCGCCCGAACTGCTCGCGGAAATCGCGGCCACGAACGACATCGTCCTCACCGCCATCGGCGACTGAGGATCCTGCACGTCGTGCTGTATGCACGACACCGTGATACTGGAGGCGAAAGGCCGTCCTACGGCAGCAATCGTCACCAGCGAATTCGTACTCGAGGCCGAGACACAGCGCGACGCGCTCGGCATGTCGGGGCTCGCGCCGGTCGTGATTTCCCACCCCTTGAGCTCGCTCACGGACGAGGAAATCGCGCAGCGCGTCGAGCAGGCGCTGCCGCAGATCGAGCGCGTCTGGCTCGGGGAGGCGGCTACTTGAATACGTCCTTGATGAGCAGGTCCGGCAGCCAGGTCGACAGTCCCGGGAAAAAGATACACAGGACCAGCACGGTAAGGTCGCCGATGAAGAACGGGATGGTGCCTTTCAGGACCTGAGTCAAGGGAATTTTCGAGGTGCCGCTTACGGCAAAGAGATTCAGGCCGACCGGCGGTGTGACTACGCCGGTTTCGACGTTGAGCGTAATGATGATGCCGAGCTGGATAGGGTCGATCTTGAGCGCCATGGCGACGGGGAACACCACCGGCACCGTCAGCAGCACCATCGCGACGCCGTCTACCAGGCATCCGAGTATCAGCAGGACCCCCATGAACGCGAAGATGAAGCCGAGCGGGGTCAGTCCCCATTCGACGATGGCCTGGGTGATTTTCTGCGGCCAGTAGAGGTTCGCGGCCAGGAACTGGAACACGCCCACGCTTCCGACCAGAAACAGGATCACGGCGGTCAGGTTCAACGAACGGGCGGCCACGGGCAGAAGCTGCTTGATGAATTCGCCCCGGCCGACGATCAGTCCGTACAGCAGAGCGTAGCCACAGGCCGCCGCCGCCGCTTCCGTCGGCGTGAACAGTCCGCCGTAGAGTCCACCGAGGATGACAACCGGCATGCCGAGCGCCGGCAGCGCTCCCAGGGTAGCCGGCAGGATCCTGTGCGCCTCGAACCTGGTGCGCGGCAGCTTCAAGTAGAGCGCGATGACGACGACCGTGATGGCGTTGCCGAATGCGAGCATCAGCCCGGGGATGACCCCGGCGAAGAACAGCCGCGCGACCGACGTTTCGGTCACGATGCCGTAGAGCAGCAGGATGATGCTCGGTGGAATGAGCATCGCGATGCCGCCGGCAGTCGCCACCAGGCCCGCGGAAAGCCAGTCCGGGTATCCGCGCTTTCTCATCTCGGGGATGGCGATGACGGCCATCGCCGCCGCCATTGCGACGCTCGAGCCCGAGATCGCCCCGAACAGCACGCACGCCACCACGGTCGCGACGCCGAACCCGCCGGGCATCCAGCCCACCAGCGAGTCGGCGAACCGGAAGAGTTGCCCCACCAACCCGGTCTTCTCCATGAGGAAGCCCGCGAAGATGAACAGCGGGATCGCCATCAGCGAGTAGCGGCTGACGAAATTGAAGAAGGCGCGGAAGATAACCTCGGGAGTGAGCAGCGGATCCGTGAAAATATAGATCGCGCTCGCGGCGCTCAAAGCGATGCCGATTGGCACGCTCAGCACGAGCAGCACCAGGGCCACGATCCCCGTGATAGACATCCCCGCCCCCTATTCGGACCGCGTCAGTGCCCGGTCGCGCCCGCGTCCCCCGCCTCTTCGAGAACCGCGCGGCCGCGCAATTTCTGGAACGTGCGCCAGATCTGAAAGAACATCGTCACCGCCATGAACGCAAACCCGCAGAGCAGTACCGCGAGGAACGGCCACATCGGGAATGCGAGGCTTTCCGTGCGGGTTTCGTACTGGTAGCTGTCGTGCACCTCGGGTATGCCCCACCACACCACGGCCACGAGAAACACGAAGGAGATGACGAGGGCAATGAGCTTGATGATCTCGGCCGCGCGGCGCGCGCGCGGGCCCCCGGCATTCAGCGACTCGGTCAGCACCGCCACGTTCAGGTGCTCGTCGTGGCGCTGCGCGACGCTGAAGTACAGGTAGACGCCGCTCAGGATGAAGAAGGTGACGGCGTCCTGCTGCCACTCGAAGGAAAAGCCCAGGATGTAACGGCGAAAGATTTCGAGCAGCGCTAGCAGCGTGCAGCCGAGCAGCAACAGCGCGGCAGCGCGCGTCAGTACCCCGTCCTGGAACGCGCGCCAAACAAGGTAAGCCTTTTCCACGCGCTGAGCCCCGCCGCGCCCCGGCGCGTTACTTGATCACGATCTTCGACGCGTGCTTCGAGCAGTCGACCTTCTCGATCCAGGAGGTGCCGGCAGGATGCTGCTTCGACAGCTCGCGGCCTTCCCTCACGAATGAATCGACCCAGGGGCCTGCGTCCGCCGGCGTCTTGCTCTTCACATAGCGCGACGACGAATCCCCCATCGCGTTGACCATGGCGGAAACTTCCTGTGGCGTCAACCAGTACACTCCGGGCTTCGATGGGTCCTTGGTCCCGTACTTGTCGTAGGCCAGTTTATCGAAGCACCAGTTGAACTCCTTCTGTACCTGGATCGTTTCCGCGATGAGCTTCTCCAGCGCGGCCTGCGTCGCCGGGGTCAGGCGACCCCACCAGCGCTTGCTGGCACTGATCATGTAGTAGTCGCCGACGAAAGTGCCGGCCCCGCCCATCGTGTAGTACGGCGCCTGCTCGCGCATGCTGTTCCAGCCGCCGAGGCTGGTCATCAAGCCATCGATGACGCCCGACTCCATCGCATTCGGCACCTCACCGAAGCCCATCACGACCGGGTTTGCCTTCCACGCCTCGAGCACGGCGTTCTCGACCGGCCCCATGCTGCGCACCTTCTTGCCGGTAAAGTCCTCGGGCTTCGCGTAGCGCCGCTTGCCGCCAACGCCCATGCCGAAGCTCATGTGCCCGACGCCGAATACCTTGATGGCCTGCCGCTTGTCGAGGCGGTCGACGAGCATCTGGTAGGTCTTCGTCTTATCGAGCGCATCGACTGCGCCGACGGTCGTCAGCACGCCCGGCCCGACCACGGTCATGACGTAGGGGTCGACCGGCGCAGCCTTGCCGATCTGCATCCAGGTCATCTCCAGGTTGCCCTGGCGCATCGCCTCGAAGGCCTCCGGGATCGTGTAGAGCGCGCCAGCGTAATAGAGGCGCGCCTCGCTGCCGGGGATGACCTGCGGCAAGCGGTCCGCGAAGTAGCGCATGGCGAGACCCGCCGGGTGCGGCGGCGGCGGGAAGTCGGCGGCGAAGCGCAGCACGACCTTTCTTGGTTGGTCCTGCGCGTGGGCTGGCAGGGCTACCCAGAGGGTGGCGACGGCGGCCACGAACAGCGCGGCAGCGGCTTCCGCCCCGAATCTACGAATCTGGTGGCGTTCCATATACTCCTCCATCGTTGTGACCGTCCCTGGCATGCCGGTCTGAGTGGCCGGGTCTCCAGCCAAGGTTGCCGGCGACCGTATCTGAATACCCCTTAAGGGTCAAGCGGCGGACGGATTCATCAGCGGCGCGCGATCTTCTCTCCGCCGTCGGTCAGCCGATATCGCGACGCGCCTCGGCGATCACGCGATCGAGATCCACGGAAGGCACCGGCGCGCTCTCCCCGCCATCGGGCGCGGGCGCGTCTTTCGGCGGCGCAATCCGGTTGTGGCGCCGGATGCCCCAGATCAGGGCGGCGAGGGTGACCGCGGCGGTCCCCCAGATCAGCTTGTCGCTCGGATGAAACAGGGTCGCCAATGAAACCACCGCGAACAGCACGCGCGCCGGGACGTCGGCCTTCCAGTTCACGAAGCATCGCCCGAACATCGCGAATCCCACGCCGCAGGTGGCGGTGGTCACGACCAGGACATCGCCGATCTGCCCCCATCCGGGCTTCACCGCCATCTCCGAGCGCGTGAAGATCGCGAAGGTCATGAGCGTGATCGGCAGGCAGATCTTGAGCGCCTCCATCATGGTGCGCATGAACGACGCGTTGGCGATGCGCGCCGCGACGGCCGCCGTCAGCGAGGTCGGCGGCGAGAGCTCGCCCCAGACCGACAGGAAGAACACAAAGAAGTGCGCGACCCAGGGATTGATGCCGAGCTTGGTCATCGGCGGCACGATGATCACCGCGCCGACGATGTAGGTGGCCGTTGGCGGCAGGCCGGTGCCGAGCAGCCAGCCGAAGATAAAGGCCATCAGGACCATGGCGACGATGTTCCAGGCGCCGATGTCGAGCAGCATCGCGCCCATCCGGTTGATGAAGCCGGTGACCGTGAACAGGCCGATCATGATGCCGAGCGTGGCGAGCAGCAGCGTGAGGTAGGAGGTCATCTCGGCATGCGTCTCGATCGCGCGCC
>Ga0208685_1000100_pt1 | contig 35248 bp, 39 predicted proteins | sample EasRivMeERMLT890_FD_187533 | JGI IMG/M metagenome (GOLD analysis project Ga0208685, IMG submission 187533) | Soil microbial communities from meander-bound floodplain in the East River, Colorado, USA - East River MetaG ERMLT890 (SPAdes) (version 2) | ecosystem: Environmental > Terrestrial > Soil...
CGAGACTTTTACCGGACACTAGTGGGACGGAGCCCGAACCAATTAGGGCTCCGTCCCCGAATTACCGGGTGAATTCGAGAATGTCGAAGCCCGCGTAGCGGTCGACGATGTAGACGAGGCCGTTCGCGTCGACGTCCACGTCGTTGGTCTGCGGAGCGACCCTGCCGGCTGCCGGCTCCGGAATGAAGTAGCCGACCTCCTGCGGCGCCGCGGGGTCGGCGACGTCCACGATGCGCAGCTCGCCGGCGAACCAGGCGCAGTACACGAGCGTTCCGTCCATGTGCTCCTGGAACTGGTGCGCGCCGAAGCGGCCGGGCGCGGCGCGGCTCCACGGCGAGTCGAGCTCGCTCACCTCGAAGATCGCGAGCGGCTTCATGGCTTTCAATTCACTAACGTCGAACACCCAGAGGCATCCATGCGGGCGGCCGCGGCGCCGCTCCATCTCCTCGGCCGAGTGCGCGTGGTCTTCCTCGTCGATCGCCACGGCGATGCGGCGGCCGGCGATGCGCGAAGGCACCGGCATGAAGGTATGCGTGGGCTCGGGGAAGGGCGGGTGGTAGTTGTACTCGCCGACGGTGCGGGGCTTGCGGATGTCGGAGATGTCGATGACGCGCACGCCGGCGTGCCAGCAGCCCGCCCAGAGCTCGTCGCCGAAGCGCAGCGCGTGGTGCAGGCGGTTGCGCCGGCCGGCCCAGGTCGGCTTCTCGCCGCCCGCGACATGCTGCCCCGGCATCCACCAGCGCGACACTTCCTCGGGGCGCGCGGGATTGCGGAGGTCGTAGATCACCAGGATGTTGCCCACGTAGCCCTCCATCTCGGTGGAGATGTAGGCGTAGTGCTCGTCCATGTCGAAGCGGTGCACGCCGCGGCCGTAGGTGCGGTGGTGTGCGATGAGCTTCGGTTTTTCCTTGTTCGAGACGTCGTAGAGCTTGAAGCCGCCTTCCCCATAAGAGGATTTCTCAGGTGAGCCGTCGGCCGCCTTGCGGCCGGCGGGCCCCATGTTCTGCTCCACGTTCACGATCATCAGGTCGCCGGCGACGCGCGCTTTGTGGCTGTGGGAATTTTTTTCTTGAAGAAAAACCTGACTGAGCAGACGTGGCTGCCGCGGATCCGAGACGTCGAGGATCGAGGTGCCGAGACCTTCCTTGTTGGTGATGTGCCCGACGTAGGCGTATTTCCCCGCCACGGTGACCTGGCCCGCGCCCGGCAGATCGAGGTGCGCGATGCGTTCGACGTTCTTCTGCATCACTCGACGACGATGTTGCCCTCGCGCGCCACCTTGAGCCACTTCTCGTAGTCCGCGCGCACGTAGGCGGCGAATTCGGGCTGGGCGAGCTCGATGATCTCGACCCCCATGCCGCGGAAGCGCTCGCGCACCGCTTCGCTGGCGAGCGCTTTGCGCAGGGCGGCGTGCAGCTTTTCGAGAGTACCCGCCGGCGTGCCCGCGGGCGCGAACAGGCCGGTGAAGGTCGCCGCTTCGTAGCCCTTGACGCCGGCCTCGTCGAGCGTCGGCACGTTCGGCAGCAGCGGCGAGCGCTTCGCCGAGGAGATGGCGAGCGCCTTGATGCGGCCCTCGCGGATATGGCCGATCGACGCGGTAAGCTGGTCCATCATGCTCTCGACCTGGCTGCCGAGGAGGTCGGTGAGCGCCGGCCCGCTGCCCTTGTAAGGGACGTGGAGCAGGTTCAGGTTCGCCATGCGCATCAGGAGCTCGATGGCGAGGTGGTTCGACGAGCCGCTGCCGGCCGAAGCAATGCTGATCTGCTTTGACCTCGCGAGAGAAACGAACTCGGCATAGGTTGAAACGGGAGTCTTGGCGGCTGCAGTCAGCACGATCGGCACCGACTGGATACCACCGACCGCCACGAGCTCCTTCACCGGGTCGTACTGCCGGTTCTTCCATACCGCGGGGCCGGCGGTGATGGTGCCGCTCGAGCCGAGGAGCAGGGTGTAGCCGTCGGCCGCCGCTTTCGCCACCGCGGCGCTGCCGATCGCGCCGGCGGCGCCGGCGCGGTTCTCCACGATCGCGCTCTGGCCGAGCGCTTCGCCGAATGCCGGGGCGACGGTGCGCGCGGTGATGTCGACGTTGCCGCTCGGCGGCCACGGCACCACGATGCGCACCGGCTTCGAGGGAAACTCCTGCGCGGCGGCGCAGCCGGCAACCATCAAGCCGATGAAGAACAACGCCCAACGCATCGTCACTCCGCCTTGGCGCCCGAGATCTTCACGATCTCGGCCCACTTCGCTACCTCTTCGCGCAGCAGCTTCGCGAACTCGTCGGGCGTGTTGCCGACGGGGTCGGCGCCCTGCTCGACGAGCTTCTGTTTGAGATCCGGAGCGCGCGCCGCGCGCACCGTGGCGTCGTTCAGGGCCTTGACGATCTCGCGCGGCGTCGCCGCCGGCGCGAGGAGCGCGTACCAGACCGGCACCACGACGTCGCTTACTCCGGCCTCCTGCATCGTCGGCACTTCGGGCATCAGCTCGGAGCGCTTCGGCGCGAGGACTGCGAGGGCGCGGATGCGCCCGTTGCGCACGTGGCCGAGGATCGCCGGGACGTTGGCGAAGCTGAAGTGGACTTCGCCCGCGATCACTGCGGTCAGCGACGCCGCCGTGCCCTTATACGGAATGTGCGCGATGGACGCGCCGGTGCGCGCCTTGAACAGCTCGCCCGCAAGGTGCTGGCTGGTGCCCGAGCCCGCGGAGGAATAGTTCATCGCGCCGGGCTTGGCCTTGGCCTGCGCGAGCAGCTCCTTCACATTGGCGCCGGCGCTCGCGTGCGCGACCAGCAGGTTTGGGCTCTCGGCGAACACCGAGACCGGCGCGAAATCGCGCAGCGCGTCGTACGTCAGGTTCTTGTAGAGCGAAGCGTTGATCGCCAGCGAAGAAGTCGTGAAGAGCAGCGTGTACCCGTCGGGCGCGCTCTTCGCCACCAGGTCGCTTGCGATGTTGGTCGTGGCGCCGGGCCGGTTCTCGACCACGAACGGCTGGCCGAGGTAATCGGAGAGCCGCGGCGCGAGCACCCGCGCCAGGATGTCGGTGCCGCCGCCCGGCGGGAAGCCGACCAGCATGCGCACCGCGCGCGAGGGATAAGCCTGGGCATGGACGAAGCCCGTCCAGACTGCGAGCGCCAGCGCGGCGCTAATCGATCTTGCCGATATCCAGCTCACGGAATAGCTGCGAAGTTTCGCGTACGGTTTTGGAAATTTCCTGGCCGAGCTCCGCGGGCGTGGAGGAGGCCGGGATCACGCCGCTTTTCTCCATCGCGTTGCGGTATTCGGGCGAAGCGACCGCGGCGACGATGTGGCGGTTGAGCAGCTCGACCACCGGTGGCGGCATGCCCGAGCGGGCGCACACGCCCCACCAGCCGTAGCTCACGATCGGCAGCCCCTGCTCGGCGAGCGTAGGCACTTCCGGCGCGACCGTCAGCCGCTCGGGACTGGTCATGCCGAGGATTTTCACCTTCTTTCCCTGGTACAGCGGCATCGTGACCGAGAGCGGCCCGACGATGAAATGCACGCGGCCGGCGACGATCTCCTGCAGCGCCGGGCCGGTGCCCTTGAAGGTGACGCCGGTCATGCTGATGCCGGCGAGCTTCTCGAACTGCTTCGCCAGCACCTCGGTGACCGAGCCGGCGCCGACGCGCCCGTAGTTGAGCGTGCCGGGCCGCGCCTTCGCGTAGCTCACGAACTCGGACAGGTTCGCGGCCGGGACCTCGTTGGAAATAGTGAACGCATAGTAGGCCTTCGACACCAGCGACACCGGCGCCAGGTCCTCGAGCCGATACGAGACTTTGTTGTACAGGAGCGTGTTGAGCGGATCGATGTACGAGCAGAGAAGCAGCGTGTGACCGTCGGCGGGTTGCGAGAGCACATCGCTCGCCGCGATCATCCCGGCGGCGCCGGTCTTGTTCTCGACGATCACCGGCTGGCCGAGCGGCACGCGGATCTTCTCGGCGATGAGGCGCGCCGGAACGTCGCTCGGCCCGCCGGCGGGAAAGCCCACCACAAGCCGCACCGGGCGCACGGGATAGCTCTGCGCCGCGGCAGTCTCAGCAGCCATGAGCAGCAGAAGCGCAACGGGGCCCCTCATGGCCGGCAATGGTACGTCGATTGTCAGACCGCTGACAGGTGGCGCAACGAACGACGGAGTAGACTGCGTCTCGGCTCATCCGGCGGCTTGCTCCCGCGGCGAGGCTTGCCTCGCCGGCACCGGCTGAGCTGTCCTAACCAAAGGAGATCCCATGGAAGACCCGAAGCACGCGCAGGGGAGTGCGGCGCCGGCTCAGCAGTCGCTCAAGTTCCGCGACATGACGCTGGGTCAGAAGGCCGTATTTGTCCTGAAACTGACCGTGTCGTTATTGTCGTTCGGATTCCTCTATCCGCACATCTTGATCGACTGACGGCGATCCACGCCATAGAAGGGCCGCGATGAGCGGCCCTTTTTATTTGTAGACTAGGCGAGCTGCGCGAGGTGCGCGGCGCCGACTGGAACCTCGAGCTCGGCGCGATCAGCGAGCTCAACGTCAAGAAGGATGTGCCGCCGGCGCTGCTCTTCGACGAGATCAAGGGCTACCCGAAAGGCTTTCGCGTCCTCACCTGCAGCACGAGCAGCCCGGCGCGGCTGTCCTCGATCCTGCGCTTGCCGGTGCAGAAGACGCATCGCGGGCTGGTCGAGGTGCTGCGCGGCAAGCCGGCGCAATGGCAGGCCGAGGCGCCGAACCATGAACCGGTCGTCGTCTCGTCCGGGCCTGCTCTGGAAAATGCTCAGAAAACCCCGGACCTCCTGGCGTTTCCGTCTCCGTTGTGGCACGAGATGGACGGCGGGCGCTACATCGGCACCGGCTGCTCCGTGGTGACGCGCGATCTGGATTCCGACTGGGTGAACGTCGGCACGTACCGCGTCCAGCTGCTCGACAAGAGCCACGTCGCGCTCGACATGGTGCCCGGCAAGCACGGGCGCATCCAGTACGAGAAGCACAAGAAGGCGGGCAAGCCCTTCCCGGTGGCGATCGTCCTGGGCGGCGATCCGCTCGGCTATCTCATCTCGGGCATCGAGATTCCGTTCGGCATGTGCGAATGGAATTACATCGGCGCGATTCTTCGGGACAAGGTACAAGTCTTGAAAGGTGAAGCGACCGGGCTGCCCTTTCCGGCCGCGTCGGAGATCGTGCTCGAAGGCTTCGTCGAGCCGAACGACGAGCGCACCGAAGGCCCGTTCGGCGAGTTCCACGGCTACTACCCCGGCAAGGCGGGTACCGCTCCCTGCGTCACGGTCTCCAGGGTCTACTACAGAAACAACCCCATCCTCATGGGGAGCCCGCCGGCCAAGCCGCCCAACGACTATTCGTACTCGAAGGCGGTGATGCGCTCGGCGCTGCTGCTCGACGCTTTGGTCGCTGCAGGCCTGTCGGAAGTGAAGTCGGTGTGGGCGCACGAGATCGGCGGCGCGCGCATGTTCAACGTGGTTTCGATCAAGCAGCGCTACGCGGGCCATGCGCGCCAGGCCGGTCATCTCCTCAGCCAGTGCGGCGTGGGCGCCTACATGTCGCGCTACTCGGTGGTGGTCGACGACGACATCGACCCGGCCAACCTGCAGGAAGTGATGTGGGCGGTGGCGACGCGCAGCGATCCCGCGGTCGACATCGACATCATCCGCCGCGGCATGGGATCGAAGAACGACCCCATGTTCGTCGCCTACCCGTACGACGCGCCGCTCAGCTCCAAGGCGATCATCGACGCCTGCCGCCCGTGGGAGCATCTGGACGAATTCCCGGCGGTGGCCGAAGCCTCGAAGGAGCTGCAGGAAAGAACGCGCGCTAAGTGGAAGGACGTTCTATAGCGCCGATGGCGTCGAGCACCGCCTGCGCGCTGTCGAAGCGCTGCCCGGGCTGCCTGGCGAGTAACCGGGCGGCGAGTTGCTGCCACGGTGCGAGAACGGCCGGGAGCGAGGGGACGGGGGCGTGCACGATCTGGTGTTTCAGCTCGTCGCCGGTGGCGCCGTGGTATGGGCATTTTCCGGTGAGCATCTGGAAAAAAATGACCCCGAGGGCGTAGACATCCGAGCGGTGATCGCGGTTCTCGCCCTGCACCTCCTCGGGTGCCCGATACTGCAGGAGCTCTCCCGCTGACGGCTCTCGCGGCGCGCCGGGCTGGCCGTGGCCGTGCGCGCTTTCGACGCCCGCCAGCGCGAGCTGGCCGGTGTCGCGCAGCAGGAATCTCTCCGGGCCGATTGCATCGTGAACGATTGCCAGGCGCTCCAGCTCGGCGAGCGCGCTTGCCGCCTGTCGAAGCAGCTCGACCGCACGCGCGGGCGGCAGCGCCGCCCAAAGCAGATCTTTGAGGGAGCCGCGCGGAAAGTATTCCGTCACGACGTACGCCACATCGTCGGCAAAGCCGTGGTCGAAGATCGGCGCGATGTGCGGGTGCTGGAGGCGGCGAAGCGTGGTCGCCTGCTCGACGAACGCGCGGAAAGCGGCGTCGTCGCCCGCGCTTCTGCGCCGGATCGTGACGACCACCTTGCGCCCGTCGGTGTCCCGCTCGGCGAGGTACAGCGCCGAACCGCCCCGCTCGCGCAGCTTGCCGATCAGCGCGTAATTCTTGATGCGCAATGGCGAGGACAGGGTCGGGCCCGCGTCGTCGGCGAGCAGGGCGAGCAGCGTCTCGCGAAGCGCCGCCTTCACCGCCATCGCGGCGCCCTCCGCGTTGCCGAGGAGCGCCGCCCGCAACTGCAGCGGCAGGCTGCCCTGTTCCGTGCCGAGCGTCGCCTTGAGATTCTTCAGGCCGGTGACCTCGTAGACCAGCACCGGCTTCGTGCGCCCGCGCAGGTGCACCACGCGATGCGCGCCATGGATCACGGCGTCCCCCGCGGCGCTGATGGCGGCGCCGCTCGCGACCACCCGCCAGCCGAGCTCCTTGGTCTGCGCTTCCAGCCGCGCGGCGATGTTCACCGTATCGCCGACTGCGGTGAAATTGTCCTGGCCGGCGCCGCCGAGCTGGCACAGCGTCACCTCTCCGGTGTGAATCCCGACGCCGATGGCAAATTCCGGCAGGCCGCGATCGGCGTAGTGCGTGTACATCCAGTGGCGGAACTGGTTCGCGATGAGCGACAGGCCGAGGCCTGCCTGGATGGCGTGCAGCGCCTGGCGTTCGCGCGGCTGGCCCTCCCCGTGCGGGAACACCGCCATGATGCCGTCGCCGATGAACTTCACAATGCGGCCGCCGGCGGCGACGATCGGTTCGCAGGCGAGCTGGAAATACCGGTTCAGCAGTTCGCCGATCTCGGTCACCAGAAGCCGCTCGGAGATGGTGGTGAAGCCGCGGATGTCGGTGAACAGCACCGTCGCCTCGGTGATCGAGCTGCTGGCGCCCGGCCGGACGGCGTCGTCGAAAGCCGAGTGTTCCACCTGTCCGGTCAGGCGGCTGAGGAAGCGGGTGCGCAGGCGTTCGCCGCCGAGGATCAGCTCCTGAGTGAGAGCCTCGCGCGAATCGCTGTGCTTTTTGAGCCTTCCCTTCACCGCTTCGATGAGCTCGTCGAGCGTGAAGGGCTTGGTGAGGTAGTCATCCGCTCCGAGGTTCATGCCTCTGCGTACGTCGGCGCGTTCGCTGCGCGCGGTGAGGAACACGAAGGGCACCGAGCCGAGGTCCGGCGATTCGCGCAGCTTGGCGACCACCGCGAAGCCGTCCATCTGCGGCATGTTCACGTCGCAGATGACCAGATCGGGCATCTCGCTGTGGGCCATCTCGAGTCCAATGGTCCCGCTCGGCGCCTCACTGACGCGGTAGCCCTCGGTCTTCAGGCTGAGCGCGAGCGAGCGCCGGATGCCCGGATCGTCTTCGATTATTAAAACTTTTGTCTTCACCCCCGCTGACCCCCAACATTTCGTGAACTGCGTCACGACGACGCGCGTTTCCTTCGCCCTGGCGCCGAGACGCGAGATTGCTTTGTTCCGCGTGCGCCCGGATAGTACCGCCACCGCGCCCGCCTACAGGGAGGCAATTCCGCCTGATACACAAATACACAAATGTAGGCATCGGGTTTCGGGGGGAGCCATATGAAGAGTGATCGCCTGGGCCTGCTCATGGTAGCGGCCTCGCTCGCCGTGATCGGCGCGATCGTCGCGTTGCTGCATTCAAAGCAGGTCGATCTGCATCGCGACAAGGTGCGCGCGCAAGGTGTGGCGCTCGCGCGGGCGTTGTCCGGGGCGCAGCTGTCGCAGCTGGTGCCGGCGGCCGGCGAGAAAAGCCTGGTGAGCAGCCTGGCAGCCGCGCAGGCGAGCGACGCGTTCGCCTACGCCGCGGTGGTGACGAAATCCGGCGACAAGCTTTTCGAATTCGCTTCTGCCGGCGGCATCGTGCCCGCGGCCTCGATGCCGGCGGAGCCCGCCGCATGGTTCGGCGAGCATCCGCAGGTTTCCCCCGGCGACGGCAAGAAGATCCGCGAGTTCTTCGCGCCGGTGCTGCAGAAGGGCGAGCTCGCGGGCTTCGTCCGGCTGGGCTATTACGAAAGCCTGCGCGCGGCGCCGATCCTCGAGATCTCGTACGTGGCGCTGATGGCCCTGCCCGTGCTGCTGCTCATGGCGTTCTCGTACTTCATGATCCGGCGCGAGATTCGTCCCCTGGCGAGCCTCACCAGGAAGCTTGAGGACGCGGGCAGGCTCTACGGCGTGCAGTTCGGGTCTTTCCGGGAGATCGAGCTGCGCCAGCTGGCGCCGCGGTTCGACGAGTTCCTGCAGACGATTCTCGCGAGAGTCCAGCAGCTCGATCGCCAGGCGGTCGAGGCGCAGACCGCGAGCCGCCTGATCTCCTACCAGCATGAAAAAGCCCAGGCGATCCTCGACGCCATCCCGGATGCGGTGGTGGTGACCGACGATTCCGGCGTCCTGACGTACACCAATCCGATGGCCGGCGTGCTGCTCGGCTTGAACGCGGCGCAGCTCGCCGGCGAGCCGCTCGACCGGTGGTGTTCGCGGCCGGAGGTGCGGGGCTTGCTGAAGGGCTTCCGCGACCCGGTCGCTTCCGCGTACGGCGCCGTGGTCGAGTATTCGCCCGACAATGAGCCCGAGCGGCGCATGTCCGCTGCCGCCTATCCGTTGTTCTCGCCGCGCGACCGCGCGAGCGTCTACGGCATGCTCGTCGTGTTCCGCGACGTGAGCGAACAGCACGTCGCCCGGCACGCGGGCATCGAATTCGTCGCCCAGGTGTCGCACGAGCTCAAGACACCGCTCACCACGATCTCGACCTTCAGCGAGCTGCTGCTCGACTACCACAAGCTGTCGGAGGAGGACCGCGTGGAGGCGGTGAACGGCATCCACGCCGAGGTCAGGCGAACCGCGGCGCTGATTGCCAATCTGCTGAATGTCTTCAAGCTCGACGCCGGCACGCTGCCCATCGAGCGGCAGCGCGTAAAAATCAACGACTTGCTGCGGGAGGTCGCGCACAGCCTGGGCAAGGCGGCGCAAGGCAGGAAGGTGCAGCTCGAGCTCAAGATTCCGCCGGACCTCGGCTCGGCGAGGCTCGACAAGGATCTGTTCCGCATCGCGATCGACAACCTGGTCGGCAACGCGATCAAGTACAGCCGTCCCGGCGGCGGGGTCACGCTCAGCGCCGAACGGCTGTCGCACGGTGATCTGAAGATCAGCGTCACGGACGACGGAATCGGCATTTCGTCCGAGGACGCGGAAAAGATATTCGACAAGTACTACCGCTCGAGCAGCAAGGAAGTGGCCGCGAGCGGCGGGCACGGGCTCGGGCTGTACCTTGCGAAGCGCATCGTCGAGCTGCACAACGGAACGATCAGCGTGGAGAGCGAGCTGGGCAAGGGCACGCACTTCTCGATCCAGCTCGAAGCCGCCACCGCGCCGCTCGAGGCCGCAGCCACCTGAGATGGCGGAGACTATCGCACGCAGCAGCGCCGGCGCGGTGACCTATCTCGCGCCGAGCGGATCGCTCGCCGAGGAGCCGGTCCAGGCGGCGCTGCGCGAAGCCTTCGAATCGTGCCTGGGTTCCGCCAGGACCACGGTGGTCCTGGACCTTCATCGGGTGAGCCTGGTGAACGGCAAGGCGATCGAGATCATCCTGGAGGCCAACGCCAAGCTGACGGGCCGGGGAGGGCGGCTGCAGTTCGCCGACGCCACCCCGCTGGTCAGAGATATCCTGGCCGCCAACCGCATCATCGATGGGCGCCCCGCGCCCGCGCACGGCCGGCACGCGGTCCATCCTTTCGGCGTGCAGCCCCGCCCCGAGCCGAGAGCGAAACTGGGCGACACCCTGGTCGAGATGAATCTGCTCACCGGGGAGCAGCTCGAGAAGGCCTTGCGCTCGCAATCGGCGAGCAGCAAGCGCCTGGGGGAGTGGCTGACGGCCCATATGCGGCTCGCCGAACCGGATTTGCTGAAGGCCCTGAGCCGCCAGACGGGAATTCCGTGCATCAGCCTGCGACCCGGGCTGTACGAGCCGGCGGCCATCGCGCTGCTGTCGAAGGAAACGGCGCGCCGCCTGCGGGTCGTGCCGATGTTCAAGGTGCACGACACCCTCACGCTCGCCACGGCCGATCCGCTGGCGATCCCGGTGCTGGACGAGGTCGCGGAGCTTACAGGTTGCAAGCTGCGGCTGGTCCTCGCGCCGCTCGAGGAGATCAGCAAGTCCCAGTTCGACGCCTACAGCGGCAACGACCTGACGCCCGAGCTCGCCGAGAACATGCCGACCGATCTGCAGCTCATCGAGGCGCCGACGACCGACTCGAGCGCGATCGACGAGATGGCGGCCACCAGCCCGGTCATCAATCTCGTGAACGGCCTGCTCCAGCGCGCGGTGCGCGACGGCGCGAGCGACGTGCACATCGAGCCGTTGCGCAACCGCTCGGCGGTGCGTTTCCGCATCGACGGCGTTCTCTACGAGGCGCTCACGCTGCGCCCGGACGTGCACCCGGCCCTCGTGTCGCGCCTCAAGGTGATGGCGAACCTCGATATCGCCGAGCGGCGCCTGCCGCAGGACGGCCGTATCCAGGTCGTCACCCAGGGGCGCACGGTCGACGTGCGCTTCAGCTCGCTGCCCGGCATCCACGGCGAAAAAGTGGTGCTGCGGGTGCTCGACAAGAACCGGTCGATCCTCGACGTCGAGAAGCTCGGTATGCGGCCGACCAACCTTGAGATGTTCAAGAAGCTGCTGGGCCGCAGCTACGGCCTGATCCTGGTCACCGGGCCGACCGGCAGCGGCAAGACCACCTCGCTCTATGCGGCGATCAACCACCTGGCGAGCAGCGAGAAGAACATCGTCACGATCGAGGATCCGGTCGAATACCAGCTCGACAGCATCAACCAGAACCCGGTCAACGAAGCGATCGGTCTGGGCTTCGCTAAGCTGCTGAAACACATCCTGCGCCAGGACCCGGACATCATCCTGGTCGGCGAGATCCGCGACCGCGAGACGGCCGTGATCGCCGTGCAGGCCGCGCTGACCGGGCACCTGGTCCTCTCTACCCTGCATACGAACGACGCGCTCGGCGCCCTCACGCGGATGGTCGACATGGGCGTCGAGCCCTACCTCCTGTCCTCGGCGCTCGCCGGAGTGCTGGCGCAGCGCCTGGTGCGGCAGGTGTGCGCGGGCTGCAAACATACCTACCTGGCTTCGCCCGCGCTCGCAGCGAACCACGGGCTACCGCCGCAGGCCAGGCTGAGCAAGGGACGGGGCTGTCCCGCGTGCTACGACTCCGGCTACCGGGGACGGATGGCGATCCACGAGATCGTCGAGTGCACCGAGGACCTGCAGCGGCTGATGATCAGGAATCCGACCCGGGACGAGCTCCAGGAGTTCACCAAGTCCGCGTCCGCGTCGACGCTGTTCGCCGACGGCCTGCACCGCGTCCTGGAAGGGCGCACCACCCTCGACGAAGTCTCGAGGGTGATTCACGCCGCCTGATCGCCGATGGCCTTCGAGATTACCCAGACGCCACTGCCACCCGCGGAAACCGGCGCAACCGCGGCCCGGGTCGGGCTGCGTCTGCCCGCTTTTTCGCGATCCATCGGCGTCGAGCAGCGCATGGCCTTTACCGAGCAGCTCGCCCTGCTGCTCGACACCGGCGTGAGCCTCCACGAGGCGCTCAAGGTTCTCGCGCAGCAAACCGAGGACCCCAGGCTGCGCGCCATCCTGCAGTCGCTGCTCGACGAAGTCACCGAGGGCAAGCCGTTCTCGCTCGCCCTCTCGCGGCACCCGGAGATGTTCGCGCAGAGCTACGTCAGCCTGGTCGCGGCGGCGGAAGAGGGCGGCTTCCTGCAGCAGGTGCTCAAGCAGCTCCTGGAGATCGACGAAAAGAACAGCCGGCTGCGCAGCACCATCGCGTCGGCGCTTTCCTACCCGGCGTTCCTGATCGTGTTCTCGCTGGCGGTCGTGGTGTTCGTGCTGGTCGTCATCTTCCCCAAGTTCCAGGACCTGTTCCAGTCGATTCGCGACCAGCTGCCATGGACCACGCTTGCGCTGATGGGGCTGTCGGATTTCCTGACGAAGCACTGGCTGCTGTCGGCCGTGGGGCTCGGCGCCGCGGTCGCCGGCGTGCTGCTGTGGATGAGGTCACCCGCGGGGGAGCGGCTGGTCGACGACCTGAAGATGCGCATTCCGATCGTCGGGGACATCTTCCTGCAGGTCTACCTGAATCAGAGCCTCAACGTGATCGGCCTCGCGCTGCTCAGCGGCGTTCCCGTGACCGCGGCGATCAAGGCGTCGCAGGAAGTCATCCCCAACCGGCGCTTTGCGCGCTTCCTGGAGAAGGTGCGCGAGGAGGTGAACAACGGGCGTGGCATGGCGGCGGGCTTCGCCGAGACGCCCTTCATTCCGCCGATGGTGCGGGAAATGGTCGCCACCGGCGAGCGCACCGGCGAGCTCGGCAAGGTGATGATGCGGATCGCCGATTTCTACGGCCGGGAGTTGAACCGGCGCATCAGCATCCTGGCGAAGGTGGCCGAGCCGTTCATGCTGATGGTGATGGGCGTGGTGGTCGGCCTGCTGGTGGCGTCGCTCATTCTGCCGATCTTCAAACTCTCCAAGGGAATTCACTGAAGGTGACGATGCGAATGGGACTTACGACACACCTTTAACGTGAATTGTCATACACACGGCAGCCTTTCTCATAGGATGCGATGCCGAATAACACAGGCGGGGGACTCATGAATTCGTATCCGATAAGACTGATCCAGGCCGGCTTCACGCTGGTCGAGCTGCTGATCGTCGTCATCATCCTGGCGGTGCTCGCGGCGATCATCGTGCCGCAGTTCAGCAGCGCGACGATCGATGCGCAGGAAGCCGCGCTTGACGCGAACCTCGCGAGGATGCGCTCGGCGGTCGAGCTGTTCCATGCGCAACACGGAAGTGCCTATCCGGCCGCGGCCGCCACCAGCGGAGGTACCTGTCCCTCCGGCGGCACCGCCGGCACCGGCGCCGCGAACAGCGCCCAGGCGTTCATGGACCATCTGCTGATGTATTCGGATGCGAGCGGCAAGACTTGCAGCGTCGGGGACACGACATTCAAGTACGGGCCTTATCTGCGCAAGGGCATCCCGCACGATTCCGTGACCGGTAAAGGCAGCGTCGCGGGCGAGATCGTCGTGACCTCGACCGGCGCGCCCATCGCGCCGTCGGCGGCCACCGGCGGCTGGGCCTACGATGCGAAATCCGGGCAAATGGTGATGAACAGCAACGCCAACGACACCCGCGGCAAGCCCTACAGCTCCCATTGACCAGCCCGCTGACATGGCACGCGTGAGCGACGGCAATGAGATCAGCGTCACCTCCGCAGGGATTCACCCTTGTTGAAGCGCTGATCGTCGTTGCGCTGATCGGAATCCTCGCGCTGGCGGCGGTTCCGGTCCTCGGGTCCCGCGATGCGGCGAAGCTCGACACGGCCGCCGCCGAAGTGGGCAATATCCTGCGCTTCGCGTTGAGCGAGGCGAACCGCACCGGAAGCTACGTCCTGGTCGACGCCAGCGTTTCGGGGCGCCTGAAGGTCGTCAATTCCAACGCTTCGGGCGCCAATCTCGGGGGCGTGATCGATCCGCTGAACAAGCGGGCCCTCGAGCTCGACGCTTCGGCGCCCCCGTGGTCCGGAAAGATCGCCATGGCGGCGAGCTTCTTCCAGGGCGGCACCGCGTATCAGCAGCTTCTCATCGGGCCGGCGATGCAGCTGCAGGTGTTCGATTCCGGCACGAACCGGGGACCGCTGCAATCGGGCAGCGGCGTTGGGCTGACGCTCGGATCGTTGAGCGCCACCGTGGCGATCGCGGAAACCACCGGGAAAGTGACGATCCCCTAGCGACCATGGCGAGCGCTGCCCTTTCGATCGCCAAGGACCAGCGCGGGTTCTCCTACGTGGAGGTCCTGCTTTCCGTGGTTCTGCTCGCGGTGCTCCTCGTGCCGGCGCTCGAGGCGCTGCAATCGGGGGTCGCAGACAACCACAGCTATTCGCTCGCAACCCGGCAGTTCAGGCTGAAAGCCAAAATGGAGGAAGTGGCCGCCAAGCCCTTTGCGGCTCTCTACTCGCAAACCTACCTTCCCGGCGGCAACACGACTTCGGTCAACGCGTCGTTGTCCGATCCGGTGGGAGCGCCGGAGCGCCGCAACGTAGTCGTGTATCGCTATAGCCCCTCCAGCCCCGGCCTGAGCTCGGCCGACACCGGCGTGCTGTTCGTCGCCGTGTACTACGCAGGCGAGACCCCGGCCGCCGGCCTGAGCACCCTCGTCGGCAGGTGGTGGTAGATGGCCGCGCGGCGTTCACAGCGAGGGCTCACGCTGATCGAGTTGATGCTCGCAATGGTCGCCGCCGCCATCGTCATCGGCGCGTTGAACAGCGTGCTCATGCTCGGCTTCCAGGCGCAGGCTTCGGGCCGTGAGGCGAACGAGCTGGTCTACCAGGGCCGCTTCGCCCTCGAGCGCATGAGCGCGAAGGCGCGCAGCACGGCGCCGAAGCGGCTTACCGCGCCGGCGCCGGCAGACAGTACCGGAGACTGGTTCGCGCCCACGATGTATTGCCTGAAGGGCGGGTCGAACAAGCGGGTGGTCGAGACGAACGTTTCGGACACCTCTTGCTCCGGCAACAACGTCATCGTCGAGCATGTGATCGCTTTTTCGGCGCAGCTCCCCGCCGGCACCGGGGCGGTGGACCGTCCGGTCGGAACTCTCAGCCTGACCCTGCAATCCGGGGGGGCGCCGATAACGCTGACGACCAGCGTGCGTCTGGGCGGCGGCGTCCTGTGAGGGGCTTCACGCTCCTGCCGGTCATCCTGGCGATGAGCGTCATCGCGGCGATCGCTTTTCTGCTCAACCGCGACAACGGGCTCAACGCGCGCACGATCACGCAGCAATCCGACGTCGAGCGCGCCCGCTTCGCGGCCGAAGCCGGCCTGCAGGCGGCGAACTTCGTCGTCCAGGGCGCGGGCTGTGGCGGGATCTATCCGACCTCCGGCGTCCCGGTGGCGAACGGCAATTTCGCCGGGGCGGCGTATTCGGCTCATTCGACCTCCGCGAGCGGCTCTCCCGTGACCCTCGTCTCCACCGGAACGTACAACGGCGCGTCGGTGACGCTCACGCGTGCCAACGTGTATGTCTACAAGCCGAGGAAGACGGCGGTCGTGCAGCTCAGCCCTTCGTCCGGGCAGGACACGCACCTAAACAGCGAATCCCCCGATCGCAACTACGGCGCGGAACAGATCCTGCGCCTGTTCACGGGAAAGTACCAGCCGCTCCTCAGGTTCGATTTGAGCGGTCTTCCCGCCGGGACCCGCGTCGTGCCGTGGTTCGACACCGTGAGCGGCGCCCTCAAGCCCGGCGCGACGCTGTCGCTCTATCAACTGCCGGGCGGCTCGAACAGCCCGGCATCCATCAACGTGCACCTCGTCACGCACAGTTGGGTGGAGGGAACGCAGTTCGGCGACAGCCCGGCGAGCGGCGCCACCTGGAACACCTACGACGGCGTGAACCCCTGGTCTTCCCCTGGCGTCGGCTACGCCGCGGTGCCCGTCGCGACCGCTGTGCATTCCACGAGCCTGGGCTGGAAGGACTGGGACGTCACCGATGCCGTTGCCGGGTGGCTGAGCGGCGTTGATCCCAACCAGGGCCTCTGGATAGTCGATGCGGGCGACAACATCTGGAACACCTCTTACGCGAGCAGCGAGGGCTCGGATGCGACCCAGCGCCCCAAGCTGACGCTGAATTACCTGCCGCCCTGCGGCACCACGGAGGCGGCGTACATCGACCTGGCTGCCGACGGGTATCTGAAGAGCAACGAGCAGACGCGCAACTTCGGCGGCGCGCTCGTGATGGACGTGAATTCGGGAAGCCCGGCGCGGCGCGCACTCGTGCGCTTCGACGTCTCGAGCATTCCGCCGGGGTCGGTCGTGCAGAGCGCCACCCTGCGGCTCTATTGCAGCAGCGTCACCTCGGCGACCAACAATCCGAAGACGATCCGCGCCTATTACGTCATGCAGTCGTGGGTCGAAGGCACCATGAGCAGCAGCGGTACCGCGGACGGCGCGACCTGGAACACGCGCAATGGCACCAACAACTGGTCGGACTGTTGCGGCGGCTATGCTTACTGGGACTACGTCCTTGCCACGGGCCGCGAGGAAGCAAGCGGCATCGCACCTTTGCCGGGGCCGTTTCGGCAAGGCTGGGTGAGCTTCGATCTGACCGCGATGGTCCAGTCCTGGGTCGACCAGGCATACGCCAACTACGGCATCCTGCTGCGCGCCGAGTCCACGAGCGACGTGATCGAGTTCGACTCGCGCGAGAGCACCGGCGGCAGGGCTCCCCAGCTCGTGGTGGTGTACCAATGAAGGCGCTGCGCGCGATCTGGTCCTCGACCGACTTCGCGGCGAGCGATCTGACGCGCTACGCCGGCGAGGCGATGCAGCGCGAGGCGAGAAAAGGGATTTTCGTGCTCGGCGTGCTCACCACGCTCCTCATGCTCGGGTTCGCGGTGCTCTATTACGCGCTCGGCATGCGCAGCGGCTACCAGTACACGTTCGCCATCCTCGGCCTGCTCGCGCTGCACGTCGCCCTTTCGGCCCGGTCGCTGCGCGATATCAGGGTCCTGTACCTGCTCGCCATGGTGCTGCTCGCATTCAGCGGGCTCGCCTGCGCGCTGCTCGCGCATCGCTACGGCACTTTCACCGCGACGCTCTTCAGCACCGTCGTGCTGCTGTTCATGGTGGTGCCGCTCGTTCCCTGGGGATTACGCGAGGCGCTTGCCGCCGTCGCGATCGTCTACCTCATCTTCACCGGGTCGAGCCTGAGCGTCGGCGGGCGCTTCCCGCCCGAAGCCCTTTGGACGCTGCAGTTCCTGATGGTGAGCGCCGCGCTGATCTCGCTCTGCCTGGTCTGCTACGCCATCGTGGTCCGCAAGGAACACCTCGAGGCGAGGTTCCACCTGACCGCGGCGAACGAAAGGCTGGCGAGAGCCTCGGTTCAGGATTCGCTCACGGGCGCGTGGAACCGCCGTTTCCTGGAGGAACGGTTCGACCAGATCATCGCCCGCTACACGGCCGGCGGGCACGGCTGCGCGTTGAGCATCCTCGACGTCGACAAGTTCAAGCAGCTCAACGACACCTATGGCCATGGCTGCGGCGATCAGGTGCTGCGGCGCACGGTCGCGATGTTTGCGGCCGCGCTGCACCAGGACGAGTACGTCGTGCGTCTGGGCGGCGACGAGTTCCTGGTCCTGATGAAAGACGCCGCGGCCCGGGAACGGCTCGAGCAGATCAGGGAGCGCCTGAGCGATCGCGCGGGGCTCCCGCCCGAGGTTCCTGCCATGCCGAGCGTGAGCATCGGCCTGGCGCGCGCTGCCGCGGGGAGCCCGGTGTCGCTCAGCAGACTTTATCTCCTCGCCGACCGGTCGCTGTACGAGGCCAAGGCCCGCGGCCGCGGGATGGTGTGCGAGGCCGTGGCGCAGGCGGAGGCGGAGGCGGCATGATGCTCTCGATGCGCCGGCTGATCGAGCAGGTGTCGCCAGGGCTCATCGGCAACGGCGGCTATCCGATCGGGCTGCACCTCGCGGGCGAACGGCTGAGCGCGGCGCAGATGCGGCGCATGCCGGCCGGGCTCGCCGTGCACGCGGCCGGCTCGCTCGAGCTCGGCTGCCCGTGGCACGCGATGCTGGGCGAGCCGCGGCGGCTGAATCACGCCCTGAGGGAACTCTGGGCCAGCGAGGGATTCAGCGGCCGCGAGGTCGTCGCCTGCATGCCGCACGAGCAGCTGAAAGTCTTCACTGTGGACTACACCGCGACGCAAGGGCAGACGGACGCGGAAGCGATCGCCAACGAGGTGCGCGATCGCCTGAAGGGAAAGCGCATGGTGGTCGACTTCGTGCCGGTACGCCAGCCGAATCAGGAGGAGCGGGTGAAGGAAGCGGTCGTCGCGGCCGCCGCCCACGAAGACGTGACCGCGTTCCTCGGCCTTCTCGACGGCGCGGGACTGAACGTGCGGGCGCTCGACATTGCCGGCATGGCGCTCCGGCGGATCGTGGCCTGGGCCGGCAAGAGCTCGGACGAGGCGATGCAGAACGCGCTGCTGATCAACATCGGCGCGGCTTCCAGCAACCTGACGGTGGTGTGGGGCCGCCGGCTGATGGTGGACCGGGCGGTCGAATTCTCCGAGCAGCGGGTGTTCTCGCGCATGGCGAAGCTGCTCGACATGCCCGAGCCCGCAGCGAAGCGGCTGCTGGCCGAGCATGGTCTTGCGCCGGCGCACGGGAGCAAGCCGGGCCAATTCCATTCCGTCCTGAGGGAGATCCTCGGGCCGGAATTGCTCGCCCTGAAGACGGAGATAGGCAAGACGCTGGACTACGCGGCGTCCAAGACCCGCGGCAGCGGCGTCGACAGGATTTTCCTGGCCGGCGGCATCGCCGGGTACGCAGGAAGCGCGCAATTCTTCGGCGAAGCCCTGGCGAAGCCGGTCGAGCTCCTCGACCCGCTCGCGATATTTCCCCATCGCCTGACGGCGCCGCAGGCCGCCGAGCTGTCGCCGCATTGCGGCGTCGCCGTCGGCCTGGCCTTGCGTGGCGTGCCCGAGCTATGAGCGAGCTCGACCTCATTCCGGCGGATTACGCGCGCGAGCGGCTTCTGCGCCGGCGCCTGCGCCGGGCGGTGGCGGTGTTCGCCTCGCTCGTCTGCTTGGTGGTGCTGGCGAGAACCGTGCTCGGCGTCCTGGTCGCCGATGAGCGGGGGCAGGTTGCCCGCCTTCAGGCGAAGAAGCTCCTCTGGCAACAGAGCAAGGCGAAAACCGAAGAGTATGCGACCCAGGTGCTCGCGACCGAGAAGCAGCTCGCCGCCCTGGACGAGCTCCGCGGACGCGATCATCTGCGCCTTTTCCTCGAGGCGTTGGATGTCGCCTATGTCGAGAAGGTCTGGTTCGACGAGATCAGGTACTACCGACGCGAAAACCTGCCACGCCCGGGCGAAGGTCCCGCAGCCGGCGTGCGCACCGCGAGCGTCGCGGCGGCGCAGAAAAGCGCCGCAGCGCCGGCTGCGCAGCGGATGGAGCAACGCGCGGGCGTGACCGGCCATGCCATGAACCACGTCACCCTCGCCGAGTTCATGCGCAAGCTCGAGACGCAGGCCGGCGTCGCCGAGCTGAGCCTGCTCGATACGAGCCCGCGCCGCTATCCGAACGCGCTCATCATCGACTTCAAGCTGGCGCTTCTCATCGAGAAGACAGCGGGGAGGCGGCCGTGACGGCTCGAGTGCTGGCTGCCCTTTCGAAGCTGAGCCCCGGCGCGCTGCTCCTGATCGCGCTGGCGCTGCTCGGCGCGACGCTGTTCGAGGCATGGATCCTGGTGCTGCGCCAGCCGTTCGCTGCCTATAGCGAAGCCGCGACCGCGAGGAAATCGCTCGCCGCCATCGAGCAGATGACCGCCGCCCAGGACGAGGAGATGCGCCGCACCGGCGCGCGCGCCAGGGAGCTCGCCGACCGTCTCGGCGCGGAACTCCACGCGCCGACACCCGAGGAGCATCTCACCGTTTCCCTGATGCGCCGGCTCGATCAGGCCGCGGCGGGCGCTGGCATCGCGCTCGTCAGCCTGAAGCCCGCCGGCCGCCGGGAGGTGCTGTCGTTCGAGGAGGTGAGCTTCGACGTCGGCGCGCAAGGCAAGTACCTTGCACTGTGCCGGTGGCTGCTCGACTTCGAGCAGTCCCTCGGAAAATTTGCCACGGTGAGCGACTTCACGATGAAGTCGGTCGACGAGGGGCGGCAGGTTGCGCTCAACCTGCGGCTCGCGCTTTACCGGCCACGGCCCGAGGGCGGAGGGCAAAAATGAGCCTGCCGCGCGGTGCCTTGTGGCTGGGCTTGGCGATCGCGATCGCCGCGCCCCGATGCGCTTTTTCCGAGGGCAGGACCCTGCAGCACGACCCGTTCGCGCGGCCGTCCCTCGGCGGCCTGCCGCAGCGAGCGGCGCCCGGCGGCGGTCCGGCGAGGCCGGCCCCCGTCCAGCCCCAACGCGCATTGAACGTGAGCGCGGTGATGATGGCCGGCCCCGCCTCCATGGCCAATGTCGATGGCGTGATGGTCCGCGTCGGCGACTATGTGCACGGTTACCGACTGGTCGCGGTCGAGGACCGGGGAGCGGTATTCGAGAAAAACAAGGCGCGTTTCATGGTGCCCTTGCGGGAGAACAAATGAAGACGCGCAACGCGCTGACCGCGCTCGTCATCGTCTGCAGCGCCGGCGCGGCCCAGCCGCTCCTGGCGCAGGACCCCGCGCCGCCCGCCCGCCGCGCGGCCAGCGAGGAACGGATCAACCTCAACTTTCGCGCCACGCCGATCGAGGAAGTTTTCGACATGCTGTCGAGGAAGGACGGGACCAACATCATCCTCAGCCGGGGCGTGACCGGTACGGTCAGCGTCAACCTCTACAACGCCACGGTCCGGGAGGCAATCTATCGCGTGGCGCAGGCGGCCGGCTACTGGGTGGAGGAGCGCGATGGCACCTACGTCGTCTTCGGCAAGGAAACGAGCCTCGACTATCCGAGCGCGCACACGCAGATCAAGACCTTCAAGGTGCAGTATTCGGATGTGAAGCAGGTAGCCGACATCGTGAGCAAGTACGTCTCGCGGCAAGGCAAGGTCACGCCGCTCATCGGGCGCAGGATGATCGTGGTCGAAGACCTGCCGGGGTTCGCCGAGCGCATCGCAAAGCTGCTCGAGGAGCTCGACGTCCCGCCCAAGCAGATCCTGATCGAGGCCAAGATCCTCGAGATCACGCTCGACAACAGCGAGCAGCTCGGCATCGATTGGCGCCGGGTTTTCGGCGGGACGAGCGGCACGCGCGGCAGCCTGGGCACCACCGGCCTGGCAACGGGCAGCGCCGCGGCGCCCGCAACGGGCTTCTTTTTCAGCATTTTCACCGACCATGCCGAGGCCTTCTTCAGCGCGCTGGCCACGAAAGGTCGCGTGCGCACGCTGGCCACGCCGAAGCTGCTCGCGCTGGAGAACCAGGAGGCGAAGACCGTCATCGGCGACAGCACCGGCTACCGGGTCACGACGACGATCAACCTGGTGACCAGCGAGAGCATCCAGTTCCTCGAGTCGGGCGTGATCCTGAAAGTCACCCCCTCGGTGGACCAGCGCGGGCGGGTGCTGATGAAGGTCCATCCCGAAATAAGTTCCGCGACGCTGAATGCCGGCATCCCCTCGAAGAAGAGCACCGAGGTCACCACGGAGCTGGTATGCGAGAACGGTCAGTCGATCTTCATCGGCGGCCTGATCAAGAGCGGAAGCGTGTTCGAAAGACAGGGCGTACCCGTCGTGCAGGACCTGCCCGGCATTGGCGCCTTGTTCCGCAACCGGACGGAAACTCTGACCTACACCGAGACCGTGGTCCTGATCACGCCCTACATCGTCACGGAGCCGAGGCAGGCAGACACCTTTTCAGAAGAGAGATCCCGGCGCGTGGAGGAGGCGTCCGAGCTGATCCTCGAGCATCAGAGAAAGCTCCGTGGCCCGCCGCCGGAGGGCGGCGGCGGCGTCGAGTACTAGCTGGCCGGAGGGGGAAGCGCGCTTTTCACAGACCCGGGCCTGCTGCAGCGCGCTAGGCGAGCGCCGCGTCGATTCCCGCTGTCTCGGCCGTCTTGTCGGGCCACCCGCTCGGCCGAATGCAAAGCTGCGCGGAAAGCGTCTCGCTCTTGCGCAGCTCGATGCGGAACGTGCCGCCGGCGAGCTCCGCCTTGGTCCAGCTTTCCGCGGCGTCGAGGTCGGTCGAGTCGGACAGCCAGCGGAACTCGACCGCGGCCGTTTTCGCCGTGCCCTGGCCGGCGAGCGTTACGCGCGCCTCGAGGCTCTCGCTGTAGATCGTGCGCTCCGGGTACTGCGTGTCGAACAGGAAGCCCTCCTTGACGCGGTGCTGCGCGACGCGGAACGCGAGCAGGAAATACGAGAAGCGCGGCTCGTTCAGCGAGCGCAGACGGGCGTCGAGGAAGCCGGTGTGCAGGTGCAGGGTCGGGTCCTTCTCCAGGTCCGCGCGCTTCAGCCGCATCGCGTTCTCGCACGGATTCTGCCGGCGCTGGTGCAGGTACACGCCGGTGCCGCGCACCGACAGCGAGAACTCGAAGTCGTAGAGCTCGGTCATCTTGGCCTTGGGCGGCTCCATCTTCAGCGAGATGTCCTCGAGCCAGAGCTTCACGCGCGTGTCGCCGAACAGGAACCGGCGCAGGTTCTCGTAGCTCTCGAAGCTGTTGACGATGCCGCGGCGCCCGGAATGCGCGCGGTGGACGTTGGCCCAGTAGGCGCCCTTGATGTAGGCGTTGCTCTGCTTGACCAGCCCGTCGCTGTGGCTGCCGGTGAACTTCTTCGCCACGTTGTAGCTGTCGTGGTCGCTGCCGACCAGGCACAGGCAGCGGCCCTCGGGAAACTTGCCGTCGAGCCCGTTGAGCGGCGCGGCCTTCGGCAGCTTGAGGTACTGGCGCATGCGCTCTTCCTTGAAGATCGCGGCGCCCAGCAGGTTGCCCTTGCCGGCGATCAGCTCCTCGAGGAGGTCGGGCACCGCGGAGAGCTCGATGCCGCCGTGCGGCGAGCCGATCGTCACGAGGCGATGGATCCAGCGCTTCGGATCGGGCAGCAGGTTCTGGATCAGGCAGCGTGACACGAGGCCGCCCATCGAGTGCGCGACCAGGATGACCTTGTAGTCACGATCCTTCGGGCCGAGGTCGACGCCCTGGATCTTCTTCAGCTCCGCGGGAACGGTCTCGCACACCAGCTTGCGCAGGTCGGCGGCATGGTCTTCGATCGCGCGCACTTTGTCGGACAGGACGTCGACGTCGTAGAAGCGGCTGATCCAGAGGCTGCGCGTCGGGTTCTGCCGCAGGTTCGCCGGGTTGCTCATCGCGAGCGCGAGGCCGCCGTTGGCCGCGTCGACGTAGCCGTATTCCTTGAGGAAGCGGATGAGCTGGCCCTCGAACACCAGCGGCTCGAGGTAATTCGGCGGCACGCCGTCGCGCTTCTCCACCGAGGTCGCGGCGTAGCCGTAGTACGTGTCGTGGAAGGTTTCCTCGCGCTCGCCCGCCGTGGCGGCGAAGCCGCGCACGTAGACGATCGGATAGAACCCGCGCTGAACGTCGATGCGGATCTTCGCGGCCATGGACTCGCTCCCTCGCGGCTACTCTACACTTCGGGCCGGGGATGGAGCACAGCGAATTCGTAGCCCGGAGCTCGGCAAACTCGCTCCTCTGGGGCGTGCGCGGCGTCGGCGGCGCGGTCCTCGCGCTATGGGGCGCGAGCGGTCTCGCGTGGTATGCGCTGGCGTCGCTTCTCGCGCTGTCGCCGACGATCGCGATCGCGGCGTGGGCCGCGGCGCACGGGCGCTATGGCGCCCTCGGCTGGCTGGTTCCGGGTGTGCTCGCTTTCGCCGCGGCGCGGCCGGGCCTGAATCTCGTCGCCGGCTCGCCGTGGCTCGCGTGCGGACTCCTCGGGGTTGCGGTCTCGATCTGGCTGGGCCCGCTTCACCTGCTGGGCGGCGCGGCCGTCGTCGCGACCTGGATCCTTGCCGGCGCCGTCAGAGGCAGCGCTCTCGTCAGCCTGCAGAACCGCCTGCTCGCCTCGAGCGACGACTACGAGCGGTTGAGGGCGGCCGGGAAGCTGAGCTTCACTCCCGACCGCCGCGCGCGCGGATGAGGCTCGCCGCTTCGCGCCGCGGTTACTTGAGGAGCTGCTTTCGCCATACGGCGATCCGGTCGAGGCAGGGCGTCAGCACGTGCGACACCACGAGCAGGGCGAGGCCGGCGAACAGCGCCGCGACGGGATGCCACTCGGCCGGCGCGATCGCCGAGAAGACGAGCAGCAGCACCCCGCCGCAGGCGCACGCATTCGACGCCGCGACCTTAGTCATCTGCCGTCGATTTTATCGACCGGCCGACATGCTGGGACGTGGCGACGTCATCGCCCAGTCCGCCGGGATCGGGAACCTCGCGGTATTTCCCCGACGGCTCCTCGGGCTTGCGATGCATCGCAAAAACCAGGATCGCGCCCAACACCGGCACGAGCCACAGCGCAACCAGTTGAAACATTCTCTGATGGCGCTCGGCGAACCTGTCCCGCAGCACTTCGCGGGTCGCGAAGCCATTGACGATCAGCAGGACCGCGATCGTGAGCGTTCCCAGCGCGATTTCCACGTCATTCATCGAAGCTGTCCACCTCGACTTCAAGGTACGCGCGATTGACGTTTCTGCCGATGACATACGACCGCTCGAGCTTCTCCCACATCGAAAGATCGAGCGAATGGCGGATCTTCTCCTCGCTTTGGCCGCTGCGAAAGCCCTGCCTGACCCCGGCATGGAACCGGACCATGGCGTTGCGCAAGGCGGCGACGTCGTCGAGCGCCATCAGGTCTCCGTGGCCGGGCACGAAATGCACCGCGCCGAGCGCCGGGATCTCCTCGAGCGTGCGGATCCAGTTCTTGAGGAATCCATCCTGCAGCGTGGGCACGATGCGATTGACCAGCACGTCGCCGGCGATCAGGACCTTGTCGTCGGGCAAATGGACCAGCAGGTCGCCGATGGTGTGCGACCCGCGGGGCACCCAGAACACCAGCCGCACGCCGTGGACGACGGCCTCGGTTCTCGTGCCCTCGGAATAGGTGACCTTGGCGGCCAGCGGCTTCGTTCCCGGCAGCGGACGCCCGACATCCCGCTCCATCAGCCTCAGCCACTCGTCGCCGGTTTCGAGCACCCTCTGGCGGCACAGCTCGGAGCTGATGAAGGTGGCGCCCTCGAACGCGACGTTTCCCAGGTGATGGTCGCCGTGATGGTGCGTGTTTACAACGTGGGTCACCGGCTTGTCCGTGATCCGGCGTACCGCCCCTGCGATGTGCCGGCCCACTTCCGCCGAGCCGCCGGAGTCAACCAGGATCACCCCGTGGTCGCCCACGATCACCGTCGAATTGATCATGTAGCCCTGGTTGACCCGGTTCGCGTGCTGCACGGGCCCGAGAAGGACGTGCACCCGATCGCTGATCCTGACTACCCGGGGTTCGGGAAACTCCTGCCCGCAGGCTGCAGCGCTGAAGACCAAGAGGGCGATCAGCGCACAGACCCGGTGGCGCGCGCGCCGCGTCATTCCCGCAGCCGCATCTTTCCCAGCACCTGCAGCTCGTTGGCGCAGGCCAGCGGCGCGAGACCGAGAACAACGACCGTCACAAGGACGCGAACGCAGGTCATCGCGTGTCGCCCTCGGTGTGCCGGCCTACGTCTTTCGCTTGACGAAACGAAGGAGCGCGAGCAGGAGAACCGCGCCCACGGTCGCCACGATCAGTTGCCCGAGGAGGCCGTAGGCGGCCAGGCCGACGAGGTGGAACGCGAAGCCGCCGAGCAGCGCACCGATCACGCCGACGATCAGGTTGCCGACGAGGCCGAACCCCGAGCCTTTCATGAACTGCCCGGCAAGCCATCCCGCGCACAGCCCGATCAAGATGAACCAGACGAACTCCATGAGTCACCTCCCTCCGTTGTTAGACCACACCCAATAGCTCGGAAACGCGGCGCATGCAATGCCACGAGCTCTATTTGCCGTATTGACTCTGCCTTATTTCCGCAACCGAGCCATGCTTGAAAACGATTGTGGTTACGAGTCTGGCCATGTAGTCGGTCAGATATCCCCAGGTCTCGGTATCCGCGCTTGCCTCCCGGCGCTCAGGATCTTTGCCCATTATTTGACGAACCTCCGAAGGTGATTGCCCAATCTTTACTTTGCCAATCACACTTGAATTTTCGGCCGCCCTCTTGCAAGCCTGTTGATCTCTGTGGAATCCTTTGCAAGGCCCCTCACTCTCATAATGCCCGCTAACGCCACAAGCGCTCAGCATGAAGGAACCCACCACCAACAGAAAGCAACGCAACATGTTTTCTCCCTGTCCCTGAAGTACACGTCTGACGTCTAACAGTCAGATTAGACGCCGGATATCATCACTGTTAGTCTTGATGAAGGCAATTCGATCAAGCATTTGCGTCGCAACTTCCCTTGATGATCCGGCCGTTCAAGAACAACCCTTTGATTAGATGAAATTCGCTCTCGGGCAATCAATTCAGCGGCTGGAGGACGACGCGCTGCTGCGCGGCGCGGGGCGCTATACGGACGACTTCGCGCCGCTGCGCGCGGCGCACGTGTGCTTCGTGCGCTCGCCGCATGCGCACGCGAAGATCAAAAGCGTTTCGATCGACCGGGCCGCGAGCGCGCCTGGCGTGGTTGCGGTGCTGACCGGCAAGGACGCGGCGGCCGATGGGCTGGGGAACATTCCGTGCCTGATTCCGGTGCCGGGCCTCAAGGAAACGCCGCGGCCGGTGCTCGCGCTCAAGAGGGTGGCGCACGTCGGCGATCCGGTGGCGATGGTGATCGCCGAGACGCTGTCGCAGGCAAAGGACGCAGCGGAGAGGGTGGAGGTGGAGTACGAGCCGCTTCCTGCGGTGACCGAAGCGAGGAAGGGCGAGGTCGCGTTCGAGATCGGCCTCGGCGAAAGCAAGGCGAAGGTGGACGCGGCGATCGCACAGGCCGCCCATGTAACGCGGCTCGAGCTGGTGAACAACCGCCTGGTGGCGAATCCGATCGAGCCGCGCGCGGCGCTTGCGGAGTACGACGCGGCGAGCGGGCGCACCACGCTCTACACGCCGAGCCAGGGCCCGCACCATCTGCACGGGCAGATCGCCGACGCGGTGCTGAAGACCGGGCGCGACAAGCTGCGCGTGGTGTCGGGCAACGTCGGCGGCGCCTTCGGCATGAAGATCTTCCTCTACCCGGAGCAGCCCGCCGTGGTGTGGGCGGCGCGGCGGCTCAAGCGCTCGGTGCGCTGGACGGGCGAGCGCAGCGAGGGATTTCTTTCCGACGCCCAGGGGCGCGACAACTACTCGATCGCGGAGCTCGCGACCGATCGCGACGGGCGCTTCCTCGCGCTGCGCGTCACGACCTGGGCAGCCATGGGCGCGTACCTGTCGAACTTCGGCCCGTTCATTCCGCAGCTCGCCGCGCCGATGCTGTCCGGGGTCTACAAGATCGGAAACATTTTCCTGAATATCAAGGGAACGATCACGAACACGGTGCCGGTCGACGCCTACCGCGGCGCGGGCCGGCCCGAGGCGATCTACCTCCTCGAGCGCGCGATCGACGTCGCGGCGCGCGAGCTCGGCCTCGCGCCCGAGGAGCTGCGGCGGCGCAACTTCATCAAGCCTTCCGAGATGCCCTACCAGACGCCGGTCGAGAGCCGCTACGACTCCGGCGATTTCGCGGGGATCCTGGACCGGGCGATGCAGCGGGCGGATTGGGCCGGGTTTGCCGCGAGAAAGACGATCTCCGAGAAGTCAGGGAAAAAGCGTGGAATCGGCCTGGGCATGTACATAGAGCGTTGCGGCGGCGGGCCGGGAGATACGGTACGGGTGAAGGTCGACTCGAAGGACGTGACGCTCTATTCGGGCATGCAGGACAACGGGCAGGGGCACACGACGACCTTCGTGCAGCTTCTTTCGCACAAGCTGGGAGTCGACGCTTCGAAGATCAAAGTCGTGCAGGGCGACACCGACGTCGTTCCGCCCGAGGGCCTCACCGGCGGCTCGCGCTTTCTCGCGCTCGGCGGGGTCGCCGCCGTAAATGCGGCCGAGGAGGTGATCGAGAAGGGCAAGCAGGAAGCGGCTCGCAGGCTCGAAGCCGCGGCCTCCGACATCGAGTACCGCGACGGCGAATTTCGCATCGGTGGCACCGATCGGAAGCTGGGCCTGTTCGATTTGGGCCTGTTGGAGTCAACCCAGACGCACGCGCCGCCAGATTACACCTACCCGAACGGCTGCCACATCTGCGAGGTCGAGGTGGACCCGCAGACCGGACGCGCCGCGATCGAGCGCTACACCGTGGTCGACGATTTCGGCCGCGCCATGAACCCCAGGCTGCTCGAGGGCCAGGTGCAGGGCGGGACGGTCCAGGGCATCGGCCAGGCGCTCCTCGAGCACGCGGTGTACGACGCGCAGAGCGGCCAGCTCCTTTCGGGCTCGTTCATGGACTACGCGATGCCGCGCGCGGGCGACCTGCCGGCGCTCGATTGCGGCTTCCACCACGTGCCGTGCAAGACCAACCCGCTCGGGGTGAAGGGCGCGGGCGAAGCGGGCGCGGTCGGGGCGCCCGCGGCGGTGGTGAACGCCGTATGCAATGCGCTCGGGGTGCGGCATCTGGACATGCCGCTCACCGCAGAAAAGGTCTGGCGATCGCTGAAGTGAACTTCAACGACCTGGTAGTGGCGAACCGCATCCTCGCGAACGAGAGCGTGGTGGACGCGTACGGACACGTCAGCCTGCGCCACCCGCAGGACCCGAGGCGTTTCTTCCTCGCGCGCTCGCTTGCGCCCGAGCTGGTCGAGCCGGGCGACATCATGGAGTTCGATCTCGAGGGCAACGCGCTCGGCGGCGACCCGCGCCAGCCCTACCTCGAGCGCTTCATCCACGCCGCGGTGTACGAGGCGCGCGCGGACGTCATGTCGGTGGTCCACGCGCACGCCGAGGACGTGCTGCCGTTCGGCATCACCTCGGCGCCGCTGAAGCCCGTGATCCACTCCGGCAGCTTCATGGGCGAGCGCGTGCCGGTGTGGGACATCCGCGATCGCTTCGGCGACACGAACCTCCTCGTCACCACCATGGCGCAGGGCAGGGATCTCGCGTCGTCCCTGGACAAGAACAATGTCGCGCTGATGCGCGGCCATGGCTTCGTCGCTGCCGCGCGCTCGCTGATCGAAGTAGTACGGATGTCGGTCTACGTGCCGCGCAATGCGCGTGTTCAATACAAGGCATTGCAGTTGGGTCAGCTGGAACCCCTGAGCCCGGGCGAGATCGAGGCGCGCAACGCCGGCTACAAGCCGTACTCGCCCGAGACCTGGCGCGCCTGGGAATACTGGGCGACGCGCGCCGGCTGCGCGCATCTCCTGTCGCAGAAGCCCTGATTACTTGAGCTTTACGGGCTGCTGGAGCGCCGCCTTCTCGTGCCGCTCGACCCCGGGCGGGATCGGCACCCAGTGCTGCTTCGAGCGCGTCCAGGTATGGCGCTCGATCCTGAGCCAGCCCGGGTCGTCGAAGCTGCCGCCGGCGACGCCGCGCCCGTCGGGGAAGAGCTCGAGCATCCAGGTGACGGTGGTGCCGCACTTGGGACAGAACTCCATCTTCAGCCAGCGGCTGCTCTCGTCGGAGCGATGCTCGTATGACTCGAGCTCGCCCTGCAGCAGCTCGAAGTCGTCCTTCCTGAAATAGACGCCGACGCCGAACGCGCTGCCGGTGCGGCGCTGGCAGAACTTGCAGTGGCATACGCCGGTGCGGAACGGCGCGTTCCTGACGCGATAGCGGACCGCGCCGCACACGCAGCCGCCCTCCCGGGGGCTCGTCATGGGGCGAAGTCTACTTCCGCTTGGCGGGCCGCGCCACGATCCGCACCTGGTAGACGAGGCGCGTGTCGGTTCCCTGCGGCTCGAGCGAAAGCTCGTTGCCGCCCCAGACGCTGGTCGAGAGCTGGGCGACGCTCGGGTTGCTCTGCGTTTCGGACTTGCCGGCGAGCTCGGAGATGCGTTCGGCGAGCAGCCTCAGGCCGGGCGGATCGCCGTGGATGGTGAGCTCATCGCCTTCTTCGGAGAGCTCGAACGTCAGCAAATGGCGTCCCGGCACAGACGCATTACGCGTGCGCCGGGCGGACCTGACGATCCTCCAGAAGGCTCATGCCGGGGCCGAAACTGTCGGGAAAAGTCCGCCAATCGGGTAGTCCGTCCGGCCTAGAAGGAGCGTTCCGCTTATCGGCATGATCCCGGCGTGCCGGGAATGCCGATTGCTGGCAGAATTCCCCGAAATGCACATCGAAGCCGTCAAAGCGGCCTACCGGCGCTATGCCAGAATCTACGACGTCATCTTCGGCGCAGTCCTGCAGCCGGGCCGCAAGGCGGTTCTCGATGCGCTCAAGCTCAAGCCGGGCGACCGCGTCCTCGAGGTCGGCGTAGGCACCGGCCTGTCGCTGTCGCTTTATCCGCGCGACGTGCGCATCACCGGCATCGACGTGTCGCGAGAGATGCTCGAGCGGGCGCGTGCGCGCGTGGCGCGCGCGCGGCTCTCGAATGTCGAGGCGCTGCTCGAAATGGACGCCGAGACGATGGCGTTCCCCGATGCGAGCTTCGACAAAGTGGTGGCGATGTACGTGGTGTCGGTGGTGCCGCAGCCGGCCAAGCTGCTGGAGGAGCTGCACCGGGTCTGCCGCCCCGACGGCGAGATCTTCATCGTCAACCACTTCCAGTCCGAGAACCGCGTCATGGGCGCGCTGGAGCGCGCGCTCGGCAACGTTTCGTCGCAGATCGGCTTCGATCCCGAGGTCGACCTGCGCAAGCTCGTGCCCGGGGCCCGGAACGGCGACGTGTCGCGCGTGAACCTGTTCTGGAAGATGGTGCGCCTGCGCAACGGGGTGTCCCACAAGCTGTAAATCCCGGGAACTTGCCCCGACGGCAGGGTTGTCGAACAGGGATGCAAACCTCCCCGGAAGTCGTTTTCCACGACGTCGAGCGTTCCGCCTGGGTCGAAACCTACATCCTCGAGCGCGTGCAACGGCTCGACCGGTTCGCCGAAGGCATCACCTCCTGCCGGGTTTCGCTCACGAAGGACCAGGCCTCGCACCACAAAGGCAATCGCTACAGCGTGATGGTCGAGGCGCGCACGCCGCCGCACCACGACCTCGCGGCGCGCAAGGCGAGGGTGGTGCGCGACATGCACGCGCAGCTCCCGGCGCTCATCAACCACGCCTTCGGCGCGATCGAGCGCCAGCTGAAGAAGACGTCGCAGCTGCGGCGCGCGGGCGCGCCGGCTCACGCGTCGGCTCAATAGGTATCTTCCTGCGGAGGAATCGCCCGCAGGAAGAGGGGCAGCGCGGCATCGGCGGGCACCGGGTCGCCCATGCGCACGAAGGCCATCCGCGCCGCCGCCTGCAGCCGGAAGCATGAGGAGCGTATTCCCGCCTGCGCCGCCGGAAGCGTCGGAAAGGCGCGCAGCGCGTGCGCGCGCACGTTGCAGCTTTCGCGCTTCGCCAGCAGCGCGGCGATTTCCGCCGCGTTCCCTGGTGGCCATCTTGCGAGCGCGATCGCGATCCATCCGGCCAGCGGCGTCGCAGGGTCCGCGACCAGGGTCGCCTTCAGCTCGTCCCAGAGCGCTTCGAGATCGGCTGCGTCGCGCACGCGACAGAGCAATGCCTCCCCAGGATCGGACGAGGGGCAGGTCTCCGTGGTCGGCGGCTGGACCGCTACGGGCGGGTTTTCGGGCGGTGCCGGGACCGCCTTGCCGTCCCCGATGAACTGCGCGCCGCTCGCATGCAGCAGGACGGCCACACTCGGCAGGCCGCGCAGCCATTCGGCGCGCCCCCAGGCGCGCTCGTCGGGCCCGATGTCGAAGCGATCGTCCCCGTCCTGGTCGGCAAGCAGGCCGAAGCCGTTGGCGGTGGCGGCGCCCTGGGCGCCGCCGCGGGCGCGATACGCGTCGTTCCCGCGGGCGTCGACCAGCACGCCGACGGCGACGTCGAGTCCCATGCCCTGCGCGTAGCCGTCGGCGGTGTAGTGGTCGTCGCCGGCCTCGTCGCTCAGCACGCCCACCGCCTGGTGCGCCGCGTTGCCTTGCGCGTAGCGGAAGGCCTGGTAGCGGTCCGCGCCGCCCCGATCCCAGAGGATGCCCAGCCCGTAGTAGTAGCCGACACCCTGGGCGAACATCTGGGCGTCGTAGAGATCGTCGCCGCCGTCGTCGCGCAGGATGCCGACGCCGCCCGCGATCGCGCCGCGGAAGCCGAAAGCCGCGCCCTGCGCGCCGCTCAGCCCGGCGCCGCGGGCGAACGGGTCGGGCACGCCCGCCACCGCGTACTGGTCGTTGCCGGCGCGGTCCCAGAGGAGCCCGAGGCCGCCGGCGATGCCGAACCCCTGTCCCCACGCCTCCAGCCCGTAGTGGTCCGAGCCGCCGAGATCGACCAGCGCGCCGATCCCGAACGCCGCCGCCCCTTGCGCGAAGAACTTCGCCGTGTAGGCGTCGTTGCCGGCGAAGTCGATGAGGAGCGAGGCGCCGGCGATCGCTGCGCCGAGGCCGCTGCCCTCCATCTCGTAGCGATCGTTGCCGCCGAGATCGACGATCGCAGAGAAGCCGCGCAGCGCGAGGTCGCTGCCGCGGTATTCATCGCTGCCGCCGAGATCCAGGATCACCGACACCGCGCCGCCGCGCACCGGCGAGCGCTCGTAGAGGTCGTCGCCGCCCGGATCGATGATGAGCGCGGCGCCGGGGCCATGCCGGTCGTTGCCCGGCGTTCCGATCACGATCGTGCCGATGGCGGACTCGAAGGTCCTGCCTTGAGCCGGCAGCGCGCTCGCATTCCGCAGGCTGCGCACGAACTTCACGGTCGCGTCGATGAACGCGAGGTTGGCGCGCTCGAGCCCCGGCGCGTCGAGCGCCTCCGCGATCGCGAGGAGCTGCTCCGGGGGCGGCAATCCGCGCGAGAAATCGACCTCAGCGAAATCCCGGGTCGCGGCACGCAGCAGGCGCTGCGCTTCGGCGACCTCGCCGACGTAGGCCTTCAGCAGGTCCTCGAATGGGACCTGCGACGCCGCCTGCGACCGGGCCGGGTCGAGCGCGGCGAGGCTCGCCGGCACCGCTTGCTCGAACAGCCTGGAGACGGCTGCGGCGGCGAGCGGCTCGGCGAGGAGCCGCAGCACGACCGGCGGCGCGGCGCGGGGCGCCGGCGGGCCATGGCGCAGCAGGTTGTCGATCACGAGGAGCGCGTCGGCGCCCAGGCCGCGCCGTTCCAGCACCGCGCCGACCCGGCGCTCCAGCGAAGAATCTCCGCCCGGCAGCCCGGCGCAGCCGGCGGCAAGGAGGAGCGTCGCGGCGAGAAGCCGCCTCATGGCGCGAGATAGAACCGCAGGCCGAGGCGCCGCACGCTGGGGGAATGCAGCGAGAGGAACCACCGGCTCGCCCGCCAATAGGCGACGGTACCGAGCGGCCGGCTGCCGCTTTTGAGCGTTGCCGCGATCGAGGACGTGTTCTGGACCGCGATGCAGTCCACCACGGTGTCTACGCCCGGCTTGCCGACGATCGGGTCGGCGACGCCATACAGCGCGGCGGCGATCCCTCCGCCGCGATACGAGGGCCGCACGAGGGCCTTGAAGCGGTACACCGCGTGCGGCGGCACCCGGACCCAGATGCCGTCCACGTGCGGCGCGATTGCGTAGGCGAACCAGACGTAGCCGACGAGGGCGGCGCCGTCGAGCGCCCCCAGGCACCGGTCGCCGCGCTGCATCGCCTCGCGGATCATCGCCTCGCGCAGGTCGAGCGCGGGTTCCCGGCTGTACGAAACCAGCTCCTCCGCGCCGAGCGGCCTCAGCTCGAGGCCCGGCGGCGGCGCGGATCGGGCGTAGCGCTCGAGCGGCCGCGAGAACACGCGCAGCACATGCAGCCCGCCGCGCCTCGCCGCTTGATGCATGAACTTGCCGTAGAGCCGGTGAATATTCACGCTTGTAGCTTAACCGCAGCCGCGCCTAGAATCCCCCGCCATGCCGGCCGATCTGAAGAGCATTCCGCTGTTCGAGGGCGTTCCCGAAGCCGATGTGCGCGCGCTCTCCGATCGCGCGATCACCCGCAACTACCCGAAGCAGGCGATCATCCTCCACGAGGGCGACGAGAGCGATTCGCTCTACCTGGTCCTCGGCGGGCGGGTAAAGATCTACCTTGCGGACGAGCACGGCAAGGAGCTCATCCTGGCGATCAAGGGGCCCGGGCAGTACTTCGGCGAGATGGCGCTCGATGACGAGCCGCGCTCGGCCTCGGTGATGACGCTCGAGCCGGCGCAGTTCGCCATCGTGTCGCGCGCCGATTTCAAGGCCTTCCTGCTCTCCCACCCCGCGGTGTCGCTGCAGCTCATCCAGAACCTGATCCGGGTCGCGCGCGGCTTGAACCGCAGCGTGCGCAACCTCGCCATGCTCGACGTCTACGGCCGCGTGGCGCGCGTCCTGCTCGAGCTCGCGGTCGAGCGCGACGGCAAGATGGTGATCCCGGAGAAGCTGACGCAGAAGGAGATCGCTGCGCGCGTCGGCGCCTCGCGCGAGATGATCAACCGCATCCTGCGCGACCTCACGACCGGCGGCTACGTCAGCATGGAAGACGGCCGCATCACCATCAACAAGGCTCCGCCCGCGCGCTGGTAGTCGGCACGGCCGGGCAGGTGAAGATCGCACAAACCCGATGTGTCGCCGGCGATAGCGCCCGGCGCCTCGCGGCCGCTACAGTGGTTCCCAGGTTGGCAACGAACGAGCTCACGGAGGGGACCCAATGATCGACCTCATTCTCACGATAGGCCAGGCTGCCGCGGCGGTGCTGATGATTTACGGTGCAATGCTCTCGATCGGGACCGCTCAGAACGACGCATAAGAAGAACGAACCGAACCGAACTCAAGACTCCTCCTCCTGGGCCGCGAAAGTGGCCCTCTTTTTTTCCACTGCCGTTTTTCGGCGCCGGTGAATTGCACACGGCGGCGCTGTGCGCGCGTTACTTTCGCCGGCTGCCGGGCGCGCGTACCTTGGGCTCGTCGTCCACATCCACAACAAGGAGCCCGTCATGCAAAGCGTCTACATCGTCCGGACCGCAACCGTCGCCTCGCTGACCGCGGCTTTCGTTGCCTTTGGATGGATGAGCATGCAGGGCGGTGACGACCTGCGGCTCGCGCCCGAGCAGATCGCCGTCTCGAGCGCGCCGACCGAACCCGCC
>Ga0208685_1000101_pt1 | contig 34280 bp, 46 predicted proteins | sample EasRivMeERMLT890_FD_187533 | JGI IMG/M metagenome (GOLD analysis project Ga0208685, IMG submission 187533) | Soil microbial communities from meander-bound floodplain in the East River, Colorado, USA - East River MetaG ERMLT890 (SPAdes) (version 2) | ecosystem: Environmental > Terrestrial > Soil...
TCAGTTGCGTTGAACCTACCACAATAAAACCCATTAAGCGGTTTTCAACCAATGGTGGTGCTGATCGAGCGGTAGTCCATTCGCATCACAACCGCTGAAACGTGCGTCTCGGGTTGTATGTGTACTTCCGCCAGTGCCTTTTTCGCGATGTGCTTGGTTATCGTGCAGCACGCACAACACCCGCAGGTTATCGGGGGAGAGAGCGAGGTCGGGCCGGGTGCGCACGGGTTGGATGTGGTCCACGCGACTTGAGCCGGGTTTACTGACGTTGCGGCCGCAGATGGCGCAGCGGAAATGCGCCCGCTTCAAGGCGGCGGTGCGGGCTCGCTTCCAGGCTTGGGTGTCGTACAGGGTCATGGAAAATCAATGGGTTGCATGCCGCGACTTGTGTGTAAGTCGCAAAGCCAATCGCAGATGTAGCCTGCGGGAAGTTTCCGAGTTGTCAAGCGCTAAATCCCGAAGTGCTTGGCGAGAACGCCGAGTGTGCCGATCAGGGTTCCTTTCGCCACCTCGGGCCGCAGCGGCTTGCCGCCCCAGCCTTCGCGCACTGCCCAGGCGTTGACGCTGAGCTCGCACCCGAGGATGAACCATGCGGCGCTGCCGCACGGGCTGCCGTGGCCGCCGAGCGCATCGAGGGCCGCGAGCACCCGGCGGCGGGCGCGGTCGCTGCCGTGTGCCGATGTTGGGAGCCCTTCGGGCGAACCGCGGTCGGCGCGCATGTCGGCGGCTTTCAGCGGGTCGAGATGGGCGATGCGGAACAGCCGCCCGAACTCCTCGCCGGCATGACGCTGGCTGGCGGTGATGTCGCCGTGCCGCTCCAGCCGGCCGAGCAGCCCCTCGACGCGGAACGGCAGCCCGATAGCGCCGTCGCTGTCGGCCAGTGTCTCGCTGTCGCGTGTCACCCGGTCGTGCCGGTGACGCTCCGGTGTCGGTGCGGTAGTGGTGACGATCATCGCTGATACTTCCGGGTGTCGAGCGGCGCCATTGGGCTGGCGCCGCAGCCGGTGCAGCGCTGCTTGGCTGTCATGGCCGGCGGGCCTTGTGTAACCCAGCACCCATCACCGCCATTGCATTCGAGCGGCCGGTGGCGGGCGCGGGTGTCGGTGTAGGCGGCGAACATTTGCCGCGCTGCCGCCGACCAGCGCACGGCGTCGGGGCGAGGCGTGGTCATTCGGGTTTGTCCAATTTGCCCTTCGGCACGATGCGCGGGAGTGCTAGCGGCAATTGGCGTTGCACGGGCCTTTGGTACGGCAGCGCGGTGACGTTCGGCGGTTTGATCTGGCCGGCTTTCTGCCGCACCCTGCGGTAGAAGCTGGTTACAATTGGGAGTGCCTCCTGCGCCGGAATGTGATCGGGCCGATTTGGCTTGTGCAAGCGCTCGTGGCAATCCTCACAGGGGATCGTGCAATTCTCAGGGCGTAGATCAACCCGGTTTCCGTTCCCATGATGCACTCGGCCTATAACGAGCTTCCGGCCGCGAGCATCGACAACAACGGCGTCGTTGCAAAAGATGCATTCGCAATTGTTGTAGGTAGCGCAGGCGCTGCCAGCGAATTGCACTGCGTCTTTGCTGAACCCTTCGCGCCAGTTGGTTACTTTACCTTCAATGGCGCTCAGGCGTTCATCGGTTCGCCTGGCGTGGGCTGCCAGATGAACGACGTTGCCGTCGATACGGTCGATGCCATTCTTGATCGGCGACAGTTGCTCCGCGAGTATAAGCTCGATGTTCGGTGATGCTGGTGCGATCTGCCCGTGCCGACATGCGATGAACACGGTAATCACCTCCTGGCGCACGTCTTCGGATCGCAACGTATCCGCCTTGATGCAGATCAGGACCGCTTGCGGTTCATTGAGCCAGTGTTCGGTGGCTATTGGGCCGCCGCCTGGCGGACGATGCGCCACGCTGGCGCAACGTCCATAACGCTCCAGTTCATCTCGGTTGCGTTCGATCAATTTGCGAACATCGCGGGGCCTCTCGAAACCAAGCCGCTCGGCAAGGTCGAGATCGCGGACGCGATATTCGCCATCCTCGAACCGCTCGGGGACCAGATTGTTCATTCGGCGGCCTCCGCATAGGCGATGCTGGTCTTGCGCAACCGGCTGAGTTCATCGACGGCGCGGCGCACCTCGGGCGGCGTGGCCTCGCGGGAGCCGGCAGCGCGGGTAGCCTCGATGGCTTCCCAAGCGGCCAACTTGGCGGGCAGCGGGTCCACCGCTTCGCTGACGAAGGTTGCGAGGTTGTTGAGCCAGGTGTCGCGCTTGTGGTCGGTGACGGCGCGGGCATAGGCGGGCTCGTTGTAGACGCCGTTTCGCAATCCGCTTGGCGGCAGGCCGAGCGTTTCATGCATCCGCCCGACGATCAGATCGACCGCCGCTTTGTCTTCGGCCGAATGAGGCTCGGGCGGCGCGTCCGGCTCCCTAAAGGCGCAGCCAAGATCCCCTTTAAGATTCTTAAATCTTAAATCTTCTTCTTGGCTTCGCCTTAAGGTTCTGGGTATGGGTTCTGGGATAGCTGCATTTTCGCTACCCATTTCGCTACCCGGTTCGCTGGCCGGTTCGCTAGGGCGTTTGCTGATGGTTGATTGCCGTAATTTCAATGCGGTAGCGGTACCTCCCGCAGCCCCGTTAATTTTATTAATTTCGACTTTTTCGCGAATCCAATTCCACTCCGATTCGAGCCTTTTTTGGTGCAGGAATCCGTCGTCGGTTTGGAAAAACTCGATCACGGTCGGGCGCAGCGCGCGGCGCCAGTGGGCCACGGTGCTGCGGCAGATCCGGGCCAGTTTGCGGTCGTCGTCGGGCAGCGGCTTGCCGTTGTTGCGCCAGGTCGCGAACAGCAGGAGCAGGTAGGCGCCGAACTGCTCGGCGCTTAGATGCAGCGTGTCGCCGAGCAGTGCGTCGGGCCATACCGGCATCATCGGCGCCTGTGACATTCAATCCTCCCGACGTTCGGTAATGCCGAGCACCCGCTGCCACGCCTGGAGCACAGCGGTGGTCGGTCGGCGCTCACCACAGGCGTACTTCGCCAGGGTGCGCGGCTCGACACCGATCTCGCGGGCGATGTCCTTGTGCTTGAGGCCGCGCTTTCGGGCGGCGAGGCGCAGCGCGACACGCTCGCCGGCATCGAGTGTCACACGCGCGTCGATGATCACGGCAGCCATCACAACGCCAGCCCGCGCTGCGCATCGGCTTCGGCAGCCATCTGTTCGTATTCCATTTTGAACGGTTGCAGCAGATCCTTGTCGGCCTTGCGCAGCGTCTTCCACCACGCCTCAAAACCGGCGGCGCCCTCGCGTGTGGCGCCGCGCGCCTCGTGCTCCAGTTCGCGGAAAACATCGCGGGCAGCAACGGGTTGCGCCGGTTCCGTCACCGGCTCGGCGGCCGGCAGCGGCGGCAGGTCGAACGGGCTGTCGGCGCGCAGAGCGGTGTTTCGGAACTCGTCCATATGGCCGACAATATCGGCGCGCTCGGAGCGGGAGAGCGACTGCCAGAATGCCTCGAATGCAGCGCGTCCATGCTCGGCGGCATCGCGCGCCTCGGCCAGGATGTCGCGTTCGGGCGGTGGCGCGGCGTCACCTGTTACGGCAGCGAACTGGTCGAGGTCTGCGGTGGTGCCGGCAGGCGCTGCCATACGCTCGCGAGCCGGGATATCATCGACTTCCGTTTCATCGAGGAAGCCAAGGCCGGCGATAGACAGCGTCACCCGCCGCTTTGCTTTAGTGATGCACTTCAGGGTCGCGTTGGCACGCATTTCGCCACGTAATCCGGCGATGCTGACAACACCGAAATCCTCGTCGGTTCGGCCGGTTTTGTCACGCGCCCGGACATGCACTGTCAGCATGTCGCCATCGACCTTCTGCGACACCACCTCGACCGATATACCGTTGATTTTGCGAAGCTGATCGGCGGCGTCGCGGCGTGCGTACAGCACCATCTTGCCGCTGAGTGTCAGGAACTCAAGCGGCCTGGTGAATGGGTTAAGCCCCAAACTATCACAAACGTGATTGTAGTACTTCACCCGCTCCTGTGGTGTCAGCCTGGCCAGGTCGCCCTTGGTGATGACCTGTTCGATGATGTCGCCGCCTTGGCGGATCGGCACAACGTCACTCGGCATCAGGTGTCTCCTGTTCATTGACGGCGCGTACTCTAAGGACTCGTATGTCACGAGCGGCAATCACCGTTTCGCGCCTGTGTTGCGACTTCCACGAGATTGAATAGCCGGGGAGCCACGCGGTTGCGGCGGCACCCATCGCGGCTTTCAGCGCGGCGTCTATCTCGGCGATCTGCTTTTCAGCCGTGCTGACTTCGGCCTTCAGCCGCTCGCGCTCGGGCAGCGCGGCACGCAGATAGTTATTCTCCGACAAGTCTACGAACGAGCCGTCATCGAAGGCCGCTTCAAGCTCGGCGCTGGGCGCGGTGCCGGCGATCTCGCCTGCGTCGAAGCTCCGCCACCACTTCGCGACGGCATCGATGATGGTGCGCTCTGCGGCCTCGTGGCGGGCCACATTCCAGATGTGCAGAGGATAGGAGGGGGAGACTTCGAGGCATGCCAGGAGGCCCCAGCGCCGGCCTGTGACGAGCAGTTCGGCGAGGGTCTGGATCAGATATCCGGTGGGCACTTTGCCGCGCCACTGCTGGAAGGCCTGCGGGCTGACGGTCTTGGCCTGCACCAGGCCTTCATCACCGCACCAGTAGTCTGGCGTGCAGCCGAGGCGCCATTCAGGGACGCGGTGATAGGTGTTGGCCTTGACCAGCGGCGGCAGGTCGGGCCGTTCTTCGGCGAGTGCGGCGGCGACGGCGGGTTCGAGGATGCGGCCGCGGCGCATGGCGGGGCTGTCTGGCACCGAGCCCGTGCCGACGCCCGTGACACCGCGCATGATGTCGGCGAGCTGCTCGCGGGAAAGGTAAGGATGCAATCCGAAAAGAGCCGGCAGACGTGATGCAGTCACGTCCGATTTCCGCCAATCGAGCCAGGCCCCGGTGCTGGTGATCTCGCGCACCTCGCGCACCTCGCGCGCCACTTCGCTCATGGCGTGCCGAGCCAGTGCGAGCCGAGGCCGTGCGCCATGCCGTAGAGGAGCAGCGGCACGGCCAGCGTGGCGGCGAGGATGACGATGGCGAGCATGGCGGGGCCGCTCATAGCGGATCGATCCCCAAGCGCTCGGCCCGCTTGAGCCAATCGGCAATGGCAAAGCGGCTCGTCAGCGCGTCGATACCGCCGCGTAGTTCTGCGAGGGCATCGGCGCCGCGCCAATGCGGCGCCGCGATCCACTGCCGCAAGTAGGCGCGCATGGCCGCAACCTGCTCTGCGGTCATGGTATCGCCATGTAGATACGCCTCGATGGCAGGGCGCAGCACGCCGCTTGTCTCGTCCATCCAAAAACCGGGCGCGCTCATGTCTCGCCCCGCTTCGGCGGGACTAGCGAGCCGGGGTAACCGTCCTCTTCCTGGAAGTGGTGCCCGCCGTCCCACGGCCCGGTGCGGGCCGCCTCGCGCTGGCGGCGCGCGAGCACGCGGTCGATGGCATCGTAGGCGACGTGAGCGAGCGTGTAGCGCATATCCTCGGACTCGGCCCAGGTTAGGCGCGCTTCGGCGACGCTGTGGGCGGCGATGATCTCGGCGTAGATGGCGTCGGCGAGGTCACGGTCGCTCATGGCGCGGCCCCCAGCGGCAGTTCGCCGGGCCGCTGTTTTTTATCCTCCCCCGCGCGTGGGGGAGGGTGGGTGAGAGGCGGCGTAGCGCTGGCCTTGGCCGCCGCGAAGATTGGCGAGATGGTGCAGACGAGCTTTGGCTGAACACCGAAAATCTTGCGGCACCACACTTCGACTAAGAGGCTATCGTCGCGATAGACGACGCCGTTGAATGCGTCCTCCGCGAGCTTCAGGACATTCGAGAGATCCGGTCTGCCGCCCGGCCGGATCTGCCCAAGAATGGCGAGGTTGCGGCGTTTCTTCGACCACGACGCCGGCACCGGAAACTCCGCGAGCAGTGTCAGCGATAGCGGCTCATCGAGCACCGCATGGCCGCCGTGGTGCATGGCCTCGGCCGCCGCAATTCGCAGCGCCGCGGCGGCGTTGCGCTGCTCGGGCGGGACGTAGTGGATGCCGCCACGGCTGAGGCGCATGCGCGCGAATGGAGTAGGCACGCCGAGCAGGGAGATGGTGATCGGGTCGCGGGTCATGGCGAGCCGCCTCGCCATGCGGCAAAGTGGGTTGCGTTTCGCAACTGGGCTAGGCGGCTCGCGTTCGGGTCGGATGGCTCATGCCGGCTTCGGCTTTGCAGACAGGAACTGGTCGGAAGAGCTAGAGCCATCCGATGGCACTCAGGCGGCTTCGGCCGGCATCGGCAGCCGCTTGATTTCGAGATCGCGCCACGCAATCCACAGGTCGCGCACAAAGCGCTTCGCCATGAAGCGCCGCGCTTCGTTGTCGGCATGCTTCGGGCCGAGACCGCGCGCCAGGTTCCACGCCTTGCGCTCGCCGTAGACGGCACCGAACGTGCCCAGCGCATGCGCAGGCACGGCAACCGGCTTGCCGGTCTTCGCCGGCTGCTTGCCGTCCTCGTCCCGGTCGCCGCGCCACTGCGCGCGGAACATCGTGTCATCAAGAAAGGCCCACACCTCGGCGCGCCGGGCCGGGTTGTACCCGCGGCGCTTCCACTCCTCCGCGCGGTTCTCCCGCGACAGGTCGGGCGGCACGCGCCCCTGCCGGATGCCGTCCATGCAGGCGAGGCCCAGCCGCTTCCATAGCTTCGCCGGCCCGCTGTAGCTGGTGATGTCGCCTGCCTCGGCGACGATCACCGCAAGCCCAAGCTCGGCGACGCCGCGCACGGTCTTTACCCACGGCCAGATGTCGAGCTGCCGCGCGGTGACGGCCATCTGGCTTTCGATGTTGGCGCGCAGCCGGTCCCACTGCGCCCGTGCGACGTAGCTCGTCTCGATGATATTTACGACCTGGCTCGGGATGCGCGGATCGCTGGTCGGCCGCCCGGCCTTGGCGTTCGTCTCGACCGTCAACCGCAGCGCGCGGGCGACCTTAAAGATCTTCTTTCGCTCGGCTTCCGGCAGCCCGGTGTGATAGCCGAAGGATCGCGCGACCAGCGCCTCGATGGATCGGTCGCAGCGCGATTGCGAGCGGATGCAATGCCGCCGCAGGCTCTGCATCTCCATCAGCGCCGCGATGGGCGAGCCGGGTTCCGGTGCCGGCCGGATCGGAACGATTGCGGTTTTCATTGCCGGTTCCTTTCAAGTCCGCGCCGCCGGCCTTGGGCCTGTACCGCGCCATGGTGAGTGGCTATTGATGGGCTGGGCATAAGGCGGCGGCGCGGGTGGGGAGCGGCGCCCGGCGAGCCTGGGCGACCCATGGATGACCCGGTCGGATGGTGGGCAACTCCGGGCGCCGCAACTGGTCCCTCGCCCGCCTGAGTCATCTCCGGGTCGCAGAGAGCCATCCTTGGCTGACTGTCGGGGCTGGGCGAGGGATGAGGGAGCGGCGCCGCCGTGCCTGCGACGAGCGTGGATTTGCTTTCCCGAGGACTGAGCGAGGCGGCGCCGCAACTGGTTCCGGCCGGCGCGAATGCTAGATCGCGCCTTGGTAGAGCTTGCCGCAAGCGGAGCTATCATCCCGGCCGGAAGAAAGAGCCGTGCCGTCATGCCAAACGACCGCAGTATCTGGAGAGCGGTGACATTCAGGGCAGGAGGGCACGGCGACTGGCTCTGGTTCGGCGCGAATGCCTTTCGGCAGCCAGGGGCAACGAAACTGTAATGGGCCATCGCGCCGGCCGGAATACGGGTCACGCGACTTCCTTGATGAGGTCGAGCCAGATGCGGTCGGCCTCGTCGGGCGTGATGAACTTACGCACCACGTCGGAGGCGCGGTCGCTCTTCGGGATACCGCTATCCATCAAGCGGCTGGCGAAGCGCTGGAACATCGGCGCCTCGTCGTGCGAGTTGGCGAGGCCGTAATAGGTCAGGTCGCCGATGGGCACGCCGCGGTGATTTGTCAGCCAATCGAGATGAGACTTCTTGCCGCCGATGCTGATCAGCACGTCCTGCGCCGAGCGTGTGCTGCGCGGGCTGCGCGAGCGGGTATGCGATGGCGTCAGCCGGCGGCGGGCGCCGAGGTCTGAGACGGCCGAATGCCTAGGTCCAGCTCTGAGTGATCCCGCTACATCTGGGCTATCGGCCGTCTCATAGGGTTCCGAGGCCGTGCCTGCTGTTCCGGTGGACGATGCATGGCTCACTGTGGGCTGGGCCTCGGAATCTTGCTCGATCTGGTGCCGCGCCATGCCATAGAGCCGACGCAGCAACGGCACGCGCACCGGCTCGAATAGATCCCAGACAAGGCGCGGGTCGTTGCGTTCGAGCAATTGCAGCTCGAACATCGCCAGCGCGTCTTCCTCGGAGCCGTCCGTCGTGGAGATCGCCGCCGACATCAGTTCGATAAAGACACTATCGGTCATGGCTTGCTCCTGTGGGGTTCGAACTCTGGCCGATCTCGCGGATCGGCACGCCGGCCTGGCGCAGCGCATCGAGCGCGCGCTGGCGCAGCCGCGCCCTGGCGCGGGCCATCGCTTCGAGCGTCGCGGCCATCTGCGACGGCGGCTCGGGTTGCGGTGGGGGCCCGGCGATGGCGGCCATACGCTCGGCCTGGATCTCCCGCAGCCGTTCGGCGATGCCGGGCTGCTCGCACATCGGCAGCCGGCCGCTCATGGCACGTTTCCGGCTGCGGGCAGCCCGAGCTTGGGGGCGAGCCGCCCGCGCCGGCCCTGGCCGACAGGGGACAAAAGCGACCAGGGGTTCATGTCGCCGGTCATTCGGCGGCACACTTCAGAGCCGCACGCCGCGGCCCCGGCGGCTTGTCGAAGTCCGCCTCGTTGATCTCGCGCAGCCGGTCGGCTCGCAGCAAATCGAGGCGCCAAGCCCGCGGCACGCCACGAATGCGCCACTTGCGCAGGGCTTCGGCACCGACGCCGATCTCGGCACCGACACGTTCGATTGCATCCCAGCTATCTGCGCGCATGGTTAAATCATGTGGACGATTTGTCCACCTGTCAACCGAGCTAAAGCGGTGGACGGAGCGTCTTGTTGCATGCGGACATATTGTCCGCTGACACTATCGGTGCTATATATCAGCCACCGAAGGGACGGCCCAAAATGGCCTCCAGAGAGTCTCGACCGAATTTGGATATCTCGATGCGGATTAAAGAACTGCGCGCGGAACTTGGCTGGTCGCAAAAAGTCCTCGCAGAAATGCTCGGCGTTCCGTTATCGAGATACCAAAATGGGAACAACGCGGTCGCATTCCAGCCGAATATCTCCCGGTGTTTTCCAAGCTAACAAATCGAACGATAGAATTTATTCTGACTGGCGGACGCCTTTTACCCTGATGATTTCCGCTTGCAGCACCTGCGTCGCCGTCAATAACAGCGCTTCCCGAGCTTTTTTTGCGCCCTTTGAGCGGTTGTTAAGTGCCAGCGCTTGGCCGATCAGCACCTCGGCGTGCTCAATCTCGGTCATCATCGCATCCGCCTTTTCAAGCATAGCGCCTTCCCTGTCAGCGTGGGGGGTTCACACGCAGACCGTGTGTCCACTGTCGGGTAATGTTGGGTTCAGTTTGGCCCAAGTTAGGACCGGATGTCCATTGTGAATTTGACAGTGGACGGTTTGTCCACCAATAATGCTCCCGGCACCGAGCCGGGAGAATCGCCTATGTCGCGCGCCCCATCGAGATTCCGCCAACGCGACGTGACGGCGGCGGTGAAAGCCGTCGAAGCCAGCGGGCACCCGGTGCGCTATGTCCGCATCTCGCGCGATGGCGACATTGAGATCGAGATCGGCACGCCGGCTGAGTTGCCGTCGCCCGCGCCGATAAACCCGTGGGATGTTGTTCTAACTCGTCGTCAATAAGGAGAGCGCCGATGGCTGGCCCCACAGCCGGCATAGACCCGAAAGAGGAGCCTGTCATCTATGTGATCGGCTTTGATCATTATGTGAAAATCGGATTTTCCAGAAACGTTAGGCAGCGACGGCGGGCTTTACAAGACGGCTTACCTCGGGCGCTCGACACTTACCTGGTAATTCCTGGCGGGTCTTTCCGAACCGAGAAAGAGCTGCACATCCGGTTCTCTCGTTACCGGCTGCGAGGCGAATGGTTCCTATTCGCCGGAGAACTAGCCGCTTGGATAGAGGAACAAGTTGGCATTCTGTCGGATCGGCGCCGCAGGCGTCAGGCTGATAATCTGCCGGAGCACCGGCTAGAAGCGATCAAACGGCGCAACAAGAACGAATGGCTTGATGAGCGCCTGCCAAACCCATGGGACGTTGTCCTTGAACGATAGGAGACTACCGATGGCTGCCCCCACAGCCGAGATCGACGCCGATATCTGGGAGCGCATCACCGCGCTCGCCGATGGCCGGCTGGTGATCCCGCAGACCGAGGTTTGCCGGGCGCTGGGCATCACCACCGACACGCTTAACGCCGAGATCGAGGCGGGCCGGCTGCGCTATGTGCTGGTCGGCAGCCGGAAGAAGTTCAAAGCCAGCGATCTGGCGCACTACCTCCAGCAACAGGAGCGCGGACCTTGCGGGGAAAATCACTCATCGAGGAGCGACCAGGCCGAGACGGCTGGTACGAGAAATTTCAGGTCCGAGGTCGTCGATTTCGCGACCGCATTGCAGCAGGTTCCCGCGAGGAAGCCGAAGCCGTCGCCGCCGCCACCTACGCCGCGGCCAAGGCTGGTCGGGTTGCCACACGAGAGGGCGCGCCGCACCCGCGCCAGCGGCTCACGCTCGGGGAAGCCCTCGGGCAATACTGGAAAACCCGAGGGGCGCATGTCAGCAGCGCCGACGACATCCGGCGGCACAGCCAGACCCTGATTGCCGAACTCGGCAACGAGACGCCGCTCGCCGCGCTCGGCACTCGGGATCTTGAGGACTACGTCGCCCGCCGCCGGGTCAGGAAGGCGCGCAACCCGCAGACAGGCCGCATGGAACTGCGCGACCGCGCTAACGCCTCGATCAACCGCGAAGTGGGGCTGTTGCGCTCGGTGGTGATCGCCGCCCGGCACTGGCAGGCAGCGGTGCCCGACATCGAGTGGCGCCGCGTCATGCTGCCCGAACCCGACAAGGCGCAGACGATCCTGTCCGAGGACAAGGAGGCGCTGCTGTTCCAGGCGCTGCGGCCGGATTACTGGCCGCTCATTGAGTTCGCCTTGCAGAGCGGCGTGCGCCTGGAGAACGCCATTGGGCTGCGCTGGGACCAGATCGACTGGCAGGCCCGCGCCATCACCTTTCGCGTCAAGTCGCGCCGCCCCGGCGGCAAGCTCCTGGTGTTGCCGCTGACCGATGGCCTGGCGCAGCTCCTCGCCCGCGAGCAGGGACGCGACGCCGAGATCGTCTTCACCTATGTTTGCCAGCGCAACCGGCACGAGCCGCACAAACGCGTCTTGCAGATAAAGGGCGAGCGCTATCCCTTCACCCATGACGGCTGGCGCAAGGAGTGGATGGCGGCGCGCCAGGCGATCGGCTTGCCGCAGTTGCGCTTTCACGATCTGCGCCACACCGCCGCCACCCGCACCTTAGCGGCCTGCGGCAATCTCAATGTCGTGAAGGAGATGTTGGGGCACGCCGACATCGCGACGACGGCGCGCTACGCCAATTCCGACACCGCCCAGGTGCGCGCCGCGATGGAGGCGGTGGCTCGGCATTTGCCACCAAAAATGCCACCAAAACTGGTGGCGGGCAGCGACAACGCCTGAGAACAGAGGGGCTTAGGATGGCTGGGCCGGATCTTCCCAAAGCAGGCGCGCTACCGGACTGCGCTACGCCCCGAACGGCGAGAACCCCTTGGGTTTCTTGGCTTTTTCTAGTCTGCGGTGGGGAACATAGCAAGCCCAAAAATTTTGCGTTTCTGCCACCAACCCCGAAAAATGCCACCAGACTCCACCAAAAACTCCACCAGATTCCTGCCCTGTTCCTGGCCGCCGCCCTCGCCTTCGACCCGCACATCCTGCTGCTCGCGTGGTCGGCCGCCCGCCAGGAGACGATCGCCGCCACCAGCCGCGCCACCTGCGAGGCCGCCCGCGACGCCATTGCCGCCGGCCGGTGGCTGGCCGACGACCCGCCGGCGGTTATGCGGTGCGAGCGCGGGTCGGCCTTCGCGCCGGGCTCGGACTGCATCGCCTCGTATAATTGCGGGCAGCGGCGATGAGCGGGCGCCTGGACGCCATCCTCGCCGGCCTGGTGTTGCTCGGCGTCGTCCTCGGGTTGAGCATCTGAGACTGAAGCCGTCGAGCGCGAGGCATTCTTTCCGGGAAGAATACCCTAACAATCGGGTGAAGCGGCAGAGAGGGGAGAAGACGGATGGCCGAGCGGCTGGACGCTGACGCCTGCATAGACATCGCCTGCGCTATAATCGACGACCGCGACGCCATAATAGCCCGCCTTGTTCGAGAACTGGATGGAGAGCGTGAAGCTAGGCATAAACTAGAGACGGCGTTGCGCGAGAAAGACAAAGCGCTCACCGCAGCGGGTATGGCAGCGGCTGGCCCAAGACGCCGAGCAGCAGGTACAGCAGCATCACCACGCCGATCACGACGATAACGATCTGCGCGATCTGCCCCAGCGGAGGCGGCAGCGGGATGATGCCGATGATGTACCAGGCCGCACCCAGCACGATCAGCAGGATCAGCAGGTAGACCAGCAGGGTGATCATGCCGCGACCCTCCCCGGCTCGCAGATCAGTATGAGTTCGGCAACGCCGTCGTCTTCATCCGCGTGAAGCTCGAAGGTCATCTCCAGCGATTGCCCCGGCGCCACCGGCTGCCCGGTCCCCATGTTGCTTCGTAGCTCGATGGGAATAACGAGCCGGTTCGTATAGCGGAGCATCACGATCATGGTATCCACCCAAGCAACAGAGCCACGATAGCCATCACGACGAGCGCGCCTCGCAGATCGAGCGACGGAATCATCATGGTGACGAGCACGGCACCAGCCAGCAGGATCGCAACCGTCAGGAACCCGCGCTGGCGCAGCCGGCGCCAGTCCACTCACGCGATCTTGATGGCGATGATCGGCGACTGTGTGAGCCCGATTCCGTCAACCACGAATGTACCGGGCATGCTGCCGGCAGAGAAAGCCACCGTGCTGTAGACGTACATCGCGCCGGTCTGCGAGTTGGTGATGCCGGCGTGCCCGATGAGATTGCTCAAGATGGCGTCGTCGGCATGCGACGAGGCGAAATTGCACGCCTGATTGACGATCAGCGCGAGCCAGTACCAGTCCGCCGCCAGCGCTTGGCTCACGGCAATATCCGTTGCTCCGGTGCTGACCGTCGATGCGCTGCCGCAATACCGAAGCAGCGTCGATGGTCGGCCGTTGGCATTGTTGTAAATGCCGATCTGTACCGCGCCGCTGGCCGAGCCGACCGTGACGTTCACCTGCACCGCGCTGATCGTGACGGCGGCGCCGATCTCGATGGGCGTGGCGTAGATGCGGGTCGTGGTAACGGAAGCGTTCTGGGTGATCTCGCTCACCCGCCGGTTGTAGTAAAAGCCGCTGGCGTAGCCGGGGTGCCCTGCCGCGCCGCCGCCGCCACCGCCACCACCGCCGGCCGGGTCCATCGGCACCGCGGGCGCATCGACGCTGAGCGGGTTGCCGAGCACCTGTCCCGGACCGCAGATCGGCATCGTCGCGGTAAGCGCCTCGAACTCAAGCGGCGTCGTGCCGACCGTGATCGTGCCGCCCGTGATCAGCACCCACGCGGTGCTGTCGAGCGTATCGCCTGCCGTGATCGGGAACGCCGAGCCTTGGATGATCTCAGTGCTGGGCTGGTCGTAATCCGCCGCCCGCGTCAGGACGAACGGCGCCGCGCCCGAGCCCGTCGCGGTGACGACATAGGCGCCGTTGTGCTGCAAGCTCGCCTGATCCTTGACGAGCACCCGGTCGCCGCCCACGACCATCAGCCCGTCAACCGCGAGTGCGCCATTCGCCGTTGCCGTCAGTGTCGCCCCGACGCCCGCCGAGCCGTTGGCGTAGGTGCATGCCGGCAGCGCCGCCGTCGTGGCGAGGTCGCACGCCTCGTTCCACAAGCTCGGCGCCACGGCAGCCCCGCCGCCGCCCTTGACGTTGCCCCAGGTCGGGTCTGCTCCCGAACCGCGCGTCTGTAGGAAGTAGCCGCTGGTCCCCGGCCCGAGCGCCGCCCAGCCCGCCGCGCCGCGATAGATGATCTGCCCGCGGCCCGAGCCCAGCGCCGCATCGAGCAGCGCCGAGACGCTGGTCGCGCCGGGTGTCGCATCGCTGCCGCTGACGTTGCCGAGCACACTCGCCGTGGCGATCTCATCGAGGCTGATCGTGCCGCTGCCGGTGATCGGCCCGCCCGCGATGCCGCCCGCCGTCGCAATGTTCGTCACCGTGCCGCTGCCGGCTGGCGCATCCCACGACACGTCGGCGCCGCCGCCGCCCGAGCGCAGATATTGCCCGTCGCTGCCCGGCCCGAGCACGCTCCAGCCGCTGGCGCCGCGCCGCAGCACGCTGCCGCGCGCCGAGCCGATGGCCGCATCGAGCAGCGCCGACACCGTGACGCCGGCCGGCGCATTGCTCGCGCCCGTCACGTTGGCGAGCAGGTTTAGCGAAGCGACGGGCGCGAGGCTGAGCGTGCCGCTCGTCGTGATAGGTCCGCCGATCAAACCGCTGCCACTGCCAACCGAGGTGACGCTGCCGCCGACCAGAGCCAGCGACACGTTCGTCCACTTTCCGGTGGTCGCGACGTACTGGAGCAAGCTGCCGTTCGCCGGCCCCGAGATTGCCACATCCGACAGCCCAGCAAGGCTCGTGCTGCCGCCGCCGCCGCCAGCCGGCACGGCCCAACCGCCTGCCGCGGACAGGAACTTGCCGGCCACATCGTCGCCCGCTGCCGGCGCCGGCACGACGCCTTTCCCGCCCGCGCTCGCGCCCGTGGAGCCGCCGAAAGCCGGCAGGATGCCCACGACTGCCACGGGCGTTTCATTGCGCCACAGGCTCGCCGGCCCGTCCCACACCAGCATGTCGGTGTCGGCCTGCCCCGACAGCGCAACATCGGTCAGGTCGGCGATGCCGCTCGTCGTGCCGCTGCCGCCGACGAGCTGCTGATAGACCGGTGCGCCGCCCTCAAGCGCGCCCCAGTCGAACGTCGCCGCGCTGGTGTGCCCGATCATCACGGCGCCGAGGCCACCGTCCGGCGCCGTAAAGAAATCCATCTCGTTGTATTCGACGCTCGGCGCCCACGAGCCGCGCCACAACGGCATCGGGTAGGTTATGGCAATCGGGCCAAGCGTCGAGCCGTCCGATAGCCCCATCGTAAAGAGACCGCCCTCGATGTTGATGGCGATGGGCGTTACCGGCTCGACCGGGTTGTCCTCGATGTATGTAACGCGCGTCGTAATGTCGTAGAAATTGCCGTCAACCTGGGCGGGCGCGAGGTTGCTTCCCTGCCCGGTGCCCCAGGCGCCGTCAGTCCGATAGATTATTGCCATTGCGTCAGGTGCCGATCTTCGGGCTGATGGATTGCGAGATTGGCGGCAGATCGCCGACGAGCTTTACCTCGCCGCCTAGCCCAAGGTTTTTGACGAACTCGCCCGGCCCGCCGCGGAAGTAGAAATCGGGCTTGAACTCGCCGGTCACGACGCCGTTCACGTCAACCGTGACGACTTCGCCGTTTGACCCGAGCTTGGCCGGCGTATTGTCCTCGGTTACGAACTTGGACACGTCGTCGAGCTTGTGCTGCGCGCTGATCCAGACATGCGCAAGGCTGAGTTTGTAGTTCTCATTCATTGGCGCGGCGGGTACGAGTTGCGGCGGCACGCCCTCCTCGCCCAGCACGGTGTGCGCCCCAAAGAACCGAGCCGGCTGGCCCCACGGCACACGCGCCGGGATCTCGGATGGCGTTTTGATATCGAGGACGGGCGCGACGAAATCGTAAGAGTTGCTCTGCGGGTAGATCGTGCGCTCCACCTTGTTGACGATCAGCTTGCCGGCCCCGGCGCCCGTCGAGAAATCCCAATTCATCAGAAAGTGCGCCCACTTCTCGTCGCACAGATTACCCGGCAGCGAGCGGGTCGTGCCGAAGACCGTATCCACCGGCTCGATCAGCACGCGGATGTTGCCGATGATGCGGTCGAGGGTAACCTGCACTTGGAAGAAATCAGCGTTACCGCGCACCCGGATATAGAAGCCCTGATCATGACCACCGCGCCCACCCTCGCCGGCCAGATGCCGCGGCCCGATCACAAACACAATCGGGATGCCGTCGGTGGTTCCGAGCGACGGGCTGCCGGGATTCTCGCCTGCCATCGTGCCGTTGACACGCAGCCAGAACGCCGCCGTTCCGGTGTAGCTGTCGGCCATCGCAGGCGACGGCTGCACCAGCCGCTCCAGATACGAGAACGGCATCGTCGGCCAGCTCGCGACGCCCTTGGCCCAATGTACCTCGGCGCTGTAGCCGGCCAGCGGCATCTCGACATACGGATGATCCGGCGAGCCGAACCCGGTTCCCGACATCTCAGAGCGAGTTCGGGCCGTTCTTCAGGTTCATCTCTAGCTCGCCCTTCTTCTCGGTCGTGCCGCCGGTTGGCTGGAAGCTCTTGATCCGCGCAGGGTCGTAAGCGGCGATCCCTTCCGCCGGCTTCGCGCTGGTGTTGGCGCCCGCCTTGGTTTCCAGCTCGCTGACAAAGAACACGATCTGATCCGCGCGCTTCACCTGGATGTATTGCTCGGGGTCGTCGGGGTTCTCGATCCGCACGTCGCGCTCCTTGCGCTTCTTCTCGGTGTGCTTCCGTTCCACCGTGTTGAAATCGACGCCCGGCAGCCGCTCCGGGCTTGGCATGTCGCCCACCGTGCCCCAGCAGATTGCGCCCGGCGGCGTCTCGCCATCGGCCGGCAGCGGAAGGCGGAACCACGAATACGGGCTCTGCTCGGTCGAGAGTGGCTTAAGCGGCAAGTGCCGCGCATAGCTGTACGGCAGATGTGCCGAGCTTTGCGCCATCTATGCCGCCCGCGCCATGCCGGGTGCCGGCGCCTCAAGGTCAATCCACCGCGGGATCGGCATCGGCTGCACGGCTGGCGTGTACACCGTGTTGAAACTCTGCCCGGCAACCGGGACCAGCGTCACGCACACCCGGCTCGGGTATTGCCGCAGCGCGTCGATGGGGTCGCTGACGGCCTCGACGACTTGGGTCTGCGTATCCATGCCGCCGGATAACGTCAGGCTGACGACAGCGCTGCGCTCATCGAGCGTCAGCAGATTGGTGCCGTCGTCGTCAACCGGGAAGGTGTCGAGCGCCTGGTAAACGATATCGCCGGTCGGCGTCGCGATCTCGGCACCCGTCATCTGCTGGTAGCCGTCCATCACATAGCCGGGATCGACATAGGTGCCGGTGCCAGCCGCCGCGGACACGGTGCCGTCGTGCCCTATCGAGCAGCCGATGGTGAGATCGACCACGATCTCGCCCGTGCCCGCCGCGCTGAAGGTGTAGCCGACGATCTTACCGTGCGCCTCGCCGCCCGGCAGCCGGTAGTCTACGATGTGCGCGCTCTTACGCAGCGTCGCGGTGATGCCGAGTGCCCACGGCACCCGGCAGCTTATCTCCACCGCCCGCGCCCGGCGCCGCAGCTCGGTGCGCGCCAGCAGCATCAAATACTGTACCGACAGGTTGCCGCGGTCGGTGTTGAGATACGACATGCGGCGCACATCGCCGATTGGCATCGCCCCGAAGCCCGGATCGGTCACCGTGTCGGCGGCGCTGATGTTTATCTTGCCGACGTTCTCGTCGAGACCCGGCTCGGCGAGCAGCGGCTGGATGTCGGCATAAACCGAGCATCGGATCGTCTCTGCCCGCGCCCGGTCTGCCTGCCAATCGAACAGCGTGAATTGCTGGATCGCCGACACCGGGAAATCGACCTGATAGTCGCCCTCGGCGCCAAAGTAATAATAGGCGAGGTTCGTCGTTGCCCGCTCGGGGTCTTCGGGATCGACGTTAACCTGCCGATACTCGACGTGGTAGTTGTACCGCTTGAAGCTCTTGTTCGCCTCGAACGCGCCCGTCGCGGCGTTAACGGTCCACCCGCCGTCAATGCTGGTGCCCGGCTTCGGCCAATCCGACATCAGCCCTTCGCCCGTCAGAGACGAGATCACGCCGGCCTTTGGGTGTGTGTAGATCGATTTCTGGAAGAGGAAGATGTCGTAGATATTCCACGTCAGGTCGATGGTGCCGCGCCCGCCCTGCGTCCAGGTCAGCGCGCCCTCGATGTCGATCCGGCTTAGCGGCGGGTTGCTGTAGGACGCCGCGAAGTCGCTGTACAGGTGATCCGCCTCGCCTATGCTGACGATGCCGTCCTCGCCCTCCAGCTCGTCGCTGTGCGTCACCGCCAAACTCGCTCGGTCGATGTGCCAGCGCGCACCGTAGGCATTCAGCACCGTGTCGGGGTTCTCCACGTCGCCCGTGATCCAAACCGGATCGTAGAACGGCAGAACCTTGAGCCCCTCCGCGTAGGCCGCCTTCACCGCATCGAAGCCCGGCGGCTTCGCGCTGAACAGCAACCGCACAACCTCGCCGTCGATGCTCTCGGGGAATGCCACCAGACGCCCGCAGAACAGCGGGTGATAGGCGGACCCGTCGTGCCAGCTAAGCCAGCACCATTGATGCCGCGTCGCTGCCAGCAGCCCGTAGAACGGGTTGATCACCTCTATCTGTAGCCCGGCGAAATCGCCCTCGCTCTGCGTCACTGAGAGCGAAATAATCGCCTCGTCCTCGACGGCATGGATTGCGCTGTCGTAGGCAACCGGCGCCGGTATCCATGCGAAATAGAACGGCCCAGCCATCGATGCGCAAATTTCCCTGAGACGATCTCGTCGCTCGTGAATTGAGCGACTATGAAAAACCTGATCCTCGCCCTCGCCGCCGCTGCCTCGCTCGGCATTTCCGCCGCACAAGCGCAGTCGTCATCAACCTATGAGCGCTCCTGCTTTACCGACAGGTCGGGCGCCTATCGCTGCACCAGCACCAGCGAGTCGGAAGACTCGTTCTCGGTCATGGAATGCTCGCACCGCGGCGATGAAACGAAGTGCGAAACCAAAAACCGGGATCGGCGGATTCCCGAGCCAACCATCGAACACGTCCAGCGCGGCGGGAAGACGATCAACGTCATGCGCGGGATGCCCCGCTAGATTTCCTCGAGGTCGAGCTGCCAGCTCGTGGCGGCGCCCCACTCGTCGCGCTCGACGGTGTAAGTAATAACCCGCATGCTTAGCTGCGGCCGGAAGTATGTCCAGACGCCCGACACCCGCGACGAGCCCGCGACGACAGTCCGCCCCGGCGTGCCGCCGGCCGTCAGATAGCCAAGCTCGGGCACGCAATCGACGGTCAGCACCATGCCCGGCCAGACGCCGTCAAAGGCCGGCATCTCCTGATCGGTACAACTGATCGTGCTCTTGTACTTGCGCATCTGGCTCGCGCTCAGATCGAGCAGCGCGCCGTTGACGGTGCGCGCCAGGTTGCCGCTGGCGTCGATGGGGTCGAGCGTCTGCGTCAGCCCGCGAGCGCTCCAATCCGTGATCCCCGGCCCGCTGATGACAAGCAGCGTGTCTGCCATCAGGCGGCGAAGGCTCCCGGCACTCGGCCGGCATTCAGCATCCCGGCCCGGCGCCCTTCGCGCACCAGCCCGGCGACAATGCCGGCGTCGCCGCGCAGCGCGAAGCTGCTGCCGCTCGGGAACATTAGATTAACGGTGGCGCCGTCGCTGGTCTTTGCCGAGACCATGCCGCCCGCGGCAAAACGCGGCCTGCCCGCCGCGTTCATCGCCGACAGCAGGCCGGCGCCCCAGTGCTGCACGGCCGATGCGCGCATCACGAACTCGCCGTTACTGAGCCGGGCGAGGATGCTGTCGCTGGTGCCGCTGCCGGGACCGCGGATATAGCCGCCCGCCGCTCTGCCGGGGATCGGCGCCTCGGCAACCGGTGCTGATGTTCCTCCGCTGCCGGGAAGGATCGAGCGCACCGCGGCAGCCGCGGCTCGGGCTTTATCGATGACCCAGTTGAATGCCCGCTCGGCTGCCCCCACGATGTCGTTGAATGTCTGCGTGAAAGACGCGCTGACGCTGGCCCATTCGTCTTTGATCGCGGTAGCGGCATCCCTGACATACTGCGTGATGCCGGCCCAAAGCGCCGTCAATTCCGCATGCTGTACTTTGGTGAACTCGGCAATGTTCTTAATGAATTGCGCCATCGCCGGCAGCCAAGTGATGACGAGCGGCTGAATTATGGATTCAACCGTGTCGCCGAACTCGTCCCACGCCGCTTCGTATTGTTTCAGCCGCTCCAGCGCCTCGGGCGTCGGCGCCCTGCCACTGTCTTCCAGTTGTTTTCGAAGCTTATCCCACGCGCCGGATTCGGCAAGCCGCTCCAGAACGACAGCCATCTGTGAGTATTGCCTGCCGAACACCTGCACGCCGAGCGCGGTGCGAAGTTGTTCGTCCTTTACCTGCGCCAATCGCTTGGCAAATTCGACCAGCAGATCGGCGTTGTTCTTGAACCGCGCGACGCTAATGTTTAGCGTCTCGAACGGCTTGGAGATATCCGGCGCCGCCGCCTTAACGCCGCCGCGGAAAACCTTTACCTCGTTTGCGGCATCTCCGATGGCACCCTTTAGCACATTGACGCCGCGCGAGGTATCCTCGCCCAACGTGCCGGCCTTCTGCCGGGCGTCTGCTGCTTGGTCAGCAAACCGCGTCAGCGCTTGCCGGGCACGGTCGGTGCTGACGCTGGCGCCCTCCATCGCCTCTTGAAACACCTTCACATCGGTCGGCTTAAAGCCCGACGCCGCGCTGACGTTACGGATCTCGGTGAGGCTTTGCGTCACGCCCGCAATCGCGCGGCCAACCGCATAAAACGCGCCGGCAACACCAGCCGCCCCGAGGCCGCCGCGCAATGTGGCAAATGCAGCCGACGCGCCGGCAATCCCGCTGGTCAGATTGTCGAACCGCCGCCCCAGCCCTACCGTCGCTTGCCCGGTCTGCGATAGCTCACGCTTGAGCCCGCGCACCCGGTCGGTCAGCGCCTCGTACCGCGCCGCCGCCGCTTGCAAGTGCCGCGTGTCGCCGGTCTTGCGCGCTTCTTCCGCCGCGAGCCGAACCTCGCGGCCGAACTCCTTCAGCCGCGCCTGCGCCAGCGCCAAGTCGGCGCGCATCTTCGAGCTGTCGGCGCCGATAGAGACGGTCAGGTTGTTAGAGAGCGCCATCCCATTCCTTCAGTTGCGCGCGGATCGCCTTTTCGTCGCCGCGCGCCGCCAGTGTACCGACGTTCAGGTGCTCAGAAAGCTCGCGGCGCCTGCGGTGGCCGGCAATCACGATAAAGGCTTCCGCCTGGCGCGGCGTGTAATCCCAGACATCGCGCGGGTTGTGCCCGCCCGCGATCAGTTGCTCGGCGGCAGCGGCGTATTCGTAGCCCGATCCCTGCCATTGGGGACGCTTAGGCTGGCGCCGCCGCTGCCGTTTAGCACCCGCGCCAGCCGCTCTAAAGGGTCCATACCGCTCGGCATCGTCAGCACCAGCACGGCTTCCAGGCACTCGGCCAGATCGCCGAGCGATAGTGTTTCGGCAATCCGGTCGGCCGCTTCCGGCTGGCCCGCCGCCTCCGCGACAATCGCCGCCACCGCATCCGGCGCCTGCGCGATCAATGCCTCCACATCGATATCGGGCGCGCCCGGCGTGATCAGCTTTCGCAACTCCGGGAAGCGCAGCAGCAGCCCGGCGATGTGCCGCAGCCCGAGCCCGCGCAACTCAAGCGGCCCGGCGGCGATCTCCACCGTCGTCGTCTGCGGTACAATGTCGAGCAGCGAAACCATCACGGCGCCGCCGTCTCGCCGAGCAGCACCAGCATCAGGTTTTGATAAGTGAACTCATCCATGACGATGTTGAGGCTGGCGCTCTTCTCGGTGATGACCTCAAGGTCTTTTGCCCGCACTCCGTACCGCGAAGAGAAATGCGGCAGCGTTGTGATGTTCGGCGTAAATTCAAAGGTCGGCACATTGCCGATGTCCCGATATGCCACGTCAGGGTCGATCATCACGCTGACGATGCCCTTGCCGATATAGTACGCATCGACAAGCGGCGACGTCATGCCGGTGTCCGGGTGCGTCACCGTGCCGAAGATGCCCGCGTCATCGACCAGCACCTCGCCGGTCAGCGACAATTGCCCCCACTCGTCTTGGATCATCCCGATGGGGTTCGCCGGGCGAAACATGACCTTGTTCAGTTCCATCGTGATCTGCGGCCCGATGTCGTTGGCGCCGACGAACTGCACTTTCCCCACGACTTCCGAGCGCCCGAAAATATTAAACGTGCCGGGTGTGACGGCCATTGGCGTTGCTCCTACTTTCTGAAATTCTGATCTTTGATCGCGTCGCCGAGCGCGGCTTCCAGTTGCGCCAGCGCGCGAGCCCGCTGCGCCAGCGCCGGCCCGCGCAGGAAGCGCATCGCTCGGATCGTCGGCCGGCGGCGCTCGTAGCCGCGCACCATCGCCCGGCCGCGGGTGTGCCCCGCCACGGCCACCTTGCCGGTGCCACGCCTGCCCGGCGCGCCATACTCCAGAGCCCCGGCAACCTTGCCGTAATTGACACCCGACACTTCATGCCGCAGCACCCGCACCCGGCCGCGTATCCACTGCCCGCCCCGGCTGATGCCCTCGTCTACATAGGCGTGCGTCTGTTGCCGCAGCGTGCCGGTGCGAACCGGCTCCGCTGCCTCCACCTTCGCCAATAGCTCGTGCGTCAGCCGGGTGATCGTCGCGTGTAGCCGCCGCCGCACCGCTTTCGGGAACTGATCGAGGCGCAACAGCACCCGGCCGTTGTCCTTCCCCTCCTCGATGCGGAAGTCGATGCCGCCGGCTATGACGTCATTTCCAGTAGAGCCACGCAGGCGCCCCATCATCGACATAGCGGAACTGAAGTGCCGCGCCCGGCCCATAGCCCGACGTCGGCGCGGTCGGCACCGTCTCCCCGGCAGCGTCCTGCACCACCAAGTCGGCAACCGGCCCCGCGAACGATATCTCCATCAACCCGCCGATCGGCGGGTCAGGTGGTAGCCGCACCGTCAAGGCGGCGAGCGGCCCCTCCGCCACATGCAACGTCAACTCACCGGCCAACAACACAATCGTCGCGCCGCTCGCCGGATGCTCCACCCGTATTGCCACGGCCAACGGCGCTCCCAAATCAAAGTCCGCCAAGCGGAACGGATAAGCAAAGACCAGCGCCAGATCGACGCGGTATTCCTTGCCCTCGGCATCCGGCGGGGACACCACACAGCCCTCGTAGCGGATGCCGCCATTCGGCCCGGTGAGGCTGATTAATTCGCTGTCGCGCAGCACCGCAGCGACAACCCGTGTCCGGTACAGCGAGAGGATCTGCCCGCCGCCATCGGCGCCGCCGCGCACGATCACCGTGATGCCCGGCGACAACTCCATGCGGGCGATCTCGGAATATCGCGCGCCCGCCGGCATATCGCGCATCTGCTCGATGCCGTCGTGCACGACAACCGCAGGCCGCGCCAGGTCCGCCACGTCGAGCCGGTTGCGCACCGCTGCCTGCACACCATCCACCGCGCCGCACACTGCCACCAGCCGCGCGAGGATCAATTCCCGCGTGTCAGCCACGACCACGACAGAGCAGGTTCACCCGCACCAGGGTGCCGCCATATTCCATCGGCGCGATCTGGATGATGTTCGCCTCGTTGCCACCGATCAGGATGCGGTCGTCGCGCGCCAGCACGCCCCAAGTGCCGAGCGAAGTCGGGCTGAGCACAACCCGGATCTCCTGCACCTCGCCCGCTTCAAGATCCTGCGGCCCGAATTTCCGCACCGCCGCCGGGCAATTCAGTTCCTCAGTGGAAATGACGCCGCCGGTCGCGTTGCGCGTCTCGCGCTGCAACGTCACCGTCTGCCCGTAGCCGGCAATCGCCGCATCGAGCCGGGCGATCAGCGTCTGCGGCGTCATACAAACCAGATGATGTATGGCGTCAGCAGATCACGCGCGCCGCCCGGTATCGAGCCCGCGCTCGCCGATGTGCTGCTGCTGTCGCTGTAAACCTGAGTAATCAAGTCCGGGATCGTCTCCGAGCGCAGCCCCGGATCGCGCCCAGTGTTGCCCCAGCGTGCGCCGAGCCACTCCAGCGCCGCCGACGCCACGTCGGGCGGCACCGGGTCGAACCCGGCGGTGTACTCGACCAAGATTAGCGGTGCCGTCCAGGCGCCCACCGCTGTCGAGCCGCTGTCGAGCCGATAGAGGCTGCCCGTTTCCGGGTGCAGTTCCAGGTACGCCGGATCGAGTGCCAGCCCGCCCTCGCTCACCGTCACCAGCGGCACCCCGTCCGCCTCGACAATCGGGAACTGCCGCGTCACCAAGGGCTCGCCCCAGTAGCCGCAGACGTTGCGGATCTGGTCGGTGTATTCCTGCACCGCAAAGATCCGGTTGCAGTAGGCGTTGATTGCTGCCGACACGCTGTCGATCTGCGCCGCGAGCGCGGTGTCCTGCGACGTGTCCTCAATGGGGATGCCGAGCGCCGCCTTCGCCTGGTCGAGCGTGACCAGCGCCAAGCTCGCGGCCGGCGTCACGACGCGGGTGATGCGGTAGCCGCTCACCGCAGCTTCGCCAGCACGGGATACAGATCGCAGTCGAGCGTCGTGCCGTCGCTGTAGTGCAGCGTCAGCATGCCCTCGTCGTCTACGACGAGCGCTTGCGGTAACGGCCCCGGCGGGCCGGGATAGCCGCGCTCCCCGATTCCGGCAGGCCCCGGAGGCCCGGCTTTGCCGCGCGGCGACAACAGCCGCCAATCCTCGCCGGGACACGCCCCCGGAGCGTCGCTGACGGCCACAAACGAACTGCCGTCTAGCATCACCACGTCGAGCGCTTCATACGCCTCTGCGGCCTTCCAGTGGCCCCGGAAGGCAAGTGTGCGGCCCTCGGGTCCGCGTTCGCCTGCTGCCCCCGGAATGCCCTGTTCACCGGCCGGGCCAACGATACCCTCGCCGGGCTCGCCCCTATCTCCAGGCGGCCCGGTGGGGCCCGCCGGCCCTATCAGCGATGCAACGTGCAACGCCGCCTCGGCACGCGACGCCCGTAGCATGGCGATCTCCTCGCGCATCTCGGCCCGCATGGCCGCCCACTCGGCGCGCAGGCTCCGTTCCAGCGACGTGACATCTGCAGCAATCTCGGCCGCGAGCGCCTCAAGCGGCGCGGCGCTGGGCACGATAGGCAAGAATGGTGCGCTCGGTGTCGTCGCCGCCATCGGCGCCCTCGTCGGGTGTGTCTGGTTCTTCATTTCCAGCCGATGGATCGGCCGTTTCCGCCGGCTTTGGGGCGGGGTTCTTATCGTGCCAGTCCAGCCCGACGACTTGTTGTTGGACCCTGGGCATCGCGCCGTAGCCGCCCGGCACCGCCGGCAGATCCTCCGCGGCGCGAGCCTCGTCGGGTGAATAGATGCCCGAGATCACGCCGCGAGCCAGCCCCTCGATACGCTCGCGATACGCCGAGCGCAGCAATGCCCGCGTGTCAAATTCGAGATATTCGTCAGGCATGCCCTTCAAATTGTACAAGAGCCCGAACGCCTCCTCGACGTGGTTCAGCCAGAACCCCAAGCCCTTCGAGATCCAATCTTGCATGTGCAGTTCGGCACTCGCATACGTCGTCTGCCCGATGCCGAGAATGGGCAGCGGTATCCGCATGCAGAGCGCAACCTGCTCGTCGGTCAGCTTCAGCATCTCGGCAAGCTGCCCGTCCACTGCCGTCGTCTCGATCAGGTGCGCCTTCAACCCGTGCGTCGCGAGCGGCGTGTTGCCGGCGTTCTCGCCGCTGGTCTTCTCGCGCCAGCGCTGCGACAGCAGCTCGGCCTGCTCCTGCGTCAGCACCTGATCGGTTTCGAGAATAAAGCTCGGCCGGGCGCGGTTGAGGTAGAACGCGATCTGCTGGTTAAGCACCGCATCCGACATCGCCAGATCGAGCGCGGCTGCCAGGATCGGCGACTCGCCGCGCAACGGGTGCCGCGGTGTCTGAAGCCGTACATGCAGCACGTCGCGCGCCGGCACCGGCAACGACAGATCGAACCGCGCCTCGATGATCTCGTTGCCGGAAATCGCATAGAAGATGCTGCCGTCCTCGGCGAGCCGCGCCTGGCCCTCGCGCATCAGGTGAAGCTGGTCGATCTCGCCGCGGTTGTTGCGCAGCCCCAGCGCGAACGCCTCGCCGCGCTCGTAAGCCCGGCGCGTCAGGTTCAGCATAAAGTCGCTGATCGACTGATAGTCGTTCGGGCGTTTGCAGACGCGGGTCAATGCGCTGTTCGTCACCCGCTCCCGCCCGCCGTTCGGCAACGTGCGCCAATGATCCGGCGCGCACATTGCGCTCGTCTGCGCGTAGCTCGAAACGCAGGCTTCCACCATCGCCGAGCGCGTGCCGTAGGGCTGAAGGTTGTGGCCGCTTTGCCACCAGTTGACGTAACGCCCGGCCGACGCCGACAGCCAGCCGCCCGAGAGCAGGTATGGCCCCGGTCTGTAGGCTCCTTCCGGCGCCCGCCCGAGCATGCGGGTGAGCCAGTTCGCCACCTACTGCCCCCTCGCCATCGGGTTCAGCAGGGCCAGCAGGAGGGCCGGGGCGCGGGTCATTGGCATGCGGCACACCGGAACCAGGAGCCGGCCCCAAACGTCCAGGCCGCTGGTGTCGTGCCCGTCAGCGTCGTCAGCGGGTCGAGCACCGGCCCGGTCATCGTCAGGGCGGTGATGTTGAACTTGGTGCCGAGGCTAACCGTGCAGCCAACCCGCGGACTCGCCGGCATCGCCACGGTGTGCCCCGCAATCCCGCTGGTGTGGGTGAACAGGGTCGTGCCGCAGTTGAGGTTAGTCGTACCACCATCAGTCGCCAGGACGAAGCTCTTCGGGGTGATGATGCTGCCGTTAAACATCGGCTGTAGGCTGGTGTTGTTAGATGGGCCGCCGTTGTCGATTACAGCGCTGGTAATGCCGCTCACTGCATCGTTATGGCGCTCGTACCACCAAATAGACCCCGCTTCCAGCGTTACCCCGTTCATCGTCACGCCGACTTGCGGATTACGATAAATGTTGCCGTAGACCTGCCCGTGCTGCCCGTCCGTGGTCAGGAAATTGACCAGGGCCGTGTTGGTGCCAGTGACGCTCAGCGTATTGGCAATGATGCTCGCGCCAAACGCGCCGCGCAGGTTGAACCCACCGCCGACCGCAACCGGCGACGGCATGCCGCCGGCACCGATAAACATCTCGTTGCCGATCGCCTTCAGGTTCTGCACCGGGGCGGCGTCGACAAAATACCCGTCGATCTGCGCCTCATTGTCCAAGAGCGTGTACTCCGGCGGGCTGCCCGCGCCCGGCATGTTCTCCACATAGAGGAACCGCTGCCCGCGCACATGGTCATTGTGCAGCCAGCGCGGCCCCTGCTGGGCCACGGTGCTGTTGTTGACGATATGATAGCCGTTGATCCAAGAATGACTGTAGTTGTCGCTGAACTTGTTGCTGTAGTGGCCGAGGAGCGTGTTGTTGTCCTCGAAATAGACGAAATCAGTACTTCCAGGCAGTGTACCGTAAGCATGATTGTGCTCGATCACCGCGTAACTACACGCCAGACAGTGGATCGCCCGGCTGAAATAGCCCGATCCGACCTTGCTGAAATCCATGTAATCGACGGTCAGCGTCGGGGTCGCCAGGTTGAACTTCGCGTTGATCGCAATACCGCCGGCGCCAGCGTTCAGCCAGGTCATGTTGCTGACACGCAGGGCGCCGGAGCGAGGCAAGCTGCCGCCCTGGCCGAAATCGAGCAGGTTGACGCCGGCGCTGCCGGTGTACTGGATGACCGTGCTCTGCGGCCCGGCGCCGCGCAGGTAGAGCGTCGTGTCATCCGCCACCAGGGTGCTGGCGCCGTGCATGTAGTAGCCCGGCGGCCAGTAAATCTCCGCACCTCTGGCGCCGGTCATGCCGGCGATCTCCGGCAGGTTACGGGCGTAGTCGATCGCCGCCTGCGCCGCGCACCAGTCGATCTCCTGAGTCAGCGCCGTGGCCGTTGGGCAGACCGCCTGCGCCTCAGCCAAGCTGCCGTACCGGGTCGAGAGCGAGTGACTCCCACCATCGCCAATCGCGCCATAATCCTTGACGCTCAGCACCAACCCAAGATTACGCGCCGCCTCCGGCATCTTTGCGTTGCCGGCGTCCTGAAACATATCGGCATGCGCGCCGAACGACAGCAGCAACGGAAGAATAGCGACGGCAGCCAAGCGGCGCACGTCAGAAGCCCCAAAACGAGCGCTGGTTCGTCACCAGCGTCGCCCGCTCGGTCAACGTCAGCGGGTAGTTGTCCCAAACGATCGCCTCACCGTGATTGCACGTCGTCGCAGCGGCACCGACAATCCCCTGACTGCCCGCCGTCACGTTGCCCGCCGCGCTCGCCGTCACCTCCGTCCCATCCGTATTAGCCGCGCTCGACGCCCCATTGATCGCCGCCGCGCTGGCGTGCCAATTATCATTGGCCGCCGTCACCGTCATAAACCCGGCGCCGCCACCCCGCGCTATCCAGGTGCCGACGCCGGTGTTGCCGTTAATCCGGTTATTGAGACCGTTCTGCTGTATAAAAACACATGCGCCGGTTGCCGCGCCGTCCCGCTTCGCCACCACCGAGAGACCGACCACACCGGTAGCCGGCGTCACCGTCGCACTCGTCAGCAAAGTCTGCGTCGCCGCCGTGGTTCGCCAGCACGGCAAGGTACCCTGACAATTGAAAATCAACTGCGGCTGATTAGCCGCCGTGGTTTGCACAAGGTCTTTGGCACCACCCGATTGATCGTACCAAGTCCGGCCAAAACAACTCGTCGCCGCACAGTGCGACACCGCCGCCGCCGCGTCCCACGGCGCCCCCGTGAAGGAGGTGAACCCGAGGAAAGCGATGTCCAGCTCGGCGTTGTCGCTGGCCCGCCGGATGCGGATCGCACTGCCTGTATAGGCGGTGCGCAACTTGCGAAAAGAATACGCCCCGCTCGGGGTGGTGAAAGCGTCCAGCGGCGCCGCTGCGGCCGGGATGATCCGGTGCCCGCGGTACGGTGCGTGCATCCGCGCCTCGGCTGGCGCCACAAACGCCAGCAACAGCCCGGCGAGCAGCAGTGCCACGCGCATCGATCAAATGCCCGTGCCTGGGGTCACATACAATGTCGCGGTGCCCGTGCCGGTAATGCCGGCGACGTGCGTCTGATTGCAGCCGAGAATCTCGACGCTGCCCGGTGCAACCGGCAGGCTGGCGGCAACAGTCGCAACAACGGCCACGGTGCCGCATTCGATGAAGACGGCGACGCTGCCGGCGTTGTACAGGCGCACATGCTGCGTCCCGCCGGCCGCGGCTCGGATCTGCACGCGCCCGGACGCAGCGGTGGCCGCCAGCGTCACGGTGGCCGCGCCGTCCGTCCGAAATGCCGTGTCGCTCTGCGCCGCGCCGGTTGCCGCCAGCAGCAGCGCCGCGGCAAGGGCAATGCGTCTCATCGCGTGGTGTATCCCGGCCCGCTCGTCGCAGGGCGCACATCGCGCTCGCGCCGCGGCACGCCCTGCGGCTCGCCCGCCTTTGGCTCTGCTGCGGGGATGCCCTCTGCCATCGCGTCGAGCTCGGCCTGCGTCGGGGTGGCAGGCGGCGGCACTATCGGCTGAGCCGGCTCGCTGCGCGGCGCGGCTGCCGTTACCGGGCCGGGCGGCGGCGGGGTGTAGGTGCCCGTCGCCATCGCATCAAGCTCCTCTTGCGTCGGGGTGGCCGGCGGCGGTGTCACGGGTGTCGGCGGCGGCTCGCCCTCGCGCTGGTCGGGCCGCGGTTGCGGCGGCGGCGGTGCCGGCCGCGGCTCCGGTGCCGGATCGGGTGTCGATTGCGCCATTACTTTCCCTCCGTTGTGTCGCGCGTCGAGCGGGGCCGAAGCCCCGCCCGCAATGTGCGTTATGCCGGCGCCCAGTTGGCCCCGGTGAGCCATTGCACCATGCCGCTGCGGCGCATCGCCCAGGTCGTCGGCAAGATGAGACGCAGTGCCAGTTGGTTGGTCTGGTACATGCTCTCGACCGGCGACGACGCCGTGCCGGAGACAATGTGCAACGGCGTCGTGTCCTCGATATGCAAGGTCGCCTCCTCCGACACCATGAACTCCGGGGTGCCCTGCACCGACACAAAGTCCTCGGCCTCGACCACGATCACCGTCCCGGCCGCAACAACAGTGCTCTCCAGCACCGTCAGACGGCTGGTAAATTGATCCGACCATCCGAAGCCGCTATTGCCCGGCCCCGGTGCCGTCGCTAGCTGCATTGCCTGCGCCGGGTTGATCATCATCACCAGGTTGTTGCCGGCATTCGCCGTGTAAAACGGCCCGGTCAACTTCGTGAGATCGCCGAGAATGGCGCCGTAGCCGCCGCCCGCCGTGGCGGTCAGCGCCGACACGCCGTTAAGCAATCCCGCCGGCCGCGTGCTGCCGCTGCCGCCGCCCGCCGTGGCGTCGATCAGCAGCGTGTCGATCATCAGCCCGGTCTTGCGGATGATCGCGTCGCGCACCAGCCCCTCAAGGCTCGGGTTGCTGTACATCGCGATTTCGCGGCTGTAGCGGGTGATAACACCCACTTTGTGCGGGTAGAGGCTCAGCGACGTGAACCCCATACGGCGCACCGGGATGGGCTGCGCCTCGCCGACGAAGGAGCCCGCGATGCTCGGGGTAGCCGCTTCCGACGGGATGCGGATGACACCCGCATCCGGCCCGAATTGCAGCGACGTGCCCCGCGCCGCCAGCGGTGGCAACAACCGCCGTGCCTCACGCGGTGTCAGCATCGCCGCCGTCGCCGTCTGCACCAGTTCCGCCGCCCAGGTGGCGAGCGTCGTCGATGCCCCGGCCGGCGCCGCGCGGGTCAGAACACCGGCTATCACACGGGTCGCCTCGTCGCCCTCGTAGCGTTCGCTCAGCGCCGCATCGAGCGACTGCGGGTTGACGCTGCCGGTCTTCAAATGCGCCCGCAACGCCGCCGCCCCGGCCCGCCAGAAATACTCCTGCGGCTCGGGCTCGCGCAGCGACATGCCGAGGGGCCGGCGCATCACGGCCGGCGCCCGGATCTCGGGCTGCTGCGCCAACGTGCGCGCCGCCAGCGCCTTCTCGGTGCGCTCCAGCGACGCCAGCCGCTCCGACACCGCCTCGATGGTGTCCTGCAACGCCTGCGCCCGCTCGGTGTCGTGGTTGGCGTCCTTGGTGTGTTCGGTAAGCTCATCCCGCGCGGCATTCAGCCGTGCCTGGGCGTCGGTAATCTGCTCGGTGATGTTCATGGGAGTTCCCCGCATTGCGGGTTTCGACACGGCATGCCCGCCGCTTCTCACCACTCCCGGCCTTGTTGCGGCATGCTCGCCGAAGGCTAGGTTCATGGTGCCGTCGCTGATGTTCAGCGATTTCGCGATGCTCAGTGCCGCCGGGTTGGCGGGCACGCTGACGATCGATGTTTCGAGAAGTTCCTGCCGCGTGTAGCGGGTGCCAGCCATCGGCCGCTTCGGGTCGATGGGCTCGCTGTCGATGCCGCGGAACCCGACGCTCGTCGCGCGCAAAATATCCTGCTCGATCAGCGACAGGATCTCGTCGGTACGCTGGCTGGTGCCCACCTTCGCTGGCACAAAGTCCGCCACCAGCCGCCCATCCTCGACGCGGATATTCACCCACTTGCCGATCGGCTGGTGCGGCGAATGATTGAATAGCGCAATCGGATTGGACCGGAACGAATCGAGCAGCCAGCCATCCGGCTCGATGATGTCGCCATAGCGGTCCTGGGTGGCGTCGCTCAGCACATAGGAGAGCGTCCCGTCCACCTTGCCGGCGAACTCGCGTAGAAGCATGCGCGGTGTCCTTGCGGCTACGGCCGATGCCGTGCTCGCTGGATGCGGTGTTTCGGGTTGCCGGCTACCCGCCGCCGGCAGGCTTCAGCGCGTCAGGCGCGCTCTCAGGCGGCGCTATGCCACCATGCCGTAGATGTCGAGTTCCTCGCGGATATCGGTCAGCAACAGCCCAACGCCCTCGGCCAGTGCCACCAGCGCATCGATCTTGCCCGTCGAGCGCCGCTTGTCATAAATCCGGTTGCCCTTGCTATCGGCAATGTGGATCGCGCTCGCCGCGGCATAGGTCACCGCCGGGTTGCGCTTCACCCGCAGCTTGCGCTTGCCGATAAGCTCCTCCAGAAGCTCGACGCTGTGCGGCATCCACAAGCCGCTCTCCTGCGCCCGGTAGTAGCCCTGCCCGTGCGGCACCAGCTCGATATCCAGCCCTATCGCATCCAAGTCGCGCTCCAGGTACTGGATGCGATACGGGTCATACGCCACGCGCCGCAAGCCGCGCTCGATCTGTAATTCAGAGAGGCGCTGTGCCACGAACCCGTAATCCACATTCCGCCCAGGCGGCGCCGTGATGTGCCCTTCCCGCACCCACTGCGCCATCGGCACCCGGTCCCGCGCCGAGCGCTCGGCCACCGTGTCGCGCGGTGTCCACAGCTCCACCACCGCATGCACCACACCGTCCCCGTCCGGCGCGTATACCCGCGCCAGCGCCGTCAGATCGCGCGTGCCCGACAGATCCAGCCCGCCGATGCACTCCAGCCCGGCCAGCGCGTCCTCGTCAAAGTCGGCCTCGCACTGCCGCCACAGATCGCCGTCGATTGCCGGGTTGGCCGCATCCACCCATTGGCAAAAGTTCAGCCGCCGTACGAGGCTTTGCTTCGCCGGCATGCCCAGCGCTTCCCGCACCTGCTTGCGCAAATACTCGGGCTGGATCGTCACCCCAAGGCTCGGATTGGCCTTCGGCCAGCACGCCTCGTCCGAGAACGGCTCGTCGCCCTCATCGAGCGCGCAGACATAGCCAAACCACTCGTCGTCCTGCACCTGCCCGGTAACAACCCGCTCGCTATACTCGTGGTGCTGGTAGCAGATCGTGGTCCTGTCCACGCCGCTGTTGGTGATTTCCAGAATGAGGGGTTGTGCCCGGCCTTTGACGCCGGCCGTGATCTTCTCCACCACAACATCTGTCGGGTGCTCGTGAACCTCATCGATTAAGGCGAAATGCACCCGCTTGCCGTCGAGCCCACGTCCCTCCGAACTGATCGGCCGGAAGAACGAGCCGGCGTCCAAATATGCTAAGTTGAACACATCGCGCTGCCCACTTTTCTGCAAGCGCTTCGACAAGCCCGGCGACGCCTCCATCATCCGCACTGCATCGCGAAATGGGATCTTCGCCTGATCGCGCGTCACCGCCGCTGCATAGCACTCGGCGCCCATCTCGCCGTCGGCCGTCAGCATGTAGAGCCCGATCCCCGCACCCAGCGGGCTCTTGCCAGAGCCCTTGCCGGTCTCGATATACGCCGTCCTGAACCGCCGCGGCCCGCCCTCGCCCCGCCGCCAGCCGAACACACTCCCCGCCACAAACGCCTGCCACGGCTCCAGCGTGAAGGGCTGCCCGGCCTTGTCGCCATCGGGCAGGCGCAGCACAACCTCGAAGAAATCAATGACCCGTTGGCAAGCGTTCCGGTCCCAGTAAAGACCGTGATCAGGCCCGCGCTGAAGGTCCGCTAGGTGCCTTTTAGCTGCTGCTCTGACCAACGGCCCAGCCAAGACATCCCCGGTATCCACGCGCACCGCATAGCGCGTCGCAGGGTCAGCCGAAGAACCGCTCTTCCGGTTCTTCATTGTCCCGCTGGTCTACCCGCAACCGAGATCGTGAAGCCGGCGTCTTGCCGAACTCTGATAGCCATAACTTTATTCTTCTGTCGGCGTCCTGCACTACCTGCATAGCAGGATGCAGGCGATGTAATGTACTACCCTTCTCCGTTGTCGTTTCGTAGTAGTTGCTGCCCAATACTTTCAGTTCCTGCCTTGCATCTAGGTAATCAGCATACGCCTCGCATAAACACTCCAACCCGATAGCATCAGCTTTCGTCAACACACCCATGTCGTCGAGCATGGTTGATACATAGCCCCATGCTTGCTTGGCCTTGGCGCTCATATGAGATGGCGCATCTACCTTGCCACGGCATGGCTTCGGCTCGCTCGTGTTGATCCTGCTCTTGTGATGATCGCCCTTAACGATCTTCAGGTGGGTTGGAATTGGTTTGCGACCAGCCATTGATGGTTAACGACCCAACATGGTTAACAACGCCCGATATTGCAAAAGGGGGGGGAAGGGTAGAAATCCAGGGCCGTCGGCCAGCCAG
>Ga0208685_1000102_pt1 | contig 34079 bp, 26 predicted proteins | sample EasRivMeERMLT890_FD_187533 | JGI IMG/M metagenome (GOLD analysis project Ga0208685, IMG submission 187533) | Soil microbial communities from meander-bound floodplain in the East River, Colorado, USA - East River MetaG ERMLT890 (SPAdes) (version 2) | ecosystem: Environmental > Terrestrial > Soil...
CAGGAAGTGGCCGGAGAGCTCACCTAGTGGCCACAAATATGGGATTGTCCGCCTGACGACCGAGGCGTAGATTGGCTTCAGGAGGGGAGCCATGACTGCCAGGAAGATCGGCGCACTTTGCACCGTGCTGTCGCTTGTCGCCTTCGTTCCAACCATCGGCGGCGCCAGCGATCACCCGCGGGTCACCGTACCCGGGCTGAAAGCCCACGCAAGCGTGGTGCGCGACCGCTTCGGCGTGCCGCACATCTCCGCGCGCAACGACCACGACGTGTATTTCATGCAGGGCTACGTCCACGCCGGCGACCGCTTCTTCCAGATGGACGCGTCGCGCCGCCAGGCGAGCGGCACGCTCGCCGAGCTCCTCGGGCCCGGCGCGCTGCCGGGCGACGTCCAGCTGCGCACGCTCGGCCTGCGTCGCGCCGCCGCTCGCTCGCTGGCGGCCTACCCGGCCGAGGTGCAGGCGATATTGCAGGCGTACGCCGATGGCGTGAACGCCTGGCTCGCGCAGGGCGCGCTGCCGCCGGAATACGCCGCGCTCGAGCTGACGCGCGTTCCCGCATGGACCACGCTCGACACGCTCGCGGTCGGCAAGCTCCTCGCCTTCGGTCTTTCCTTCGACACCATCGACCTTGACAACACCCGGGCGTTGCTGACCTACCAGGGTTTCGGCGCCGCGCTCGGCTTTGACGGCACCAAGCTCTTCTTCGACGACCTGTTCCGCAGCGCGCCGTTCGACCCGACGATCTCGATCCCGGAAGGCGCGGTTTCCGGGCCAGTGCGCGAGCGGTGGCACGGCCGCGCCGACCACGCCGACGGGGACTCGGTGGACAAGGCGCGCAGCTTTCTCGAACGCCCGTCGCCGTTCTTCGCGCCGCACGGCCGCGGCGAGGGCGGCAGCAACTGGTGGGTGGTGAGCGGCGCAAAGACCGAGTCGCGCAACCCGATGCTCGCGAGCGATCCGCATCTTTCGCTCACCTCGCCGTCGGTATTCCACGAGGTGCATCTCGCCGTGCGCCGCGGGCACAAGCAGGAGCCGCTCGACGCCTACGGCGTCGGCTTCCCCGGCGTGCCCGGCGTCATCCACGGCCATAACCAGCGAATCATGTGGGGCTCGACCGTCAACCCGATGGACGTCACCGACTATTTCCAGGAGCAGATCGTGCTTCAGGGCGGCATCCCGGTCGCCACGATGTTCCGGGGCGCGCCCGAGCCGATCACGATCATCCCGGAAACCTACCGGGCGAACATCGTCGGCGACGGCGTCCAGGACAGCGTGGTGCCGATCACGGCCGGCGTGCCGCCGGCGACCTTCGTGGTGCCGCGCCGTAACAACGGCCCGCTGGTCACCGCGCCGGCCGCCGACGCCGGCGGCCGCGTCACCGCCATCAGCGTGCAATACACGGGCTTCAGCGCGACGCGCGAGATCGAGACCTTCCTGAGCTTCGGACGCGCCGGCAGCGTGGACGAATTCAGGCAGGCGCTGCAGTTCTTCGACGTCGGATCGCAGAACTGGGCTTATGCCGACGTCGACGGCAACATCGCGTACTTCACGAGCGCCGAGCTGCCGCTGCGCGAGGACCTGCAGGCGGGAGCTGTCGAGGGGTTGCCGCCGTACTTCGTGCGCGACGGCTCCGGCGCGCTGCGCCACGAATGGATCCGTAAGAGCGACCCGCCCGCGGACCAGGCGCTCGCCTACGAGATCCTGCCGTTCGCCGAGATGCCGCAGCTCGTGAACCCCGCGCGCGGCTACATCGTCAACGGCAACAACGACCCGATCGGGGTCACCCTGGACAACAACCCGCTCAACAAGCTGCGCGCGGGCGGGCAGGGAATCCTCTACCTCTCGCCGGGCTACGCCATCGGCAACCGCGCGGCGCGCATCGAGCGGCGGATCCGCGCCGAGCTCGCGCGCCCGGACCGGCACGGCGGCGATCTCTCGTTCGAGGACATGATGCGCATCCAGGCCGACGTGAAGCTGCTCGATGCCGAGGTGCTCACCCCCTATCTGCTGCGCGCCTTCGACGCGGCGCGCGCCGCCGGGGCACCGGCGCCGCTCGCGGCGCTCGGCGCCGATCCTGCGGTCGCGGAAGCAGTGGCGCGCCTGCGCCGCTGGGACTTCAGCACGCCGACCGGGATCGCAGACGGCTACGACGCCGCCGATCGCCACGGGAAGCGATCCAAACCCATGCGCGAAGAGATCGCGAACAGCGTGGCGGCGACGATCTACTCGGTCTGGCGCGGCCAGGCGCTGCGCAACGTGATCGACGGCACGCTCGCCCGCGTGGGCCTGAGCATCGTGCCGCCCGGCGATCGGGCGATGATCGCGTTGCGCCACCTGCTCGAGGCTTTTCCCGCCAGCGGATCGGGTCTGAACTTCTTCGACGTGCCGGGCATGACGCTCGCGCCCGCGGCCGAGCGCGACCTCGTGCTGCTGCAGAGCCTGAAGGGCGCGCTCGATCTTGTCGCGTCACCGACGTTCTCGCCGGCCTTCGGCCAGTCAACCGATCAGGACGATTACCGATGGGGCAAGCTGCATCGCATCGTCCTCGCCCATCCGCTCGGCGCGCCGTTCAGCATCGGGCCGCTCGCGATCGACGGCGGCTTCGACGTGGTCGACGCCTCGTCGCACAACCCGCGCGCCGCGACCCCCGAAGCGTTCATGTTCTCGAGCGGGCCCTCGAAGCGCTTCGTCGGCGAAGCGCGCCGCTCCGGGATCCATGCGGTGCAAGTGATTCCCGGGGGCGCGAGCGGGGTGCCGGGCACGCCGTTCTTCGGCAGCCTGGTGGAGCTCTGGGCGACGAACGACTACCACGAAGCACTGTCCGACCTCGGCGACGTTCTGCGGAACGCCGTGTCCGTGCAGGTGTTCGAGCCGGCGAACCACTAGGGGACACTAATTCGGGGACGGAGCCCTAATTGGTTAGGGCTCCGTCCCCGAATTCAGGAAGCGCTCGGCGAGCTCGGGGCTCGGCGTCCAGCAGACGTCGCGCTTGCCGAACATGCGGTAGCGCCGCCGGCCGATCCAGTCGTACACCGCGTCGCGCAGGAACCGCGGCACCACGAGGAAAACCGAGAGCGCCGGCCAGAGCCCATCGAGACGCTTGGCAATAAGAAGCGCTGCCGTCGATTTGCGGTAGGTCTTGCCGTCCTGGACCAGCACCATCGACTCGAGGTCGTCGCGGCGCCCGAGGAGCTTTTCCGCCACCGGCGACTGCAGCGAGGCGAAGCGGAACCGCTTGCGCGAATCGCGCTCGATTACGAATTGCACGCTGCCCGTGCAGAGGTTGCACACGCCGTCGAACAGGATGACGGGGCGGTCCTGCTCAGCAGTGGAGGTCAACGCGGCCGGTCCTCGGATCCGGGCGCTCGAACGGCTCCTTCTGGGGCAGGATCCAGTCGGCGTGGCGCAAGTTGCGCTCGATCCGGACGAGGTCGCGCTCCGGGTCGATGAGCAGCTCCGCCTTGCGGCCGTTGAGCGACGCGCACACGCGCGCGCGCACCTCGACGCCGGAAACGCCGCGCTCCTTCTCCCACACGCGCGCGAGGTGGTGCGCGAACTGCAGGATCATGTCCGGCCGCGACTCCATCTCGCCGATCTGGTGGCGCTTGAGAAAACGCTCGTTCGAGACTCGCCACTGGCGGCCGGTGGCCGGGTCGCGCACCGTGAAGCGCGCCTCGGCGTCCTTGTCGCGCAGCTTCATCATCCAGGAAAAGCGGTGCCCTTCCTCGGTCCAGCTCACGTTGCCGGGATAGAAGAGGTAGCGCAGCGGCACCAGGATCTGCAGGCCGATCCAGACCGCGATGAAGCCGACCACCAGCTTCTGGCGGAAAGTGAGCTCAGCCATGGGCCGGCGCCGGACGTCGCCTGAATGTCCTCAGGACGAGCTGCTTCGTCGCGCGGAACGCGCGCCGCGGCCACTCGGGCTCGAGGAAGATCAGCGTTCCCGCCATTGCCACCCACGGGAAGATGCCGATGTTGAACATGAAGTGGTTCATCAGGTGGAAGGCGAAGTAGATCACCATCACCCAGCCGCGCGTCACTTTCCAGAGGAGCAGCGGCGCGCCGATGATGTGGAGCGCGATCGCGCCGTAGGAGGCGACCGCGACCACCCAGTCCTGCTGGAACAGGTCACCCAGGAGAAAGAAGTCGTCGCGGCGCGCGAGCCACATTCCCATCGGCTCCAGGCGCAGCCAGTCGGCGTTGATCTTGACGATCCCGGCGTAGATGTACATCACCTCGAACTGCAGGCGGAACAGCCAGATCGACCACGCCGGCGTCGGCGAGCGCAGGTGCGGCGCCGGAATCACCATCAGCGCGACCGCGATCAGGATCACCAGGTAGAAGTGGTTGAGATAGCGCGCCTGGTCGAGCAGGAACACGTAGGTGAAGGCGAGGAAGAACAGCACCGTCGCCGCCCGGTAGAGCACGCCGAGCGTGATGAGAAGCGCGAGCACGGCGAGCGCGGCGAAGTGCCAGTACATGCCGTCCCCCGGCCATGCCTGGACCCACTCGAAGCCGTAGTACTTGAAGAAGAACTCGGGCGCGATGTAGTGGCGCTCGATCCAGCCTTTCGACCAGAAGCGCCAGCACTCCCACAGCATGATGAGGCCGAACATCACGCGCAGCGCGACCAGCGAGGAGGCGTCAACCTCCTCGAACAGCGGATCGATGAACCGGCGCCTCAGATTGATGGCAGCCTCCCCCTTCGTCTCCCGCTCATATTGTCCCAGAAATTCCCCGCAGCTCGATAGCCATGGCCTCTGAGACTGAGACTTGCTCATGAACGGGGTAAGATTTTCCGCTCCCCCGGGGAATGCTCCATGAAAGTGCCTGCCCTGTTCCTGGTCCTTGCGCTTGGCGCCGGTGCCGCTCGCGCCGGACACGACGCGATCGACGTGGACCGGTCGATGAAACGCCACGCCGGCCAGGTCACGGCCCTCGGGGAGCCCGACGGCGAGGGGCGCATCTATTCCTTTCGCGCGCGGCGGCTGCCGGCGGCGCCCGACTTCGTCGCCAACGAGCTGCGCGGCTGGCGCCTCACCATGCTCGCGGGCCAGCGCTTCGCCCAGGCGTTCGAGGTGCAGGGCAACATGGGCCTTGAGATCGTCGTCGGGCCGCTCGATGGCCCGCTAAACGGCATCGCCGTCAACGACGTGTTCGTGCTGGAGGAGATCGCCATCGAGCGCGCAGCGCGGCAATGAGGCTCGCCTGGGCCCTGGCGCTCTGGAGCGCGCTCGCCTTTGGCCAGGCCCGCGTGCCGGCCGAGGTGGTGGACGCGTTCCACGCCGCCCTGCGCAACAAAGACACCGCGGCGGCGCTCTCGCTCCTCGACCGCGGCCTGCTGGTGTTCGAGTTCGGCGCGGTCGACCCGACGGTCGAGGCCTACGCCTTCCGCCACCTGCCCTTCGACATGGACGTGGCCGTGGCGACGCGCTGGAAGCTCGAGACGCGACGCGTCGGCGGCGAGGGCAACGATCGCTCGGTGCTCAGCACCTACCGCGTGACCGGGACACAGTCCGACGGCAGGCCCATCGACCTGACCATGCTCGAGACGGTGCTCCTGCGCCGCAGCGGCGACGCGTTCCGCATCGTCCACTTCCACTGGTCCACGGACGACCCGGCGTTCCTGGAGCGCGCGCGGAAGCAGCGCTCGCAGGAGCCGGCGCGCTAGAAATCAGTCGTCGTCATCGTCATCGTCGTGATGACCGCCGTGACCGTGACCGCGGCTCGGGTCGCGGGGGTAGATTCCGATCTTCGACGGCGCCGGCGCGCCCGCTCGCCCGTCGCTCTGCAACCAGTCGATCCATGCCTCGAGGGCGTCGATCTGCTCGTCGACGAGATTGTTGAACTCGGTGCCGCCGTGGCCCATACCGGGGATGTAGTACACCGCGAGGACCTTCTCCGCGCCCTTGCGGCCGATGGTCTTCTCGACCAGCGCCTTGTAGCCGGCGGTCTCGCCCGGCGACACGGTCGTGTCATAGGTGCCATGCATGATGATCACCGGACGCTGCAGGTCGCCCGACAAGTCGAGCTTGCGCAGCTCGCGCTGCACCCAGCCGGGGCTCTTCTCGGGCATCCACAGGCCGAGCTCGCTGTCGAGCAGCGGTCCGCCGTTGGGGTTGAACGTCGGGTCGAAGCGCGGCATGGAGTCGCGCAGGTAGCCGACCAGCGCCGGGTACTGCTGCTTCCAGGTCGCTTCCGACCCGGGCCAGCGGCCGACGTTGAACTTGAAGTCGCTGTACGGCAGGCTCGCCGGGATGTCGTAGATGTTGTGCAGCGCCTTGAGCTGCGCCGAGGTGAGCGGCGGCGAGAGCGGCTGGCGGAACGGGTTCCAGTCCGGGTCGGCCGCGCGCCGGGCGATGATGTCGTCGATGCGCGGCGCGATCACGTCGTAGTTGCGGATCACGGTGGCGATCGAGCCCCACTGGCTGATCTGAGCGTTGAAGCCGTAGCCGGCGATGCCGCCGTCGTACAGGGTGGGGTAGTCCTCGAGCATCCACTTGGTGTGGTGGCCGCCGTTCGAGCCGCCCATGATCAGCGTGCGCGTCGAGGGACTGCCGTAGTGCGCCTGCACCACCTGGTTCATGTAGAGCGTGAGCTCGACCAGGCGCTGGCGCGACTCGTGGTAGGTGTCCTCGGGCTCGTTGCGGATGGTGACCCGGTTCCAGCCCTCGTCGCTCGCGGCGAAGGCGTACCCTTTCGCGAGCGCCGCCGGCAGGAAAGCGCCGGTGCTGAACTCGGTGCCGGAGAAGCCGCGGGTGTGGATCACCACTTTCCCGTTCCACACCACCGGCAACAGGATCTGGAACTTCGCGTCGTCCAGGATCACGCCATGGATGAACCGGTGCGGCACCGGGGTGGCGCGCGCCTCGTCGGTGTCGATGACCGCCTGCACCGCGGCGTGCGCGGCGACGGCGGTCCACAGCAGAAGAATCAGAGCGGTACGTCGCATCATGGCCTATTTCCCCCTTTGTTCAGTCGTCGTCGTCATCGTCCCGGAAGTCGTGGTCGCGCTGCCAGTCGAACCAGCCGCGCCGTCCCTGGTCGCCGACCCGCGTCGAGAGCGCCTCGAGCACCGTCGCCACCGCGTCGGGCTTGGTGATGAAGCCTCGCTTCAGGTTGTTTCGCGTCACCCGCACCACGTCCTCGACGTAGTCGCCGTGGCTGCGGTAGAGCGAGCGCAGCGTCGCGAGGTCGAACGGCTGGTGGTAGCCCCAGCGCGCGCACGCGCCGCCGCCGGTGTTCTCGCCCACGTTCTTCGCGGTCGGCACCGCGATCTGCGACAGCCGAATTGCGCCCTTCGCGAGGTCGAAGCTGTCGCGTGCGATCTGGGCCTGGTTGCCCGGCCCGAAGGAAGCGATCTCCATGCGCGGCGAAACTGGCGGCGTCTTGCGGTGCGCCTTCCAGCGTACGAGGCTGTCGATCGCCGCGGCCACCACGTAGTGGTTCGGCACGCGGCTGCCGATCGTCGGATTGGTGCAGGTGGGCGCCAGGTTCGCTTCCGAGGAGACGAGCAGGTCGCGCAGCTCGAGCGGCTCGCGCGTCAGGCGCAGGTGATGATCGACGTGCGCGGTGCCGGCGACTTCCCAGCTGTGATAGTTCTGGCTGTCGGGCTGGCGCAGCGCCGCCTCGCCGGTCTCGAGGTCCCACTCGAACAGCGTCTTGAACGTGGGCATTACCACGTCGGGGCGGATCTGCTGGCCGAAGTTCGAGAGCAGGTAGGCGGCGTGGTACGGCGTGCCCAGCGGCGCCACCGAGTTGAGGTAGGTCGCGAGGCGCTGCGCCGACTGTGACTCACCGGTGGCGATCAACAGCTTCGGTCGCAGCCCGCCGAGGACGTCCACGCTCCCCGGCCGCGCGATCGCCTGGGCCGCCTGCGAGAAGATGTCGTAGGACAGGGCGTCATTGGTGATCGTGCCGCCCTCCGTGACGTCGAGCGTGCCGTAGCGCGCCGGACTCCAGGTCTTCAGGCGATCGACGCCGACGCGCTGTGCCGAGACGCCCACCCACGCGTAGCCCGAGCGCAGGATGTGCTCCCAGCCGAAGAACCACAGGTTCTCGGCGTCGAAGCCGTTGGTGACGTTGTACCACTCGACCAGCACCGTGCCGTTGAACTTCGCGGCGCTCGCCGGGCGGCGCACCACGATGCGCGTCTTGTACGCGTGCCCGCTCGACAGAATGCTCCCGGTGGCGAGGGCCGGCGTGTTGTACCGGTTGGCCGTGCCTTCGATGAAGAACTCTTCCTCGACGTAGCCGTTGACCGTCAGCGGGTGGTCGCTGGCGAAGAAGACGTAGTCGCGCGACGTCGCCCCGGGGATCGCGCTCGAGGCGATCGGCCCGGTGACCGTCGGGTTGGGAATCTGCGCGGCGGCCGACAGCGACACGGCCGCCGCGGCTGCGGCGAAGAAAGCGGCGAAGGTTTTTTTCGTCTTAGTCGTCGTCATCGTCGTCGTCGTCGCGTGTCCCCAGGTTGGTGAATTTCTGCACCCGCATGCCGGCATCGACCTCGCCGGTATAGAGGTTTCCCTTCGAATCGACCGCGAGGCTGTGCACCGCGGTGAACTCGCCCGCCTGCCGTCCGCCGCGGCCCGTCGTCCTGAGGATCTGGCCGGTCAGCCGATGGAAGGTCCAGACGTGCTGGTTCTCGCCGTCCGCGTTGAAGAGGAACGTCTGGTTGCGGTCGGGCGACAGGCCGGCGTTATAGGACGAGCCGTTGCCGCGCGTGTTGCGATCGACGAAAAACTCCTTCACGAAAGTGCCGTTCTTGCGGAACACCTGGATGCGGTTGCTCACCCGGTCGCATACATACACCAGGCCGTCGTTGGCGACCGCCACGCAGTGCACCGGCGTGCGGAACTGCTGCGGCGGCGCCTCGCCCGGCACATACGGCGGCACCGCCGCGTCGCTCGGGACGTTGCCGTAGGCGCCCCAATGGCGCTTGTACTGCCCGGTGCTGGCGTCAACCACGATGACGCGGCGGTTCTGGTACCCGTCCGCGATGTAGAGCTCGTTCGTCTCGCGGTCGAGGTCCATCTCGGCCGGCCGGCCGAGGAGCGGCGTGCCGTTGGGTGCGAACGCAACCGGGTGGCTCGGGCCGCGCATGTTGGAGCGGCCGATCTGCATGACGAACGTGCCGTCGCGGGTGAACTTGAGCACCTGGTGGTCGGGCCCGCCGTTGCCGCCGACGTAGATGTAGCCGTCCGGGGAGGCGAATATGCCGTGCTCGGTCTCGGGCCACTCGCAGCCCATCGCCGGCGTGCAGCGGTTCTGCAGGAAGCCGGGATCGGAGGGCCCGCCCCAGGCCTGCACCACGCGGCCCTGGGTGTCGAACTCGATCACCGAGGGCGCCGCGATGCAGCAGGTGGAGCGCGGCGGCGTCAGCGTCGGCCCGAGGTAGCGCTCGGCGATCGAGCGCGGCCGCTGCAGCAGCCACACATGGTCGCGGGAATCGACCGCTATGCCGCCGGTCTGGCCGATCACCCAGTTGTTGGGAAGCGTCCTGGGCCAGGACGGGTCGACCTGGAACACAGGCGCCGCAATCCTGGGGCCCTTGCGCCCCTTGTCAGCCGCTGCCAGCCCGTAGAAAGAGAACGCGATCGCGAGCGCAAGAACATACCTGGCCCAGTGCTTGGACATGTGGCTCTCCTCTCGCGGCCATTAAACACCGCGGCGCGAGAGGGAGGCATTCGACTGGGTCATGCCTTGATGAACATCTCGGATGAATTGTGTTGCCATCGAGAGGCGTGCGGACTCGGAGATAAAAAACCGGACGCTAACCGACGATCGGCTGCGCGAGTATCCACAGGCTGAGCGTGGTGTACGCGATCATCAGCGCGATCATCGGCACCTGGCTCGCAGCCGCGCTTGCGCGATTGCCGAAGAGGCGCAGCGCCCCGAGGTGCGCCACGAACACCGCGATGGCGTGGCCGGCGACGATGAGGGTCACCGCTGAGTACCAGAAGACGTACGGGCTCAGGATCCCGAGATCCACCTTGTAGCCCGCGGTGCCGAAGAGGTCCCAGCCGAAGCCGAACGGATCGGAGGCGAGCGGGACGATGAACTGCCCCGCGGTGACGAGGAGCGAGAAGTAATGCGACAGGTGGTAGGCGACCGCGATCGGCACGAGGCTCAGCACAAACGCGCACGCCACCGGCACGACGCTCGGCGCTCCCGCAAGCCGCGCCATCGCCCAGGCGGCGAGCCAGTACGCGGCGAGAAATAGAGCCGGGAACGCCGCGAGCGCCAACGTGGCGATGACCTCGGTTTCGGCGAGTCCCAGCTCCGACAACGTGAACAGCGCGCCGGAAAAGCGCTGCTGCATTTCGGTCGCGAACTGCTGATAGAGCGGCGTCTCGAGGAAGCCGTCGAAGGTGACCGTAGCGAGCATCAGCAGCACGAATACCAGCATCGAGAACGACGGCGCTTCCCCCGTGAGCAGCCCCGCGCCGGGCGGGCGCAGCCGCAGCTCACCGGCCGCCACCTCGAGCGGCGCGAAGCGCCCGAGGATGCCGAAGGCGATGCTGAAAGCTTCGCCCTGCGCGAGCCAGGTCTCGCGGCCGAAGACGAGCATGCCCGCCCAGGTGAGCGCAGCGTACGCGGCGACGGCGCATGCCAAGTAGGACGGCACGTCGTTGTCGCGCCAGACGAGCTCGGCCCAGGCGAAGCCGAGGAACAGCAGCACCGCCGGCCATGCACCGAGCCATGCAGGACAAGGAAAATTCAGTGATAGAAAACTCGGAAATAACGTCCGCAGCGGATTGGCAATCGCCCACAGGTCGACCACGAGCGCGCACGCGAAAGCGAACCCGACCCACCACAGCACCCACACCACCGTGGGGATGAGGTTGCGGTAGGGGTCCTGCGCGCCGAAGAAGCCCGCGCAGAGCGTGATCAGAAAGACCAGCGCTGCGATCCATCGCAGGGAAGCGAGAAAAAAGGGCGGGATACGGGAAAGCGGGATGCGCGGCAGGCGCACCTCGCGAACGAAGAGCGCCATCACCGCGAAGGTCACCACCAGGGTGGCGCCGGCGCCGGTCACCCACAGCCACAGCGGCAGCGGCAGGTCGAAGCGCTGGCCGAAGCCGTGCGCGGCGGCCGGCGGCGCCGCGCATACCAGCAGGACGCTAAGGATGAACTTCGAGATAGAGGACCGCGCGATGGTGGCCCTTGCCGTGCGTGTGCTCCGTTACTGGAAAGCGACCGGCGACATTCGCGGTGAACGCCATGCGCCCGGGTGTCTCCGGCGTCACCGTGGCCTCGATGTCGTAGCCATGCAGGTGCAGCACGATGCGCCGGTCGCTCGTCCAGCGCAACTCGACCGCGTCGCCTTTCGCGACGCGCACGGTGTTGCGCTCGGCGGCGACCTTGCCGCCGGCGAGCTTCAGGTCGAACGCGCGCTCGGCGGCGAGCGCCGCGGCGAGCGCCAGCACGAGCGCTGCGCCGAAGGCGAGCCTCAGCGCTGCTTCACCTCGATGATGCCGACCTCCACCTCGCCGTCGGCGGTGTAGCTGCAGCCGGAAGTGCACGTAACGTGCAGCAGGCTCTGCGCCGGCTGGCTCTTGCCCGGCTTGCGGCCAGGGAAAATGCGCGCGTTGTTGTCCTGCACGCACACGCGGAAGCTGGCGGGCTTGCCGTTCAAAGTGCCGCTGCCGTTGAACTGCACCGAATTCTTCGTCGGCAGCACCGAGCCGCAGTCGTCGCGCACCGCGCCGAGCGCGGTCACGTCCTTGAGGTGCAGCTTCGCGCCGGTGCCGTGGTCGTGCAGCACGAGCAGCCCGCGCAGGTCGCGGGTCCCGTGGTGCGAACGGTCCGCCTCGAAGCCGAAGTCGATGCGCTTGCGGCCCTCGCCGATGCGGCCGATGCCGAAGGTGAGGCGCCGCATGCACGGGTTGTATTCAGGATCGGTCAGCTCGAGGATACGCAGCCCGCCCTGGTTCCAGCCGGTGTAGACGAGGCAGTTGTCGGGATCGTAGCGCGGGTCGGGGCGGGTGAAGTCGTTCTCTCCGACGCGCGTGGTCGCCACCGGGGGCGCCTTGTAGTAGGCGATTTCTTTCGGGTTGACTGGGTCGCGGAAGTCGACCACGCGGATCCCCTGGTTCGCGCCGGCGTAGAACACCAGGCGCATGTTGTAGCGGTCGTCGAAGCCGATGTAATGCAGCATGCCGCCGTTGATCTGGCTGGTCATCACCTGGGCGGCGTTGTCCGGATCGTTCACGTCGGGCTTGAACGTGGCGACGATGCGCGGGTTCGCTTCGTCCGAGATGTCGATCAGGCGGCTGAAGGTGCGCTGGCGCACGTGCGCGTTCCATTCGCCGTCGAGGCCGGCGCCCGACTCGTCGGTGGAGAGGATGTAGGGCTTGCCGTTCTCGTGGATCACGAACTCGGTGGCGTGCGACGCCGCGGTCGAGCCGTCGTCGAAGTCAGCGTCGAAGAAGTGGCCGGCGGTGTTGTTCTCCTTCGGGTCGCACCAGGAGACGAAACCGATGTAGCGCAGCTGCGGATTGGCCTTGCGCGCGGCAACGTCCGAGGAATCGAGGACCAGCAGGCCGTTGGCGCAGCGGCCAGAGCCGTCCGCCGGAAACCCGCCCAGGGCGTTGTTGCCGCCGTAGAGCGCGAGATAGAGCCGGGTGCCGTCGTCGTTGCTGCTGACGTCGTGGAAGTTGCGCGTCGCGAGCGTGCGCGCCTGGACCTCGGGCGGCAGCTGCAGCCGGTTCCAGTTGAGGAGGTGCACCGGCTTCGCCTTGTCGCTCATGTCGAGGATGTGCACGTCGATGCGCGCCGGGTTCTGCTGGATCGTCTGTCCGCCGAACGGAATGCCGTAGTAGGTGTTGGTGTCGGGCGTGAGCCAGCCGTCGTGGTTGCCGGACGACGTGGTGGTGGTGGCGAGATGCCGCGGGTTGAGGCAGTCGCCCGAGACGTCGTAGATGTCGAACCAGTTGTTGCCGCCGGGGCCGAAGTCCTTGAACGCGGCGATCATGGTGCCCTTCTGGAGCTCGAGCGCCGAATACGCGCGCTGCATCGCGGGCGTGCGCAGGGTCTGGGTCCAGACCGGCTGCGAGGGCACCCGCATGTCGATCACCGCGGTGCCGGTCGTCGGCAGCGTGAGGTCGGAGGGATCGCGCATGCTGGCGTAGGCGCACAGCCCGATGAGCTGGATGTCGCCGAAGCTGCCGCGCAGGGCGAGCGGCTCGTGCCCGACCTGGCGCATGCCGCACCACTCGCCCTGGAACGGGATGGTGGGGTGGTCGCGCTTCGCGACGGTGAGACCGCCCTGCAGCGTTTCCTCCGGCTTGTCGTCGGGCCCCGGGACGCAGAACGACGCGCCCAGCGCAACGGGGGATACCAGCGCCAGCGCTGCCGCCAGCACACTCGCTTGTTTCAGCATGGTTTTCCTCCTCTGGAAGTTCTATTTCGTTGCCGGCACCGCGTCGTGCAGGCGGTAGAACACGCCCGCCGCCGGATCGTTCTTCACCAGCTCGAGCCGTCCCTTCACCACCACCGGATCGATGCTGTATTTGAGGCCGGTTTTCGCCTTCACCTCGACCATGGACTCGGGCCCGCCGGACATGCAGAAAGCGCACTCGGACGGATTCGCAGTGAGCACGAAATGGGTCTGCTTGTCGCCCACGGTGAGCGGCATCATGAAGCCCTGCAGCTTCACTTCCTTCGCGTCGAGCTTGAGCACCGCGTCGGCGAAGCGCGGCACGTAGATGTTCTTGTCGCGCACCAGCTGGACCTGGCCGAGCGTCTCCCAGCTCACCACCGTGTCCTGCGCCCAGGCGCTGCCGGCAACGAGAAGCAGCAGGATCGCCCGCATCATGACTTGTGCTCGCGCGGCTTGGGCTGCACGAGGGCCGCATGCTTGAACGTCTCCGCCTCGAGGTAGGTGATGAGCTTTTGCAGCTCGCGCGCGGCCACCTTGCGCACCTCGGCGGCGTCGAGGCCGGCCCAGTCGTAGAAGCCCTTGCCCGCGGCGAGGCCGGTCTCGCCGCGCCCGAAGAGCTCCCCCGGCAGCGGGCTGGGCAGGTTGTTGTGGAAGAGATGCGGCACGATCGCGCGCTGCGCGTCGCGGTTCACCTTGAGGCCGCTGATGTCTTTCTGCAGGACGAGGCCGCTCGCGCACATGCGCGGACCGAGCATGCGCGTCGCGGCGAGGTCGATGTCTTCGGCCGTGGCGATGCCCTTGGTGATCATCCAGTACGCCTCGTGCAGGATCGCGTGCTGCAGGCGGTTGGCGATGAACCCGACCACCGGCTGGTAGATCCGCAGCGGCAGCTTGCCGGTGCGCTCGAGGAGCGCCGCGGCGCGGTCGACCGCGGCGCGCGGCGCCGCGGGACCGGCGGCCACCTCGACGATCGGCACCGACTCCGCCGGCATGTAGTAGTGCAGCGCGATCAGGCGCTCGGGCCGGCGCAGCCCCTGCGCCAGCACGTTGAGGTCGAGCCCGGAGGTCCCGGTCGCGAGCAGGAACTCGGCGTCGTCGCCGTAGCGCGCCTCGATCTCGCGGAACACCGCGCGCTTGGTCTCGACGTCCTCGGGCACGAGCTCGAGCACCAGATCCGGCGCCGCGGCGGGCAGCTCCTCGACGAAGCGGATGCCGGCGTGCGAGCCGTTCAGGGCCTTGGCGCGGCTCGAGCGCACGGTGACGTCGAGCCCGGCGGCGGCGAAGGTATTGCCGATGCCGCGGCCCATGACGCCGTAGCCGTAGAGGACGACCGAATCAATCGTCGTCGTCGTCATCGTCGTCGTCGTGCCGGCGGTGCCGGTCGCTCAGCGCGCCGGTGTCGTGGACGATCTCGCCGCCGACCACGGTGAGCACCGAGGTCATGTTGCGGAACTGATCGTCGGGCACCGCGCGAGTGTCGAACACGTTCGCCTTCAGCACCACGAGGTCGGCGAAGCGTCCCGGCGCGATGCCGCCGAGCAGCTTGTCCTCCTTCGTGAACCAGCCCTGCTGCGCGCCGCACCACCAGCGCAGCGCGTCGGTGCGCGAGATCTTGTCGGCCGCGGCGACCTCGACGCCGGCGCTGTTCCGCCCGGTGGTCTGGTAGTACATGCCGCACCAGGGGTTGAGCGGCGCGACGCGCGCGCCGTCGAGGCCGCTGCCGACCGGCACGGTCGCGGTTTCGAGGATCATGCGCGAGTTCGGCCCGCCGCCGTTGCCGGTGAGGTAGCGCCACGGGTGCGGCGCGAGGCCGACGCCGAGGTCGTTCGCCTGCCGCACCTGCGCCTCGGTGATGTCGCCGATGTGCCCGAGGTTCCAGTGCAGGTCGGCGGGCGAGGGCAGGGTCGGGTTCGCCGCGCGGTACGCGACGAACGCGTCGAGGTGCGCCTGGATCTCGTTCGCGGAGATCAGGTGCTGGTGGTAGAGCCAACCGCGCTCGCCGATCCGTTTCAGTGCTTCCTGGTAGGTGGCCGAGCCGCGCGGCGCCCACTCGCCGATGCCGACGGTCTTGTGCAGGTCGTCGCCGAACTCGCGCCAGCGGTTGTCGAGGATCGCCGAGAGCAGCGTGAGGTCGGTCTGCTCCGGGAAGAACACGCGCGTGCGGATCGGGAGCGCGTCCTCGCGCACCAGCTCCAGGTAGAAGTCGTGGCCGGTGATGCGGTCGATGAACCCGGCGCCGCCGGTCGAGCCGTGCATGTCCATCACCGTGGTGAGGCCGATCTCGTGCGCGTATTTCGCCGTGTACTGGAGCTGGCGCTTGCGGCCCGCGATGGTGAGGGACGCGGCGAGCGCGGTGTAGGCCGGCGCGTGGTTCGGCATGGTGCCGTCGTCGTTGATCGCCACGCCCAGGGCGCGCAGCGCGTCGCGGCCGAGCGTGTTGGCCTGGCCGAACCCGAGCTCCGAGATCAGCACCGGGTGCTTCGGCGCCGCGTCGTCGAGCTCCGTGATATTCGGAAACCTCGCCTCGGCGAACTGGCGGCGCACGATGCCGGCGAGCGCGGTGATGAACTCGCCCTCGGGAGCGGTCTTCGCGCGCGCGCGGATCAGCGCCTGCGCCGCGGGGATGGTGAACGCGGTCTCGAGGCGCCGCTCGTCGTGGCCGACCGCGTTGCCGATGCGGATGAAGTGGACGTGGTTGTCGACGATCCCGGGGATCACGGTGCGGCCGCGCAGGTTGATCACCTCGGCCTCGCCGGTGTCGCGCACCCCGCCGACCTTGGTGAACTTCCCGTCGCGGATGTAGACCGAGTCGACGACCGTGTCGTGCTTGTCGAGCGTGTGGATGCGGCCGTTGGTCAGCGCCAAGTCGCGCTTCTTTTTCTTCTTGTTGCCGGTGGCGAATCCGAGCGGGGTCGTGCCCAACGCCGCCGCCGCGGCGGTGGCGCCGAGGAAGCGGCGCCTCGAGTTAGTCGTCGTCGTCATCGTCGTCGTCCTTGTCTCCCTTGTGCTTGCCGAAGAAGCCGGCGTCGTGCTTGATCTCGCCGCCGATGACCGTCAGCAGCGAGCGGATGCGCGGGATCTCCTCCTCCGGGATGCGGAAGTAGTCGCGGTCCAGCACGACCAGGTCGCCGTGGTTGCCGGGCTCGATCGAGCCCAGGTCGTTCTCCGCGGTGAACCACTTGTTGGCCGCGGTGGCCATGCGCAGCGTCTCCTCGCGCGTGATCGTATTGCCGGCGTTGGCCAGCGGCGTCGTCGCGTCGTGCATGCCGCGCAGGCTCTTCCCGCTGATCGTGGAGTAGAAGTTGAGCCACGGGCTGATCACCGTGATGTCGCCGCCGTCGGAGTGCCAGCCCAGTGGAATTCCGCTGTCGTAGAGCGAGCGGTACGCCGGGCCGATCGGCTGGCCGCTCGCCGCGGCGCCGCGCGTCGGGCCCCAGCCCACCAGCAGGCCGCCGCCCAGCCCCTTCCACTGCGCCACCGACTCCGGCGTGGTGCCCGGCACGTGCGAGATCCTCCAGCGCAGCTTGGTGATGCCGTCGGGGAAGCCCTCGGCCACGAGCTGGTCGTGCGCCATCTGGCGCGCGCTCACCAGGCCGAGGAAGTTGTTCAGGCTGAGCGAATGGTCCTCGGCGCGCCACCCCGCCTTGCCGATGGCGACCAGCCCCGGGATCCCGCCGCCGGTGAACTCGCCGATGCCCTGGGTGCGCAGCCAGTCGTCGCCGAAGAACTGGAACGAGTTCCTCAGCCGCGGCGCGAGGGTCGGCAGCGGCGGATCGGCGGTCGCGGAGTCCTGGTGCAGGAAGTCGATGCGCAGCCGCGCCGGCATCGTGCGGTCGCGCTGCAGCTCGATGAACGGGAAGTGCATCGTGTACACGTTCTCCGACGCAATGCCGTTCGCCGGCGTTTCGGCGTGGAACGCGCCCGAGTCGCCGTGCGTGGTGATGCCGAGCGAGGTGAAGTACTGCAGCGCGCCGGCGGCGGTGCGCTTCCTCGACTCCGGCGTGAGCATGAGCTGGCGCAGCGTTTGCAGCGCCGGGCCGGTGACCGCGCAGGTCGTCGTGTTGTAGACGACCGCCGGGTTGTTGGCCGCGAACCACGCCGCGGCGGCCGCGTTCGCGCGGATGCCGCCCTGCGCCGCCTGGATGTAGACCGGGCGCGTCAGGCTGATGCTGTTCATCTCCTCGCAGTTCGGCAGCCGGTTCTCGACGAACTGGATCGCCGAGATCGGGCCGATGGTGGTGACGAACTGGTCGATCGGCACGCCTTTCTTGTCCAGGCTGGCGGCGAACGCCCGGTACTCGGCGAGCGCATCGGGGAGGGTGAAGACGTGCTCCATGCCGATCTGCCATCCCGGGCGGTTGCCGACGAGCACGATGTGGTTGTGCGCGTCGATGATGCCCGGGATCACGGTGCGGCCGCGCAGGTCGATCACCTTCACGCGGCCGCTGCGGTCGACCCTGCGGCCGACCTCGACGAAGCGCCCGTTCTCGATCAGCACCTCGCTGACCACGCGGTTCTGCGCATCCATGGTGTGGATGCGCCCGTTGACGAGAGCGAGCGCTTCGGCGCGCTTGACCTTCCGCGTGTCGCGGTCGTCGTCGTCGTGGTCGTGCCGGCCGGTGGCGAGCGCCGGCGCGGCGAGCGCGCCGGCGAGCAACGCAACGAGAATCCTCAGCCTGGTTTCCATCTATTTCCTCCCTTTTCCGCGGCCGCCGCCGTCGTCGTCATCGTCGTCATCGTCGTCGTGATGGTGCCCGCGGTCGTCCAGCGCGCCGGTGTCGTGCACGATCTTGCCGTCGACCACGGTGAGGATCGGCCGGATGGTGCGCATCTGGGCATCGCTCACGCGGAAGTAGTCCTTGTCGAGCACCACCAGGTCGGCGAGCTTGCCTTCCTCGATCGAGCCGAGGTCGTCCTCGCGGTTCAGGTACCAGGAGGCGCCGCGCGTATACATGTGCAGCGCCTGCTGGCGCGAGATCTGCTGGCCCGGGTTGATCTGCGCCCCTTCCGGATCGGTCGCGGTGAGGATGTTGTTGCGCCCGGTGGTCGCGTAGTGCATCGCGTACCACGGGTTGTGCGCCGTGATGTGCACGCCATCCTGGTGCAGGGCGAGCGGGATGCCGCTCGCGACCAGGCGCGGGAGAAGCGGCCCGACCGGCAGCCCGTCGGCGCGCGGCGCGCCGGTCCAGCGGAAGCCCGAGGTCGAGACGGCGCAGTTGAGCGCCTTCAGGCGCTGGAGCTGGTTGGCCGTCGCGTGGTCGCAGTGCTGCACGCCCCAGCGCAGGCTGCGGATGCCGTCCGGGAACCCGGCGGCGATCATCTCCGCGTGCATCATCTCGTAGGTGTCGACGACCTGCTCGATGTTGACCTGGTCGTCGTCATTGGGGCCGGCCGGGTTCGCGACGCCCCCCTGGCTGTTCTCGTTGCGCCAGCGCGCCTTGGCGCACAGGCGCTGCGCCTCCAGCCACACCGCGTAGCCGTTGGCGTTGGTCGGCAGCGCGAAGGGCGCCGCCCACTCGCCGATCCCGCCGGTGCGCAGCATGTCGTCGCCGAAGAACTGGAACTGGTTCTTCAGCCGCTCGCGCAGCTCGGGCAGCTGGCCGCCGAGGTCCGGCACCGGCTGGCCGGGCCGGTCGTGCCCCGCGATGTAGCCCTGGTTGTGCAGGAAGTTGATCTGCAGCCGGATCAGGTCCCTGCCCTCGGCGTGCAGCGCGAGCCACGCGTCGTACATGCGGTAGTGGTTGAGGGTGGCGAGCCCGTGGTTCGGCTGCGGGTCGTACTGGGTCGGATCGAGCGTGCCCAGGGCGGTGGCGACCAGCGTCTGGTCGAGGACCGTGGTGAGGCCGACGCTCGCCGAGAACGCCTGCGCGTCGAGGCAGCTCCTCTGCTTGTCCGCGAAGCTCTGGCGGATCCTGAGGTGGTAGAGCGCGGCGTTCGACTGGTTCGGGTTGCCGGCGGGGAACGTGCCGTCGGCATTGACGGTGACCGTCGGGTTGGTCACGGTCGCGAAGAACGCCATGCCGAGCGAATTGACGCGCGCCGGCCCGCCGCCGCCCTGGTACAGGAACACCGGCCGGTCGGGCACGGCGGCATCGAGCTCGGCGAGCGTGGGCATGCGGCGCTCGTGCCAGATGTTCGGCACGCCCGCGCCCATCGCGGTGATGAACGCGCCCACCGGCACGTCGCCGCGCGCGCGGCGCGCTTTCAGAGCCGCGAGCACGTCGGCGGTGGTGCTCGCGAGCTCCCACTGCGCAACGTGGTAGCCGGGACGGTTGGCCAGGCTCACGAAATGCGTATGGCTTTCGATCAGCCCGGGCACCACGGTCTTGCCGCGCAGGTCGATCACGCGCGCGTTCTCGAGGTCGCGCGCGCCGTGGCCGACCTCGACGAAGCGTCCGCCGCGGATCGCCACCGAGGACACCACGCTGCCGCGGTCGTCCATGGTGTGGATGCGGCCGTTCACCAGGACGAGCGAGCCGCGCTTGCGGCGCCGTTTCGACTTCTCGGTTGCGCTCACCACGCTCGCGGTCAGCGCGCCGCCGCCGGTGGCGACAGCCGCTCCGGCCAGTGCTCCGCTCTTCAGGAAATCGCGACGGGAAACTCCAGACTTGCGCTTCATGACGTCCCCCTCCAAAGGTTCGGCAGAAAATATATTCTCTGCCGCCGGACGCGGCTTTATATATAGAACTTGGTCGTGGACTGACGAGCGCCGCTCATGAATCGGCCCCGCGATGGAGAATCGGCCCACGACGGAATCTGCCCACCGTAGTGGGCAGCGCTCAGTCGATGTCGGCGGGGTGCTTGAGGATGATTTCGGCGGTGATCTCGACGTGGCGCTTGCTGAGCGCCACGGTCTCGTCGAGCCGCCGGGCGAGCGCGGCGTCGACGATCTTCTTATGCTCGTCTTCGCGCGGCGCGACCTTGAGCTTGCGCGAAAGGTTGCGGTAGCGCTCGGCGTGGTCGAACAGGCGCTCGCACAGGGTCACCACCCATTGCGAGCCGCAGCCCGAGATCAGCGCGGAGTGGAACGCGCGGTGCGGGTCGTCGTAGGCCGGGTTCGGCATTCTCGGCTCCAGGCTCAAGTACCGCCGCACCTTGGAGAGCCGGTGGTACGAGAGCAGCACCCGCTCCTCCCACGCCGCGTCGCCGTGCAGCACCGCTTCGCGCATCGCGACTTCCACCAGCATGCTGCGCGCTTTCGCCAGGTCGCGCAGGCCTTGCGCGCTGATCGGCGCCACCGCGAAGCCGCGCTGCTCGGAATGGATCACCAGGTGCTCCGCGGCGAGGCGGTTCAGCGCCTCGCGCGTCGGGATCGCGCCGCAGCCGTAGCGCTCGACGATGTCGTTGACCCGCAGCCGCTCGCGCGGCACCAGCACGCCGCGCAGGATGTCGGTGCGCAGCCTCGCGTAGGCGAGCGCCGACACTGTCGGCGCCGCGGTTTCCTTCGGGCTGCGAAGGTGCATGGGCACGACTATACGATCAGTCGTCATCGTCGTCGTGATGGTGGCCCTTGCCCTTAAGCGGCACGGTGACCGTGTCGCTCACCTGCGAGGTGTTGCCTGCGCGGTCGGTGAGCGTGTAGGTCACGGTGTAGACGCGCCCGTTGCCGCGATCGCTACGCTCGGCGCGCAGATACAGCTTGCCGTGCTTCACCACCCAGTCGGGACCGGCGTCCTTGCGGCCGGTCTGCGGCTCGTTGCTCCTCACCACCGGCCCGCTCACGCTCACCGGACCGCTGAGATCGGAGGCGACGAACAGTTGCGTCCTGATCCGCACCAGCTTGTGGTTGGCGGGCCACAGCACGCTCGGCGAGAGACGCAGCTTGCCGGACGGCGCGGTCGTGTCGATGCGCACGACCAGCGTCTTCGCAGCTTCCGCGTTGCCGGTGTTGTCGGTCGCGGAATAGATGAGCGTATTCGTTCCCTCGTTCAAGACGACAACAGATGCGACGGCGCCATTGACGGTCACCGCGGCACCGCCGTTCAGGCGGTAGGTGATCGAGCGCACGCCGCTGCCGGCCGCGTCGTCCGCGGCGGAGAGCGACACCGTAACGCTGCCGCGGTTCCATCCCGCCGCGTTCGGCGCCGGCGAAACCGCCGCGATGCTCGACGGCGCGACGAGGTCGTTCCTCACCTCGAAGGCCTGCGCCGCGGTGTTGTTCGCCTCGTTCAGCTCGGCGATCGCATCGTCGGGATCGAGGCGCACTTCGACGCTGTGCATGCCCGGCGTCGCGGTCCATTGCGCGGCTACGGTCGCGCTCGATCCGGCGGCGAGCTGGGCGATCGCCTGCTCCCCGATCGGCATGCCGTCCACCAGGAAGCGCACCTTGACGCCCGCCGCGCCGTCGGGCGCCGCGTTGGTCACGAGCGCGCTGAAGGTCGTCGTGGAACCCTGGAAGAGCACCGCCGGCGACACGGTGGGCGCAGCGGCCACCAGGTCCGGCGGCAGCACTTTGAAGGCCTTCGCGTCGGCGCGCGCGTAGCGCTCGGCGTACTCGGCCGGCCACCAGCCCTCGGCGATCAGCTCCTGCAGCCGCTGCTCGAACTTCTCCAGGTACGCGGACTGGCCGAAGGCGCCGTACAGGCTGCGCAGCACTTCGTCGGACAGCCGCTCCTCGCGGCCGGACTGGTTGCACAGCGTTCCGGGCACGTTCACGTTCGGCGCGATGTAGCGGGCGACCGGAACGTCGAGGTGCGGCGTGCGCACTCCGCCCTTCGCGTTGCCTTGCTCATCGAACACGATGGCGCGCGGCGGGCCCGCGTTCACTTCGATGTAGTTCGCATGCGGCGGCAGCGTGCCCGCCACCGCCCAGTCGATCACTTTCTGCAGCGCCGTGAAGGTCGACGCGCCGTACGGGTAGCGGCTGAGCGGCTCGACGCACCCCGGGAACACTTCGGGCGGCTGGTCGCGCGAGTCGTTGTGCGACATGCCCGGGACTTCGTAGATGCGGAAGAGGTTCACCGGCGGCGTGCCCACGTCGCTGTCTGGCCGGCGATAGGCGTTGGTGCCGGCGACCTCGAACTGGGTCGGCACCTGGATCGTCGGCACGTCGGTCGTCTCGACCGGGTTGCCGCCGAGCGTGGCGGTGACGAGGAAGCCGTCGACGATCGGTCCGCCGTCGGACGCGCGGAAGACCGTGTTATGCACCGCGCCCATGTAGCTCCGCGTGAAGTTGGAGGAAGCGGAAGTCCCGCCCATCACGAGCTTGTTCACGTGATAGGCAGCCGGCAGCGGGCTCGCCGCGTTGTTGCTTTTGATGAGCCACGCGACCTGCGCGAGGATCTCGTTGCTCTGGTTGTTGTTGACGTGCAGGAGCGGATTGCCCGGCGCGTTGGGCAGCGTCCCGTAGCGCTCCGGGTTGTATATGTAGAGGCCGATACCCCTAGGGTTCGCCGGGTTAATCGTGGTGCTGGTCAGGACCACGGCCTGCGCGCTCACGGTGACGCAGGCGTGGCCGCGGTGCGCAATGCCGTAGCGCGCGAACTGGCAAATCAGGGCGTTGCCGCCCTGGTGAGTCGGCTCGTAGACCGCGACGCCGCTGAACTTCGCCGGGTCCGCTGGTCGCCACACCATGACGCGAACCTTGTAGGTTGCGCCCGCAGGTCCGGCAATTCCCGACACGAAATATTCGTCGACGACGTAACCGAAGTCCGCCAGGTTGGTGCCCTCCGGTCCTGGCCGCATTCCCGGGTGCATCGGGTCCGGTCCGGTAATCGGGCCCTGAACCGTCGGCGTGGCCGGCACGACGGGCTGCGCGAGCGCGGCAGCGCTGAAGACGAGCGTGCTCAGCGCGGCTGCGGCAAATGCGATAAGGCCCATTTGTCCTACCGTCCGGCGGAGCGCCGCTTTGGCAGCGTTTCGAAGTGAAACTGATACTGCGAAGCAGCAACCGCCCCGCTTGTAGGTGGGACGCATCCTTCCTCCCGCGATTTTTTCACCAAACTGCAAAGTCCTCGCCCGTTTGGGCGGAGGAGGGTAGGATTTATCACGCGGTGAGTTCTAACTCCAATAGAAGTAAGTCATCTATTCATCACCGTTAGAAATGAATATCACCTCTCGGCAGCTAAAAGCCTTCGTCCTCACGGCCAGGCACCAGAGCTTTTCGCGCGCGGCGGAGCAGCTCTTCATCACGCAATCGGGGATGAGCGTTCTGGTGCGCGAGCTCGAGACGCAGCTCGGCGTGCGCCTGTTCGAGCGCACCACGCGCAAGGTTGCGCTCACCGCGTTCGGGTCGCAGTTTCTTCCGATCGCCGACCGCAACCTGCGCGAGCTCGAGGCGGCGGCGGCGAACCTCAGCCGCTCGGCCGCTGCGGCGAGCGATTGCCTGTCGGTGGGCGCGGCGCCGTTTCCCGCGGCCGAGATCATGCCGCAGGCGATCAGCACCTACATGGCGCTGCAACCGCGCCTGCACATCCAGATGATCGACGCCGAGCGCACGCGCCTCATTGACCTGGTGCAGTCGGGAAAGATCGACGTCGCGGTGCTCACCGGCGTGCGCGAGGAGCTGCCCGGGATGCGCCAGACTTCGCTCGCGCGATTTGCGCTGATGCTCATCTGCCCCGCCGACGATCCGCGCGAGCTGCCGCTCGAGCTGCGCTGGTCGGATCTCACCGGCCTGCGGCTGATCGGCCTGCCGCCCGAGTATCCGATCCAGAAGCTGGTGGACGAGCAACTCATCCGGGCCGGACGCGGCACCACGGCAGACATGACCTGCAACTTCCTCGAGACGCAGATCGCGATGGTGGAGGCGGGCGCGGGCGCGGCGGTGACGCCGACTTCGGCCGCGCCGGCGTGCGTGAAGCGCAAGGTGACGATGCACGCGATCGTCGACCCGGTGGTGTGGACCGACTTCTGCTGGATCTCGAGCCGCTCGCGCGAGCTGTCGCCCTCGGCCGAGGACTTCGGCGAATTCCTGCGGGGCTATCTCTCGCACATCGCCGATCAGGGGCCGCGCGTCGCCGCGGCGGCCTGACCCGGCTTCTCGCCGCCGCCTACTGCGTAATCGAAGTGCGGAAAGCCGCGAGCGGCGCGTGCACGACCGGCGCGCCGGCCGCGTCCTGCAGCGCGACGGAGGAGAGCTTGAGCTCGGCGGTGACGCCGGCGCGCACCGGCTTGAACGTCACCACCAGGAATTCGGCGTCCGCCGGCACCTCGCCCTTGCCGAAGGCGCCGACCAGGATCGAGCCGTCGGGGCTCACGCGGTAGGTGAAGCTGCCGTCGGCGAAGAACTCGCCGGCGCGCACCGCGACCGGCTCGAGGAGGCGTGCGTCATACGAGAGCTGTAGCGGCGAGCCGCGCACTGCCTGGTCGGAAGTGAGCTTGAGCGCGACCTCGAACGGATTGCCGGCCTGGACGCGCGCCGGTCCCTGCCAGCGCAGCTGCGCCGGCGCGATGGCTTTCGCGGCGGCGACCGGGGCGGGCTTCGCCGGGGCGGGCTTCGCCTGCGCAAGCGCGGCCGGCGGATCGACGCGCAGCGTCGAAGCGGCGGCGAGATGCTCGCGCAGGTCGAGGGCCGTATACACGAGCGTCACGCCGTCGGGCCGGATCGACTCGACGCGGTAGCCGCCGTCGAGCGTGTCGCCCACGCGCACGAGGTACACGCGCTCATCGCGCGCGAGCACCACGGTGGTTCCTTCGTGCGACACCTGCCCCGCGACGCGGTAGGGCATGGGGGGTGCCTGGGGCTTGGGCTCCGGCCGCGCCTCGACGACCGGCCGCGCAGGGGCGGGCGGCGGAGGCGGCGCGGCGAACAACTCGCCGCCCGGCTTGCGCAGGCTCGAGCGCTCGGGCAGGTCGATCGGCTCCGCGCGCGGACGTGTTTCGGGGCGAGCGGGCACTTGCGCTTCAGTGCCCAGCTTCGCTTGCTCGCCGGGCATCAAAACGCTCGCGGCCGCGGCCGCGAGTGCGACGACGAGCGCCGCGCCGAGGATTTTCTTTCTTCCCACGGACCTAGCTTATGCGCCCCCCGCGGGGCGCGCAATCCTGCTTAGTCGATGACAACCCCGCGTGACGAACCGCACGATCCAGCCGGGAACACCGCCTGCAGCCGTGCCCACTGCGCGGGGGGAACGCCGCCGCGTAATCTCGCTGCCTTGGTGGCTTGCGCTGGCACTTGATGATGTCCGCGGCGCCGTCCGCGCCCGCCACCTCCCGGGGGAAGGAGTTGGCGAGGCGGGCTAGGCCGCAGGCGGTGTTTTCCGCTTACAGCCGAAGCTCAATCATCGTCATCGTCGTCGTCATCGTCGTGGTGATCGTGCTTGCCTTTCGGCTTGCACAGGTTCGCGGCGATGGCGTTCAGCTTCCGGTCGGTGCTGGTGGCGGGAAGGATCGCGCTCGCTTCGGCGCGCGCGACGATCGCGTCGGCGTCTTCCTGCAGCAGATGGCGATTCTTGACCGAGCTCGCCGCCGCCGTCTTGATCGCGCACACGTATCCGGCCTGCGTGCCGTAGCGCTCCTCGAGCGACAGCCGCGGGTCGCCGGCCGCGAGGCGCTCGGCCTTCGTGGTCTTGAACGCGATGTACTGGCCGGTGAGCGCACAGTCCTCGTTCTCGGCGAACGGCGCGCGCCGCAGCGCCCAGCCGGTGTGGGTTGCCACCGGCGCCTGCAGGTTCGGGTGGCGCACGCCCGCGATGTCGTTGCCGTCGTCATCGGCCTTGGCCACGAGCACCTTGTAGAACTTGCCCGGGATCTCCATGTTGGGCAGGCTGTTCTCGTCCTTCACCGCGACCGGGTTGTACCAGCCGGTGTAATTCACCCCCGGGATCTCCGGGAAGCCCTGGCGCCACTGCGGCAGCGAAGGCACGAGCGTGTGATCGTTCACCCTCGGGTACTCGCTCTTCGGCGGCTTCTTGCCGCGCGTCGCCCAGGCGTCGAGCTGGAGATAGAGCGCGCGCACCGCGTGGTCGTGCGGCAGCGGGTTGGAGAGCTGCTGGCAGGTCCCGGTCACGCTGGGCGTATCCGAAGGCCCGTGCTGCGTGCTCGAGACGAGGAACACACGCACGTTGTCGGGCAGCTTGATGTCGTGGCCGAAGCCGTCGGTGGTGACGAGCGATAGCGGCTTCAGGTACACCTCGTTGCCGCTGTCGGTGTGCATCACCTTCGGGCAGGTGCGGGTTCTCTCGCAGCGCTTGAAGATGCCGTCGAACTGGCGGCTGAGCGGATCGAAGCGCGGCTCGTAGGTGAAGGGGAACTCCATCTTGGCGCTCAAGTGGCGCTGGTAGCTGCGCCCGGTGGCGTTGGTGTCGCCGAAGCGGTCGTTGCTCGCTATCGCGTGCGCCCCCGAGATCTTGGGCTGGATGCCGTCGAACACCTTGTGCCCGCCCTCGTCCTCGTTGAAGCCCCAGTAGGTAAAGCCCTTGAGGTAACGCCCGCTCTGGGAAGAGCCGTGGCCGATCACGTACCTGATCGCGTCGCGCAGCGGGTTCTCCGCCGAGCCGCTGTGGCGCAGGAACGAGATCACGTCGCGCGTGGCCGCGAGCCCGAGGCCGAGGATCTGCGGGTCCTTCGCCGGGTAGACGAACTCGAACGCCGCGCCCGCATCGTAGGGCGCGAGGAACGGGTGGGTGCGGTTGATGCGCACCGTCGTATCGCTTACGTACGACCACACGTCGGTCGGCACGGTGACGCGCTCCACCAGCGGCCCGCCGACGAACTTGGTGTGGTTGTGCACCAGCATCTTCGCCTGGCTTTGATCGAGGTTCGCCGCGCGGTAGGTGAGCGGGAAGGTGTTGCCCGAGGAGTTGTCGAAGATCACTTCGGTGATCGTCTCCCCGACCACCGAGCTGCCGTCGGGGTTGCGCGCGATCGGCAGCCGCGCGAGGGCGCGGTTGTTGCCCGGTGGCACCAGGCCCTCGTCCTCCCAGCCGGAGAACACCATGGCGTAGCCGTGGCGCATGAGGAGGCCGTTGCCCGCATCCGCCGCCGTGGTCGGGTTGTTGCCGCCCACGTCGTTGAAGGCGCCGTGCCCCTTGTTCCCGCGGTTCACCACGTCGTAGAACATCCGCCGGTTGCCCTTCGAAGAATCGATGGGCTTCAGGATGTGGACGTCGGCCGAGTACTCGACCATGCCGTTCGCATTGCGCGGCGCGAGGTTGATGTCGGTGATGAGCCGGTTGCGACGGTCGGACGGGTCGATCTCGCCGTAGGCGCGCGCGAAGATCTTCTCGTACTGGCCGACCGTGCCGAACGAAAGCCCGCCGAACGTCGGCGACTGCACGGAGACGATTTCGAGGCGCGTGATGCGGGCCTCGGAGCTCGCGGCTGCGGCGCACGCAAGCAATGCCGCCGCAACGCGGGTGGCGCAAGAACTCATGGTTTCTTCCCCCTAGTGTGCCAACTGACAAGGCCAAAGCTACTTGGTCGCAGCGCAAGCATCCATGAAACTTGTTTCTGACCTGATTGCCTTGGCTCATGAATCGCCACCCCGAAGAAATAAAGTCGATTTCCGGAAAGAATGTCGAGAACGCGAAAGGAATTGATCCCGCTGTCTTTGACACCCAGTGCATGCGCGGCCGACCATCGGCGCCGCTGTTCTTTCTGGAGGAGACGCCATGAAACGCAAGCTGCTCGGCTGGGGCGCGGCGCTGATCGCCGTCGCGGCCGGTTTCAGCATCTGGCAGGACCAGATGGGAGTGCAGGCCAACCGCAGCGACCACCCGAAGTACGTGGTCGATCCGTCCTGGCCGCGGCCGCTGCCGCACCAGTGGCTGATCGGGCAGGTGCCCGGAATCGCGGTGGACAAGCATGACAACGTCTGGATCGTCCAGCGTGCCCGCACCCTGACCAGCGATGAGCGCGCGGCGTCGAATTTCGAGCCCGGCGTGTCCCCGGCGCTGGACGGCGCCGCGCGGCCGCAAGGCGCGCTCGCCGACTGCTGTCTTCCTGCGCCCGCGGTGATGCAGTTCGACGGCAAGGGCCGCCTGCTGCGCGCGTGGGGCGGCCCGGCGGATCCCGAGTTCGGCGTCGGCGGCCCCGGCAGCAAGTGCGAAGAGCCGAACTGCCAGTGGCCGAACACCGAGCACGGCATCTATGTCGACCACAAGATGAACGTCTGGCTCGGCGGGCAGGCGGGCGGCGCGGTGCTGAAGTTCACCCAGGACGGCGACTTCCTGATGCAGATCGGCCGGCGCCAGCCGCCGGTGCGCAACAGCAACGACACCAACGGCGGGATCAACGGCACGCCGCTCCTGGCGCAGCCGGCCGACATGGAAGTGGACCCGCGGACGAACGAGCTCTACATCGCCGACGGGTACACGAACCTGCGCGTCATCGTGGTGGACGCCGAGACCGGGATGTACAAGCGCCACTGGGGCGCGTACGGCCAGAACCCGGTCGACGACACCCAGGACGAGCCCGGCGCCGGCGGCGCTTACATCAAGAACCAGGCGCCATCGCCGAACTTCCGCAACCCGGTCCACGCGGTGCGCATTACCAACGACGGCCTGGTCTACGTGGCCGACCGCGTGAACAACCGCATCCAGGTGTTCGACAAGAGGAAGGTCGGCGCGGCGTGCCAGAACCCGATGCGCGCGCCCGGGGTTTGCGGCTTCGTGGGCGAGATCTTCGTCGAGCGCGATACCCTGAGCAACGGCTCCGCGTGGGACGTCGACGTCTCGCCGGACCGCGACCAGAAGTGGCTGTTCAACGCCGACGGCACCAACCAGTACATCTGGACGCTGCTGCGCAAGACCGGGCAGATCGTCGACCGGTTCGGCCGCAACGGCCGCAGCGCGGGCCAGTTCCACTGGGTCCACAACCTGGCGCTCGACTCGAAGGGCAACATCTACACCGCCGAGGTCGACACCGCCAAGCGGGCGCAGAAGTTCGTGCAGCTCGACGATGGCAATGATCGCAAGCACGGCCGCGACGAGGACGACGACGACGACAGGTGACCGGCTTCTAGCAACGTTCTTCGCTGTAGTCCTGGGCGCCGCGCTCGCGGCGCCCAGTCGCGCGCACGACATCCCGGACGAGATCGTGCTGCACGGCTTCGTCAAGCCCGAGGGCGACCGGCTGCACTTCGTGCTGCGCGTGCCGCTGGTCATGCTGCTGAACCTCGATCTTCCCAAGCGGGGCCCGGGCTACATCGACCTGCCGCTGCCCGAGGAAAGGCTGCAATCCGCCGCCGCGGCCGCGGCGAAGGAAATCGTGCTGCACGAGAACGGCACTGCGCTGGCGCCCCGGCGCATGACGGCGCGCATTTCCGAAGCTTCCGACAAGTCCTTCGACACGTATGCGAAAGCGCTCGCGCGCACGGCCGGGCCGAAGCTGCCCGACTCGGCCAACGTGTTCTGGAACCAGGGCTACTTCGACGCCCACCTCGAGTACCCGATCGCCTCCGATCGCTCCGACTTCTCGCTCGACATGCGGCTCGCGCCCGGGCTGCGAGGGCGGCTGAAGCTCGTCCTGCGCTACCTGCCGCCCGACGGGTCCACGCGCGCCTACGAGCTGCACGGCGGCGCCGGCCACGTGATGCTCGACCCGCGCTGGCACCAGGCAGCGGCCACTTTCGTGGCTTCGGGCTTCCAGCACATCCTCGGCGGCGTCGACCACCTGCTGTTCCTGCTGTGCCTGGTGCTGCCGTTCCGGCGCGTCGGCTGGACGCTGGTCGCGGTGATCACGTCGTTCACCGTGGCGCACTCGATTACCCTGATCGCCGCCGCGCGCGGCATGGTGCCGCCCGGCACCTGGTTCGCGCCGGCGGTGGAAGTGCTGATCGCCGCCTCGATCCTCTACATGGCGCTCGAGAACATCGTGCGCCCGAACCTGCGCTGGCGCTGGGCGGTGACGGGGCTGTTCGGGCTGGTGCACGGCTTCGGCTTCTCGTTCCTGCTCCAGAGCCAGATGCAGCTCGCGGGCGGGCACCTGCTGCTCTCGCTCGTCGCCTTCAACGTCGGCATCGAGCTCGGGCAGCTCGTGTTCATCGGCGTGGCGATCCCGCTGCTCTACCTTCTCACCGAAAAGCTGCGCTTCGACGCCCGGCTGACGAGCGTCGTGATCTCGGCGTTCGTCGCCCACGCCGCCTGGCACTGGATGACCGAGCGCTGGGACGAGCTCGCCAAGCAGCCCTGGCCCGAGGTCGATCCTCAGCAGCTCGCGCTGTGGTGCCTCCTCGCCGCGGCGCTCGCGGTGCTCGCCTGGGCGGCGCTAGGCAGAGTGACGGTATTGCGACGGCGTGAGGCCGAACCGGGCGTGAAACCGCACTGAGAAGTGCGCCGGGCTGCGAAAGCCGCAGGCGTGCGCGATGTGCGCGATCGTCGCCGGTCCCTTCAGCATCGCCGCGGCGCGGTCGAGCCGGCGCTCGAGCACGAAGCGGTGCGGCGTCTCGCCGGTCGCGCCGCGGAAGGCGCGCACGAAGTGGCCGACCGACAAGTGCGCGAGCGCGGCCAGCGCGTGCAGCGGCACGTCGCTCCCCATGTTCGCCTCGAGGTAGTCCTCGATGCGCCGGATGACGCCGTGGCTGAGCGGCGTCACGCGCAGGCGAGGCTCTAGAGTCTTCTTCGAAACGTTCGAGTAGTGGCGCACCAGATGGCGCAGCAGCAGGTGCTGCGTATGCCCGAGGAGCAGCGTGTCGTCGTATAGCGCGCAGTCGCTGTCGAGCAGACGGCAATAGGCGGCGAGCCAGGGGTCGGTGATGCCGAAGAAATCGCGCACGCCGTGCAGCGCTGCCGACGGGATATAGACGTGGATCGCCTCGATCGGCGCATCGCTCGACCACTCGACCGGGCAGTCGCCGGGCGAGAACGTCACCGATCCGATCGGCGGCACCTTGCGCTGCACCACCCCGCGGCAGGTGCGCACGATGGTCGAGATGCCGCTCACGCGGTAGCCAAGGACGTGGTGCGGTGCCCAGAGGTTGGGCACGCGGTGCGGCGGCACCCGCCACTTGGCCGCAACCAGCCCGCCGGTGCCTTCGAGCAGGAACACCGGCTGCGCGCCCGTCGCCGCGGCGTAGCGCGCAGGGCCAAAGCTCAATCATCGTCGTCGTCGTCATCGTCGTCGTGGCGGCGGCGGTCGGTCACGTCGAACACCAGGTTCTCGGGCGACGGGCCGAACGAGGCGAACGGCACGGCCTGCACCTGCTTCACGCCTTTCCTGGACCAGTCGCACACGCCCTTCGGGAAGATGGCGCTGAGCCGCGCGCGCTGCTCCGCGGTGAACGCCACCTTGTAGTCCGACATGTCGACGCGCTTGAGCTGGCACTTGATGGCGTCGAGCTCGATCGGGGCGCCCGCCACGTACTCGGGCGGCACGCCGACCGGGAACAGCTGGTTGCACTGGCCGGGACCATCCAGCGTTTGCAGCTCGACGATCTTCACTCCCGCCGTGGTCCAGCACGCATCGACCACGTCGGCGGGCTTGTTCGCCACGACCTTCGCTGCGAGCGAGCGCCTGGAAGCGTCGCCGACTACCGCGGTCAGCCACTGGCCCATCTGATCGATCAGGAGCTCGCTCGGCGCGAGGTTGCCGACGATCACCTGGTTGCCGAAATGGCCGTTCGCGTTGACCAGCCGCTGGCGGATCGCCTGCGAGTGGTAGCGCAGGTGGACATCGCCGTCGGGATCGAGATCGCCGCCGCCCATGCGGGTGATGATCGGCATGCTGGCGAGGCCGTTGCCGCCGTAAAGGATGCGCCCGCCCTGGTAAGCGCGCTTCGTGGCATCCGGGTAGTGCACGGTGCGGCTGGGGATGCGGTTGAAGTCGATGTCGACGCCGCCCATGTTGGCGTTCATGTCGAGAAAGTCATCGACGGTGATCTTGCCGTCGTTCAGCGCTCTCAGGCCGTACTGCACGCCGACGTTGTCCAGCGGCCGCTGGGCGAACTTCGAGTCGCCCGGGAAAGGCGTGTTGCGGATCGTGCCGTACACGTTCACGGTGTGGTCGTAGACGTCGCCGCGCGCGCCGTATGGATTGGTCAACGGGTCGTAGCGGAACTGCGCGCCGACGCCGGCGACGATCTCATCCGGGAACGCGATTCTCGGATCCATCCGGTCGCCCCGCACCCGGCTCATTTCGTTGATCTGGCCGGGGATCGAGAGGTATCCGGTAATCGCTTTCACCTGATCGACGGTGTAGCGGCCAGGACGCGACGCGAGGTAAAGCTCGATCAGCCGGGAGCTGTGCATCGGCACCATCCCGGTGGTGACGTCCGGGAAGCTGCTCATGGTGACGATACCGTCGAACGTACCTGGATAGTTGTCGCCGGTCTGGTTGCTCTGATAGGCGCCGCCGGAGCTGCCGGTGCCGATCGTGAACTTCGGCACGCCGTAGCTTTCGATGAAGCGCTCCTTCACCATCAGGATCGTCTCGGACGAGAGCAGGTCGTTGCAGTTGTTGCCGAAGGTGTTGAGGCTCGCCGAGGCGACGGCGTGGCCTTTGCTCAGCCAGGTGTTGTTGACGGGATTGACGAGTCCCGAGCCCTGGAAGTACCAGCCGCCGATGCAGCCGCCGCCGAGCGGGTAGACGAGCCGTCCGTTCCAGCCGGCGGGCGGCGCCGCCGGGCTCGGCTCGCCGCTGTTCGGGTTGTGCAGGATCGCGGTCTGGTAGATCGCGCGGTTGATGGTTCCGGTCTCCAGCCGCACGATGTACGGCACCGTCGCGCCGGCCACCGTGGTGGTCATGGCAAGGTCGGCCGGCAGCGTGGAATGCGGCTGCGGCAGCGGCGCAAACCTCGCAGGCCCCGTAGTGCCGTTGGTACGGTAGATGTACTGCACGCGTCGCTGGACGTGGCAGTTGGCATCGGTCGGTCCGAGCGGCGCGCTGCCGGGGAACGGCACGAAGTCCTGCGCGGTGCAGGCATAGGGAGACTCGTGCGGCCCGGAGATGATCGGCCCCGTGATCGGATAGTTGACGACCTTCAGATCGGCCTCCGGAACGCCATGGCGCTTGCTGTCCGCCTCCAGCCGGTTGTCGCCCACGCGCATGCCGCTGACGACGCCGGTGAGCGTTTTCGCGCCGTGATTGGCGACCAGCGCGCCGGTGACGTTTCGGCCGTTCAACTCGACGCGCACGTCGCTGAGGCGCACGTCCTTTTTCTTCACGGTGACGCGCACCAGCGCGTCTCCGCCGGACACCAGGTGGGGCTTGCTGGAGAGGACCTCGATGCGGAACGCGCTCGAGCCGCGGTGGCGGCGGTCGCCGTCGTCATCGTCTTCGTCGTTCGCATAGGCGGGACTCACGGCCACTGCGCACAGCAGCGCGCAGGCGCAAAGGCGGAAATTGGTTTTCATGGTTGTCTTTCTTTCGGGAAATCAGTGGCAGTCCGAACGATAGTTGCGGTATCTCGCTTCGCGCGACTTCGCCCAGCGCTTGTCGCTCGGGTCGAAGACCTGCGGCACGAGGAAGTCGTTCGGGTCGATCTGCGCGCGGAACTCCGGCCATTCCTCCTGCGCGAAGCCCATGGCGAGCGCGGTCTCGCGCCAGTTGATCTTGTGGTAGAGGACGGAGCCGGCCTGCGCAACATCGGTCACATGGCCCGGATAGTAGACCTTGGGCTTCAGGCGCTGGATCACCTTGATGATGTCGCGCTGCTGGTTGTTCGCGGCGCCGAGGCTGACGATCGACCCGAAAAGCACGTCGGTGGCCGGAAGCCGGTCCATCAGGTCGTACAGGCTCGCCCCGATCCGGCGCGCAAGATCCAGCGTGGCGGGCGGCGTCGCAGGATCGAGATACTGCGCCAGCGTCACCAGGCCCGGA